>Ga0114933_10000256_pt1 | contig 65433 bp, 36 predicted proteins | sample 4SBtaG_FD_89691 | JGI IMG/M metagenome (GOLD analysis project Ga0114933, IMG submission 89691) | Deep subsurface microbial communities from Kolumbo volcano to uncover new lineages of life (NeLLi) - 4SBTROV12_W25 metaG | ecosystem: Environmental > Aquatic > Marine > Volcanic | place: Kolumbo...
CGTGCACCATCGCCGCCGTGCACCATCGCCGCCGTGCACCATCGCCGCCGTGCACCATCGCCGCCGTGCACCATCGCCGCTCCGGCCGCTGCTAACCCGCAACGGCGACCGCCGGGCACCGGTCCGCGATCGATGCTGAGCGCAGTGGAATTCACCGACGCCCGGCCTTGGGGTCGTTTCTGCCGCTGATGGAACGGCCGAGCCCTGACGGGCCGGCAGCGCAAACGCGATACCTAAAAGTACAGTAGTGTACTTTTGAGTGTGTCGGTTTCGGCCGTCAGGCTTTCTTGGACAAATCCAACACCGTGCCCTCGATGTAGTCCTCGATCGCAAATCCGGGGTCTTCGCGGTCCGTCACGGCCTTGAGCTCGTCGCCGCCAAACACGTCCAGGTAACGCTGCCAGACGCCGACGCAGAGCCGGTCCCAGTTGCAACCGCCGCAGATCGCCGCCGGTTTGACGCGCTCATCATCGCAGGTACGCCCGCCGGAGAAATCGCCGTAGCAGTCGTAGTGCTCGAGGTAGTCGGGCATCACACACGGGGGCACGCAGGCGGATTGGCTGGTTTCGACAAGCAAGCCGGTGCGGCGGCCGAGCTCGAATGCCGCGGCAAACGGTCCGCTGCATTCGCTGAACCGAACGGCGCGCTTGGGATTGAGAAAGGCGTTGCCGCGCGGCATGGCATACGAAAACTGGAGGCGGTCGAGCCGTGGCCCCCAGCGATCCCAGCAAAACGAGGCGAAATCGGGCACCTGGTCGAGATTGGGGCGCATCACCACGCAGGTGATCTTGATGCGAAAACCAAGCTCGGCAGCGGCATCGATCGCGGCGAGTTTGGCCGCCAGTCGACTCGTGGGTGCGGCGCCAGGTCGCGGTCGAGCTGGCTCGGTGATGCCTTGCTTGAAGCGCTGCGCGAGGGGCATCGTGGGTACGTCGAGTGCGCCGGTCATGCGGTCGGACAAGTGGCCGTCGATCGCGTGCAACGAAAAGCCGATGCCGAGACGATCGCGATAGGGCAGGTAGGGATCAAGCGCGCCGGGTTCGCCGAGCCGCACGCCGTTGGTCTGCACGATGATGTCGCGCGCCCCCGCTTCATAGGCGATGCGCACATAGTCGGGCAGGGCTGTGACGAGGCTCGGTTCGCCGCCCGAGAAGATCACCTGGGACAGCGCGCCGGTCGGCAAGCGATCGAGGATATCGCGCAGCTCGGTCTTGGACGCGATGATGTTGGCGTTGCCCTCGGTCGCGTTGCAGAAGATGCAGTTTTCGTCGCAATGGTCGGTGACGCGCAGGTACAGCTTCTTGCCGGGCATCACCTCGAGGTATTCGTCCGGACGCGGCCGCCGAAAATAGCGATCGTGCAGATCTTCGGCGCTGAGTTGAGCGTCGCGGGAGACCCACTCGAGGCGTTTGGCGACCTCGTTGAGCAGAGCCTCGGTCACCCGATCAAAATCCGCGCCCCGGTAGCTGATATTCCACCGAGCGGTGCGCAAGAACGTATCTTCGGCGTCGCTGCGGGGCATGACGAGCACGGCGAAGTCGCGCGGCTTGTCGTCAAACGCGACGTCCATGCGATGCAGATCGCCGATCGAGGACCAGCCCCCGACCGCGACGATGCCAATCCGATCGCCCGCGGCGAGCTCAGCGGGTTTGACGATGTCGGCCAAAAAGCCGGCAAACCGCGGCACGGCGGCGGCGCTGCGAGCGATGACGGCGCGATCGAGATGGGGTTCCATGCGATGAACCGGAAAACAGGCGGTGTGGGGCTCCGCGATTCAGCGGCGATCGTACCACGACCGGCTGGTGACTCGTCCGAGGCGAATCCGGCGCAGCGTGACGTCCATCAGCAGCAAGAGCAGCGCGAGCTTGACGAGGTCGGGCCATCGCCACTGCCAACGCATCCAGGTCTTGCCCCGGTTGTCCCGCCAATCGGCCGCGACCGCGCCACTGACGCCGCCCGTCGCCTTGACGATGCCGGGCAATGCGGTGCTGTCCGCGGACGCGATCCGGTACTCGTCGGGATAGGGATGAACCGCGGTGGCCTCTCCGATCGCGAGGGGCTTGGCGCCCTTGTTGGCCCGCAGCTCGACACGGACTTCGTAAGGTCCAACCTGGTCGAGGGGGGCGGACGTCTCGTAGCGACCAAGAGCAACTTCGGGCAACGGGACACGGCGCACGTCCCCGCTCGGCACCGTGATCTTCGCGACGCCATGCAGGTCGCGCAGGAACTGGTCATCTTCATCGACGGCATCTACAGCGATCCGCAACCGGGACCGATCGCGATGGACGGCGACGGCGACGCGTGTCCCGATCTCCTCTTGCAGCAAGTCGCGGATGAGCTGGCGCGCGAAGACGGCGTAGTCGGGCCAGTTGATCCAATGGTGAGCCCAGCGATTTTTCAGATCGGATGTCCAGACGGTGACTTTGCCGAGCCCCTGCCGCCACCGAACCAACAGTGGCGCGTTGGTCGACGTTCGCAGGATCTCGTGCGCGCCGGGCTTGACCTTTGAAGGCAAATACCCAAGCAGAATCGGAGCGTTGGGCAGGTCCACGCCTTTGAGCATGTCGACACGACCGCTGCCTGGGGCGCGCCGCACGCGGAATCGCTTCTCGACCACGGACTCGCCGCTGACCTCCTTGGTCTCGCGAACAAAGATGCGCGGCAAGGTCTCGGGGCGGTCGGTGAAATAGGATCGTCCGCCGCCGCGGTCGGCGATGGCTTCGAGCAAGCTCCGATCGACTTCAGCGCCGACGCCAACGCTCGTGACGGTCATGCCGGAGCGGCGCATCTGGTGAACGAGCCCGTCGATGCCGGCGCGCGGTGCCTTGCCGTCGGACAGCAGGATGACGTGTTTGACCCGAGCCGCCGCAGTGTTGAGCGCGTCGTAGGCTTGCTGCAAGCAGGGATAGATGTTGGTGCCGCCGCCAGCGGTGAGCCGGCCGATGTCGGTTGCGATGCGATAGCGGTTGCCGGCGCGTTGCAGCCGAACGACCGCGCGCGTGACGTTGTCGAACGCGAAGATGCCGATCTTGTCATCGTGTCCGAGCGCTTCAGCGGTGGCGCGCGCGGCTTCCTTGGCGAGCTCGATCTTGGTGCCTTGCATGGACCCGCTGCGATCGATGCACAGGACCATCGCGATGGTGGGCTGTTGGATCTCCGACTCGATCTCGACGCGCACCGGAAGCACATGCTTGTCGAGGTATGTGCCCTGGTAGCCGCCCGAGCCGAGGCTGTCCTCACCGCCGATCACGAGCAAGCCGCCGCCGGCCCTGGCATAGGCGTGCAGGTTGCGCATATCGCCGTCTGTGAGCTGCGGGACGCCGGCGCGGGAGATCCTGGCGACGTCGGACAGAATGATCGCGCTGTAGCGACGCAGTTCGCCGATCGTGCGCGGCAATGCGTCGGGCGGTCGCGTCTGGACCTCGTAGTCGTCGGCAAGCGCGCGGGTGAGATACAGGGACTGGCCGCGCGCGCCTTCGATGTAGAGCAACCGCGGCCGCGCATGGACGACGACGCTGGTGCGCATGGCGTTGTTGCCGGCGAAGCGATCGGAGCCTTCCGCGAGCTTGCATTGGACCCGTAACTGGTGGGTCCCGCCATCGCGAATTCGGAGCTTGCCCAGGACGATTCGGTGGGTCCCCGGCCTGACTGCAATCGTGCGATTGAGGTGCTTGATCGACTTGCCGTCCACACTGCAAGCGACGGTAGCGGGAGCGGTTGCTCGCACGTGCACGGCCGCTTCGAAAGGCAGGTTGGAGCGAATCTTCGGAGGCACTTCGAACCGCTCGACCAGGAACTCGGCAGCCACGGGACTCTTTTCGCGCTTGGGCGTGTGGACGCGAACACCGATCGCCGCCAGGGACCCGACCAGCTCGGTGGCGTCACCGTCGGTTTCGATGCCGTCGCTCCAGATCACGGCGTGTACAATCCTTCCTTCGTCGACAAGACCAACCGCGGTGTTGAGCGCCGACTCGAGGTCGGACGACAAGCCGGTCTTCGCGTCACGGGAAAGGTCGGGGCCAGCGAGTTCGGCGGCGTCGGTGGCGGTCGGCGGCCACGGGAGGCGGCGGGCCTGGCGATCAAACCGCACCACATCGACGCGCAGCTCGGGATCGGCCTGCATCGCCTTGCCATCGGCGAGGATCGCGGCGCCAGCTTGCCTCAGCATCACATCGGGGACGGACGCTGAACGGTCGACGAGGTGGATGATCTGCACGCCCCGCGGGGTCTGTTGGCGGCTGCGAGGGCCCGCGAGAGCGACCGCGATCACCGCAATGAGTCCCATGCGCAGCGCGACCTGGAGAGCCTGCTGCACACGTGGCAAGTCGGTGAGCGACCACGCCGCTCCAACCGGGACAACGAACGCGAGAAGGGCCCACCACAGGTGCTCGGGCCACGCAAACTGCCACTGCCCAAGGCCTTCGGGCTGCAAGAGACCGTCGCGAACCTGCAGCCACCAAACCGCGGTCGATGCGGCGGCCACGACCCAGGCCACGCACCACAGGACACGCAAACGTGCTGGATTGGCGGGAAGGCGGCGGCTCAAACCGTCCTCCTGCGCACGTAGAGCCACCATTCGCCGGCGACCAGGACCATCGCTGCCAACAGCAGGTAGATCCACGCTTGGCGAGGAGGCGGCTGGTTGCGGGACTGCTCATCGGCAGGCGGCGCAGCCCACGCGGTTCGAATAGGGCGCACCTGGTCGGGTCGCTCGGTCGCGGGAAGCCGGGTCGGGCGGACAATCCGCTGCTCTTCTGCACGCCACTCGTGCACGCCGGAGACACCGCTTGAGCATGTGATCATCCGGCCGGCGACACGAGCGGGCCGCGGTTTTCCCGACGGTGAATACCAGGTCCATTTGCGCCCGGCGACCGGTGTCTCAATCCCCCAGACCAGGCCGACTTCGAGCGGCGTGAGCAACGGGTTTTCCTCGCCGACCAGCCATTCCAGCGCGTTGACCATCAGCAACGGCAAGGCATAGCGGCCGCCGATATCCGTCTCCAGCACGTCGAGCCCGAAATCGAGGCGCCGGACCCCGTCGTCGCTGGCCGTGAAGATCGGCGCGCCGGAACCATCTACCGCGAGCACACGGTCGCCCGACACACGAGTCACGACCCTGGCCTTGTCGATGTTCACATCGTGGAAGACAACGCCGGCCATGACGGGATGCTCGGCCGAGCGGATCTTGAGATCGATGCCCTCGACGATCCGCGGCTTCTGTTCTTTGTTGCCGGCGACGAGCGCGAGCCGCAAACCGGGCGTTCCCGGCGGCAGTTCAGCCGCGACGCCATCGAGAACGACGACATCGATTCCATGCTTTCCCCGCGCGGCGGTCGTCCAGTCTTCGGGCTTGTAGCGCTCGGGGGTCACGCGTTTGACCTGCGCGCGATCGTCGGCGTGAAGGGCGGCTTCGAGAAAGAGGTTGTCACGTCCGGATACGAGCAAAACGCCAAGGTCGCGACGGGCTGCGAGCACGGCAAAGCCAACGTCGTCGTAGGGGGCGAGGTCGGTCATCGCCGTGTTTTCGCCGGGTTTGACGCGCACAGCGAAACGCCCGGCCGCGAGGGGCAACCGATCGAAAGCGACCGTGGTGGTGCGACGCGCGGCGAGAGCTACGGTCCGCACGGCCTTGAGCGCGCCGGCTCGGCGGAAGTCGCGATCGGAGTGGGCGGTTGAGCTCGCGTGTACGGATACCACCGCGTCCACGGGTTTGGCGGTGTCGTTGCGAACCTGGGCGAGCAGGAGACCGCGACCGGGATCGCCGGGCAACGAACGAACGCTCACCTGGACGATGGCGAGGTTGTCGAGCGACGTCACAGGATCGCCGCCGGGTTTGGGACGCGGGCCGACCGCGATTTGCTGTAGCGAACCGGCGACGGATGCCCCGTCGCCATCGTTACTTGAGGCGCCGTCGTTGCTCGCGTCGCCGTCGATGCTTGGGCCGCCGTCGCTGATCATGACGATTCGTGCGCCGGGCCGACCAGACACGCCGTCGGTAGCGACCGCGAGCGCCTTGGCGCGGGCAAACCCGGCATCCGAAGCGACGATGGAGCCGATCGCGCGCTCGAAAACGTCCGGATCGTCGGTCCATCCACCCCGGGTCCGGACGCGTGAATCCGCGCTGATCACGAGCACCTTTTCCAGCGGTTGGCGCGCATCGAAGAGCTCGCGTGCCTTGCGAATCGCCTCGGCCAAGCGCGTGATGCGCGGACCGTGTGGGTCGTCTGGGGGCCGTGTGCCATCGAGCGTTCTCATTGACGCCGAGGTGTCGATCACGATCGCCGTGTGTTGAGGCGCAAATGAACGCGGCTCGGAGCATCCGCGCAGGCCCAGGATCCCTTCGCCGACTCCGGCAAGCATCAACGCGGCGATCGTCCACATCAGCAGCATGGACAGCAGCCGTCGCCACCGACGCCCCATCGCCCGCGCTTCGGCCTGCGCGATCACCCGCTGCCACAACCCGCCGAAGGGCACCTCCACGCGGCGCCGACGAGGACGCAACAAGTACAGCAGCGCGATGCCTCCGAGCACCGCACCGACCAGGGTCAGCCACGGTTGCCAGGCCGCCATTGGAGCCATCGCGGTTGGATTCATCCGAGGAACCCGCCGCTGCGAAAGACCTTCATCACCACGTCATCGAAGGGCACGCCGACGTCGACCTGCAGGTGGCGCGCGCCCATTTGGGTTGCTGCGTTGCTGATCTCGAGCGTGAACGCCTCAAATGCCCGCTGGTATGCGCTGAGCAGGTCAGGGGTCAGACAGATGTCGCGAACGTCGCCGGACTCGCAATCGACGAGCTGCAGGTCGCCGAAGTGTCCGCCATCGAGGATCCGCTGGTCGCTCAGCTGCACCACGAGCGTCTCGAAGCCGCGATAGGCGAGCATTCGCAGCCCGTCACCAAGGCCGGATGGGTCGTAGAAATCGCTGATCAACACCACCAGGCCGCGTCGCAGCCGGGCTCGAGCGAAGTCCCTCATGGCGCCGCTGATCGCGGTGTTTCCGGACACTTCCAACGTCGACAGCTGGCGCAGGATGCGAAAGAACTGGCCCTTGCCGCGCAGCGAACGCTCCGGCCGGATGATCTTGTCGGTGAACGGCACAACGGCCACGCGATCGAGGTTGGAAAGCGAGATGTACGCAAGCGCCGCCGCGATCTGCAGCGCGCGGTCGAACAGCGTGATCTCGCCCGGTGGTGCCATGCCCATCGAACGCGAGGCGTCGACCATGAAATAGACGCTCAGGTCCTCTTCTTCTTCGTATTGGCGCAACAAGAGGCGCTCGGTACGCCCGTAGACCTTCCAGTCGAGGTGTTTGGGGTCATCGCCGGGCGTGTAATCGCGGTGGTCGGCGAATTCGATTCCGCCGCCGATCTTCTTGCTGCGCCGCTGCGCACGCTGGCCGGAGGTGACCATACGCCGGGCGATCAGCGCGAGGTGTTCGGTGCGCCGCAGAAACCCCGCGTCGAACAGGTCCTCACGAATACGGGAGGCTGGGGCGGTCACTTGCTGTCGGTCCCCGCCGCCTTGTCGACCTCGCCGAGCAGGTTTTCGATCACGTGATCAGTTGCGATGCCGTCCGCCTCGGCGTCGAAGTTGAGCTGCACGCGATGGCGCAGCACGGGCAAAGCGAGCTTGCGGATGTCGTCGATCGACGCGTTGGCCCGACCGTCGAAGATCGCGCCGAGTTTCGCGCCGACGATGAGCGCCTGGACCGCGCGAGGACTGGCGCCCGTTCGCAGGTATTGGCGAGCGGGACCGAGGCTGCCATGCGTTCCTTCGACGAGGCGGATCGCGTAGTCCACGACGTGGTGAGCGATCGGGCATCCGATGGCGATCCGACGCACAGCGAGGATGTCGACGCCACCCATCACCGACTCGATGGTGGATTCGTTCACTACAACGGTGCGCTGAACGATCGCATGCAGGTCTTCACGGCTGGGAAAGGGCACGTGCAGCTTGAACATGAAGCGGTCGAGCTGGGCTTCGGGCAGCGGATACGTGCCTTCCATCTCGAGCGGATTCTGCGTGGCGATGACAAAAAACGGCGCGTCGAGCTGGAATGTGTCGCGGCCGACGGTCACCCGGCTCTCCTGCATCGCTTCGAGCAGGGCGCTCTGGGTCTTGGGCGTCGCGCGGTTGATCTCGTCAGCGAGCAAGATGCTGGTGAAGATCGGGCCCTGTCGGAACGTGAAGCTGCGGCCCCCCTTGTCGTCGGTGACCAGGACGTGCGTGCCGATGATGTCGGTCGGCATCAAGTCGGGGGTGAATTGAACACGGGAGAAAGGGAGGCTGACGGCGCTGGCCAGAGCGCGCACCAGCATCGTTTTGCCGACACCGGGGACGCCTTCGAGCAGCACGTGGCCGCCCGCGAACAAGCCGATGATCGCGCCTTCCACCACGTCGGTCTGGCCGACGATGATCTCGCCGATCGCGCCGCGGAGCGCTTTGACGTGGCCGTTGACCCACGCGATTTGCTCGTCCAGGGGGGCATCGGCGGGGAGATGGTCGATGGTCATCGGGGCTCCGAGGGTGTCGGTGAGGGGGCGTCGCAGGGAAGCGCGAACGGGTTCAGGGCGCTTTGGCGGGCGCGGCGCGGGGACGGATCAACTCGAAATAGCGTCGAACGAGAGCGCGGCGTCCAACCGGCAGACCTTCCTTGGCGATCATGCTCTCGGCGACCTCGCTGTAGTCGGCGTACACGGACCGCCACGACTGGCGCGCAAAGCCCTTCTTGGCCGCGTCGAGGAAGACCTGCTTGACCGTGGGGCCTTCGTTATCGATGCCGCGCACCTTCTCGGTGCGTCCAACGCCGATTCGCTTGGATTTGCCGGGCCCCTTGGGATCGTTGCCGTCGTCGATGCCAACCCCTTCGCCGCCGCCCTTTGGAGGACCGCCCGCCTGCCGCATCATCCGCATCCGCGGGTTCTCGGGCATGTCGGAGTCGCCAAGTTTGTAGCTGTAGTGACGCTTCTTCTTACGTTGAGCGGACGATCCCGAGCTGCCGCGCGCCTGGGCCCGCTTTTCCGAAGCCTTGCGCCCCGCCGCCTTTGCCTGCCGCATCCGGTCGCGACGGCCCTGGCCCGCTTTCTTCTTGCCCTGGCCGCTTTTGCCCGCCTGTTTGCGCCGTTGCCGCGCGCGCCGTTCGAAATCGCGACGAGACGCCGACCGCCGCCCTGCTCGGCCCATCGACTCGCGCAGCTGGCGCATCCGAGACTGGCCGATCCGCTGAGCCTGGCGCTGCTTTTGTTGCTGGCTCATCCGGCGCATCTGTTGTGACGCGCGCCGCATTGATTTGCGGAACTTCTGCTGACGTTGCTTGTGCTGACGGCGCGCCTCGTCCTGCGCCTTCTTGCGATTTCCACGCCGCCCGAGCCGCCGCTTGTTGCGCTGTCGACGCAGCTCATTCATCGCCTTCTTGGTCTGGCGCTGCAGCCGCTGGAGCCGGTATTTCGCGGCCTCCATGTCGCCGTGCTTGCGACGCAGCTGTTGGTGATTTCGGCGCGCGCTGCGAAGCCGTCTTCGATCCGCGCTGCTCAGCCCGCCCTGGCGTCGCCGTTTTTGGGTCAGCCGCTGAATTCGCTTTTTCAACTCATCGAAACGTTTGGGAATCTTCCGGTCACCGAGCTTCTTGGCGAACTTCTCCGCGACCTTGATCCACTTGTCGAGCTCCTTGTCGGTCCAGTTCTTGTTCGCGAGCTTTTCGACCATCTTCGCGATGCCATCGAGGCTCTTGTTCTCGGAGGCCTTGCGCAGCTCTTCCCGTTCTTTGCCCTTCGGTGCGTCGGCGAGGCTCTCCTTCATCGCGCGAGAGATGGAGTTGCGGACCGCCTTGTCCTCGGACGCTTGCCGTTGCTCGCGCTCGGCCGCGGATTTGCGCTGTTGGGCCGCTTTCTTGGGGTCCTTGCCGGCGTTGGGAGAGCGCGAGTTGGCGCCGCCGGGTTCACGCGGATCGCTCTTGGAGGGTTTTTGACGCTGCAGCTCAGCGAGCTTTTCCATCGCGTCGCGTTTGTCGATCCGAGCGTTCACAACGTCGTCGAGCACCTTGCGTACCTTGCCGAGCCAAGCCTTGGTCGCGCCGTCGTCGAGCTGCGCTTCGATGTCCTGGAGCAGCTCCACGTCGGCGGCGATCAGCTCGAGGTCGTCTTCTCCGAGGAGCTCAGCGGCGGAACGGAGGTGCGGGACGGCGACGGGCAGACCAACGTCGACGGCATCATGCGTACCCGGATCGCGCTCGGCCAGCAGCCAGGCGACGGGCACGAGGATCCCGATCAAGGCGATCGCTGCACCCCCGAGGGCCCATCCGACGTGGCGTGGACGACGCACCGGGACGATCGCCTTTACGTCGACGTTTTGACCCCAGGCCACGGCCTCCGCTGCCTGGATCTCGGCCCACGCGTCCTCGCGGCCGACGGCGGCAAGTTCAAATGCGGTCGCGACCCGGTCCATCCCTTGGCCGCGTTCGTCGACCAACATGGCGGCCGAAAACCAGCGATGGCGATGGGCGACGATCCACGCACCGCTGACGACGGCGACCGCGGCCACCGCGAACATCCAATTGCCATCGTCCGCGACGAAAGCGCCGCGAATCAGCAGCGCCACGACACCAAAAACAGCGGCCCAGATGGCGACGCTGACGGCGGTGCGATCAGCCGTGACCAACAGCCACGAGCGACGGCGGACAGCACCGAGAAGCTCGATCAGGGGTTGAATGCGTTGAACGGCGACCGGTTGCATCGCCCCGGGTGCGACGTCGACGGGCGAACGACGCGCCCATTGCCCGGCGAGCGCGGTGTCCGGTCCCTCGTTGTGTTCGACCGACAGCATTATCACCCCGACGCATAACGCCCGATCGGGCGACCCGCATTCCTTCTGTCGGCGTGTAACCGACGGCGGACAGCGTCGCGCTCATCTCAACGGGTCATGGCCCTTCGCGATTCGCGCCCTTGAATTCGACCTGAGCCCGGCAGCAGCGTCAAACGACACGCGCCGCTCTTTGCTGTTGACGCGCGAGGACGACCATCGGTCTGCGCAGTACGTGACCTGAACGATGCGATTTGAAGCAAAAAAACCACGCGCGGCCATGAAGACCGCGCGTGGTATGTCTGGGAACGATCGGTTGGGCTAGCGGGTCGGAGGCAGCGAAATCTTCTCGCCGAGCGCTTCCTCAAGCCGTTTTTCGGCCTGGATCCGTTGGTCGCGACGAAGCTCGCGCTTGCGGGTAGAGCCCGACTTGACGCGCTTGTTCTTGCGTTTGCGCTGCGTGGTCTTGCTGATGGAGCCCATGTCTTCACCTCGATCTCTTCGATGGCCGACATCTCGTGGTCGGTGGCCTTCCCCTTCTTCGGAGGCCGTGACCGGTCAGTGGCCAAGCTTGCGCCTGATCGCGCGAGCGGGTTGCGGTTTGTGCACCAACACCCATGGCGAGTCAAGCACTTTGTCCGAGGTTCTCCCGTTCGTTTTCGCGGTGATTGATTCGTGTTGAAGAGCGGCTCAAAGCTTGCGGAGCTGCTCGATAATGGCCTGCTTGCGGCGCAAGTCTTCGCTGTTGCAGAGGTGGGACACAGCCCGCTCCTCGATCGCAGCGAGTCGACGAGCGACCTCAGGGTTATCTTGTCCGCGCTGTTCGAGCTCGGCGTCCATTTCGACTCCGATCCCGTAGCGCATGCGCATGACTTGCTGCTCCAAGTCGGACAAGTCTGCCTCGCGAATGCGCGTCTGGACGCGCGTCCGTTCTCGAACCGTAACCTGTGTGCGTGACTTGCTCACATTCAACTCCGTGGCTGGTCGGTCCGCGCCGATCGAATTGACCGACCCGGCCGAACGCACGACAGAAAGCCCATCGTGCCGTTTGACCACGCCCTTGAACACCACGAATGCGATGCTCGTTGAGCGTTGGCGTGACCATCAGACTACCGCCATGGCGCAACTCAGCAATTTTTTTCAGAGACCACCCGTTCGCAGTCATGCGTTTACGCGATAATCTTCAAAGCTGCCGGCGCGTTCTGCAGTCGTGTTGACGGGCATTTATTGGGGCGTGGGCCGCTTGAGGTCGAGTTTGCGGACCAGGTACTCGAGCGATTTGCGGTGCAGACCTGTCTCACGAGCAGCCGCAGAAACATTCCAGCGGTGGCGTTCGAGGGCACGTGCCCAATACTCGCGCTCAAAGGCATCGACGAGGCGCGCTTTGGCGTCCTTGAAGGGCAGGTCGAAATGAACCGGCAACCCCTCGGCGGAGTCGTTGGTGTCAGCGACGTCCGAGGAGTCCAGCTCGATCTCAAGCTCTTCGCCGGCGGACAACACAGACGCCCGCTGGATGTAATTGCGCAGCTCGCGAACGTTGCCCTGCCAGGGGTGAGACTGCAGCCGCTGCATCGTCTCGAAGGAGATGGTCAGCGCCCTTTTCACCGCGGCGCCACGCTGGGTGTCCTGCATGAAATGGTGCACGAGCAGCGGGATGTCCTCGGGCCGTTGACGCAGCGGAGGAAGCCGAACCGGAACGACGTTGAGGCGATAGTAGAGGTCTTCGCGAAACGAGCCTTCGGCGACCATCTGCTTCAAGTCGCGGTGGGTGGCGGCGACGATACGGACATCGACCCGGCGGCGCTCGTTGCTGCCGACCGGTCGCACCTCACGTTTTTCCAGCGCGCGCAGCAGCTTGGGCTGAAGCTCCAGGTCGAGCTCACCGATCTCGTCGAGAAAAAGCGTGCCACCGTCCGCATCCGACATCGCGCCCTTGCGACTGGTGTGTGCACCGGTAAAGGAGCCGCGCAGGTGGCCGAAGAGCTCGCTCTCCATCAAGTTGCGCTGCACGGCCGAGCAGTCGAAGACGATGAACGGCCCATTGGTACGGGCCGAATGCTGGTGAATAGCCTCCGCGACAAGCTCTTTGCCGGTGCCTGATTCGCCGTGAACGAGCACTGTCACATCGGTGGGAGCGACGCGGGCGAGCAGCGCGAAGATCTCCCGCATCTGCGACGACTGGCCGAGCATGGAGCCGAAGCGCGGTTGCTTCGACAACGCGATCTCGTGGGTCTCGTCGAGCAGCTCAAAGGCGATCTCGGTCTGGCCGACGCGCAGCTGTGTCGACGCGGTGATGAGCGCTTCGACGATGCGGGTCCCCGCCAGCCATGTGCCGTTCTTGGACCCGAGATCACGGACTCGGTAGCCCTGCTTTTCACCGTCGATCTTCAGGTGGGTGCGCGAAACGGAGACATCGTCGACCACCAAGTCGTTGTCGGGCGCGGAACCCACGTAGCAGAGCCGCTTGTCGAAGATGCGCTCAAACCCTTTGCGCGGGCCGCTCAACACCCGGAGGCGGAACTTGGGAAGGGTGTAACGCTCAGCAAACGCTGAGGTCAGTGTGCGTGTGGCCTCGATCATGGCGCCACGATAACGACCGCCACCCACGATGCAAAGCGACAGACGACCGGCTCACGGGACGCCGGCAACAAGCTGGAATCCGGGCAGTCTCAGCTCGCGGCCTGCGCGCATTTTAAAGCGGCGGCTGCGCTTGTTGCCCGACACAGGATCGCGCACTGCAACCGTGTGTGTGCCAACAGATACGCGGAGCCGGTACCGCCCGGTCTTGTTGTGCGCCACAACCGCACCGTCCAACCGCACCTCGGCATCGGCGGGCAGGACCAGGAAGACCACCGTGCCGAAATTGCGCGCGGGCCGTGCGGTGACTCGTCGGATCTTCGCGGCGTCGTGGGCCATCCGCCTGGAGCCTCTTGCGTCGGCATTGTCGGCATTGTCGGCATTGTCGGCATCGTCGTCATCGTCGGCGGACGAACCGGTTGCCCCGGTGTCGCGATCGACGGCGGCCAAGCTCCCATCGGGTGGGGAACCGTCGCGCGCATGGGCCAAAGGCACGCCCGCAGAGCCGGCGTCATCCAAGGCGCTCAACGCGGCATCAGGAGTTCCGGTTTCGCCAGCATCTGCTGCGCCGACCTGCGCAGCTGCCTCGGCGTCTACGATGGCCGCGATCCCCACCGGCTCCGTTCCGGGTTGCACGGCGATCGCTGGGGCGGGTGTTTGGACGGCCTGGCTGCCCAGCCACCAACCGACGAAGCCCACCAGGCCGAGCAGCGAGAGCGCCGCGAATACCACCCTTTTGCGGAGCCGAACTGGGGACGCGGTTGCGGCAGGGGCGTCTTCGAGACCGGGTGCAGGGGCGGGGACGGCCTGGCCAAGCGAGATGCCGGGCAAGCTGACCGTGCCGGTAACGGGGCCGGCTGCCGATGGACCGGAGGGGCCGACAAGCGACGCCAGCGTGGCATCGAAGCCGCTCGCTCGCTCCTGCAGGGCGGCGAACGCGGGAGCAAGCGCCTGGGCGAGAGGCCTCTCCAGCGACGACTCACCGAGTGAAAGCAGGCGCGCTCGGGCTCGTTCGGCGACGTGGCCGGCTGACGGGACGCGCTCTTTTCGAGCGAGCACCGTCATGTCGCGCAGCAACGACACCGTTTCTTCGTGTACGCCGAGGTCGGCCAGCCGACCGATCGCTGACGCGAGGTTTTCGTGCGCCACGGCGAGTCCGGCCAGATCGCTGACGTCCAGCAAGCGACGTCCCACCAAGAGCTCAGCGCCGACGAGGCCGAGGGCGAACAGGTCGGTGCGGCCATCGACCGACTCCATGCGCGCTTGTTCGGGGCTGAGGTAGGGCAGCTTGCCGCGCAGGGCGTCGGCCGCGAGGCGTTGACGCACCTTCGACCGGGCGATGCCAAAATCGACGAGTTTGATGTGCCCATCGGGCCGCACCATGATGTTGGACGGCGTCACGTCGTGGTGGACGATCCGCATGGCGCGCCCTTCCGGTCCGGGCCGTGTCGCCGCGTGGTCCAGCGCCTCTGCAACCGCAGTCACCACGCACAGAGTTGGCGCTTCGGCGAGCCGTTGCTGGCCGTCCGATGGCAGCGCCCGCAGCAGCGCCCGCAAGTCGAAACCCTCGACGTATTCCATCGCCAGGAAGGTCGTGTCGTCGACGATACCGAGGTCGAGAATCGACGCGATATTGGGATGATCGAGCGCTTCGAGCAGGCGCCCTTCAGCCACGAACTGGTCCATGAGCCGCTGATCGGACGCGAGATCCGCGCGCAACGTCTTGATAACGAGCTTCTTGGCGAAACCCGCGGCCCCGACCGCCTCGGCGAGATAGACCTCGCCCATGCCCCCCGTCGCCAGGTGGCGCAAGATGCGATAGCGGCCAAGTGTGCCGATCATCGAGATCCGGTTCAGGCCGCGACGCGTTGCGCGCGCTGCACCAACCAATCGCGGAGATCATCCAGAATCGGAGCTCGCGCCGAATCCATCTCGTTATACAGCTCGTGGTAGCAGTCCGCGTAGACCTCGACCCGGCAGTCCGACGAACCCGTCTTGCCGAAGAAGTCCACGTTGACGACCGGATCGGCGATCATGTCTGCGCTGCCCAGCTGCACGAAGATATGCGGGGTCTTCACGCTGGACGCGGCGTCCGCAATCGCGTCCTGGGCGGCCAGGAATTCGCCCCCCCAGCGCGTCGTCGCTTCGTTGAACACCAGCGGGTCATCGATGTAGGCGCGGACCTCTTGCGCGTCGCGGCTGATGTGCTCGGGCGGGATATCGGTCGGAATTCGGACGTGAGGCAGCCAGCGTGACGCGGTTCGGGCGGCCATGATTTTCCACTGTGGGACCGCGACCTTGACCGCGAGAGCCGGGTTGCTCAGCACCAGGTGGTCGACGTCCAGCTTGCCCGCGGCGGCGACGGTCGTGGCGATCAACCCGCCCATCGAGTGAGCGAGCAGGACCAGTGGGCCCGGCAGGCGTTCGCGCGCAAAGGCGATCATCATCGTGAGGTCGTCGCCGTAGTCACCAAACCGGTCAACGTGGCCGCGCCTACCGCCGCTTTCTCCGTGTCCGCGCTGATCAAAAGTCATCACCGAGAATCCGGCGGGGACCAGCACATCGATCACGTGGCCGTAGCGCATCCCGTGCTCGGCGAAACCGTGGGCGATCAAGACACCGCCGATGGGGTTTTCAGCCCGCCACGTCCGGTGCACGAGCCGGATGCTGTCGAACGCCGCGAGACGGCCGCTGTCGGTGGGTTGCAGATGCATGGACGACCTCAAGTTTTTGCGCGCGCGAAGCGTACGGGCCCGATGGTCGCGTCGCAAGGCGTGTTCCCCGCGACAACAGCGATGCGCAGGCGCCCGACGACGATTGCAACGCGACGGCGATTTCTGCACGATTGCGCCGACCTTCACGACGCCGCCTCATGGCAGAGAACGGCGCGATTCCGCTTGACCTGGACGGCTCCGATCGCCGCCTATCCCTTCTGCTTCACGAGGCCCCCATGAGATTCGGTCCAGGCCACGCAACAACGCTCATCTTCGCGGTTTGCGGGGTGCTGTGTGGCGGCTGCCTCGAGGTGTCCGAAACCGAGCAACGCAAGTGCGACCTCGTGTCCAACGACCGCTGCAACGTCGGCGAGATGTGCATCGGCCACAAGGAGGAGAGATGCGTGCCCGAGGGAACGACGGCGGTCGGCGATGCGTGCACCAAACACGATGACTGCGTCGGCACCGCGATTTGCGCGTCCGTCGATGGGGTCTTGCAGTGCGCGACAAAATGCGACTTCGAGAGCCCCGACTGCGCCGCCGGTAGGGAGTGCTTCGAATTCGACGCGGGCTTCGTCACGCCCGACAACCTCGGGTTCTGCCGCCGCCCGATCTGCAATCCGGTTGAAAACTCCGGCTGTGATGCGGGCCAGGACTGCATCGGCGGATCGGCGCCCCGATGCGGCAAGGCGGGCGCGAAGAAGGACGGCGAGGCGTGCGGCAAGCACAGCGACTGCGCGGCCAAGCACGTGTGCGTGGAAAAGACGTGCCGATCGCTGTGCGACGCGTCGGTGAAGCTGGGCAACAAGGCATGCGGCCCCGAAGACAAGTGCTCGGCCCTGTTGGATACGACCGACAACCAGCTGCCGCGCAACCAGGGCCTCTGCTCGCTCATCCACTGCAACGCGCTGACCGACGCCGGATGCGCCGCCGACAAGAAGTGCTACGCCGTCTCCAAACCCATCTGCGGGGTGCCCGGCGACGCCAAGGTCAACGAGGAATGCAAGCTGGTCAGCGACTGTTCGAAGGGCAACATCTGTGTGCCGAAGAGCGCGACCGCGTTCATCTGCCGGCCCAAGTGCGACCTATCGCACAAGAACAAGGACTTTTCGTGCAACGGCAAGCCGTCTTGTTGCGTGTTGCTCAAGGGCAGTGACGGCAAAGCGTTGCCCAACGGCACCGGCGCCTGCGGGTGTTGATTCCGCTCTCACATCGCGCTCGGGTCGTCGCCCGCCTCGTCCTCGCCGCTTCCTTGGGTTTGGTGACCGGGTGCGCCTTGACCGTGCGCGCACCGATACCCGATCCGACGTCCACTCGTCCCCCGCGTCCGGCAGCCGAGCGTTCACAGGTGGCCGCTGTGGTTCGCGTGGCCTATGCCGACATCGCCAAGTCGCTGCAAAGCGCGCCCTTTGCCAGCAAGAAAATGGGTATCAAGGCGTCGATCGGCAGCTGGGGCCTGCACGTCGAGCGCGCTGGACAAGTCACGGTCCGTCCATCGGGCGACAAGGTGTGTGCGGCGATCCCGATTGTCGCCAACGGACACATCGCGGCGTTCGGCAAGAAGCTCGAGCGGCGCTTCCGACCGACCCTCACAGCTTGCGCGCGACCGGTGCTCGGGGCCGACAAGACCGTGCGGCTCGAAGACCCTGATGTGCGCATGCAGTCGGCCAGCGGGAGCGCGGTGGATCTGAACGCGAGGGTCTTGCGTGAAAACCTCACCAAATATCTGCAAGGAGAGCCGCGCCAAGCGCTCAGCAAATGGCTCAAGGGCATCAAGATCCCCATCCACGAGCCGATCGCGGCGTTCACCAAGGCGATCAGCAAGCCCATTGCGATGAAGGCTGGCAAGGCGGCAGATGCGTGCCTGGTTCTCGCCCCAACCCGCGTCGTCGTCAGCCAGCCCGAGGCGGATCCGAGCTACCTCCGGCTGTCGGTGAGCGTGCAATGCCGGCCGACCGTACAAAGCCCCTGCGCAACCCAACGAGCGACGTCCGAGCCGCCCTACGACGTCGTTTCATCGATCGACCACGAGCCGACACGCCTTGTTGTACCCGTCCAGGTTCCGCTGGCTCCGATGCAAGATCCGGTGACCCGTGAGCTGGCCAAACGCGGCCCGATCAAGCTCAACAACGGCGAGGTGCACGTCGGCAAGGTCACCCTCGCCACCGCTCCCGGCCGCATCATCGCCTACGCCGACATTCGCGGGCAGGTGACCGACTCGCTGCTGTTTGTCAGCTATACGCGGGACATCGACGGTCGGTTCGCCGTGTGGGGAGCCCCGATCATACGAGGCGACCGAATCGTCATCGACAAGCCCAACGTTGCGCTCGAATCGGGCGACGTCGTGGCCGATCTGCTTGTCGCGCTGCAGCGAAAACGGGTCGTCAACACCATCGCTCGCCACCTTGAGATCCCGCAGCACCGCGTCCTCGGGGGCGCACGAAAACGGCTGCAGTCCCTCGCCAAGGGCGTCAAGGTCGGCGGAAAAACCGTGCCCGTTCGCGTCGACGTCAAGAAGCTGCGCATCACGCGGATCATCCCGCGCGGCGGCAATCTCGATGTGCACGTCGCTTTCGAAGGATGGGTCGTCGTCGGCGATGTCAGGCGGAAATAGGCCGAACCAGTCGAATTCAGGCGAAGACGAGCGAACTACGGCGCTTTGGCCTTGGCGGGTGCCGCTCCCTTGGCGGGTTTGGGGGGCGGAGGGCGACGCCAGGTCCACTTTCCCGAGACTTTTTTGAGCGCCACTTCGCCTTCCCACTTGCCGGTCGACAGGCCCTTGCCGGGCTTGCCTTCGAAGCGAATCCAGTCGCTCTTCTCGCGGCCAAAGAGATGAGCCCGGTCCGCGTTCATTGCGCCCTTGAGCGCCCACGATGTGCCCTTGAGCTTGCCGGTTGTGAACGACGCGGTGCCCTTGACCTCGCCGTCTTTCGCTTCGAAGGCGAGCGCGCCGCCCATCTTGCCTTTGAAACCGCCGACGAACCGGCCTTGGAGCTGAGCTTGCCGGGCGATCTCGAGCGGGTCGGGGCACTTGTCACGTCGCTGGGTGTGGGCCTGGGTGGTGATGTCGTCGAAGCGCGCCAGGACGAGCCCGAGCCGCGAGAAGTCGCGCGCCGTGAAGTTGTTCTTCTTGAACAGCGTGATCGACGCCTCGGCGTGCTTGAGTGGATCGACCTTGCCGGACTTGTCGCGCATCGTGATCTGCAGACACGAGATGCCGACGAAGGTGTCGACGTAGCGCTTGACCAGGTCGTCGTCGATCAGCCCGATCTCCTTGGCGTAGCGGCACTTCTTGACGGCGTCATCGATCGGTTTGGCGACGTCTGGCCGTTTGGGCAGCAACGAGACAGCCTTCTGGTACTTGTCGACGCTTTCCTTCACCTCGGCGGAGAGCGGGGGGCGGCCGGCCGGCGTCAACGGGTTGACCTTCTTGGCTTTGTCGGCGGCCTTGGCGGCGGCTTCACCCTTGGCAGCGGCCGCTTTTGCGGCGGCGGAAGCGGCAGAATTGGCGGCAGCCTTCGCGGCGGCGGCGGCGGCTCCAGGTGCGACAGCAGCGGCAGCGGCTGGCTCGGGCGGCGGCGCGTGACCATGACCGAGCAGCATGTGGATGGCGACAACGAGCGCGTCTTCGTCGCTTTCCCCGTGCTTTGTGGCGCAGAGTTGCACGATTCGGGCTTGCGTGAACTTGTCGACGGGCAGCCCAAGGTCGGGCGGCTTGGGCTTGCTGGGCTTTTCAGCGGCTGGTTTCGCCGCGGATCCCTTGTCGGCAGCCTTGGGCGACGCTTTGTTGTCGTCTGCTTTGCCTGCGTCAGGCTTCTTGCCGCAGCCGGCGGACATGGCGACGATGAGCGCCGCGATGCATGCCTTTGATGACAAGAGCCGAAGTCTGCTTGGTGCCAGCCAACCCACGGGCGACCTCCTGGTGATGCGGACGCGCGCTTCCGGTCGGCCCGGGCCGTGGTGTGGCGGCGTCGAACCCAAACGCGTCGGAGGATGCGGCTTGAAGCCAGACGGAACGGGCGCGCAGCGAGCATGCCACCGGGTCTTGCGGTTGACCACTATCGCGCTGGTGGCCGTTCTGTGGCTCGCATCCGGGTGCGAATCGGCCGGCGTACAAGCGTTGGCGATCGGCGACCACGAGGTGCATGTCGGGGAACCATGGCGTCACGTGCTGCGCTGCGAGGGCGGTGTCGAACCGGTGACGTGGCAGGTCGTCGAAGGGCCCGCGGGCATCGCTGTCGTCAGCCGCTCCGAGACAGCGTTGGTGTGGACCGCGACGGCACACGACCTGGGCGGCCAGCTGCCGGGACAGGCGCGAAACCCCGGCCCCAGGCGACCTATTCGGGTGCGCGTGACCGATGCGACCGGCGCGAAGGCGACCGCAAGCGGGTCCGTAACGGCGGTTCCGACCCCTGCCAAGAACTGACCGCGGGTCATCGCCAGTGTCGCGGCGGCCGCTTTTCGACCGCGCACCGTTTGTTATGGTCGGGCCACTTCATGCTCCGCGATCGCAATCCACCCACCTGCAGCCTCTCGCCCGTACGTCGTCGACTCGGCGCATTGGGGTTCGTCGTGGTCTGCCTGACGCTGCTAATCGGGACCACCACCACCGCGCAGGCGAAGAAGCCGAATCGCCGGGCTTCGAAGATTCGCATCGCGCACCTGGCTTTGGGTGGGGACTCCCCGGCGATTCGCCGCGCGCTGGTCACGTGGGCGCAAGAGGTTCGGCTGCGGACAAGCATCGAGATCGCCCAGGAACCGGCCCGTGTCGGACCGACATCGCCGCAGTTGTTTCACCATCCGCTGCTCTACCTCGCAGGGGCATCGACGTTTCCAAGACAGACCGACGCGGCCGTCGCGCGCCTCCGCCAGCACATCGCTACCGGCGGGACCCTCATCATCGACAACACCGGTCGCAGCGGACCATCCGAGGCGTTCGACCGCGCCGTTCGACGCCTGCTCACGCGGATCGTCGGCCGTCCGCTGGTGCGACTCCCGGCGACCCATGTGCTCTTTCGCAGCTTCTATCGGCTGTCTTCGGCGGTGGGACGACGCGCGGATGTGCGCCACGTCCAGGGCGTGCGCATCGGCAAGCGCTTCGCCGTCATCTACCTGCGCAACGACCTGCACGGCGCCTTCGCGCGCTCCCCGACTGGAGGACCCGCTCTTCGCGCGGTGCCCGGTGGTGAAGCCCAGCGAGAGCGCGCCTACAGGCTCGGTATCAACCTGCTCATGTACGCGCTCTGCCTCGACTACAAGGACGATCACACCCACGTCATGACACTGCTCAAGCGGCGCCGCGGGGTGCGCGCGCCACGCAAGGGTCGCTGAGGTGCGCTCGGGCATCGACTGGGCGCTGGACTGGCCCGCTGGCAGCGTCGTGGTGGCTTGTCTGGTCGCGGCGATCATAGTCGCCGTATCCTGGCTCGGATCCGCGCGCTTGGCCGACACACGAAAACGTGTCGCGCTGCTTGCTCTGCGCGTGTTTGCGGTCGGCACGGTCGTCGTCGCCCTGATGCAGCCGGTATGGATCGCGATCAAGCCAGCGGCAGGCGGCCGAGCCGTCGCCGTGCTCGTTGACACCTCGGCGTCCATGGCGCGCGGCGAAAGGTCGAGGTTGAACCGGGCCAAGGCCGCGATCGCCGGCTTGCGCAAGAGTCATGGGGTTCGCGTGTTCTCGTTCTCGGCGGATGTACAGCCCATCGCGGCCGACGCGCTGGAGTCCGTGAAGGCGGACGGCAAAAAGACAGATGTCATGTCCGCGCTCGAGGGCCTTCAGGACGTCGCCGCAACGGGCGAGGTCGGGGCCATCGTCGTCATCAGCGACGGCATCGATCACGGCCGACTCGGTGCCGCCAAGCTCGACAGCAACGGCGAGTTGCCGCCGCAACTTCGCCGCGTTGTGGCCTCGCTTGGCGTCCCCGTTCACGTCGCAGGGCCGCGCGAAGAGACACTCGCCGACGCCGCGATCACCGAGATCGGCGTCAGCCCGTTTGGCTACGTGCGCAGCCAGCTCCCTGTCACCGTCGACCTGCGCCTGCGCGGATTCGAGAGCCGCCCGGGCAACGCGACCGTCGAGCTGCTCCGAGGCGGGCGCGTCGTGCAACGAACGTCGATTCCCCTCGTCGGTCCCCCGCGCCGCCGGGTGGCCATGCATGTGCAGCCCCTGCTCGTCGGCGACGATGTCGTCTCAGCGCGAATCGTCCCGCTGCCCGGCGAAGCGACGGTGTCCAACAACATCGCCCACAAGCGCGTTCGCATCCTCCGCGACCGAACCCGGGTCCTCCACCTGGCCGGCCACCCGTCGTGGGACACGCGTTTCTTGCGCAGCCACCTTCGCTCCGACCGGTCCGTCGATCTCGTTTCCTTCTACATCATGGTTGCGCAGGGCGCCGGCTACTTCGTTCGCGCCGCGGACACCACGCTGATCGAGTTCCCGACCCGGCAGCTCTTCCAGGAAGCGTTGAGCGATTTCGACCTCGTCATCTTCCAGGACTTTCAGTTCACGCGTTTTGGCATCGACGCCTACCTGCCCGGCCTGCAGCGCTACGTTCGCGACGGCGGCGCATTCGCGGTGATCGGCGGTCAGCAGGCGTTCGCGGCCGGCGGTTATGAGCGCACTCAGCTGTCCAATTGGCTGCCGGTTGCGATGGCCAACCCCGGCGCTGGGGCCCCGCTGTACAGCGAAAAGACGACCGAACTGCGGCTTTCCCAGACCGGCGCGACCCATCCTGTGACACGCTTGCGAACCTCCCCGTCGGACAACGCCGCAGCGTGGCGCCGCCTCGAGTTGCCGGGCCGCAACACCGGCCTCAGCGGACGCTCCGGGGCCCAGGTGCTGTTGCTCGGGGACAACGACGCGCCCCTTCTGACCGTCGCTGAGCACGGCAAGGGCCGGGTGGCCGCATTCGCCACGGCCGGGGCCTGGACATGGGCGTTCGGCCCTCACAGCGACGACCGTGCCCAACTCCGCGCCGACTATCACGCGTTCATCGATCGGCTGCGCAAGTGGCTGACCCAGGATCCCGAGCTCAGCACCATCCGCTTCGACGACATCGCGGTGTCCCCCGTTGTGGGAACCGGGTCGGGCATGACCGCGCGCATCTTCGACGCCGGTGACCGCCCGACTCCGGGCGCCGTTTGCCGCTGGCGACGCGCCGCGATTCCCGATCGTCCCGGGCCGTGGCAGGCAATCGCGCAAACGTCAGACGCCACCGGACGCGTGGCCTGGTCATGGGTGCCACCGCACGGGGGCGTGTTCGAGATCAATCTGCGATGCCAAGCCGGAACGCGCGACGAACGTGCAACAACCACCGTCGCCGTGCACAGCGCTTCGCTGGAAGAGCGCGACGTACAGCCCGATACAGCACGTTTAGCCGCTGTCGCCGCGGCTGGAGGCGGTCGGTACTACAACGTCGAAGCCCCGCTCAGGCGTTTGCAGCTCTCCCTGGACGAGGCTTCCGAACGTGTGCAGCGGGTGAGAACCGAGCTCTGGAGCCACCCGATCGTCGGCTTCTTGTTGGTGCTGCTGCTCGCCGCCGAATGGGCGTTGCGTCGCCGCTGGGGCCTCGCCTGACCGCCCGGCATAGAGGCCAAACACGCTGTACTTTGTTCCACGTTTTGGCGATCGTGCCGCCACCGCGCCTGGAGTCGCTCATGGTCGATCGCTTGTTCTGCCCTGCCGTTGCGGCGCTGGTTGTTGTCGCGCTGGTGGCCATGCCGCAGGTGTGCGCAGCGTCCGATGCAGTCTCGGTGTCCGAGCTGCTCGCTTGTCAAAGCCTCGAAACCGCGGCTTGCCCGGCAATGGCCAAGGCCCGCAAGAACCCGTCGCCCACCGCCACCAAACTCGCCGCATGGCTGGCCACGCCCGAGGCCAGCGCCGCCGATCTACGCAAAGTCGCGCTCGCTCTCGGATACCTCGGCAGCGGAGAACAGGGCGCCGCCGTGCTGGCTGCGGCCAAGTCGAAGACACGCGACAAAGACCTGCACGTCGATCTGCTCGTCGCCGCCGCTCGTCTCGGCGCAAAGGAAGCTGGAGCCCCGTTGCTGGACGTCTTCAAGGCCGACACCGACACGCGCCGCCGGATCCTCGCCGCCGGTTCGCTCGGACTGCTTGGGCATAAAGCATCTATCGACGCGCTGATCGCAGCGCTCAAGGACAAAAACACGCGCTTGGCAGCCACCGCCGCGCAGGCGCTCGGAATGCTCGAGGACCCACGCGCCATCGACCCGCTGATCGACCTGGCCGGCCAACCCTCGATGTACACGCCCGCACGAATGCACGCCCTCGGCGCCCTCACCCGGCTCAAGGCCAAACGCGCCGTGCCCCTCGCTGTTGTGCTGGTCGACGCCTCGCCGCGAAAGGTCGGTCGCGCTGCCCTTGATTTGCTCGCCGCCGTGCCGACCAAGTGGGCTCGTCCCGCCGTCGCGTTCGGCCTGCGAACACCTGATTTGCGCGAATCCGCCGCCCGCGCGGCCGTTACGATCCCCGACCCAGGGCTCGCCGCCGATGTTGGCAACCTCATCAACGCGCCGGACGTAAGCCGCAAGGAGCGCGACGCCCTCATCCGCGCGGCCGGTTCCCTCAAACCAAAGAGCGTCGCCAACTCCCTCGTGACCCGCCTCGAACAAGCCGATCACGCCGAGTCCGAGTTGATCCTCAAGACGCTGCCCAAAGTCGGTGACCGCACGGTCATTCCGCGCTTGGTCCGCTACTTGCCGCACGCCGAGCCGACGGTTGCCAAATTCGTCGTGTACGCGCTAGAAAACCTGTCCGGTAAGCGCTTGGGGCTCGACGTCACGGCGTGGCAGAAGTACGCCGGCCTACCGACCGAGAGCCCCACGACAGCGCCGACCACGCCCTAGCAGACTGCGCCAAAGCTCCGCCTCGGCGCAGGTGCTCGTTGTTTGCAAGGGGGCTGAAACAGCCCCCTCGACCGAAAAAAGTGTCATTTTTCCGGCCTCACCCAAAATTCGCGCTCCGCGCCGCAGACTGCGTTTACGTCCCCCACCTTGACCGATACGATTTACGGCGCAGTCTGCTAGCGCGTCACCCGCGCCCTCCCCAACGGATTCGCCATGCCCCTATCGCGCCAACAGATCGCCGCCCGCGTCGCCGACGAGCTGCAAGACGGCTTCTACGTCAACCTCGGCATCGGCATCCCGACGCTGGTCGCCAACTACATCCCCGATGGGATCGATATCGTCCTGCAGAGCGAAAACGGTCTGCTGGGCATCGGCCCGTTCCCCTATGAGGGCGACGAGGACGCGGACCTGATCAACGCCGGCAAGCAGACGATCACGACGGTCCCGGGCTCGGTGTTCTTCAACTCGGCTGAATCGTTCGCGATGATTCGGGGCGGCCATGTCGACCTGACGATCCTCGGCGCGATGGAGGTCAGCAAGACCGGCGACATCGCCAACTGGATGATCCCCGGCAAGGTGGTCAAGGGCATGGGCGGAGCGATGGATCTCGTCGCCGGCGCCAAGCGCGTCGTCGTGACAATGACCCACTGCAACAAGCGCGGCGCGCCGAAGGTCCTCGACGCCTGCACCCTGCCGCTCACGGGCACCCGCTGCGTCGACCGTATCGTGACCGACCTCGCCGTCCTCGACGTCACCGACGATGGACTCGTGCTGCGCGAAATCGCTCCTGGCCACACCGTCGAGGAGGTCTGCGAAAAGACGGGATGCGAGCTCATCGTCGCCGACAACGTGCGCACGATCGCCGCCGCATGAACGACTCAACACACCGAGCGAGCGATCATCTGGCCAGTGACCATCTGGCCAGTGACCATCTTATCTGCGCCATCATGGCGGGCGGCAGTGGCACCCGTTTTTGGCCTTTGTCACGGCACCAACGCCCCAAGCAGCTGCTCTCATTGCTCCACCCGGTGAGCCTCCTGCGGGCCACGGTCGATCGCATCGCGCCGATCTGCCCGGCGGAGCGCATCTTGGTCGTCACGGCCGAGCGACTCGCGGAAGCGACGGCCGCCGACCTACCCAACCTTCCACGCGGCAACATCATCGCCGAGCCGGCGCCACGCAACACCGCCCCGTGCATGGCCCTCGCCGCCATCGCCGCTCAGCAGCTCGATCCCGACGCCATCGTCGCGTTGCTCCCGGCCGATCACCACGTCGCCGACGCACCTCGATTCACCGCCGCCCTCGCCGAAGCGGCCGAACACGCCGCCCGCGGCCACATCACCACGCTCGGAATCGCACCATCCCGACCCGAAACCGGCTACGGCTACATCGAAGTCGGCGATCACGTGGACGGAGACACCTCCGCAGTCGTGCGATTCGTCGAGAAACCCGACCTGGAAACTGCGCTCACCTACGTCAGCGGCGGCAAACACCTGTGGAACGGCGGCATCTTCGTCAGCCGCGCCGATGTCGCCCTCGCCGCCGTGCGCGATCACCTCCCCGACGTCCACGAGGCGCTCGGCCCCCTGCATGACGGCGCGTCCGGCCCGTTCGCGAGCGACTCGTTCCGGCAGATCCTCGGTGAGCGATTCGGTGCGTGTCCCGGGGTCAGCATCGACTACGGTATCGCTGAACACATCGACGATCTCCGCACCGTCCGACTCGACGCCGGGTGGAGCGACGTCGGCACGTGGGCCAGCCTCATCCACGAAGGCCACGGCAAAGACGGCAACTTCATCCGCGGCGACGTCATCGACCTCGACAACGACGGCTGCGTGCTCGTCAGCGACGGCCCGACAATCGCCGCCACCGGCCTACGTGACATGGTGATTGTCGCCACCTCCGACGCCGTCCTCGCGGTCCCGACCGCCAACAGCCAGGACGTGCGCCGCATCGTCGCCGCCCTCAAAGACGGCAGCCGCACCGACCTCCTCTAAGAAGACGCATCACGGCCGCGCGACGCCTTCCCCGGACCGTTACCCAACGCCGCAGGAGCCCTACCCGCCATGAACCCTCACGTCTTTCGCGCCTATGACATCCGCGGCCGCGAAGCGATCGATTTCCCCGACAGCTTCGTCACCGATCTCGGCCGCGCCATCGCGACCCTCGCCGTCCGTCGTGGGCAAAAAGCCTGCCTCGCCATCGGTCGCGACGCGCGGTTGTCGAGCGATCGCATCCGCGACGCCTTGCTCATCGGCATGCACGACGCCGGTGTCGACACCATCGACGTGGGCCTGGTCCCCACTCCGCTGCTCTACTACGCGGTGCATAACCAGGAGGTCGGCGGCGGCGTGATGATCACCGGCAGCCACAATCCGCCCGAGGACAACGGCTTCAAGATGATGCTGGGCAAGGGCACGCTGCACGGCGAGGACATCCAGGAGCTCTACGGCCTGATGCAATCGCGGGACTTCGAGTCCGGCGCCGGAAAAGCGACCTCACACCCCATCATCGACGACTACCGCGCCCACGTGCTCGGCGATATCGACCTGGCCGACCGCAAGCTCTCCGTCGTGGTGGACGCCGGCAACGGCCCCACCGGTCCCATCGTGCCGCAGCTGTTGCGGGACCTCGGTGTGACGGTCGACGAGCTCTACTGCGAGCTCGACGGTACCTTCCCCAACCATCACCCCGATCCAACGGTCGAGAAGAACCTGGTCGACCTGCAGGCCCGCGTTACCAAGGTCGGCGCGGACTTCGGGGTGGCGTACGACGGCGATGGCGACCGCATCGGCGTGATCGACGAAAACGGCGGCGTGATCTGGGGCGATTCGCTCATGGTCATCTTGAGCCGCGCGCTGTTGGCTATCGAACCCGGCGCCACCATCGTCGGCGAGGTCAAGTGCAGCCAGCGCCTCTTCGACGACATCGAGAGCAACGGCGGCGTGCCGATCATGAGCCGCGTCGGCCACTCGTTGATCAAGGACAGGATGAAGAAAGAGGGCGCGCTGCTCGCCGGCGAGATGAGCGGCCACATCTTCTACAAACACCGCTGGTTCGGCTTTGACGACGCCGTCTACACGACGTGTCGGTTGCTCGAGATCGTCAGCCGCCACGACGGCCCCGTGTCGAGCTTGATCGCCGATTTGCCACCCGCATTCGCCACCCCCGAGCTGCGCGTTTCGTGTCCCGACGCCATCAAGTTCGACGTGGTGTCACGCGTCACCGCCCACTTTCGCGCTCGCAACGACGTGATCGACATCGACGGCGTGCGCGTGCTCTTCGACGACGGGTGGGGCCTCGTGCGCGCTTCCAACACCGGCCCCGTGCTGGTCGTCCGCTGTGAAGCCAAGAGCGACGAGGCCAAGGAACGCATCCACCGCGAGCTGCAGGCGGCCATCGACGCAGCCACTGCGGAGCTCGCGGCATGAGCGACACGATCGACCGTGCGACCGTTCAGCGTGTGGCTCGCCTCGCCCGCTTGCGGCTGTCCGACGCCGAACAAGACAGCCTCGTCGACGACCTTCAACGCATCGTGGCGTACGTCGAAAAGCTCCAATCCGTCGACACGTCCGCGATACAACCGTTGGTGCACATGACCATCGACGCCATGCCGGCCCGCAAAGACGTCGCCGGGCAGCCGCTTGGCACCGACAAGGCGCTCGCCAACGCGCCCGAAGCCGCCGATGACGCCTTCGTGGTCCCGCGCGTGGTGGGGAGCTGAACCGTGGCCAACGCCGCCGAGCTGCTCGACACCCTGTCGCTGGTCGATTGCGCCGCCGCTATCGCTGCCGGTGACGTATCGGCCGAGGCGATCACGGGAGCCGTGCTGGACCGGATCGATCGCTTCGACGGACAGTTCGGCGCCCTCCTTCATGTCGATCGCGAAGGTGCCCTGGCCACGGCCGCATCCACTGACCAGGCACGCAAAGCGGGCGCCGCGCTCGGACCTCTCGCCGGCGTGCCTGTGACCGTCAAGGACCTCATCTCTGTGCCTGGGATGCCATTGACCGCCGCATCGAAGATCCTGCGCGGCTACGAACCCCCGTTCACCGCCACCGTCGCCCGACGCCTGCGAGACGCCGGCGCCGTCATCATCGGCAAGAACAACCTGGATGAGTTCGCGATGGGCTCGTCCAATGAAAACAGCGCCTTTGGCAACGTGGCCAACCCGTGGGCGCCCGATCGTGTCCCCGGAGGTTCTTCCGGTGGTTCGGCAGCCGCGGTCGCCGCAGGGTATGGATTCGGCTCGCTGGGGACCGACACGGGCGGCTCGATCCGGCTGCCCGCCTCTCTGTGCGGCGTGGTCGGCATCAAGCCCACCTATGGTCGCGTATCGCGGTATGGCGTCGTCGCGTTCGCCTCGTCGCTCGACCAGGTCGGCCCGCTCGCCTTGACCGTCGATGACGCCGCATTGCTCCTTTCCGTGATCGGCGGCCACGACGCCCTCGATTCAACCAGCGCGACCGAGCCCCTCGGCGACCTGCGATCGGGACCGGGGTCACTCGAAGGCCGCAGAATTGGAGTTCCTCGCGAGTTCCTCGACGACGCCGAAGGCCTCGACCCCGGCGTCGCATCATGCATCCGCGGCAGCATCGACGCGTTGAAGTCTGCCGGCGCAACCATCGTCGACGTCAGCCTGCCGCACACCCCCCTGGCCATCGCCACCTACTACCTCGTAGCGACCGCAGAAGCGTCCAGCAACCTGTCGCGTTACGACGGCGTCCGCTTCGGACATCGAGCAACCCTCGCGCAAGGCGAAGGCATCACCGACCTCTACGAAAGAAGCCGCGGCGAAGGCTTCGGCCCCGAGGTCAAACGCCGCATCATGCTCGGCACCTTCGCGCTGTCATCGGGCTACTACGACGCGTATTACGAGCGTGCGTGCCGCGTGCGTCGCCTCATTCACGACGACTACGTCAGCGCGCTGAAGTCATGCGACGTGCTGGTCGGCCCCACATCTCCCGTGCCGGCGTGGCGTCTGGGCGAATGCACCGACGATCCCCTCGCCATGTACCTGATGGACATCTTCACAACCGGCGCCAGCCTGGCCGGCGTCCCCGCCATGTCTGTCCCCGTCGGCACCACCCAAAACCTGCCCGTCGGCCTGCAGCTCATCGGCAGACATTTCGACGAAGAGACGATGATCGACGTCGCGCGGGGCCTCGAAAAAGCGCTGAATCTCGGCGTCCAGCGACCAAATCTCGACGCGTTGGCCGATGAGTCCAAGCCATGAGGGAGCCTCGCCTATGAGCAACTGGCAAGCCGTCATCGGTCTGGAGGTGCACGCCCAACTGCGCACCGAATCCAAGCTCTTCTCGAACGCTCCAACCGCCTTTGGTGCCCGCCCCAACGACCAGACGTCGCCGGTTTGCCTCGGTCTGCCCGGCGCGCTCCCGGTGATCAACGAAGAAGCTGTGCGGCTCGCCATTGCCGCCGGACTCGCAACCGGTTGCACGATCGCCCACCGCTCGATCTTCGCGCGCAAGAGCTACTTCTATCCGGACCTGCCCAAGGGTTACCAGATCTCCCAATTCGCCAAGCCGCTGTGCCTCGACGGCCACTTGGAGGTCCCTACCAGCGAAGGGACGGTGACCGCCAAGATCATCCGCATCCACATGGAGGAAGACGCCGGCAAGTCCATCCACGGCGAGGGCAACGCGCACACCTCGCACATCGATCTCAACCGCGCCGGCACTCCGCTCATCGAAATCGTCGGCGCCCCCGACCTGCACAGCGCCGACCACGCCGCCGACTACCTTCGCGAGCTGCGCGCGATCCTCATCTACACCGGTGTCTGTGACGGCAACATGGAACAGGGCTCGCTGCGCTGCGACGCGAACGTGTCGGTCCGCAAAAATGGGACAACCACTCTCGGCACCCGCTGCGAGATCAAGAACATCAACTCCTTCCGCGGTGTTCGCGACGCCATCAACTACGAAATCGCCCGCCAAATCCGCCTGATCGAAGCCGGCGACAAGGTCGTTCAGCAGACGCGCCTCTGGGACGCCGACCGCGGCCGCACCGAGGCGATGCGCGGCAAAGAAGAAGCCCACGACTACCGCTACTTCCCCGATCCCGATCTGCCGCCCCTCGTCGTCAGCCAGGCAACCATCGACGCCATCGCGGCCGACCTCCCCGAGCTCCCACGCACACGGCGCGAACGACTCATCAGCCGCGGTGTCGCCGCCGACGTCGCCGCCAACTTGTGCGAGGAACGAAGCCGTGTCGACGCGTTCGAGAACGCACTCGGGCCAACGCGCGACGCCGAATCAACGCGCAGCGCGGCCGGCTTTGTGATCTCCCGCGTTGTGGGCGCGATGAACCAGAGCGAGCGAACTTGGACCGACCTCGAGTCCGCCATGGGCCCACTGCTCCAAGCCCACGATCGATGGCGCGCCGGCAAACTGAGCAACAAGATGCTCAAGGACGCCCTCAACAAGGCCCTGAGCGCCACAACGCCACTGTCCGACGCGCTCACCGCGGCCTTGGCAACCGCCGGCGAGGTCGTCTCCGACAGCGGCGCGCTCCAACCCGTCATCGATGCACTGCTCGCGCAACATGCCGCCAAGGCCGACGAATATCGGGCCGGCAAGACCAAGCTGTTCGGCTTCTTCATGGGTCAGGTCATGCGGCAACTGAAAGGCCAGGCCGACGCCAAGACGGTCATCGCGCTGCTGCGCCAATCACTCGACAACCAGTCACGCAACAACGAGTCCCTCGACAACGGCTGATTCGCGCGGGCCGACTTCGTTGTCGACCGCCCCAAAAGCCGATGACCCCACCGAGCTGGACTCGATGGGGCCATGGCGGTTCATCCATCAACGTTCGGTGATGGGGTGGGGGACCTAGGGATCGTAGCCCCGGGTGTAAGGCGTGCTGTAAATGCCGTTGCTGGCCTCGATTTCGTAGGTGGCGCAGGAGCTGCCCGAGCCGCCCTTGTAGACCTCGACGTAGAACCACGATGAGTTGTTGCGGCAACGCGTCTTGTAGTAGCCCTGCGGGATGCAGCGACCGGTGTTGCTTCGACGGTGAGCCGCGCAGTACGGACCCGGGTAGCCGTTCCAGTTGTAACCCGAGTTCCACGCGTGGCGCTGCGAGTAGCTGCTGTTGGTCTGGCAGGGGCACTCGCCCCATTCCGAATCGCCTGACGAGTAGTAGTTGCGACCGTACGACTTAAGCCAGGTGCCCCAGTTGAAGTCGGTCTTGCCGCAGCAAACCGCGTTGGGCTGATTCTCACGCGCGCTGTCACCGGGACCCGCGACCGGGTTGGTCTTGCCGACGTTGCCTCGCCACACCCGCATTCGCAGCGCGCCGCCCGGGTTCTTGAGGAACCGCACACGCACGCTGAAGTGGTCACATGCGTTTGATCCGCCGTCGCCGTTGTCCTGCGCGTAGAAGCGGAAGAAGTCGGTGTCGGTCGTATCCACAACACGACCGCTGAATGTCTGCGTCATACCGACGTCCTGGAGCGTCAACGTGCCGGTCGTCGCCTGACCAGCGCTGTTGTTCGGCTCGTTGGAGTCGGCGCCCGTGCACTCGCAGCCGTCGGTCAGCAGACCGTTGGCGTTGTAGTAGCCGTCGAAGCACTTGATGATCTTGCAGCCGCCGGACACGCACTTGGCGTATGCGTGCAGCGCCGAAGCGTCGCAGGCACCGGAAGCACCGTCATCGATGGTGTTGTTGCAGTTGTCGTCGACGTTATTGCACAGCTCAAGCGCACCCGGGTTGATGGTCTTAGCCGCGTCGTTGCAGTCGTTGCCACCCTTTGGACACACCTTCGGCACGCCGACAGTCAACATGCCCTTGTCGCAATAACCATCGCCGTCCTTATCGCAGTCTTCGTCGATCAGGCTGACCTTGCCGGTGATGTGGTGGCAGTACACCGTGCTGCTGTTGGGCGAGATGCAGATCCGCTTACCGTCGAACGCCGAGTTGTAGATGTTGTTGGCCGCGTAGATGCGCGTGCCGTCAAACGACCCGTTGCTCAGGTTGTAGCGATGGATCCAGCGCGACGTCGTGCCGACATACAGCTTGCCGGCGAAGATGTGCATTGAGCCGTAGCTCGAGCCGCCCTGCCAGTTGCTCAGCCCCATCGTCTTGACCTGCTTGCCGGTGTTCTTGTCGATCACCCACACCGTGTTGCCACCGGAGCGCATCGCGTAGACGTACTTGTCATCGGCCACGACCGCGCCCGCGGTGCTGCCCAGGTTGAACGTCCAGTAGTGCGTTTCCTTCTTCGCTTTGAAGTCGTAGCGCCACTTCGCGACCGTGTTATGGCCCCAGTTGGCGGTGTAGTAGAAGTCGCTGTTCGGGTCGCCGTTGATGTCCATGATCTGGTCGCGGCTCAGCGTGATGGCGCCCAGGTACTTGTAGTTGTTGTCGTAGCGGTAGACCGTGCGACCGGACCACTGCGGGTACCAGTACTCGTTGTGGAACGGGATATAACCGCCGCCGTGACTACGCGTGTTCATACTGTGCGTCGTGTACGTGTAGTCCACGTCCGCGCCGGGCAGCTTGTAGCAATAGTGACGCTGTTGCCCGTTGTAGTGGTAGCAAGCCTGCGCGCCGTTGAAGCTGCTGCCGTGAATGGCGCCGATCTGCGTGATCGGGAAGCGGATGTTGAGGAACTGCCCGTTGGATGCGCGGTAACCGTAGACCCAGTTGGTGTTGCCTTCACCCTTGTACAGGTGCCCGGCGTAGTAGTGCAGCGCGCCATACTGGCTGCTGTTGAACGGCGAGCCGCCGCCACCAAGTCCCATCGTCTTGATGAGGCCGCCCGTCTTCTGGTCGATGATCCACACGGTGTTGCCGGTGTTGCGCATCGCGTAGATGTACTTGTCGTCGCCGGTGACCGCCGCAACCGTACCGCCGACGTGGTAGCTCCACATCTTCACGGCTGTCTGCGCCTTGTACTTGTAGACATAGCCGCGGCCCCAGGTCGCGACGTAGTGATCGCCCTTACCATCCCAGAACATCTGCATGATCTGGTCGCTTCCCGAATCGAAGTAACCCGTGTACTTGCCGGTCGAGTTGTACAGGTAGACGCGACGTCCGGCCCACTGCGGATAGGTGTACAGCCCACGGGTCGCATCAAAGCCGCCGCCGTGGCTGCGGTCATTGAAGTTGACCTGCTTCACGTAGGTCGGCGTGGTCATGACCTTGTAGCCGCAGTCGTTGTCCTGGTTGTCGCAGATCTCCGGCGCACCAGGGTAACAAGCCTTGCACTTGTCGTTGCAGTCGTTGGTCTTCTTCGCCGTGAACAGCCCGTCGGGCTTGCACAGACACTTGCTCGACGTCGTGCCGTAACCGTCCACATCGCCGTCATAGTAGAACTTGGTGCAGCCGATGGCGCCCGCTTCGTCGACGAGCTGGTCGCAGTTGTTGTCCTTGCCATCGCAGACCTCGGGCGATTCCGGGTTGTGGTTCGGGTTGGTGTCGTTGCAGTCACCGCCGCCCTTGAGGCAAACCTTCGGCGTACCGACCGTGATGAGCTTGGCGTCGCAGTAGCCATCGCCGTCCTTGTCACAGCCCTCATCCGCTTCGTCGTTGCAGTTGTTGTCGGTCCCGTCGCACATCTCGTTGGCGCCGGGGTTGATGGCCTTGGCGTTGTCATCGCAGTCGTTACCCGACACGCACGAGTCGCTGATGAGCGGGTAGCAGTAGATCTGCGAGTTGTTCTGTGACGTGCAGATCTCCGTGCCCGTGAACGCGACCTGGTAGGGCGTCGACTCGACCTGGAACTTCTCTCCGTCATGACGACCCGTGGCGAGGTCGTAGCGGTACACCCAGCGGTTGCTGTACGAGGTGCGCCAGAGCTTGCCCTGGCGAACAGCGATGCCATACGTGTTACCGGTAAAGTCGCCGCTGAGCTGGAAGGTGCCGACCAGCTGGCTGCCCTGCTTCTTCTTGGCGAGGCGGTAGACGGTGCGGTCGTAGTAACGCATGCCGTAGACGTAGTTCTTGTCGACGGCGACGCCGGTGGCGTAGTGGCCGATGTTGTAGCTCCACTCCAGCTTCGACGTAGCGCCAACACGACGCGTGATCGTCCGGTTGTAGTGGTTGGCCGTGTAGTACGCGTCCTCGTTCGGGTCGCCGGCGAGCTGACGGATGTACGACTGTCCGCTGTTGAAGCTGCCGATCGCCACCCCGTCCACATTGTAGCGGTAAACGGTCGTCGCGCCGCTGGTCCAGCTCGGGTACCAGAATTCGTTGTGGTACTCGTGGTAGCCAGCGCCTTCACCATGCGTGTTGATGTTCTTGGTCTTGGACTTGTACGTCTGCGCCTTGGCCGGGAGCTTGTAGCAGTACGTCTGGTCGCTGCTGTCGGAGACGCAGAACGTCTTGCCGTCCGCCTTCTTCGGGTGGTTGACGACCGCGTACGGCGTCACTTCGGTGGTGAACTTGATGCCGTTGGACTTGCCTGTGACCAGGTCGTAGCCATAGACCCACCGCGAGCTATTGGTGCGGAACAGCTGGCCCTTGTGAATCGCGATGCCGTAGGTGGTGCCGCCGTTCCAATCGCCGGACAGGCTGAACGTCTTGTCCGTGTTGCCGTTGGCGCGGTTGAGACGCCAGACCGTCTGGTCGCCGTAGCGCATCGCATAGACGTAGTTGGCGTCGACCGTCACACCGGACATGTAGCTGCTCGGTGAGCGTGACCAAATCACGGAGCTCGTCGTGCCGCTCATCTTACGGACACCGTTGTAGTACGTCGCGACGTAGTAGTTGTCCTCGGTGTGGTCACCTTCGAGGTCACGAACGTAGCGCTGTGCAGTGTTGAACTGCCCAACTGGCTGCTGCGTCGTGCCGTTGTAGCGGTACACGATGGTCGAGTAGCCGCTTGTGTAGCCCGCGTACCAATATTCCTGCCGCTTGTGGTGGAAGCCGCCGCCGATGTAGTAGGTGCGCATGCCGATCTGCTTGGTCTTGGGCGCCGGCATGTTGTCGAGGTCGTAGCAGTACCAGGTGCGCCAGCCGTTGTTGGCCGTGCAGTGCTCGTTGCGCTTGCGGTCAAAGTAGCCCTGGTGCAGCGAGTTGCCGGTCACAAACTGGGTGACCTTCGCGCCGCTGTTGAGGTTGAACGCCTCGACCCAGCCGCTGCTGGTACCCTTGAAGATCATGTCGTTGAAGACGGCCAGCGAACCGTACTGCGTGTAACCGCAGTAGTTACAGCCCTGCAGGTTGATCGTGTTCTCGTGGGCGCCGTTGCTCTCGTTGACGACGTAGATGGAGCTGGTGTTGTAGGCGTACTTCGCCAGGTAGACCTTGTTCTTGTACCAAGCGATACCGGCCGGGTAGTAGCGAACGAAACCGTTGCTGCCGTAGTGACGGCGCCAGACATGGTTGGCATAGGCGCTGCTGCCCGGGTTGGCCACGTAGTGCTTGTTGATCTCGTGGTAGCCCCAGTGCGCCGTGTAGTAGTTGCCCTTGTCGTCGGCCGCGCCGCCCATGATCTGGTGGCGATAGAGCCGGAACGCGCGGATGTAGCTGCGGCTATCGGTGTACCTGTAGACGTAGTTGTTGCTCCAGTGGGGCAGCCAGTACTCGTTGTGCTTGGTGCTGAACGTACCGCCGGAGTGGCTCCAGCCGTGCGGGAACGTGCGGTGGATGCGGTTGAAGCTGCCGCCGCCGGTCTTGGGCGTGTAGCAGTACGTCGGCCCTGATGTGCTGCTGGTGCAGACTTCGGTGCCCGTAAAGCTCGTCGCGTACGGCGTGACCGACGGGAAGGTCTTCCAACCGTCGTGGTAGAAGTAGCTGCTCGACGCGCCGTTGAACGTGTAACGGTACATCGACCGGCAGCTGCTCAGGCGGTACATCTTCTTGTTGGCTTCGTCGATGACCAGGCCACCGTAGTTGTAGCAGCCGTACCAGCCGCTCAGGTACTTGGTCTTGACGTAGCCGCCGTTGTCCTTGCGGATGACGTACAGCTGGCTGCCGGTGTAGCGCTGCACGTAGCAGTAGGTCGAGTCGCAAGCGACCGCTGACAGGTAGCTGGACGGGTAGCTGCTCCACAGGCGCGAACCGCTCGCATTGCCCTGCGCGTCATACTTGATCGAGTACTTCTTGATGCCGTTGTAGTACGTCGCCAGGTACATGTTCTTGCCGTCAGCGTCGACCCACACCTGCCGCACGTAGCGCTCAGCCGTCGTGAACACGCCCTTGAACTGGTAGGTCTTGGAGTCGTAGCGGAAGATCTTGGTGCTGTAGCTGCCGTTGTACTCCGGCATCCAGAACTCGCTCTTGGCGCGGTTGAACCCGCCGCCCCAGCTGTGCTGGTTGAGACCCAGCTTGGTGCCCTGGAAGCCGTCCGGGTTGATGACTGCTTGCTTGTTGAGGCAGGACGCGTCGGACGCCTTGCTCTTCGGGCACGCGACGTTGTTGAGCACCTTCATGTTGGCGTCGCAGTAGCCGTCGCCGTCGGTGTCGCAACCCTCGTCCTTGGTGCCGTTGCAGTTGTTGTCCTTGCCGTCGCAGTACTCTTTGCTGTTGCCGGTGTGGGTGGTCGGATCGTTGTCGTCGCAGTCACCCGCCGTCGTCGCGTTGTACTTGCCACTTGCAGCGCAGCGGCACTGGAACTTGTTGACGCCGTAACCGTCACCGTCGTTGTCGTAGTAGAACTGCTGACAGGCGTCGGCGTTGATCTGGTCGGTGCTGCCATCGCAGTTGTCATCGTTGGGCGTGCCGCAGTGTTCCTTGGCGCCCGGGTTGGCCTTGCTGTTCTTGTCGTTGCAGTCGTTGCCACCGTTGGGGCAAATCGCGGGGAACGAGCAGGTGTTGCAGCCGAGCTGCTTGACCGCCGAGGCGCACTGCGTGGTCCACTTGGACTTGCAGCCAGGGTAGATCTTGGTGACGCAGGCTTGGATCAGCGTGTCCGTGCAACCGGCGCCGAGGTGGGCGTCGCAGCAGTTGCCGAAGGGCAGCGGAGCTTCGGTGTCGCAGTAGCCGTCACCGTCCTTGTCGCAAACCTCGTCGACCTGGCCGTCGCAATCGTTATCCGCGCCGTCGCAGAGCTCGGTCGCGAGCGGGTTGCTCTTGGCGTCGTTGTCGAGGCAGTCATCGCCACGCGCACAGACGAAGGACGCGAGATCCCAGCAGTACTGCGTGCTGTTGTTCGGGCTGAAGCACCAGTTCTTGCCGTCGAACGTCGCGTTGTAAATCGACGTGTTGACCGGGAAGCGCAGGCCGTCGTACTGGCCGTTCATGCTGTGCCGCTCGACCCAACCGTTGTACACGCCGTTGTAGAACTTGCCCTTGTGCCAGATGAACGCGCCGTAGTTGGTGTAGTTGATGTAGTTACCACCGCTCAGGTTGAACGTGCTGATGACGTTGCCGTTGGCCTTGTCGAGCTTGTAGATGGTCGACTGCCACGCGCGCTTGCCGTAGATGTACTTGCCATCACCGGTGACGCCACCGGCGTAGTAGCCGATCGAGCGGGTCCACAGCCGGCTGCTGCTCTTACCCTTCATCTTGGTGATCGTGTAGTAGTTCCAGTTCGCCGTGTAGTAGTCGCCGCTGTCGGACTCGCCCCACAGGTCCATCATCGAGTTCTGGCCGGTGTAGAAGCTGCCCACGTACTGGCGGCTGGCGTTGTAGCGGTACACGTACGGTCCCGACCACTGCGACATCCAGTATTCCTTGAAGTACGGATGGTAGCCGCCGCCGTGTGAACGGGTGTTCATGCTCTCGGTGCCGGTGAAGAGCGGCTGGGTTTCTTTGCAGGCCGCCGACGCGACCGTACCCGTCTTCGGGCACGCGGTGGTGTTCGAGACGACCATCGCGCTGTCGCAGAAGCCGTCTTTGTCGTCATCGCAGCCCTTGTCGATGCCCTTGCAGTCGTTGTCCTTACCGTCGCAGACCTCTTGCGCACCGGGGTTGACCGTCGCGTCCTTGTCGTCGCAGTCACCGCCAGCAACGGCCGTGTACTTGCCTTTCTGGTAGCAGAAGCAGCCGGGCTTCTCTTTGCCGTCGCCGTAGCCGTCTTCGTCCGCGTCGATGAAGAAGTTCTTGCAGTTCAGAGCGTCCTGCTCGTTGAACTTCTGGTTGCAGTTGTCGTCGGTCTTCGTCGCGCAGTCTTCCTTGGCGCCGGGGTGGATCTTCTTGTTGTTGTCGTCGCAGTCGCCGCCGCCGTTGGGGCAGTTGCTGGACTTGGGCGCGTTGCCCTTGCAGTAACCGTCACCGTCGTCGTCGTTGCAGCCTTCGTCCACGCCGCCAGCGCAGTTGTTGTCGATCGTGTCGCACTCTTCCTTGGCAGCCGGGTTGATCTTGGCGTTGGCGTCGTTGCAGTCGCCGAAGCCATTGGGGCAGACTTTCGGCTTGCCGATCGTGCCCAGGTTGCTGTCGCAGAAGCCGTCTTTGTCGTCGTCGCAGCCGTTGTCCACGACCTTGTCGCAGTCGTTGTCGAAGTCGTCGCAGATTTCGGACTTGTTGGGGTGCACCGAGCTGTTGTTGTCGTCGCAATCCTTGCCGCCGTTGGGGCAAATCTTGGGCGTGCCAACGATGCCGACCTTGCCGTCGCAGTAGCCGTCGTTGTCGTCGTCGCAACCGTCGTCCGGCGTGCCGTCGCAGTTGTTGTCGATGTTGTCGCAGATCTCCGTCGCGCCGGGGTTGATCGCCGCCTTCGAGTCATCGCAGTCGTCACCCAGACCCTGGCTGGGTTTGCCAAGCTCGCACACGTAGCAGCGCGCGGAATTGACGTTGATGTCGTTCCACTTGCCGGTGCTCGGGTTGATCTCAACCGCGTCTTCGTTGCCGGAGTTGTTCGGCTCGCCACCGTTCCAGTTCTTGTACTTGTACGCGGTGCCGTCTTCCCAGACGTACTGACCTTCGGTGGACGTGTCGTTGAGGCCGATGAGCGAGCTCGTGCCGCCACACGCTTTCTGCGCCGCCTGGCGTACCGCCGTGTTTTCGGTCGAAGTCGCGATGCTGGCCAGCTTGCCGCCGACCGCAGCACACGCGTTGCGCGCACCGGTCAGGGTCTGCAGCGTCGAGAAGCCCTGGTAGCACTTGCCGTTGAACACGACGCCGGCGCAGCTGACGATCGTCTTGGGACACGTCTTCTCGGCGCCCGCGGACACCTTCTTGCCAGCGTCGCAGTAGCCGTCCTTGTCCACATCGCAACCCGCGTCGATCGAGTTCTTGCAGGTGTTGTCCTTGCCGTCGCAGATCTCCTCGGCACCCGGGTTCACGGTCGCGTCGTTGTCGTTGCAGTCACCGGCGAGGTTGGTGATGAACGAGCCTTCGGGCACGCACTGGCACTTCTTGGTGCCCGCGCCGTAGCCGTCCTTGTCCTTGTCGGCGTAGTAGTCCTTGCAGCCGGTCGCGTTCTCTTCGTTGCTCGTGCCGTTGCAGTTGTTGTCGATGCCGTCGCCGCAAACTTCCTTGGCGTCGGGGTTGATCGCGATGTTCGTGTCGTCGCAGTCGCCACCCTTCTTGGCGTTGAAGCCCTTGCCCTTCTGCGGGGCGCACAGGCACTGCTTGACGCCGCTGACACCGAAGCCATCGCCGTCACCGTCGTAGAAGAAGTCGGTGCACTGATCGCCGCCCGCGTCGGACTCGTCGCCGCTGCAGTTGTTGTCGATGCCATCGCCGCAGATCTCCTTGGCGCCCGGGTTGATGGCCTTGACCGTGTCTTTGCAGTCACCGCCACCGTTGGGGCAGACCGGCGGCTTGCCGATCGTGGCCATGTTGCTGTCGCAGTAGCCGTCGCCGTCGTTGTCGCAGCCCTCGTCCTTGGTGCCGTCACAGTTGTTGTCGACACCGTCGCAGATCTCGGTCGCGCCCTTGTTGACCAGGTTGTTGGTGTCGTCGCAGTCACCGCCCTGCGTGCCCACGTAATCGCCCTCGGGCTTGCAGATGCACTTGCTGCCGGACGCCGACGCGCCGTAGCCGTCCTTGTCCTTGTCGATAAAGTAAACCTTGCAACCGCTCGCGCCCTCGTCGTTGTCCGAGCCGCTGCAGTTCTCGTCGACCGTGTTGCCGCAGATCTCCTTGGCGCCCGGGTTGATGGCCGCGTTGGTGTCCGCGCAGTCACCGCCACCCTTCTTGCACGTCGGCGGGGTGCCGATCGTCTTCATATTGGCGTCGCAGTAGTCGTCGTTGTCGTCGTCACAACCCTCGTCAATCTTGCCGTTGCAGTTGTTGTCCTTGCCGTCGCACAGCTCGTTACCGGCCGGGCTGACGGTCGCGTCGTCGTCGTCGCAATCCTTGCCACCGAGCGGGCAGAGGTTGGGCGTGCCGATGACGACCATCTTCTCGTCGCAGAACTTGTCACCGTCGTCGTTGCAGCCGTCATCGACCTGCGTGTTGCAGTCGTTGTCAGCGTCGTCGCAGACTTCCTTGGCGCCCGGGTTGACCGTCTTGACGTTGTCGTTGCAATCGCCCTTCTTCGACGCGGTGTAGGGCTTCTCTTTGGCGCACAGACACTGCGTCAGGTCGATGCCGTAGCCGTCGAGATCGTTGTCGTAGAAGTACTTGGTGCAGCCCGTCGCGCCCGCTTCGTCAACGTCGCCGTCGCAGTCGTTGTCCTTCGTATCGCAGGCTTCGGTCGCGTCCGGGTTGATCGTGTTGTCGTTGTCGTTGCAGTCCTTACCGGTCGGCGCCGTGTAGGCACCCGCCGCAAGACAAAGGCACTTGCTGCTGTTGACGCCGTGCTTGTCACCGTCGGAGTCGAAGTAGAACGTCTTGCAACCCTTGGCGTTTTCGTCGTTCTTGCTGCCGTTGCAGTTGTCGTCGATGGCGTTGCCGCAGACCTCGTTGGCGCCCGGGTTGACGTCGTTGTTGAAGTCGTCGCAGTCGCCACCGCCGTTCGTGCAGACCTTCGGCGCCGGTGCCTTCACGAGCAGCCCCGCGTCGCAGTATCCGTCTTTGTCCTTGTCGCAGCCGGTGTCGATCGTGCCGTCGCAGTTGGTGTCGAGATCGTCGCAGCTCTCGGTCGCGCCGGGGTGAATGGTCTTGACCTTGTCGTTGCAGTCGCCAGGGCCGTTCTTGCAGACCGGCGGGGCGTCGAGCAGGCCGCCGGTGCAGACCACCTCGACGTAGAGGTGCTTGCCAACGCCACCACACGGGTCGCCAAAGATGGAGTTGTTCGCATCGAGGGTGCACGACGTCTTGCCGACACACGCCGCCTTGATCTTGTCGATCGAGACCGCAGCGTGGCACGTCGACGTCTTGAAGCCGCCGCACGTACCGGTCGGGGTGCCGTAGGAGGCGAAGACGACCGACTTGACCGTACCGCCGCCAGCGCAGGTGAGCGTCGTGGCAGGCTGGTGCTCAACCGCGGTGCCGCACGTGTTCTTGTCGCCGATCTTGGCCTTCGCGTAACCCATGTCCGCGTCGCAGTACCCGTCGAGGTCGTCGTCGCAGCCTTCGTCGGTCTTGCCGTCGCACTGGTCGTCGACGCCGTTGCAGATCTCGGTCGCAAACGGGTTGATCGCCGGGTCGGCGTCGTCGCAATCCTGCTGGTTGGTGACCTTGAAGACACCTTCAGCCACGCACAAGCACTTGGAGTTGCTGCCGCCGAACGTGTCGTTGTCGCTGTCAGCAAAGAGCTTGATGCAGCCGATGGCGTTGACATCGTTTTGGCTGCCGTCGCAGTTGTCGTCCTTGCCGTTGCCGCAGACCTCGGCCTTACCGGGGTTGACCGCCGCGTCGAAGTCGTCGCAGTCGCCGCCGCCGGACGGACAGACCTTCGGCTTGCCGACGACCTTCTTGCCCTTGTTGCAGTAGCCGTCTTTGTCTTGGTCGCAGTTGTTGTCGACGATGAAGTCGCAGTCGTTGTCGATGTTGTCGCAGATCTCCGGCATGCCGGGGTTGATCTGCGCATCGTTGTCCTTGCAGTCACCGGGCTGAACCGCGTTGAACTTGCCGACCGGGACGCAGGTGCGCTGGTTGTTGTTGCTGCCCCACTTGTCGCCGTCACCGTCGTAGAACCAAGGCTTGCTGTTCTTGGCGTTGATGTCGTTGTTGGTGCCGTTGCAGTTGTCGTCCTCGGGCGTGTTGCAGTCTTCGTTCATGCCCGGGTTGACGGTCTTCTTGCTGTCATCGCAGTCGCTGCCGCCGAACGGGCACACCTTGGGCTTGCCGGACGTGTAGATACCGGCGTCGCAGTATTTGTCGCCGTCCTTGTCGCAATCTTCGTCGGTCTTGCCGTCGGAGTTGTTGTCCTTGTCGTCGCAGATCTCCTTGCCCTCGGGGTTGATCGCGGGGTCGGTATCTTCGGTGTCACCCGGACCCTTGGGGCAAGCCAGGATCGGCTCGGCCTTCGGGTCGTACTTCATATTGGTGTCGCAGAACTTGTCACCGTCGTTGTCGCAGCCTTCGTCGACCGTGCCGTCACAGTTGTCGTCGAGGTTGTTGCAGATCTCAGCGACGCCGGGGTTGACCACCTGCTTGGAGTCGTCGCAATCGCCCGGCTTCTCGGACTTGAACAGCCCCTCGGCCTTGCACAGACACTTGAACGGCGCGGTGCCCCACCCGTCGGAATCCTGGTCGGTGTACTGGTTCTTGCAATCGACCGCGTTGATGTCGTTGTCGCTGCCGTTGCAGTCGTCGTCGTAGGCGGTGTTGCAGTCTTCCTTCTTGCCCGGGTTGATATCGAGGTTGCCGTCGTTGCAGTCGCCGCCCTTGGTGGCCTTGAACGTGCCGTCGGGCTGGCAGAGGCAGCGCGCGCTACCGGTGCCATAGCCGTCCGAATCGAGATCCTTGAAGTACTGCTTGCAGCCCGACGCGCCTTCCTCGTCGGTCTTGCCGTCGCAATCGTCATCCTTGCCGTTGCCGCAAATCTCGGTCGCGCCCGGGTTGATCGTGCCGACCTTGTCCTGGCAGTCGTCGCCCGGAATCTGCTTGTCGTCGGCAGGCTTGGTCGTGTTGACGCACTTGGCGCTCTTGGTGACCTTCATGTCGACGTTGCAGTAGCCGTCGCCATCGTCGTCGCAGAGCTCGTCGATCTTGAGGTCGCAGTCGTTGTCGATGCCGTCGCAAACCTCGGTGCAAGCCGGGTCGCCGCAGCAGGACGCCCAGTCATTGCAGTCGACGAGCTTGTTGTTGTTGTTGTCGAGGCCGTCGTCGCAAATCTCGCCCGCTTCGCACGCGATCTCGAGGTCGAACTGCGCGGACTTATCCTTCCCGGGCACGTCGACGACGATGTAGTACTTGATGCCCTTGGCTGCCGGGAACGCCAGCGAGGCCTTGCCACCCGAGACCGGCTTGCTGGTCGCGACGCAACCTTCGGGGTCGCAGCCCTTGGCAGTGGACTTGAGAACGAACAGACGCGCCTGGGTGTTGGTCACGTTGTTGAGGTAGACGGTGACCGGGCCGGACTTGTCGTTGACGAACTCGTAGGCAACTTCCTTGCCGTCGAACGCGATCGAAGGATCGCACTTGTAGTTCTTGACGATGTGCGTGGCGTCGCCGCCGTTGGTAACGAGCTTGGTGGCCTTCGCGCCGCATTTGAAGGAGGTCTGCGAAGCGCACAGGCAGGTGTTGGTGCTCTTGCAGTCGCCGGTCTTGGTGTCGCAAACGTCCGTCGTGCAGGAGTTGCCATCGTTGCAGTCCGTGTTCTTCTTGCAGTTGGGGAAGCCGTTATCGAAGAACTCGAAGATCTTCTTCATCAGCTCAAGCGGCGTGTTGTCTGTGCGGACACCCGAGAAGAGAATCGATGAGCCAATGGTGCGGTACTTCGCAGTCGGGTTGTCGTGGCCGACGTGGACCCAGAACTTCTCGACGCCGTTGTTGCGCAGCAGGTTGCCGGTGCGCTTGACCTCGGTCTTGCCCTGGATCTGGTCGTTGCCGGAGTTGTAGTCGAAGGACTGATCGTACTTCCACGTCATGCCGCCGGTGCCGTCTTCGTAGGTACGGAAGCCGAGCAGCGGGCCGGTGACGCCGTTTGGCGACTCATCGAGGACGCCCTCGATCTTGAAGTCGGTGTGCAGCGAAGTCGGCGTGTCAAAGACCCAGGTGTCGCCACCTTCCATGTAGATGCGGCCGCCCTGCGCCAGGTACAGCTTGAGGGCCTTGACCTCGGTCTCCTTGAGCGCGTGGTTCTTCGGGTACACACCCAGGAGGACGAACACGGCATCGAACTTGCTGTAGTCGGAGTAGAGCGACAGGTCTTCGATCACCTGCACGAACTTGCCGGCCTGCTTGATGTTCGAGCGGACGACCTCGGCGTGGACCTTCGGCACCTCGGTCGGCTTCCAGACGACGATGCCGCCCTTGTACGTGACCGTCACTTTGAGGGTGCATTCGCGGTACAGGTGGCCGTCGGTGACCTTGACCGTGATCTCGTGCTCGCCGACGTCGTCAAGGCTCGGGTTGAGCTTGAGCGTCGCGTTCCAGCTGTTGTCCAGGAAGAAGTAGATCGCGCTGCTGATGCCGGCGAACTTGGGCGCCTTGACGAGGCTGAAGCTGAGGATCGCGTCGAGGTCGGCGTCCTTGGCCTTGATCGGAACGGTCGTGATGTTGCCGACTTCGGCGACCTGGTTGGGCGGGCACGAAGCGAACGTCGGCGCTGAACCCTTGGCCGCGCAGAAGTTGTCCATCGAGAAGCGCGTCAGGTTGAAGGACGAGGTGCCGGCCACACACACCGCGAGACGCAGGCCGTTGGAGCCGCTCAGGTTCTGCGGAAGAACCACGTCGACAGTCTCGGGACCGAGGTTGCTGGTCGTCTTGAACGTGTCAACCAGCGTCGCGTTGGTCCAGTCGGCGTTTTCACCGTCGAGGCTGCCGAGGATTTCGATCGCGGTGTTGCCGGCGTTCTTCACGAACTCGCGGTCGAACTGCAGCGTGATGGTCTTGGCGCCAGCGGCCTTGAAGATCGGCGACTGCAGGCAGGTCTTGTAGTTGAGCTTGATCGGCGTCCAATCAAAGCGCGCGTGTTGGTCGGGGCCGAGACCGCCGCTCGTGCCGACCTTCCAGTTGGTCTTCGCGGTGCCCTTGAGATCGGTCGGGTTCCAGCCCATCAGGGGCAGTGTCTTCTGGCTGCTGAAGTCTTGGCAGTAGCCGATCTCGAAGGTGCAGACGGGCTTGGCGACGGCCACGCACGAGCGCGTTCCGTCGGGCTGCGTCAGGCACTTACCCACACCGCACTCGGAGTTGAGGGACGCGCAGTCAACGGCCTCGGTAGCGGCGCTGCAGCACAGCTTCTCGCCGCCAAGCGAGCTGTAGTTGAGGCACTCGTTGAAGACGCACAGGTCGTGGGTACACGCGTCGCCGTCGGAGCAGTCGAACTTATCGATGCAACAGCCCTTGATCGCGGTGTGGGCGCAGGCGCCGTTGAGGCAGGTATCGTTGGTGCACTTGTTCTTGTCGTCGCAGTCGGTGGCAGCGGTGAGCGTCGTGCAGGTGCAGTTGGCGTCGGGCTTGATCGTGCACGTACCGACCTTGGTGACCGCGTCGATGTTGTCGCAGCTGGCGACTTCGCACGCGCTCGACGGGCAATCCTTGACGCTGGTGCAGCAGCCGTTCTTCGGAGCAGTGTGGCGGCACTGGTTGTTGACGCAGAAGTCGATCGTGCAGCCGTTCTTATCGTCGCACTTGGTCAGCGCGTCCTTGTCGTCGATGCAGCAACCGGCCTTGCTTTCATACGCGCACTTGTTGGTCTTCTGGTCGCAGGTGTCGATGGTGCACGTCAGGTTGTCGATGCACTCGAAGTCCTTGGTGCAGCAGCCCTTGGCGGCCTTGTTCTCGCAGGTGCCGCAGCCGTCCTTGATCGCGCACGAGTCGACCGTGCAGGGCAGGCCGTCGTCGCAGTCGATGTCCTTCTTGCAGTGGATCGGCGACGGTTTGTAGGCGCACTTGTTGTTGCTGTCGCAGAAGTCGATCGTCGTGCAATCGCTGTCGTCGCAGTCGGACGCGTCGTTGCAGCAGGACGAGTCGCCGTTGCTGATGTACTCGCACAAGCCTTCCTGGCTGTTCTTGAGCTTGCAGAGGTTGAACGTGCAGGCGTTGCCATCGTCGCAGTCAGCGTTCTTGTTGCAGCAGCCGGGCTTGGTGCCGTCCGGGCCGTGGGTGCAGGCGTGGTTGACGCACCAGTCGACGTTGCAGGTGACGCTGTCGTCGCAGTCCTTGTTGTCGTCGCAGCACAGCGGGCTGATCTTGTTGTAAACGCACTTCTTCTGCGCCAGATCACACTTGTCGACGGTGCAGAACAGGCCATCGCTGCAGTCGTTATCGGTGTCGCAGCAGCCTTCGAGCTTCTTGTTTTGGCACTTGCCCTCGACCTTGGACTCGGGGATGCCGTCGAGCTTGGCTTTCTTGAGGGCCTCGGGGTCCTTCACGCAGCTGTCGATGGTGCAGGTGCTGCTGTCGTTGCACTCGTTGTCGATGAAGCAGCACGCCGAGATCTGCTTGTTGATGCAGGTGTAGTTGACGCACGAGTCATCGGTGCACTTGTTGGAGTCGTCGCACTCGTTGGTCTGCTGGAACGGGTCGCAGCAGATGCCCTTCTTGTTGTCAGGGACCGTGTGGCTGCACTTGGTCCAGTTGCCGGGCTGCGGCTTGTCGCACTTGTCGGTCGTGCAGAAGTTGCCGTCGTTGCAGGCGGTGTTGCTCTGCGCCGAGCAGCAGTCCTGGCGGAAGACGTCCGGTCCGAAGCGGCACTCGTTCTCGACGCACTGACCGGCCTTGCATGGGTCATTCGAGACGCATTCGGAGTCGCTGCAGCAGGCGCCGGTGGGCTTGATGTGCTTGCACTTGCCGGTCGCCACGTCGCAGCTGTCGACGGTGCAGGACTTGCCGTCGTTGCAGGGGTCGTCCTTGGTGCTGCAGCAGTCGGGGTCGGCCTTGGCGTTGAAGCACTTGCCGACGGGGCCCGAGAGGTCGCAGGTGTCGTCGGTGCACTTGTCGTTGTCGTTGCAGTCGGCGTTGCTCTTGCAATGGGCGCACTGGGCCTTGGCGGTCTCGGGGTTGTTGCACACCGCGCCGGGGTCGCAGTCGAACTTGCTGCCGCAGCAGCCGGCCTTGAGCGTGTAGACGCACTCGCCGCCGTTGCAGCCCTCGTTGGAGCATTCGCGGTCGTCGGTGCAGTCGCCGGAGCCAACGCAGCTCGGTGAGATCGAGACCCAGATGCGCGCCCGGGCCGAGTCGTTCTTCAGCTCCTTGCCGGCCTCGGTGAGGACGCACGAGATGGTGCGCAGACCCTTGTTCACATTGGAGAATTTGAAGGGCGAAGAGGTGGTGGAGGACTTGAATTTGCCGTCGAGGTAGCAGTTGACTTCCTTGCCATTGCCGAGCTTGAAATTTTCTGTGACGAATTCGACGGTTACGTCTGCCTGTGTGCCGGCCGCAGGCTTGATGGTCGCCTTGTCCGCAGGCTTGACGATCTTAAGCGCTGGATCGCCCACGGCGAACGCTTCAACACCAAAATCAGCATCGACCCCCGACGCATAGTCGGAGAGCAACCCTGTTGGTGGTGCTTCGTCTTCGGCACAAGCGGCCGCTACGAGTAGCAGTATGGGGAACCAAGAGCGGAAAGCGCGAAGGCTTCTCTGAATCCGCATGGCAGTCCTCCGATCGTCAGGTCGGGCATTAGTGCCGGCACGCACAAATGACGTCACGTGATCGTTTCTCGCGGGGATCTTGGTGATCGTTGGGCCAGGACGAAGTCCTCCAACGGGCGCGAAAACACGGGGGTAGGCGACCGGAGAAGCAGGGGATCGAACCCTGGCCGCAGGCTCCTCACTCCCTTGGGGGCGGGACGCTCGTAGCCGTTCCCTCAAACGTTAACAAAGCGCACATTTCAAGGCAAGGAGATCCCATACGACACGGGCAGATAGAGCCGGTTCAGGCGCTCGCGAACCCGAGATTCGACGGTCCTCACGCGCGCGCGTGTCAGCGCGGGCGCTCCGCCGTGCGCGCGCTTGACGCGCTCGCGAGGGCCTCGGCTGCACGCGCGACTGCTCGGCGGCGGGCCTCGACGGTGCCCGTGTCGAACAGCGCGCTGTACCCCTTGGTAGCGGAGCCGCACAGCGCAAGACCGCCGGCCAGATCGCGATCGATCGCGACGTTCAGACTCATGCCATGCAGCACGCAACGGTCGCGGACGCGAAGGCCAATGCTCGCCAGCTTGCCGTCAGCCGCCCACACGCCAATGTCCCGATCGACGTCGATGGTGGCCTGCATGCCGGCGTGATCAACGGCGACAGATCGGGCCGCAGTTAACATCGCGCAGACGAGCTCACGGATGGCCGGCAACGGCTGCGGAATCGCCACGAACATGACGAGCTGACCGGGCAAATGCAGGGTCGCCAGTCCGCCGCGGTCGGCGTCGATGACTTTGATCACGCGCGCATCGGCCAGTGCGAGGGTGTCTTCGAGCTCGCAGCGCCCCGGCTCTGTCTGAGCGCGACGACCGAGCGTCAATACCGGCGACGCGGGCTCGAAGAGGAGCACCCGCGATCGTTCGTCGCGGCGCGCCGCGGCGGCATCCGCATGGTTCCTCGCGACCGCATCGGCGAACGGCATGTCGCCTGCCCAGTGCCACGAGGCGTCACGAAGGCGGTCGGCAGCGGTCATCAGCGCGGGGCGGCCAGCGCGATCAGTGCGCGACGAGCAGGTAGAGATAGAACACGGGCGCCGCGAAGAGCACACCGTCGATGCGATCAAGCATGCCGCCGTGGCCGGGCAGGAGCGTGCCGCTGTCCTTGGATCCGGTCGCGCGCTTGAACAGCGATTCGGCGAGATCGCCGATCTGACCGGTTGCGCCACAGAAGAAGCCCAGCGCCAACGCGTGATGAAGGTCGATCGCGGGCACGAGCCAATTCATGCAGACCCATGCGCCGAACATCGACGCGATCAGGCCGCCGATGGTGCCTTCGATGGTCTTCTTCGGGCTGATCAGCTCGTTGAGCTTGTGACGGCCAAACGTCCGGCCGGCGAAGTAGGCGCCCGTGTCGCCCGCGAACACGATCACGAACATCATCAGGATCGTGCCGCGCGCGAAAGAGACCGCACCTTCCGCCGTGCCAGCCGGGACCTTGTGAGTCGCGATCGCGGCAATTGCGGCTGCCATTCCGCCGACATAGGCGATGGCAGCGAGTGTTATGGCGGCGCGGCGCGCGGCGATTTCGAGGTTTTCGGGTTTGCGCAGGGCGAGACCAAGCGCGGCGACGTTGGCCACCATCCACACCGCAAAAGGAAGCCTTCCCGGCAACATCGGCGACGCGGCGACAAGGCCCGCAAGGACTGCACCGACACTCCTGTCGGTCCCGCGCGTGAACGCAAACATGGACAGTAATTCACGCGTCGCCACGGCGGCCGCGATAGCAATGGTCACCGCGATCGCCGGGAGCGGGCCGGACACCAGCAGCCAGACGAGGAGCGGCGCGAGCACGAGCCCGGTGGCCAAGCGCGTCAACATACGATCGGCTCGCTACGCGGCATGGGTGGATTCCTCAGCGTCATGATCGGCGCCTGCGGGAACGCCTGGAAATGGCCATGGACGGCGCCGAGCGAGCACCCAAAGCGCCCACAGCAGCATCGGGATGCTCACGAGCTGGGACGTGGATACAAGACCCCAAACCCATTCTCCGCGGTCGTCGGCGCGAACGAACTCCACCGCGAAGCGGAACAGGCCATACAACGCCACGTACTGGAAGAACAACTCGCCGCGGAAATGCCGGCCCCGGCGGAAGCGCCACAAGCCGAAGGCGAAGATGAGGAAGCAGGCGATGGACTCGTATAGTTGGGTCGGATGAACGTGCAGCGACGTGAGCGCGGCGTTGTCGATCAGGCCGTCCTTCAGGTGGCGATCCCAGGCGGGCGAATAGCGGGGGAACGCCAATCCGGTCGGAGAGTCGGTCACGCCGCCAAAACAGCACCCAGCGAGGAAACAGCCCATGCGGCCGATGAACTGGCCGAACGGGATGGCAAAACCGGCCATATCGCCCACGTCCCAGACAACGAGTTTGCGGCGCCGAACGAACCAGATCGCCGATGGAATGCACAGCAGCAGGCCGCCGTAGAAGACGTAGCCGCCGTACCAAATCTTGAAGACGCGCAGGCAGTCGCGACTTTGGCTGCAGAGGCCGGTTGCGGTGAGACAGAGATCGCCCAGCCCGGCGTCGAGGCATTGTTGATCAAACGTGCACTTGAGGCCCCTTGCGAGCGCGAGCGGTTTGAGCGCGGACGGGTCGACGCAGAGGTTGACGTAATCCATGAAATAGCCGTCGGCCAGCACGTGTAAAAAGCGCGATCCCAGCAACCCGCAGGCCATCATCAGCAGGCCGAGATCGAGGATGTCGTTGCCGTCGCGACCCTTGCGCACCCACTCGCGGTGTCCGAGCAAGATCGCGGCCGTGATGGCGATCATCAACAACGTGAAGTACGCCGGGAGCTTGGTGAAGCCGAGATCGAAGGTCGGGTGCAAGGGGACGACTCCGAACCGGACTGTCGAGCGAACGCGGGATGCGATGGGCTCGCTGCCTCAGGCCTCTTGGGTGGCTGAATGCGGCGAATTGTCGGGCGCTTGCTCGTCGTCGGGCAGGCGTCCGCGCTGCACAAACAGCTCGAGCAGAATGAGCACAACACCGACTGAGATGCCGATGTCGGCGACGTTGTAGACGGGCCAACGATATTCGCCGACGTAGTTGAGCACGAAGTCGACAACCACCTGGTACATGCCGCGATCGATGAGGTTTCCAACGGCGCCGCCAAGCACAGCTCCGAGCGCCCATGTGCCAAGCGCGCTGCCCATCCATCCGGTCCAAATCGCCCAGATCATGCCGAGCGCTGCGATGAGCGCGATGATGGAGAAGAACGCGGTGCGCAGGGTCGGGCTGGCGTCGCGCATGAAGCCCCATGCGGCGCCGGGGTTTTCCGCGTAGACCATCTTCATGAAGCCGTCGACCCACGCGATGTCGCGCTGGACGACGGCAACGAGGGTGTGCGAATCGACGACCTCATCGGCTTTGCGCACCACATCGACAGCGCGCCAGGTCGCCTCTTGGAGGACGGCGTCAACACGGTCGGGAGGGACGCGCCATTGGGTCTGGATCAAGCCGCCAAGGTCGCTGTGGCCCGCACCCGCATACACGCGCAAGCGGCGTGGCGGCGGCAACCCCGTCCCGGTCGTGGCGAGCAGCTGCCGCGGCGTGTCCTTGGAGTCGAGCTTCATATCAGCCCGCAGCCCGTCGGCCTTCTTGAACAGCCACACCTGGCGCGACGCGACGCGTTCGTCGACCTCGTCGGGCGTGAGGCCGCGGCCGGTCAGCAGGGACTTCATGGGGGCGCGACCATCGCCCTGGACAACCATCGGGTGAGCCGGACTCGCGAGGTTGTCGATGGCGAGGACTTTGGTCCACTGATCGACGACAAGCACCACGACGGCGAGCGCCAGGACGGCCCACGGATTCGCGAATCGGCTGGTTGTGGCGTGGTTTGCGGTCGACATCGCGGCTCCGAGCGCGGCAGTCGCGCAGAGTAGGGTCGCACACCGGTTGAGGCAACCAGATGCCTCGACCTCGCGGATCCACGGTTGGTCTCGAAGCTGGCGGCGGACGCCTAAACCGGGTAAGGAAAGCGAATGTTCCGACTGATCCTGACCGGCGGTGCGCCGCCTGAACCGGTGCCCAAGCAGGCCTGGCCAATGGCGAATCGCGGCGCCGAGCGCGACGTGGCCGCCCGCATCGACAAGGCCGTGGCGGTTGGTGTCGACCACCTCGTGTTCGCCGGAAGCGACGGGCTCCTCGACGCGAACGTGATCGCATGGCTTGAGCGAGCGCGCGACGCACGCGTGCAGCGAATCGAGGTCTGGACAGACGGGCGCGTGCTGACACGGAAGGGGGCGGCAGAGCGACTTGAAGAGGCCGGGCTCACGCATGTCGGCGTGGTTCTCTTCGGCGCCGAGGAGGCCGCGCACGACTTCGTTGCGGGCAGCCCCGGGCGCTTCAAGGCGGCGCTGCGGGGTCTGCGGATCGCGCGCAAGGCCGGGCTTCGAACCGCGGTCGTTGCGCCCATATTGCGGCCAACGTTTCGCGATCTGCCGGTGCTGGTCCAGAGGTCGCTCGCACTCGGGGTCGGTCGCTTCGAATTCGTCGCTGTCCGCGGACCGGACAGGCCGGTTCATGGCCTGGTGCCCCACGTCGCGATGGCGGCACCCTACGTTGAACGTGCGATGCGAGTCGCGCTCGGGCATCGACGAGCTGCCCACAGCTGGTGGACGCCCGCGTGTTTGCTCGGATCGATGCAGCGGCGCGCCCGCAACATCGGGGCCGACGCGCCCGGGATCGCGAGTTATTTCGCGCAAGAGCGTGTCCAACCGTGCCAAGCCTGCGCGATTTCGCCACAATGCGGTGGTCCCTTGACCGACTACGTCGCACAACACGGCGCCGACGGTCTGGTGGCGCTTGCCGATCCCCCAACACAGTGAGCCGCGCTGGCGACGCTCCGCCGGTCGGTTTCCGGCAGCCAATGCCATCGTGTAAGCTGGCGGGATGGTGGAGGATCGATGACCCAGATGGTTAGCGACGAAGGGACAGTCGGCGACGAGGCCGTCAACCTCGACGACCTCGCGATCGATATCGACAAGTTGGTTCGCGACGGCGTCCTGACGCGCGACGAAGCGCGAGCGCTCGAACACAGCCAGCAATCGGACAGCGGCGGGGCTATGCGCCTCGAAGCGATGCCGGGAACAGCCGGGATCGACGACGAGACCGAAAACAAGGACGCGGTCAAAGAAGCGGCGGTCAAACACAAGCGCCACTGGGTGCGTGTGACTCGGCTGTGCAACCAGCGGTGCACCTTCTGTCTCGATTCGATGAACCAGGACGGCAGCTACATCGACGTCGACTCGCTCAAGGCCTACATCGCTCTCGGCCGCAAGATGGGTCGGCAGCGGCTCATCCTGTCGGGCGGCGAGGCGAGCGTGCATCCCGCGTACATCGAGCTGATCCGCTACGGCAAACAAGTCGGCTACGAGTGGATCCAGACCGTCACCAACGGGATGATGTTCGCGTATAAGAAATTTGCGCGCGCATGCGCGGCGGCGGGACTCGACGAAGCGACGGTATCCATGCACGGCCACACCGCCAAGCTGCAGGACAAGCTGACCGGCACACCGGGCGCCTTCGTCACCGGCATCAAGGGCATCCAGAACCTGCAGGGAACCGGCCGCGTCGTGGTCAACGTCGACGTCGTGATCAACAAGCAGAATTACAAGCATCTCCCTGAGATTATTGAGTTCTACTACAACATGGGCATCCGCGAGTTCGACCTGCTGCACATCATCCCGTTTGGGCGCGGCTTCGACGAACATCGCCACTCGCTCTTCTTCGATCTCAACGACGCTGCGCCCTATTTCCGGCGCGCCTTCGAATGGTCCAAGAAGCCGGGCGTGTACCTGTGGACCAATCGCCTGCCCGTGCCCTACCTCGAGGGCAACGAGCGGCTGATCCAGGACCCGCACAAGCTGTTTTACGAGTTCGACGGCGGCCGCCACAACTTCGAAGGCTTCCTCAAACGTGGCATCAAACCGGATTGCTGGGGTGAGCGCTGCGACTACTGCTTCCTGGACGGGGCCTGTCGCAGCACGATGTTCCCGTATCGCGAGAGCCTCGAAGGTCACAGCTTTCCGACCGTGAAGCTGGCGACGCGCCACGCATGGCCGGGTTCAGCGGCGCGCCAGAAGTTCTTCGATCAGAAGCCTGAACGTCTCTGGCTGCGTGCGACCGACGGTGACGATGCGGCCAATGCGCTGCAAGACCAGCCGTTCGAAGGTGCCGCGATCAGCGTGCAGCTCGACGCCGGCGCCGATCCGGGTCCGCTCGCGGCCAAAGGTGGCGTCGACCGCTTTGTGATCACGACCACCGATGACGCGGCGCGCTACCTCGTCGGAGCTGCGCGACTGCAGGACGTCGAGGTCGAGATCTTGCTGGACCGTTCGCTGTCCGACTGGCTGCTGGCGCGACCGTCGACGATCAAAGCATGGGGCGAGCGGCTGGTGCTGACCCTTCAGAACCACGAATACTTGAGCGGTTCGCAGCAAACCGATCCGGCGCCGGCGACGCTGGCGAAGCTGGCCGGACTCGGCGCGCGATTGAAGAATGTGCCCAGCTGCATCGCGGGAGAGCAGTCGGTGCCGCACGATCACCTGCTGCTCGACGCGGCGATGCTCGACAGCGGCGGCGACCTCGACCTCGACGGGTACGTCCATCACTTCATCGAGTCGGAGTACTACGCCAAGTCGCTGCGCTGCCATCGCTGTTCGGCGTTCGAGACCTGCAAGGGCCTGCACGTCAATTACCTGCGAAATCACGGCTTCGAGATCCTGCAACCGCTGGACGCCAACGGCGAAAGACTCACCGATGCGGAGTCGTTCGAGCACGTGGCCGCCGCGCTCAAACAGGCGACTGAAGAGAAGGACAAGCGCGAACGCAAGAAGATGATCGGCAAGCACAGCCCTGACCGAAACTTCACCGCCGTCGCGCTGGACAACATGTCGATCCGCAACGATCCGGCGCGCAGCAAGGAGCGGGCGCCAACCGGCTGACGTTGGCGCGGCGACGCAGCGAGCAAAGCTGGTCGATATTCAAATCAACGGTCGCGCGATTCGACCACGCCAATTGACGATACCTGGACCGGGTGCTACCCGGTTCGTCCCCCCAGACAACCTGCATTCGAGGCACACCACACGCCCGGAAACGGCGACCCCATGGAGCGCTGCATGGCCCACCACAATGTCGAAGCGATCGACGCCACCAACGGCTCGGCGACCCTGTCGCTCGATCCCGGCCTTTACCCCATCGATGTCATCTACGGCGCGGCCTACGCCCTGATCGACCGCGCCTACGTGCTGCTCGACCGCGAGCCCATCGAGGGCGGACCCGGCGTCAAAGCGAAACGTAGCGGGCGCTTTCTCGTGCACCTGCGCGCCAAACGAGCGGTGGACGAAGCCGCGCTACAGAAGATGAGCGGCGATTTCGGCAACGAGCTGCTCAGCCAGGCGCTGCGCCGTAAGGTCGTCAAGCAGAACGGCAAGATCATTGAAGAGATCGTCACGCAGGCCATCGCCGGTGCCGCCGGTGCCGCGCTGCCCCAAGACTTCGTTGACGACGACGACGACCTGGACTTCCTCGACGATCCCCTCGGCATCGCCGTGCCGTGGGAAGAGAAGTTCAAGAAGAAATAGCGACGGCCCGGCCGACCACTGCCAACTGGCCGACCACTCTCACCTGGCCAACCACTCTCAACGGAGCAGCCCGTGGACGAGATCCGACTGCACAAGAAGCTCTACATGCGCCAAGCGGTGCGGCAGGCGATGGACACCTTCGAGGAGTTCGCCAAGCTGACACTGCGGGCCGATGGCGAACACTACGTCGTCGCCGTCACGGACATGGACCCCGATGTGGACGGCGACCTGCCCGGCGAGCTGTGCAACTTCGCGCTGGTCAACACCATCGAACGCAAGCGACGTATCCCCGGATAAGGATGTCCGTAGCAAGGCGACGGCCCACCGCGCCAACTTGCAGACCACGAATGCAGACCTGAAGGACGCACGATGACGGCAGACGCGATGAAAATGCACGACCTTGTTTCGCTCAAGAGGCTCAAGCCCGCGTTTGCGATGCCGTTTTACCATCGGTACCTCGACGACAAGTTCCTCATCACCAACGACCTGGGCGACTGGTATTTCCTGGCTCCCGAGGACTTCAAGCGCTTCGTTGAAGGCGCGATCGGGTCCGACGAACCGCTCTACCAGGCCCTCGCCGCGAAGAATTTCATCGCCGCAGAGGTCGACGTCGCCCAGCAGGCGGCGCGTTGGCGGGACAAACACCGCTACCTCTTCTACGGCCCCACGCTGCACGCCTTTGTGTTGACTCACCGCTGCAACTTCGGCTGCCAGTACTGCCATAGCTCCATCGTCGGGATGCATCGCACCGACACCGACATGAGCATCGAGGTCGCCGAGCGCGCCGTGGACATGGCGTTTTGCACGACGAGCCCGGGCATCACGATCGAGTTCCAGGGCGGCGAGCCGATGGCCAACTGGGACGTGCTGCAGCACACAGTTGAGTACGCGCGGCAAAAGAACGCGCTGGCCGACAAGGCGCTTACGTTCTCGCTCGTCACCAACATGAGCTTGATGACCGAGGAGAAGCTCGAGTACCTCATCGACCGCAAGATTCAGCTCTGCACAAGCGTCGATGGGCCGCCGGACGTGCACAACCAGCATCGCGTTTGGAAAGGCGGCGACAGCTTTGAGACCGCCACCGGCTGGATGCAGAAGATCAACGAGCGCTACGAGCAGATGGGCCTCGATCCGAACCTGTACCGCGTCGAAGCGCTGCCGACCGTCACGCGGACGATGCTTCCGCGCCCCAAGGAGCTGGTCGAAACGTACGTGAACATGGGCTGCCGAGCGCTCTTCTTGCGCAAGCTCGATCCGTTTGGATTCGCGGCCAAGACGCAGCGTTTCCTCGGCTACTCGATGGAAGACTTCATCCAGTTCTACGTGAAGGTGGTCGACCACATCATCGAGCTCAACAAGCAGGGCGTGCAGGTGATGGAGCGCAACGCGGCGATCATGCTCAGCAAGATGATCGCCGACTACGAGCCCAACTACCTGGACCTCCGATCACCGGGCGGCGCCGCGATCGGCCAGATCGGGTACGCGCCCGACGGCACCATCTTCAGCAGTGACGAGGGCCGGTTCGTGGCCGCGATGGGCGACAACATCTTCCAGATCGGCAGCCTCGACAACACGTACGAAGAGTTGATGACCAACGCCGGTACGCGGGCGCTGGTGATCGCGTCGACAAACGACGCACAGCCCGATTGTGTGCAGTGCACGTACAAGCCGTACTGCGGTCAGCAGCCCGAGTACAACTACAAGACTCAGGGCACGATCACCGGCCGCATGCGCGACTCGACATGGTGCCGTAAGCACAAGTACATATTTGACTATCTCGCGCGCCGCCTGAAGAACGCGGACGCCGACGAGATGGAAATGTTCATGCGATGGACGACAAATCGGCCCCAGGAGCATTTCTTACAGCAAGCGGGTCCCATCTAAGAGGGCTCGCCGCGTTCCCGAGCAAAGAGCGGCCTGCCATGCAACAAAGCTGCGTCGAGCCCGGAAATGGGTATGCTGCGGCCATGAAGCTTCCCCCCGAGCGCAACCGTCTCATGTCCCGCGCGGTCGGCGGCATCTCGCTTCTCGTTACCGTCTCGCTTCTCATTGCCGTCGCGATGGTGTCGCCCGAAACAGCGCTGGCACAGTCCGGTGCCCACCCTCCGCTGGCAACCCCGGTTCCCGGCGCAACGCGGGCCAGAACGACCCGGGCGGTCACGTCGCGGCGCGCTGAAGGCCGCAAGATCACACGCCAGGACAACGAACACGGCCTCGGACTCTCCGGCGGCTGGGCTCCGGGGAGCGGGTTTGCCTACCGACGGTTCTTCGGCAAGACGTCCCTGCAAGCCACGCTTTTCGCCATGGTGACCGAGCGCGGCGCAGACGCGACGGTTTTCGCGGGGCTGTCTGCGACCCACTACCTGATCGTGTGGCATCGCTATGACCGACCGGGATTGCTGCCCGGCACGTCAGCGCTGCGGATCACGGGCGCCGGCTCTTACCTGTACCGCAAGTCGAGCGAAGAAAAGACGACCAAGCGCAACCTCGACCCGACCTGCGTGGACCTCAGCAACAACCCCTGCAAGAAAGAAGTGATCAAGGAGACCGTGAACTCCACCAAGTGGGACGCTTTCGTCGGCGCCGGGGTCGGTTTTGAATTCGGCGCCGTGATGCGGCCCGGCTTTTCGATGTCGCTCGACCTCATGCTGACCGCGATGTTCGACGACAAAGGGCTCGATGACATCCTGCCCGTGCCCGCGCTCGGCTTGCTCTACAACTGGTAGCTATCGATGACAGCTCGCTTACATCGGTGCCGCTCCACGACGCTCATCGCAGCGTTCGCCCTGCTCGCGTTCATGGCGTCATCGTCGTCGATCTTCGCGAGCCGCGCCGATGCTGCGCAAACCCGCGTGTTGCCGGGCCACAAGCAGAGCATCCAAACCAACGATCACGCCATCGGCTTCACCGGTGGATTCGCGGGGGCAACCGGCTTTCTCTACCGCCACTACATCGGTAACACCTTCATCCAGGCCAACGTGCTGCCGCTGATGCTCGACCGCGGCGAGTTCATGATGTTGATGGGCGGAATGAGCGTCGGTCGCTACCTGATCGTCTGGCATTCGGCCCGCGGCACGTCGATTCTGCCCAACACCACGGCGCTGCGAACGGTGGCGCTCGGCTCGATCTCGCACACCAACAGCACCGACACGAGCAGCTGCAGCGGCAGTACCTGTCCGGATCCGCAGGAAACAATCGAGAAGAAATACTCGCTCGCTGGCGGCGTCGGCTTCGAGTTCGGCGCGCTGATGCGACACGGGTTTTCGCTATCTGTCGACCTGCTCTACACCGCTTGGTGGGACGAAAAGGGCTTCAATTCGCTGCTGCCGCTCCCGTACGGGACCATCGTCTACAACTGGTAGTCGTCACCGCGGGCTGGAATCTTCGGCTTGCACACCGGCCATGACCTTCCGCGCGGCCTCGCAATCGCGGGCGATCTGGGCCTTGAGGGCGTCGATTCCGTCGAACCGTCTCTCGCCCCGCAATCGAGCGATGAGCTGCAGGCTCACATGCTGGCCGTAGATGTCGGCGTCGAAGTCAAAGATGAAGGCTTCCGTGCGCCATTGCAGGCCATCGGAGACGGTCGGGCGCACCCCGATGTTGCAGACCGCATCGTGTCCGACGCCGTCGACGACCAACCGCGCCGCGTAGACACCATTGGCGGGGCGCACCTGGCTGGATGCGTCGATGTTGGCCGTGGGGAACCCGATGGTGCGACCGAGCGCGTCGCCGCGGACCACGGGGCCTCGCAGGGCGAAAGGTCGGTCGAGCAGGCGCGCGGCGGTGGCGATATCCCCGGAGCTGACGAGCGCGCGAATCCGTGAGCTGGAAACGACGTCCCCTTCGGCCACAACGGCGTCGAACCCTTCGACGGTGATGCCGCGGTCCACGCCAAGTCCGCGCAGTAGATCGATGTCGCCACCGCCGCCGCGTCCGAAGCTGGCGTCGTAGCCGGCCACAACGGTCGCGGGGCCGCACGCGAACAACACATTCTCGGCGAACCAATGGGCCGACCGGTCGCGCATCGATTCGTCGAACCGCAGCACGGCGGTCCGATCGACCCCCGCTTTGGCGAGCCAATCAAGGCGGCCGTCGAGGGTGTCTATCGCGGGCGGGGCGCGATCGGGGGCCAGGGTGTGGAGCGGGTGGGGGTCGAATGTAACGACAACAGCGGGCCCGGAAGAGCGCGCGGCGGCGCTGCGCAAGGTGGTGATAAGCGCGCGGTGACCAAGGTGGACGCCGTCGAAGTTGCCGAACGTGACGGCGCCTCGCGGCTGAGGCGACCCGTCGGACGTGCCAACGGCGCTTGCACGGAGCGCTGTGACGCTCCTCACCACCTCCACGGCGGCCCCCTCTTGTACGAACTCGGCGCGGGTTCTGATGCGAACAGAGCACCTGCCGACTGCGGCGCCAATCGCTCACAGTGCGTCGAATGCGTGGCATCGTTGCCGGTTTTTGTCAATCGGTCGCGGACGCTGCAGCGTCGTCCTTGATTTGCGGTGCGCCATTGGCCATGATCCCCCCACCTTCTCGTCCTATATGATCCCCAGTCTTGCGCGGCGCTCCCCTTCAGACCGCGCCGAGTTGAACGCTGTCCTCCGCCAGCGAACATCGAGGCCGAAAGCATGCACCAACGCGCCGCCGATCCTCGCGCCACAGCACGAATGACCGCCGCGATTGTCGCGTTGTCCGGTGCGCTGGTTGCTGGCGGCTGTGCGGGTGAGCCCACCGAGAATGTAGACGGGGAGAAGGTCGAAGCGGACATCGGCGGCAACCAGCTCGACGCCGGAGTAGGAAACGATACCGGTACGGTCGGTCCCGTCGACACTGGAATCGTCGATCGCGTCGACACCGGAAGCGACCAACCCGACGTCAAGATCAGCGACAAGGACACCGGGCCGACCTGTCCCGGCGAGCCGGGTTGCGAGTGCTCCGAAGCCAAAGATTGTGACAACGGTTTTTGCATCGAAACCCCGGTCGGATTCCGCTGTGCCCAAAAATGCGTCGACAGCTGCCCGATCGGTTTCAAGTGCACCCAGGCCAGCGGCGGCGGCGGCGGCGACACGTCCAATATCTGCGTGCCGCGCTGGGGCCGCATTTGTGATCCGTGCAAAGCCAACGCTGATTGTACGGCCGCCGGCAATCTCGACGCCGTGTGCGTCGATCGTGGCGATATCGGCGCGTACTGCGGGTCCAAGTGCAGCAAGACCGCCGATTGCCCGAAAGGTTACGCCTGTTCGGACGTCAAGGACGTCAACGGCAAAGACCACAAACAATGCGTGGCCCAGGGCGCGGCGTGTGGCTGCAGCGCGCGGGCGATCTCCAAAGAGCTCTCGACCAAGTGCTTCATCACCGCTGGCGACGGCAAGTGCCCGGGCAAACGGACCTGCCTGCCTGATGGCGCCCCCGGTGCCCCCAAGGGCGGCGGACTGACGGCCTGTGTCGCGCCCAAAGCGACGCCCGAAGCGTGCGACGGCAAAGACAATGACTGCGACGGCCAGACCGACGAGACGACCTGCGACGACAACAATGTCTGCACGGCTGACTCGTGCGGCGGCGACAAGGGCTGCAAGCACGTCAATCAGGACGGCGCGTGCGACGCTGATGGTTCCCAGTGCACCAGCGGCGACAAGTGCAAGGACGGCAAATGCGCGGCTGGTCCGGCGCTCAAGTGCGACGATGCCAACGAGTGCACGACCGACTCGTGCGATCCGAAGAAGGGCTGCCAGCACGCATCCTCGTCGGGCGGTGTGTGCAACGCGGACGACAACCCGTGCACGGTCGGCGACAAGTGCGATGGCGGTGTCTGCTCGGCCGGCAAACTCAAGACCTGCAACAGCGGCGATCAGTGCATCAAGGGCAAGTGCAACCTGCTGACCGGCAAGTGCAAGTACACCCCTCAGGTCGCCCTGCCCTGTGACGACGGCAACCCGTGCACAACCGGCGAAATCTGCGATAACGACGGCTGCAAGGCGACCAAGAAGACCGACTGCGACGACAAGAACACCTGCACCGCGGATTCGTGCGACATCAAGTCGGGCTGCAATCACAAGGCCACGCCCAACGCGTGTGATGACGGCGACAAGTGCACCAAGAACGATGCCTGCGCGGGGCTCAAGTGCGTGGGCCTCGCGGTCAACGTCACGGACACGTGCGGCGACGGCAACCCGTGCACGCTCAACAGCTGTGACGCCGCGAAGGGCTGCGTCGTCAAGAAGCTGCACAACAAGCCGTGCGACGACGGCAACCCGTGCTCGGCGCCGGACTCCTGCCAGCAGGGCAAGTGCGTGGCCGGCAGCAATATCTGCGCGTGCAAATCCAATGCCGACTGCGCCAAGAAGGAAGACGGCAACCTCTGCAACGGCACCCTGATCTGTGACAAGACCAAGGCGCCATTTGGCTGCAAAGTGGATCCGGCCAGCGTCGTCAAGTGCGACAAGTCCCTCAACAGCGCCTGCCAGTCGATGGATTGCGATGCGTCCAACGGCAAGTGCGTGCTCGACAAGAAGGCCAAGGGAACGCCGTGTGACGCCGACAACAGCGTGTGCACGAGCCAGGATTCCTGCCAGGACGGCAAGTGCGCGGCGGGCAAAACGCTGACGTGCGACGACAGCAACGTCTGCACCACCGATTCATGCGACCCCAAGAACGGCTGCGTCTACAAGCCCAACACCTCGTTCTGCGACGCCGACGGCGACAAGTGCACGCAGGCCGACACGTGCTCGGCCGGGATCTGCAACGCGGGCAAGAAAAGAGTGTGCAAGGACGCCAACGCCTGCACCGCCGACCTCTGCGACAAGAAGACCGGTTTCTGCAACTTCCAGGCGCTCACCGTTGCCTGCGACGACGGCGACGCGTGCACCAAGGGCGAGGCCTGCCACAAGCACAAGGACACGGGCCTGCCGGTGTGCGGCAAAGGCAAGCCGGTCGTTTGCGACGACAACAACCCGTGCACCAAGGACGTCTGCGACGCCAAGCTCGGCTGCACCAACGTCGCCGCGCCCGCCGGAACGCCCTGCAGCGACAACAACAAGTGCACGGCCGCGGACAGCTGCAACAGCGGACTGTGTGCCGGCAAGCCGATCAACGTTCCCGCCAAGTGCGACGACAACAACCCGTGCACCAAAGATAGCTGCGACGCCGTTGCGGGATGCCAGCACGCGCCGCTTTCGAATATCAAGTGCGACGACGGCAATGTCTGTACCGCTGGCGACGTCTGCTCGTCGGGCAAGTGCGTGTCGGGCACCAACACGTGCGCCTGCAAGGTCGACAAGGACTGCCTCGCCAAAGAGGACGGCAACCCATGCAACGGCACGCTGTTCTGCGACACGTCGAAGGCGCCCTTCCAGTGCAAGACCAACCCCAAGACGATCGTGAAATGCGACGCGAGCAAGGACGGTTTCTGCCAGAAGAACACGTGCAACGCGGCGACTGGCAAGTGCGCTTACATCACGAAGAAAGACGCGACGCCCTGCAACGCAGACGACTCGATTTGCACCGTCGCCGACGCGTGCGACAGCGGCTTGTGCAAAGCCGGCAAGGCGCTGCAGTGCAATGACAACAACCCATGCACCGCCGATTCGTGCGATCCGAAGAAGGGCTGCCAGCACACACCGCAGGGTGGTCAATGTGAGGCGGACGGCAACAAGTGCACGGGGCCTGATTTGTGCAAGTCCGGCACGTGCATCGTCGGCGGCAAGAAGGGCTGCGACGACAACAACGCGTGCACGGCCGACTCCTGCGACACCAAGAAGGGCGATTGCCTTTACAACAACCTCGCGCAGAGCTGCGACGACGGCGACGCGTGCACCAAGGGTGACACCTGCGGCAAGGACAAGGCCGGCAAACACGTGTGCCTGTCCGGCAAAAAGGTGGACTGCAACGACGGCAACAAGTGCACCAACGACAGCTGCGACTCCAAGAAGGGCTGCACCAACGCCCTCGACACGAAGACCGCGCACGCTTGTTACGGCGGTCCAGCGGCCACGCGCGGCAAAGGCACCTGCAAAGACGGGCAAGCGCAATGCAAGTCCGACGGTACGCTCGGTCCCTGTCTCGGCGCGACGTTGCCGGTCAAAAAGGAAGCGTGCGACAGCAAAGACGATGACTGCGATGGCACGACCGACGAAGGATGCGCTCCGACGCAATTTCGGGCGCGCGTCGGCAACGCGGTTCTGACGGGAACTTCCGGTAAGCTTGGTGTGCGCGCCTTCGCAGGTGGCAGCGTTGCAAGCGGTGTGACGAAGCCCGCGGCAGGCGGTAAGCTCGGCGCCGGATTTGGATTTTACGAATGGCTCGGCCGTTGGCTGGGCAAGTGATAGAGCACAAGCTGCAACCGGGTCGAAATCGGCTTGGAAACAGCGCATCGATGCGGGGAAAAAACGATGCATAAGCGTGTGATTGTCAGCGGGATCGCGGCGTTGCTGACGGCCCTCCTGGCCGGTCCGGCGATGGCGGCGGCGCCCAAGACTGTGGTTCTGGAAGGTCTGTTGACGAGCAGTGGCGGCGGTGTCGCGGCTGACGGCGTCTACGACATGACGTTCAACGTCTACGAGACCAAGACCGGCGGTTCAGCTGTCTGGTCGGAGTCGGCCAAGGTCGGCGCGAAGGGTGGCCAGTTCCACCACGCGCTCGGCAGCGTCAAGGCGCTGGACGCCGGCAAACTCGCCGCGCTCAAGAGTCAGTGGATCGGCCTGAAGGTTGGCACCGACCCCGAGATGCCGCGCCAACCCCTGCACTCGGCGATTTTTGCGCTGTATGCCAACTGGGCAGGCAAGCTCAGCTGCTCGGGGTGCCTCAACGCGAGCCACATCGCGAGCGGTTCGATCAAGGGCAGCTCGGTCGGCTTCGCCTACGCCGGCTCCAAGACCAAGGGCGGCGCGGCCACCTCGGCCGAAGACCTCAAGTGCACCGGCTGCGTTTCAGTCAGCGAGATCAAGTGGGACGGCAACGTCGACCTCGGCACCCGTAGCCTCAAGGCGGCCAGCGTCGCGGCCAACTCGTTTATCGGTGACGGCAGCAAGCTCACGGGCATCAAGCACGTGACAGGCGAATGCAAGACCGCTGGCGAAGTGATCAAGGGCATCAACCCCGACGGTTCGCTCAAGTGCGTCAAGGCGCTCGATCCGAACAGCCTGCCCAAGGATGGATTGGACGAGATCTCCAACGGCCAGCTGTCGACGCAGTTCCAGGACGTCATCAAGGGCGGCACCAACAAGGATGTCCCCGACAACAACCCGCAGGGCCTGCTCGATAGCATCACCTTCCCCGATATCGGTATCGCGCAAGACATCAAGGTTCACGTCGACATCAGCAACAGCGACACCGGTGACGTCATCGTCTACCTCTTCCCGCC
>Ga0114933_10000258_pt1 | contig 65207 bp, 57 predicted proteins | sample 4SBtaG_FD_89691 | JGI IMG/M metagenome (GOLD analysis project Ga0114933, IMG submission 89691) | Deep subsurface microbial communities from Kolumbo volcano to uncover new lineages of life (NeLLi) - 4SBTROV12_W25 metaG | ecosystem: Environmental > Aquatic > Marine > Volcanic | place: Kolumbo...
GGTGTCTCCCATGAAAATCTTCGCAGGTGGAGCGTTCCACCAAAGGAAGCCAATGCAGGCTCCGGTCATTGCCGCCGCGACAATCGCTAGATCCAGCGCATGACTTACGGCATAACTCTCGGGATGACGGAAAATCCAGTACCCAATAATGACGAAAGCTGAGAATCCGATCGCCGAAGACCCGCCCGCTAGACCGTCTAACCCATCAGTGAGGTTTACGGCATTGGCGGTTGCTATGACCAATATCGCGGCCCATAGAACCCACACGACTTTGCCAAGAGTGAGTCCCGGGAAATCTGCTCGAGTGATAGCTATTACTGGGCTGGTCTGAGCCCAATACATCGCTAAAAGAGCAAACCCGACCGCCACAACCAGTAAACCGATAATTTTGGCCGATTTGTTGAGGCCGAGATTTCGTTCTCTGCTTACCTTGATCCAGTCATCAATTAGTCCAACTCCACCAGCTGCAATTATCGCTGCAACCAGAACCAACCCAGATCGTGTGAAGATTGTTTCTGACCGCAGATGACTAATGAGATACCCGCTTACCGCTCCCAGCACTATCGCGACGCCACCCATCGTTGGGGTTCCCGCTTTGGTGAGGTGGCCTTGCGGTCCGTCCAGACGGATCGGCTGCCCAACTCCTCGGGCTCGCAACCACGGGACAAGTACCCGCGTTCCTATGAGGCTTACTCCCATAGAAACACCGGCGGCAATTAAGAGCGCGATCATGAGTGCTGGGTGCCAACTCTTTTGAGGAGCGCCTCTTTCGCCACTTTCGTGTCATCAAAAGGTCGTTGTTCGCTCCCGGTTATTTGATAAGTCTCGTGGCCTTTGCCTGCAATCAAAACTGAATCACCTGTTACGGCGTGATTGACAGCGAACTGAATTGCTTCGGCACGCTCAAGAAGAATCTTTGGGCCCGTGCTTCGCTCATCCATACCGCTAACGATTTGCTCCGCAATATCAGACGGATCCTCTGACCGCGGGTTATCTGAAGTCACGACTATTTCGTCTGCTAATTCTGCTGCTATCTGGCCCATTAAAGGTCGCTTCTGTGGATCTCTGTCCCCACCTGCTCCGAAGACCACCCACACATGACCAGATGAGACACTTCGAAGGGTTCGCAAGGCCTGCGCTAAGGCTTCGGGCTTATGGGAGTAATCAACTATGACTGCTATCTCCGAGCCGGGAGTTGTTACTAACTCCATTCTTCCCTTGACTGGTTCTACTTTCTCAAGCCCAGAGGCAATCATCTCCTCCTCGAGACCGAGGCCTTTCAAGGTTTCACCTACCAGAAGTAGGTTGAACAAGTTGAACCTGCCGAGCAAACGTGTTCGTATCCGGTTTCCTCGCCATATGAAGCTAGATCTCGGCACATCAAGCTTCGGATTCTCAACCATGTTGGGCTCAACAACGACTAGACCTTGGTGTCCTATCTCTTCGAGTTCTCTGGCAAGGCGGTTGCCCCACTCGTCGGCCACAGAAACAACCGCTAGTCCGCTTTCGTGGTCAAATAGGCGACGTTTGGCAAGGAAGTATTGCTCCATGTCCTTATGAAAATCCAGGTGCTCGGGACTGAGGTTCGTGAACACGGTCGCCGCGAATTCGGTCCCTTGTACTCGCCCGAACTCAAGGCCGTGAGACGACACTTCGACGCAGACCCATTCATCTCCTCGGCTCTGCATCTGTGAAAGCTTTTTTTGAAACTCAGGGGCTTCGGGAGTTGTGTGACTTCCTTCCAACGTTCCAATAACGCCTGCTGATTCTCCACATGCTTTGAGTGTCTGGGCCAGTGCTTGGGCAACAGTTGTCTTACCTGCGGTGCCTGTAATGCCAATAACCTTCATTTGTTTTGACGGATGGCCGTAAACCGCCGCTGAGGCGAACCCAATTGACTTTCTGACATCGGGCACAACTACCTGAGGTATCGCTAAGTTGAGTTCCCGTTCAACGAGTAAAGCAGCAGCACCACCATTTATCGCTTCTATTGCATAGCTGTGTCCGTCGTGTTCAGCCCCACTAATACAGGCAAAAAGATCCCCTTGGCCCACTGACCGACTGTCATGGTTTACACCTGAGATCTTTACGATTTCATCCGTAGCGGTGCCATCAACCATGCGCGCGCCAGGGCACTGATCGGCAATCTCGGCAAGGGAAATTCGCTTCATCGTCCCCTACCCGGTTTCGGGCACGCCAATGGCTGCCAAGGTTTCGGTGGCTATGTCTGCGAAGAGTGGAGCGACAGCGCGACTGGCGCTGTGGTCCTTGGGTTCATCAAGTACAACGACAATGGTGATTTGAGGAGCCGATGCTGGAACGAAACCAGCAAAGATCGACGTGTAGTCGTCTCCATACCCTCTTTGATCTTTCATTGGTTTTTGCGCGGTTCCCGTTTTCCCGGCAACGGCGTAACCCTCAACCGCTGCTTTCGTTCCCGTCCCTGAGACAACAACACCCTCAAGCATCTCGCGCATTTGCCTGGTAGTTGCCGCGCCCAGCACTTTTATGCCGCTGGGAGTAGCGACGGGTCGAAAGGTCCCCGTGGGGCTGATAGTTCCGCGAATTAAAGATGGTGGAATGTATTGCCCGTCATTTGCGATGACGTTATAAGCAGCTGCTATCTGGATAGCGGTGACCGCTATCGATTGGCCAAACGAAACACTGGCAAGATCTGTGCCTTCCCAATCTTGCGGCACTTTGAGCCTCCCCCGACTTTCGTCAGGCAGGGTCGGGGCCTCGCTGCTGCCACTGCTGTACTGTCCAAATCCAAATTTTCGTAGATAGCTGTGCAGCTGATCGCTTCCCACTCGTTCTGCAATCTGAATAGTTCCGACGTTGGATGACTTTGCCAAGATCTCACTGACCGAAAACTGCCGGCCCGCATATGGGTCGGAGTATTCCTTGTCGGCGAATTGATACGTATCGGGAATTTCGAAAATTTCTTGAGGAGTGACACGACCCTCTTCTATTGCGGCCGCGATAGTAAAGGTCTTGCTGATTGATCCGGGCTCAAAGGTTTTGATATAGGCCAAGCTTTTAGCAGCGACTCCAACGCCACCACCTTCTTTTGAGCGATCAACGTCGACCAGCGCCAAGACCTCAGCAGTGTCCGCATCTAAAACGACTGCCGTACCCCAATTTGCTCCACTCGCATCTACTGCTTCTTTCAGGATGCGCTCAGCAAAGAACTGGGTGCCCCGGTGAATAGTCGTAACTAGATCAGAACCCGGCTCTGCTGGCTGGTAGTCGAGGTCTCCGCCAGGTAATCGTATCGATCTGCTAACAGCCACGTAATCTTGGCGAACCCCGTCGGTTCCCGAAAGCACGTGAGAATACTGATCTTCAATACCGTTCAGGGGCTCCTCATCAATATCGACTTGTCCCAAAAGGTTGCGGGCAAATTCACCTCCATTGGGGTAGAAACGCGCATCTTCTTCCCTTATTTCAATACCTGGTTGATCTAATGCCCGAACTTGATCAGCAACCTCAGGTGCGACCTCTCTCTTGAGATGTATGTACTGCACTCGTTTGTTGCTAAGAATTTCATAAAGACCATCGATCGGCATTCCGAGTAGTGGAGCCAACAGTGAAGCTGTTGCTCGAGGACTAGTAACCAGCCTCGGGTTTGCCCCAATGGTCGGGAGTGAATCAGTAACAGCAAGCAGCCCGTTTTCTCTATCGAGGATGCTGCCAGTTGATCCTTGGATTGCTGTTCTAGCCGTATGCCTGTACAGCTCAGTCAAATATTGTTCTCGGTCGATCACTTGGATCTCGAAGAGTCTTGTTGCTATCAAAAGCAGCAGACCAGAACTCAAAAAGATAAGCCTCCCGACCCTTCGAGTTCTATATCCGACCAGTCCTCGCGGTTGAGAAAAGAAGGAAGTCTGTTTAGTTGAAGATTGCGCTTTAGTAGGTCTTGTTTCCGGGGGTTGTAGAGAGACTTTCATCGAATACCCGGAATTCTCGCTATCGTCCGTTACTCGGTGACGCAGAGGCTGTTGCACCGGCTAAGAGCGGATCAATGCCAACAGGATTCGTAAATGTCGATCCTGCACTCGGTGGGGCCCATATTGGGTTTCCGATTGCCAGATGCTCTGATTGAACTTGTATTTGCGTTGAAGAGTCAGCTTTGGTCATCGCCAGATATCCATCCGCCAAACGCTCTATTTCGATGGGGGTTGTTGTGTTCTGATTTTGGAGTTCGAGAACGCTTATGGATTGTTGTACTTCCTCGATCTCGACCTGCAGGTTGGTCAGTTCAACGAGCCGTTCGTTGATCCTCGTGTTAACGAGCGCTAGCCCGAACAAGATCAACAACGTTGCGGCACCCAGAATCGTCGTAACTCCGACGAAACGAGGCCCAAAAGAACCGGCGCCTCTCTTCAAAGCGAAGTTAGGTCCGTCTGCTATGTCGATCACATCTGAAGTCGCCGAAATCTCGGTGACAACCACTGCAGCCACGAACTTTATGCCTCTGCTGCCGGTAGGCGTTCTGCGGCTCTGAAGCGAGCACTTGCCGATCGTGGATTAGCTTCGACTTCCTCAGTGGTCGGTCGAAGCACCTTTCTTCGAAGAAGTTTGACGTTTGATTCCGAACCGCAAATACACGGCAGAGTTGATGGACAAACACATACTCCATCAGCTGCCTCGCGAAAGACTTGTTTCACTATTCTGTCCTCTCCAGAGTGATAGGAAAGAACGACAATTCGGCCTCTCGGCCTCAGTCGTTCAATGACTTGTTTCAGTGCTGGCTCTATGAGCTCAAGTTCGCTATTAACCGCAATGCGAATCGCTTGAAATGTTCGCATTGCGGGGTGTCGGCCAGTTCTCCGGGCCGCTGCGGGAACTGCTCCCCGAACAACCTCAGCTAATTCAGTGGTCGACGTAATAGGACGTGCCGAAATGATGGATTGCGCTATTCGGCGAGCGAAACGCTCGTCCGCGTTATTCCGCAACAAGTACGTCAACTCAGCTTCGTCGTAACCGTTGATGACAGTCGAGGCATCCAATGAATCAGTCGCGTCCATCCTCATGTCGAGGGGACTCGTGAATCGATGCGAGAAGCCTCGCTCAGGAGTATCAAGTTGATGACTGCTTACGCCAAGATCAAAAATCGCTCCATTGAGCGGTCTGCCGTCCTCATCGATGATTCTGCCTATTTCGTCAAAGCGAGCGTGCTGAACCTGTGCCCGATCACCAAACCCTTTGAGGCGGCTAGCCGCCACCTCAACCGCCGAAATATCTCTGTCGATTCCGATTAATTCCCGCTTTGGTGCTTGAGCGAGTAGCGCCTGGGCATGTCCTGCTCCTCCTACCGTGGCATCAATAAATAAGCCGTTTTCTATAGGTTTGAAGGTTTCGAGAATCTCCTGGAGCATCACAGGCTCATGCTTGAAGGGTGTTGCTGAGCTACTCAGCTCAATCGAAGAAGGCGGCCCTTTGGGGGGCAACGTCATGGCTGTTCCCCGTCAATAAATTCGTCTGGGGACTCCAACAGCGAGTCTCCAACTTCGGTAATTTCTTGCCACCGTGACCGGTCCCAAATCTCTACCTCGTCTATCGCTCCAACAATCACGCAGTCGCGTTCTAGGTGGGCAAAGGCGCGTAAGTCTTCGGGTACCGCGATGCGTCCTTGTTTATCGGGGAGCACCCGAGCAGCTCCTGCACCAAAAGATCTTTTTGCTGACCGATGACGCACATCTCCTTCCACTGAACGTGACGCCATAGTTTGCGCTATGTCGCGGAAGCGGTCTGGGGTCAGCAAGGCTAAGCAGCCTTCGGGCCCTTTTATTAAAAACCCGCTCTCATCGAACGAGGTGCGGAAAGATGCAGGGAGCACTATTCGCCCTTTGGCGTCGAGAGCGTGCTCAAACTGTCCTACGAATACTTCGTCCACATCTTGCCTAACAACTAGCCCCACTTCGAGTGAGGGAAATCCGTGTGACCGGAAAGCTAGAGGGTGTTAACCCACTTTCTTCCATATCGCGCCACTTCGTGACACTTTATGGTTATTTTTTGCCTTAGTCCAGCCATTTCGGCAGACTTCCACCACTTTGCGTCGGAGATCACGAATGACATTAGTGTAATTAACCACACTACGTAACCTAAAAGCTCACTTATAGTGAGTGGACAATACTTAAAGCGTTATTTTTGGCTACGTACCCCAGCGGTACCTAGGTTCCACCTCAGGCAGAAAGGGGAAATCGGTTCACGATGTAGGTATCCCACTCAGGGGGGACGCCTCGTCGTAATGCGGCGGCAACCGCTATCGGTTCCGGGGCGTAGGGAACCGTCCGCAGCCTAAATTTGGAATGCTCTGGGAGGGTGTCACCTTTAGCGGCATTACAAGAACGACAGCAAGCCACAACGTTTTCCCACTCATGTTCCCCCCCTTTGCTGCGTGGGTAAACATGGTCCAGACACTCAGCTCGACGGCCACAGTATTGACATAGGTAAGCGTCCCGGGCGAAAACTGCCTTCCGGTGCAACGGGGCACGACGGCGGTATGGGGCAGCGACTTGGTAACGAAGACGGGCTATCGAAGGTGCAACTACTTCTAGGCGTTCAGATCGCACCACATGGTCGCTTTCGTGGACCGTTTCCGCTTTTTCACTTATCAACAAAAGGAGCGCTCTACGTACCGAAACTATCGAAAGGGGCCTATATCCAACATCCAGCAGCAGGGTCCGCTCAGAAAGCACAGGGTTGCTCGTCATTCCGTCGACTTCCACGACCGGCACCAATCAAGCCAAGCAACGACATCTGTTCCTATTCGTCTGGGATCTCCAGATCCGTCGCCTCCATACATTGTCATGAGTCGAAATCTGAGATAGTCACCGTCTGGAACGGGAACATAAGGAGCGCGGACCCACCAGCGCTTTGGTGTCATGCGCCACATCGTCGCCAGACCGACCGGCCACAATTTCGGTCTTATAGCTACAGCGGTAACGACCGCGATATATAGGCCACGAGCACTCACACGAACAATCCTAATCAGATCTACTCGGCGCGAGGGTCTATGCCCACACTCCGAAATCCGACTGCGGCTGCTCCCACGAGAGGGGCCGCTTCTCCAAGCTCAACTTCTGTGATCTTGACGCCTCGAGAGAACTCCAGCTTGCAGCGGTCGGACAACTCCCGGTTAGCTGCGTCCAGAAATGTCGCGCCAAATCCCAATGCCACCGAACCTCCAACTAACACTTGTTCTAGGTCCAGCAAATTGACGGCTGAAGCTACCGCTCTGCCCACCATCACCCCGGCTCGAGCTCTTTCTGTTGCGTCTGCCTCGACTGGTGGGGCTCCTATGCGACGAGCAATTGCTGGCCCTGAGGCTTCCGCCTCTAAACACCCGCGGGCTCCACATTCGCACTTGGCTCCGTCAGGTTCGACGATGACATGACCAATATGGCCAGCGTTACCATTTCTTCCATCCAAAAGCTTCCCATCGACAAACAAGCCGCCGCCCACTCCGGTCGATACGACCATGGCCATAAAATTAGAGAAGCGTCTACCAGCCCCAAACCAGGCTTCTCCTAGAGCAAGTGCCTTCGCGTCATTATCAATCGCTACGGGCACTTCCATGTTCTCTCGAAGACGCGTCAATAATGGAAAATCTTGCCATGCCGGGATATTGAGCGGGGAGACGAACGCGCCATTAAAACTCATGGGTCCACCACATCCGACACCGCAAACATCGAACTTCGGTTTAGGACCAGTGACAGTTCCGGCCAAGTCCAACAACGATTCAAAAAGTAGTTCTGCTGACGTTGAGTGGACGGTTGAAACCTGATGCCTCTCTAATATTTGACCGTCGCTCGTAATCAACGCAGCAGCAAGCTTTGTTCCACCGATGTCAAGTGCCAGCGCTACCTCTGGCCTCGTAACTCCGCTCAGAGGTCATCCTTGCGGAGACGGTTACGCATTCGTTCAGAAAATCCGCCCATGTTTGCACGCATCTGGCCGCTTCGAACCTGTCCTGTGACTTTTTGGAAACCGGCTTTACCTATTTTGCGCAGATTTCGTTCGATCACAACCGCACATACGAACATCGTCAGAAAGGCCACGAAGGCCAGTCCGAAATGCACTTGAAGCGCCGCTACCACTCCGACCAATCCAGCTACACCAATGATCACCGCCCATTTAATATTCCGCAGGGCGTGTTTATAGAGAGTCGTTTCTCCGACCTCTCGAGCAAACTCGGGATCAGAGTCGTAGAACTCCTTTTCTATTTCGTGGAGTATGCGCTGTTCGTCGTCAGAGAGCGGCACTAAGTCTTCCGTTCGTAGGTTCTACCATTGTAGGACGAGGAACGGTTCAGATCGACATCAGGTTCATTAATCAGCCATTATTCTCAGGTTCTTGCTTCGGAAATCCTGGCCGAATAGCAGAATGGCCATACCTCTGCCGAATGCGATCCATCGCAGCCGAAAGCTTTCCCCAACCGGAGTTGTTGTCCTCAACGCCAGCCAACGTTAGTTGTTGAGGTCCTGGCGAACCTAAGCGGCTGAGCCCAACTCCTAATAGTCTCACCCCTGGTGCGACATCAAGTTCGTCCAGCAGCTCGGTTGCTTTCCCGGCTATTTTCGGCAAAGTATCGACAGCTTCTTCCAGCGTCACTGACCTTGTCACGTATGACATATCTGGACGTCGCACTTTTAGATGAATAGTCCTGGCGGCCAAGCCCTGTTCTCGTGCCCTGGCTGAAACTGCGTCAGAAAGTCGAACAATTTCGCTGACTAAAGCAGCTCGGTCATAAATATCGGACGCGAAGGTTTCTTCATGACTAATCGACTTCCTCTCCCTTTCAGACTCAACCTCTCGAACATCAATCCCTTGGCTCAACTTCGATAGATGATTCCCATGAGAAGCACCAAGTTCTTCAACCAGAATCTCATTGGGGACTGATGCCAAATCCCCCACTGACGAAATACCTAAAGCTTTCAACTTCCCAAGGGTTGCTCTCCCAACTCCCCACAACGCCTCCACAGGATGTGCCTCCAGGAAATTGGTAGCAACATCAGGATGAACAACAAATACACCAAGGCCTGGCGTAACCCCCGCAGGTCCTGCCTTTGGTTTAGCTGCGACGGACGCCAACTTGGCGAGCAGCTTCGAACTAGCAACACCTACCGAACAGTCGAGACCTACACCTTCATACACATCGTTGCGAATCTGCCACGCTATTTGCTCTGAACTTCCGAACAATCTGTGTGCTCCACTGACATCAAGGAAAGCCTCATCCAACGCTATTGGTTCCAATTGCGGTGTGACTGCGTACAACAGTTGTTGGACCTGTCGCGAGATCTCTCGATAGCGCGAAAAATTTGCGCCGACAAACACTGCCTCGGGACAAAGACTCTTCGCCACGACGCTCGACATCGCTGATCGGACGCCCCGTGACCGAGCTTCGTAGCTAGCTGACGCCACGACTCCTCGTTCCGAATCGCCTCCAACTATCACGGGTTTCCCAATTAAAGAAGGGTCATGTTGTCGTTCCACCTCAACATAGAAAGCATCCATATCAACATGAAGGATTGACAGTTCTGCCATCGAATCAGGGTGTTCCAGACACAGTGGCGTCACCGGTTAGCACGACAGCATCAAACTCCGATCCGCTCAACACGAAGTTCACTGTGGCTACTTCCGTAAATTCGGTAGTTGTATTCGCCACTCTTTGGGACATCATCATTTAGGTAGCCCATCAAAGGTTCGCGCAACCACAGTTGTTGACCGTCGAGCAACTCGGCAATGTCTTCGCGTTGAACCCACTCCGCCGCCCTAACTATCCCGTCAGGGTCATCAATATGTAGCTCTCCTGAATAACTTTCTGCTAAGTGGACCTCGACACCTAACGTCCAATTCATGTCGATAGCTTCGGCAGAGACTGTGTAGACCGGGCCGCTCCAATCTTGCACCGCGAGTCCCGTCTCTTCTTGCACTTCTCTCGTCAATCCCTCTAAAACTGTTTCACCTTCGTCAATAACTCCACCCGGGGTACTCCAATCGGTGCGGCCTCCGCGTCGGTGATTATGGACCATGAGTATCCGATCAGAGTCAAAGATCACTCCCCCACCTACGGTCCAACTGCGCATTGCAAGAGTTTGCCACCCGTAGCTCTTTGTCAGCGTCATCCAATACCATTGCTGAGGTGCCCGATCTACCAGACTTACCTGCGGACCAGGGTCAACGGCCCCAGAGTTTTGAGGTTCCAAGCGCCCTGCCCTCGGTCTTAGCCCGAGCCCTAGCTTTCTCGGCAGTAATCGTCGCCGGTATTTGCGGTGGGTTAATGGGACTCGCATTAGGGCGACTTCAGTGGGATGAGACCGAGCAAACATGGATAATTTTGGTCAGCATCGTTGGGTCTATTTCAGCTTCGGTAGGAGTAGCTATCGTGGCTGTTCTCGTTCTTCGCGCCATGGCCGAATGGAGTGACGTTGCTTCCATACGGGTTCGGCGAAGGTGAAAAATCCAACGCTAAGCCCCACTGAACTCAATCACCTGCATACTTTGGCTGTGGATCTGGCTCGACAGGCTGCCGAAGTGCACGTCCGTCGCAAAACAGGTGTCGTCACCTCCAAATCCACGCCTACAGATCCCATTAGTGACGTGGACCGCGAAGCTGAGACTCTCATCGTCACCGGAATACGCGATTCTCGCCCCGACGACGGGATTCTCGGTGAAGAAGAGACCTCAATTGAGGGAACCTCCGGATTGCGCTGGGTAATTGACCCCCTTGATGGGACCGTGAATTACCTGTACGAATTCCCCAGCTACGCGGTTTCTATTGGTGTTGAGTTCAACGGAGTACCTGCAGTTGGTGTTGTATACGACACTGCCCTCAACGAAATTTACTCAGCTCGGGTTGATGAGAACTCAACGAAAAATGGTAAAGAGATCCAGGTAACTTCTTGCTCGAGTATGTCTCTGGCACTTCTCGGCACAGGTTTCGCGTACGAACCATCAGTGCGTCGTTCACAAGCAGAGCTACTCGCCGAACTTATACCTCAGGTCCGCGATATTCGTCGGTCGGGCTCGTGCGCTGTTGATTTGTGTTCTGTGGCCAGTGGGCGCCTTGACGCTTTTTTCGAAATTGGAGTCCACTGGTGGGACGTTGCCGCAGGCATTCAAATCGTTAGAAGTGCCGGAGGGATCGCTACATATGAACCGGATAAAAAACGTATTATTGCTTCCGGTCCAAAGCTCTGGAAACAGCTAAATAGCGCTGTAATAAAGGCCGAAACCATTACTGGCTCCCAATCTCCTCCTGAATCGGCCAATATTTAAGTTGTGAGTATCAGGATCCTAACTATTGAGGACGACGAACGAATTCGCACAGCGGTTCGTTTCGCGCTTGAGGACGAAGGGTGGAGTGTTCTCGAAGCAGAGACTGGTGAACAAGCTTTGGAGGGTTTCAACTCAATGGCGCCTGACCTGGTCCTGGTCGATATAGGGCTACCGGGGATAGATGGTTTTGAGGTCTGTCGCGAATTGCGAAGAGGGAGTGATGTCCCAATCATCATGGTGACCGCCAGAGATGACACGCACGACGTGGTTGCCGGATTAGAAGCAGGGGCAGATGACTACGTAACTAAACCAATCGCGCCAAAGGAACTCTCGGCTCGAATTCGTGCCCTTTTGCGCCGCGTGAAACCAGAAGACGCTACCGCAGCTCCTAGAACCGTTGGAGATCTTGAGATAATCCCAGACGAAGGAGTGGTCCGGAAAAACGGTGAGGAAATCCACCTAACAAAGACAGAATTTCATCTCCTGTGCGAACTTTCAGACCAACTAGGAAAGGTCCTTAGTCGCGAACATTTACTTGAAGAAGTCTGGGGATACGACTATTTCGGAGATGGCCGACTGGTCGACGTTCATGTTCGCCGTTTAAGAACCAAGGTTGAACCCGATCCCGCTCATCCTCGCCACGTCGTAACGGTGCGAGGCATGGGCTACAAACTTCAAGCGTAGTCATGACGAAACGCGGCCTTCTTTGGCGCCGCCTCCCGCTGCGAACACGGGTAATCGGCGCGTTTACTTTAGGAGCTGCAGTCGCAGCATTGGTTCTAGTTGTAATCACGTACGGATTATCCCGCCAAAGCATGCTTCAACAACGCGAAGAGTCCTCACAACGTCAATTCTTCGCCAACGCTCGCCAAGTGCAAAGTTCCCTTCGCGCTGAGGATCCAGATCTAACCCAATTACTGGAGTCACTGCCAAGCCTTAGCGGGAGTCGCTCTATCGTCCGCACCGGCGACGAAATCTGGACTTCTCTTTCTCTCACTCCAAGCGATCTACCGGTTCCATTGATTACATCGGTTCTCGAATCTTCTGAAGCTAGAACAATGAGGTACCGATTAGACAACGAACCTGTTTTTGCCTTTGGTCTCCAACTTCAGCCAAGTGCCGCGTCAACCTTCAATGAGGTCGCTTATTTTGAAGTTGTTCCCCTTGCCGAAGTGGAAAATACTCTGGAAAGTCTGGCCCTTATTCTTTTGGTCGGTGGCGTCTTGACCGTCCTGGTCGGCGTCGGAATCGGCTTGTGGGCTAGCGGCGGCCTTCTCCGACCGCTGACAGACATATCAGATGCCGCCAGGTCTATAGCTCGCGGTCGCTTTGATACCCGACTTGAAGAAGTAAGCGACCCTGACCTTGACGCGTTGGTCGGCTCATTTAATGAAATGGCAGCCGCCATGGAAAATCGCATCACTCGCGATGCGCGTTTTTCCTCCGATGTGAGTCATGAACTTAGGTCTCCTCTGATGACTCTCCGTGCCTCTATAGACGTCATGCAGCACCGCCGCGAAGAGCTTTCAGACCGCACCCAACAGGCATTGGATTTACTGAATGACGAGGTAATTAGGTTCGAAAACTTGGTGCAAGACTTACTCGACCTCTCTCGTTCTGATTCAGGGCCGATGGAAAATGATTTAGTAAATATCGAAGAACTCGTAAAGGCCACTTTGACGTCCGCGGATGGTGACATCGCGCTGGAAGTTGCGGCAACTGCCGAGGGTGCCTTGGTGATGGGCGATAAAAGACGGTTAGCTCAAGTACTCGACAATTTGCTGAGAAATGCAGAAAAATACGGTGATGGAGCCACCCAAGTAACCATCATCTCGACAGGTAGTGCTATTGAAATCGCTGTCGAAGACGACGGACCGGGAGTAGCGCCATCAGAGCGGCAACTGATTTTCGAACGCTTTACTCGCGGTGCTGCAGCCCGTAAGCGAGGCGCTGGCGACGGAGCTGGACTTGGATTAGCTCTTGTCGATGAGCATGCAAGGCGGCACGGCGGAAACGCCCGAGTCGAAGGCAGGGAAGGCAGAACTGGTGCCCGGTTCATTGTCTCACTCCCCAAAGCAGGTCACCGATGAGACTAAGTCATCTCCTAAAGGTGCTTCTCGCTGCTGCTGTGCTTGTCGCTAGCAGCTGCGGTTTGGGCACCGACGCTGAACCGACACCGCTCTCAGTGCCTGAAGATGTTTTTCCGGCCGAGGTCTCAGAAAGTAGCGAAGTAAATCTTTCGGCAAATAGCACGTTTCACCCTGTTTTCTTTTTCAGAGATGAGTTATTAGTTGAAATCCAGCGCCGCTTACCGGCACCTGTTTTCCTTGACGCGCCTCTGAACAATCTCTTAAACGGGCCAACAGAGATTGAAGCTGAGAGTGGTTATGCGTCTGCGATACCAGCCGGAACCGCAATAGTTGATGTGGCTCTACTACGAAACAACACTATTTCAATTCACCTCAATCAAACTTTCTTCGAAATTGAAGGTGAGCAGCGAATTAGAGCTTCAGCACAACTCGTACTTACTGCTTCAGCCTTGATCCGCGACACACAAGGTGTCGTTTTCTTCCTTGAAGGAAAACCGGTACAACTACCTAACGGGGAAGGACTTATTGAAGAAGTACCAGAGGGGCGTTCGCCATCCCCACTAACGGTTGATGACTACGTGACCCTCACTATGCGCGGCTGACTGAGGCAGCTATGACTAGTTGATCGTCAGGGAGACTTCGTCCCTTCTCGCTGACGCTGTATTCGGTTGAGACCTCGAAGGCTTGCAACGAGCATAAGCATCGCTGGGAATAGTTCCAGCCGACCTAGCGCCATCATGGCCATGAGAACCAGGCGTCCAGCCCGTGGAAACACGAGAAAATTACTTGTTGGCCCGGCCTCACCGAGCGCAGGACCAACATTTCCCAACGCAGACACCGACCCGCTAAACGCCGTCACCGGATCAACACCCAGACCTGACAGGACGACACCGCCAGCGACGATCAAACCCAAATAAAGCAGCACGAAACCAACTACTTTCGATGCAATCTGCTCTTCGATCGTGGTTCTACCCAATCGTATGGGGATAACCGCGTTCGGGTGACGAGCTCGCATTAGCTCCCTGAATGAGTACCGAAAGATCACTTGTAAACGCAGTACTTTCATCCCACCTGCGGTGGAGCCACTCATACCTCCAACCAACATCAAAACCAAAAGCGTTAGGTGGGCTGCTGGCATCCACAGAACATAGTTAGAGCTCCCAAAGCCGGTATTCGATCCTAGGGAGACGGCATAGAAGAGGGATTCCCTGAGGTTTCGAAACAATTCGAGTTCGCCGTTATTTACCCATAGGAGTAATCCGAACGCACCGGCGATCAGGGTGAGGTACCAACGGATCTCAGAAACGCGCCGATATGCACCTATGCCTTGGCTGAGTGCATGCCAATGAACCGAAAAATTGGCTCCTGCATAAAGCATCCCAGCGATGATCACTAACTCAATCGCAACCGAGTCAAAGTGTGCAATTGATTCCGCGCGAGGTGAATAGCCACCGGTGGCTATGGTCGTAAAGGCATGGGTAACCGCATCGAAAACTGACATTCCGACCAAGAACAAGAGCATCGCAACGATGCAGGTGACAGCTCCATAAAGCAACCACAGGCGTCTTGCCGTGTCTCGCACGCGCAAAGATAGGCGGTCAGCTGTAGGACCTGGAGCTTCGCTGGCGATAAGGTCCAATCCGCCGATCCCCAACGCTGGAAGCACCGCTACGGCCAACACGACCAAACCCATTCCGCCCAGCCACTGGGTCATGCTGCGGTAGAAAAGAAGACCTTGGGGCACCGAATCGAAGTCGGACAAGATTGTGGAGCCGGTGCATGTAAAGCCAGAAACTGACTCAAATATTGCGTCGTCAAAATGAGCCCAAGAAACAACGCCGGTGAGCAAAAATGGCAACGCTCCGGCTAACGAGACCGCTAGCCAACTCCACGCAACTGAGGCAAAAGCAAGAGCCGAATCTGTACTTGAAGAAACCTGCGAGCCGAAGAACAGAGCGCATCCAACTGACGCTGTTATAAGAGCCGCAGCTGTTAGTCCAGCGGCAGCACCTCCGCCATCGATGACGGCAACGGCAGCTGAAACAATCATTGCGAAGGCGACAGCCAAAAGCCCTGCCCCTGCAACGCGCACCGGTGTGATAGCTAGCCGCCTCAACGAACTGCCTTTTCGTGTCGAGTCAGACGCCACCGACGAACTTCTCGCTGTAACGGCTCTCCAATTCCGCCTAAAGAAACCAATATGGGCGTTATCGACACCCTTCCAATCAACATCAAAAGAGCTCCTGAAAGGTGCCCAACAGCGCCCAATGCCTGGAGGTGTTCATTTGGCCCTCCGAGACCGAACGCAAATCCGACGTTTGAAAGGGCGGAGATAGCGAATGAAAAGGCCGCTTCAAAATTCAGCCCGTCGGCGGTAAATAACAAAACCATGGCAAGGATGACCATGGTCGCCAGAAATAGTTCGCCAATTATTCTCGCGAGAGCAACTTCGCCGATCGAGGATTTTCCTAAGTGAATCTTTTCCACCGCAGACGGATGGATGCTTCGACGCAGTTCACGGCCTATATACCGCCCGAGAACCATGAATCTCATGACTTTGAATCCGCCAGCAACTGAAGCAGACATGCCGCCTATCACCATCAAAACAAGAAGCAATGCTTCCGAGCCGTACGACGCCAAACTCAGATTGCCTGCGACGTACCCGGTCGTGGAAATTGCTGAAGTGACCCAAAAGAAAGTCTCTCGAAGATTGTCTGCTGTCGGCCATTTATCGGACCAAGCCAACACAGCCACGACGGCAGTGATGATCAACCCGATGTAGGTGCGAAACTCAATACTCCGAACGAAACGATGCAGGTCTCCTCGACGTAAAGCCCTAAACATAAGCGGCAAGCTTGTGCCGGCGGTGATCATGCCCACAATGGCCACCCATTCGATAGCCGGCGAATCAAAGGCCCCGATTGAACCTGAATGGCTGGAAAATCCACCGGATGAAATGGTCGTCAGTGAATGGATCACACTGTCAACGAATGGCATGCCCGCTGAAAAATATGCGATTGCAAGCAAAATAGTCAGACCCATATAAAGAGTCAGCAGTCGAACCATAGTTGAGCTACTTCTGGGGGCTAAACGCCTAGCCGAACGAGTCGCAACTCCCCCATCTGCGTCTAAACCACCCACACCTAGGTGAGGCAAAATACGAACCAGAACGACGATCATTGCGGCAGCGGCCAACCATTGACCAAGAGATCGAAACAGCATCATTCCAAGAGACACTGTTTCTGGCTCAATGGTAGTCGCGTTGGTTCCGGTAACAGTTGCAGAAGCTTCAGCTAAAGCAACATCAATTGTTGGAGCTACGCCTGTTGCAAAGTGTGCGATCGTTGCAGCGATGAGCGCCGCTAAAGCACCACTAACAAAGGCGGTGAACAGTCGAGCTAGCGGCAGAGTAGACGGAAATTTCGAAAACCGAAGAATGAAAAAACCAACTAGCTGGATGACAAGGCCCGAAATGAGCAATGCAACTGCATCTGGGCCTCCATCCAACCAATCGATGACTCCACAGACAAAAAAGAGGGGGGCAATCAACACCCACACCGCTCCGACCGTTACCCCGGTTGCTGACTCGACCCGACCTTTGGAGAGTCGGCGAAGCAGCAACGCGGAGCGGCTAAGTATCCAGCCAGTTAGGCGCTGAGCGTACCCGGGGAGAGTGGCCCGTTTCGGAGGCTTTGGGGTCACCCGAAGGCCTGCTTCACCTCATCCACCAGATGAGGCTTCGCAAATACGATTACATGGTCGCGGGCCCTTAGAACACTTCGGCCACGCGCTATGTGAGCATTCCCATCGCGGACAATGGCAGCAAGCAGAACACTTCCTGATAATCCAAGGTCCTTTACTGCCGCTCCATCAGCTCGAGCTTCGGGCGAAACTTCGAATTCGACAACTTCGACATCCCCTTCCAAAAATGTGGCCACGGCAGCCACATCTCCACGGACGTAGCGTAAAACGCTGTTAGCGCTAGCAGTACGCGGAGATAAGGCTGCATCGATCCCTACTTGCTCCAATAGCGGCAGCAAGCTCAGGCGGTGAACAACAGCAATAGTTTCGGGAGCTCCCATCGATTTTGCATAGAGGCAGGCAAGAACATTGGCGTCGTCTTGACCTGTGCATGCAATTACGGCATCAAAGTCCCCTACCCGTTCCGAAGAAAGAAGGTCGGTATCGGTAATGTCTCCCTCGAATACCAGACACCCGGGTAATTCTTCCGCTAAAGACTCACAGCGCAATTTGTTTACCTCAACAATGGCAACTTCAACGCCTCTATCGAGAAGACGTCTCGCCAAGAGTGCGGCAGTTCGACCACCGCCCAGCATCATGACTCGTTTAACTTCCGTCCTGTGAAGACCAAGCAAAGTCATTAACTCGCGACGCCCTTTGCGGCGGCAAACAACTCTCAGCAGGTCCTGTGGTTGAAGGACCATATCCTCTCGCACTACATGACTTTCTCCGTCACGAACTATCTCTCCAAAGATGAAATCCCACTCTGGTTCGTATGCAGTACCAATCTCGCCCACTGAACGACCCACAACAGGCGCGTCATCAGATAGGCGAGCACCTACCAACAGCACTTCGCCTCCAGCCATTTCAAAGAGGTTTCTAGCGCCTCGATATAGCAACAGTTCCTGAATCGCTGCGGCGGTTTGTTCGTCAGGGTCAAGAACCAGATCAACTCCCATTGCTTCTCGAATTTTGCGACCGGCTGAACCTCGCAGTTCAGGGTCGTCAATTCTGGCGATCGTGGAGAGTTTTTCTTCACCTCGTGCTTGTCGTGCTTGCAGGCAGACGAGCAAATTAGTTGTGTAGCTCTGAGTGACGGCAACCAATACTTCGGCCTTCTCAACTTGAGCTTCGGAGAGGGTGCTTGGATTCGTTGCATCCCCAGCGACAGTCAAAACATCGTTGTCTCGTTCGATCCGCGTCAACGGTTCTCGTAACAGGTCAACCACCACCACGTCGTTACCTTCACGTGACAGTCGTGCTGCTACGTAACTTCCGACCTCTCCGGCGCCGACCACGAGGATTCTCACATATTCAACGGTACCGCCCAAGTCGCAGAGTTAGAACCTGTGAAGCCCAGCTAATTGCAGATGACGTGCAGGGGGTAGGTTGTCACCATGGCGGTAGTAGTTTCGATCGACGCAGGAACAACAGGCGTCAGGTCTTTCGCTCTCAACGACAAGGGTGAGCAAGTTGCTCTTGCATACAGGGAGTTCACTCAGTATTTCCCGCGCCCAGGCTGGGTTGAACATGATCCAAATGAGATTTGGGAGTCGGTTCAACTAACCCTTTCAGACCTCATGGCTTCAGTGAACGAACCAATAGCTGCGATCGGGATAACGGACCAGAGAGAAACCGTTTTAGCGTGGAGCCGTAAATCTGGTGAGCCTCTTTGTAATGCAATCGTCTGGCAAGATCTAAGAACATCCGCCCGCTGTGACCAGCTTTTGGAAAATGACCTTCTTGATCAGGTCCGCCGAACCACTGGATTGGTAATAGACCCTTATTTCAGCGGAACAAAAATCGAGTGGCTACTCAAGAACAAGGTTGTTGAACTGAACGCTGATCTAGCTTTTGGGACAATCGACAGTTGGCTCATTTGGAAACTCACGCAAGGTTCAGTCCACGCAACTGACGCAAGTAATGCTTCCAGAACACTTCTTTACGACATTCAAGAGGGATGCTGGTCGCCGGAACTCTGTGAACTATTTGGAGTTCCAGTATCAAGTTTGCCTGATGTGCGTCCTTCCTCTGGACGTTTCGGGTTGACTGCCGACACAACGGCACTGGGTTCAGGCATCCCCATTAGCGGCGTGGCAGGAGACCAACAATCTGCATTATTTGGGCAAGCCTGCCTTGAGCCTGGGATGACCAAAAATACCTACGGAACCGGGTCTTTCGTTTTGATGAACGCTGGCCAGCACTGTCCCGAACCGGTCGACGGCCTGCTGACTACAGTGGCCTGGGATTTAGGTGATGGACCGACTTACGCCTTGGAAGGATCGGTCTTCGTTGCTGGTGCGGCCATACAGTGGCTTCGAGACGGCTTGGGAATAATTGGTGAAGCTTCAGAGATAGGCGATTTGGCGGCGTCCGTAGCAGATAACGGTGGAGTTTATTTCGTGCCGGCTTTCGCAGGCTTAGGAAGTCCTTGGTGGGACTCACGCGCGCGCGGAACTGTCACCGGCATAACAGCGGGTACTGGGCGTGGACACCTTGCGTTGGCAGTCGTGGAGGCCATTGCATTCCAGACCCGAGACGTAGTAGAGGCCATGTCTCGGGCAGGAGCTATGCCTGTTCGCGAAATGCGGGTTGACGGCGGTGCTTCCGTTATGGATTTATTGCTACAAATCCAAGCGGACCAGTTAGGTGTTCGGGTAGCCCGGCCTGTTATCACTGAAACGACGGCCCAAGGGGCGGCCATGCTTGCCGGACTTGCAGAGGGGCTGTGGGATAGGCCAGCAGAGATTAGTGCTGCTTGGCAATTAGACAGGGCATTCGAGCCTCGTGACAATCGCAGGGAATGTGATGCGTCCCACGCCAACTGGCTCCGAGCGGTGGAAAGATCCATGAACTGGGCCGTGGAATGACTATTTCCTTAGCAGAGTCGTTCCAACCCGGTACCCAACTGGGTTATGGCTTGACGAATACGGTGTTCATTTTCCACTAGGGCAAACCGCACGTATCCCTCACCGCCTGGCCCGAACCCAACTCCAGGCGACAAAGCAACATTTGTTTCTTCAACAAGATGCTTACAGAAGCCTACGGAACCCATTTCACGGTAAGGCTCAGGAATCGGCGCCCAAACGAACATCGTGCCCTTGGGTGGTTCAATCTCCCAGCCAATACGAGCAAGCCCGCGGATCAGACTGTCGCGACGAGATTGGTAGATCTCATTGACTTCTCGCGGATAGTCACTTTCTTCGTTCATCACCACTGTTGCCGCTATCTGAATCGGTTGAAAGGTCCCGTAATCCAGATAGCTCTTGAGTTTTGCTAACGCCCCTACTACTTCGCTATTCCCCACACAAAACGCAACTCTCCAACCTGCCATAGAAAATGATTTCGTGAGACTGTAAAACTCAACTGCAACTTCTTTGGCGCCTTCCGCCTGCATAATTGATGGGGGTTGGTATCCGTCGAAACCGAGATCTGCGTATGCGAAGTCATGCACCAATACCACTTCGCGTTCTCTAGCGAAATCAACCAGCCGCTGCATAAAAGATAGGTCAACGCATGTGGTGGTGGGATTATGTGGGAAGGACAGGACGATAACGCGAGGCCGAGGCCACGAATATTCGAATCTTTCGACCAGAGATTCAAAAAAATCTTCGCCCGTTGTTAACGGGACTTCGCGGACGTTTGCCCCTGTAAACAGTGGCCCAAATATGTGAATCGGGTACGAAGGCGCTGGGACCAAACACGCATCACCAGGCGCCAGCAGTGTCCACATCAGATGCGAAAATCCCTCTTTCGCTCCAATGGTGTTGATTATTTCGCTTTCCGGATCCAGTGAAACACCCCATTGGCGCTGATACAGATCTGCAACCGCTTCTCGAAGCTTGGGTATACCCCTACTGGCCGAATACCTGTGGTTTCGATCATTTTCAGCGGCTTCACTGAGCTTCGTCACCGCGGTAGCCGGCGAGGGAATATCAGGATTGCCGAACCCCAAGTCGATGACATCGGCTCCATCTCGCCGACGTTCGACTTTTAGTGAATCAATAATGGTAAAGACGTAGGGCGGCAGATTGCTGATGCGTCGGAACTCCACGTAACTTGAGGGTACAGAGGCATTGGGCTTTATCCGAAACAACTCTCCAAGAAGTCTCTTGGTACTAGGTATTTCTATCCTTCAACCTTGGATTGGAAGTCGTCGAGGGCGGCGTGAGCGATTCTTCCCTCAGCTCTCCTCTTCACAAACCCTGGAAGTGGGACCGCCAACTCAATGGCGAGCTCGTATGTGACTTCAGTCTGACGAGGATCATCGGCAAGACTGTCGAATCTATAGCTACCGTCAAGCCTCTTGATGATGTCGCCGCTCGCCAATTCCCATTTAATGAGCGACGGTGACTCCGAATAGTCGTAAATAAGCGAATAAGTAGCACTTCTGCCCATAGCAGCGACTCGAAAAGTTGCCTCCGTTACTCTGCCTTGGTCATCACGAGCTCCTACCGATACTTCGCGTAGATCACTGACCCAGGATCCATAACTTTCGACGTCGGCTACCAAGGCATGACACTGTTCAGTATCTGCATTGACGACACGAGAAACTTTTAATTTGTCGATCATCAGCTTTTCCTATCCAACGACCCTTGTATTCTGCCACGCCGCGGAGGCTAGGCGTGGTCGCATCCACGCTCAGGGAAAAATCCGTGCTGTGCCGACCAAAGAGCCGCTGCCCCTACAGGCAGCATCGGGGCCAATATGACGAATGCAATATCGGTGTAGGGCTTAAGCGCTGCCGCTGTGAATGCCACTACTAATTGGGCAATCGTCGACCAAGCAAACTGTCGCTGGATTGATCTTGGAGCGCTGTTCTGAAGTAAAAACAATCCGGTGACGGTGACAGTTTCAACGCGACTGCGTCTCAGTCCGTACATCAACCCAAACACGAACAAGAACAGGCCCAAGACAAACATCGTCAAAGATGCGGTCACCACGAACAGATGAGAAGACTCTGGTGCCATAAGGCCGAAAGCAGCTACGACCGCCAGTAGCAACGTTGACTGCCATGCCAAACGAAGCAAAGATTTCCCCGGGCTACGACCGGACTGGCTTCCTCCTCGCTTCATGAAAGCGTTTTCTCCAGACGGTCTGCTAAGAGATCATAGGAAAGGGAGTCCGTAGCCCGCTTTCTACTTTCTCTTGACATCTGATTGGCTTTTTCAGGATTTTGGAGGATTGAAAGGACCGCGTCAGCTACTTCGCTCGCCTCTCTTGGGTTATCCACAACGATTCCCGTTATCCCATCTACCACAGCCTCGTGGGCTCCTCCGGAGCGTCCAGCCACCTGCGGAACACCGGCAGCAGCCGCTTCGGCAAAGACGATACCGAAGCCTTCTTGTTCCAGGCCTCCCCATCGATTCCTGCACGGCATCACAAACAGATCTCCCATAGCGAACACAGAAGGGAGTTCAGAATCAGCGACGCGCCCTAGGAACTTCACCGGAGAGTTCAACTTTTTGGATATACGTTCTAAACGTCTCCTGTCTCTGCCTGCACCGACTATCGCTAGCTGTATACCGGGTACCTCGTGTCGGAGACTTCCCACAGCTTCGATGGCCATATCAAATCCTTTTCGAGGAACAAGACGGCTAACTCCGACCACAAGAGGATCTTGACTAAATCCGAGACCTTCGCGGTATCTCATTCGTTCATCAAGGTCGCGTGGTACGAAACGGCTCTGGTCAACACCAGGCGGAATCTCAATAGTCGTTAAGGGACGGCCGGCCGCCCTTGAAGCCTCTCGAGCTGGATACCCACCTGCTGTAATAACGAACTCGGCGTTTCGTAGTACACGACCCAGAAGGTACCGAACACCTGGGAGTCGACCCGGAACCGTTATTTCGGCGCCGTGAGCGACGATGGCATACGGAAGTTCCAGAGCAGGAGCTAAGTGCCCTAAAGGAAGTGCTGGGTCTAAGACAATAAGTTCTGCCTCTACTTCTTTGGCTAATCCCTTAATCTCAGCGGCTAACTGTCTGGTTGGGAGAAAGACTCTTCGTTTGGACCGTACGATGCGATGTTTTTGGGTCGCATCAAAGCTCTCAGCCTCTGGATGGTTCGGAGTGAAAACTGTAACCCTGTCGCTAGGCAATCGGCGCCATAGCTCCCAAAGGTAGTTTTGAATTCCACCGATCTTTGGTGGGTAGTCGTTGGTAACAAGGAGGTGCTTCTTCATTGACTATCCGAGGCCAACAAAATCCCCCACTCCTCTAGTTCGGCACGAACGATTCCATCAGGATCATGTTCAACCAACGAATCAACTACATCGGGTCCGATCAGATGTCTCTTTCCTAGCCGCAGCACCGCCCACACTGCATGGCTTCGAACTAAAGGTTCCGACGCCATAAGACAATTCTCTAACACTCGATCTACTTCGAGGTCATCGTAAATTTGGCTATTCCCCAACACGATTAGCGCATTTCTCCGCAAATATTCAGGTCGACGTCTAGGTATATACCAATGACCAAACTGTTTCATGAGTTCTTCATCTGAACTGTCGAGCAGCGCAACAATGTCGACCTTTGAATCTTTGGGTAGGACGGTCCCTGAAGCGTTCATTGCCTCGTCGTTGATCGGGCAGAGCACTTGGCAGTCATCACAGCCATAAAGTCGATCTCCAAGCGCCGTTCTATAACGTCGGGGAAATGTCCCTTTGGCCTGTAAGAGCCACGCTAAGCATTTGTTGGCATCAAGTACCCCAAACTCGTCAATGGCCCCTGTAGGGCAATCGGTACTGCAGCGTCTACACGTGCCACACCCATCGTGAGGACTTTCTGACTGTCCCTGAATAGGAGCATCCGTTACAACTGAGCCAATCACCGTCCAGGAGCCAAGCTGCGGGTGGAGCAACATTGTGTTTCGCCCTAACCACCCCAAGCCTGCTTTAGCCGCGACAGCTCTATCGGCCAGCCGATTGTCGTCCATGACCACCTCGGTTCGAGCCCCGAATCCTTCGAGGTAGTTCGCTACGGCCGTCAAGCCTTGGCGGAGCATCCCGTATTCATCTGAACAAACGTAGGCGGCCACTACTCCTACCGGACTCTCAACTCTCACTTTGGTCCCCAGGTTCGAGGTTTGAGGCTCATCCACGGAGGGTGGCTTGTATCGACGAACTGCGACCAGAATGCTCTGTGCCCCTTCAAATAGCTGCGCCGGGTCCGTGGCGCGCTCCGGATTGCCATAAGTGAAGTTCATGCCAGCATGAAGACCTTGACGTTTTCGTTCCTCAATAGCTGCACGGGCCTCCACGATTGGTTCTACCCCGGTGACAGCAATGTCATCTAAGCCGGCATTCTTGGCGACTTGCTTTATGTTCTCAAGATTGGGAACCCACATCACGACACTTCCATAATGCTCAAAAGAAGGACAGCTAGCATCCAGGATGCCGACACGCTTACATCGTTAAAAGTTACCGTCCTGAGTCAGATGCAACAGATTTCTGCAACTTCAATCTAGGAACCAACCCAGAACGGCTAAGAGTACTAAGAGCACGGATGTCCGATAACTCGATTACGACTGAGTTCCGGTCGGGCCTACAGAGGTAGGTGATGAGACAATCGTTACAGGTCTCGGACCCTGAATACTCACAGAGGTCGCAATCAATAAGTAACGACTCTTCTTCGATAGAAGTTTCATCACGGTCTCTGGTTGTAAATCCAGTGTCTCTCACTTCTCTTTATCCTTTGTCTGGGTGCTAAGAGAAGCTAGAACTGGGGTGGGACACCGTTGACCTAATAGCTATACCGCCTCGAAGAGACCGGTACTCTCTAATCCAGGGGATGGAAATGTTCGCCGAAGAAGCAGACGTTTGGGTAGGTCGCCAATACGGGCCCTACAGCATCAAAGAGCTCTTGGGTCGCGGCACAGTAGCTCACGTCTACCGAGCCGCACTGCGTGACGGCAACGAGGTTGCCCTCAAAGTCCTGACCCCCTTCGCTGAAGCAAGACAAGAGATTCGCTCTCTTTTTGAACAAGAGTTTGAACTCATGGTTCGCGTCGAACATCCGAACGTGCTTAAAGCAATGCAAGCCGGCGTAATCGCTGGCACTCACTACATGGAGATCGAACCGATCAAGGGTGAAACCCTTTGGGATCGCGTTCAGTCATCCAAAGCTGTAGCTCTCCCAGAGTCCATCGCGATCGTTCAACAAATGTGTTCTGCCTTGGATCACGTTCATCACCAACGAATCGTTCATCGGGACGTCAAACCGTCCAATATCTTGTTGGACGAAGAGGGTGATCGTGCCGTTCTATTCGACTTCGGCCTTGCGCACGACCTGGACGGACCTCCGCCTCCTGAAGGCAGGGTCTACGGATCGCCGATGTTCCTAGCGCCCGAACAAGCAGTTGGAGGCCATGTTGATGGGAGAACCGATCTTTACAGTCTGGGTGCAACTCTGTATCGGCTAGTAGTCGGGTCAGCTCCCTTTTACGGCGAAAGGAATGAGCTGCTACACGCCCACGTGAAACTGTCACCGCCGGATCCCCGTGGAGCCGGAGTTGCTGACGACCTCGCTGAAATAATCTTGAGATCTATGTCTAAAGCTCCAGATGACCGTTTCGAAAGCGGGGCAGATTTCGCCGCCGCCCTCGCCACTGTGCAACAAGCGGACATCAAACCTCGCAGGCGCGGCCTTCTGGGCAGAATTGCTGGCCGCTCCTAATAGATATTGCGAACCTCCAATAACTCTTTACCGAACACTTGTTCGCTATATTTGTTTTTGTGTTTCAGCAATCGTTAGAGGATTTGGGTACCCCCTTACATGAAGTCACTTTCTGTGTTCTCGACTTTGAGACAACGGGTGGCAGAAGAAACACCGACATGATCACAGAGATAGGCGCCGTTAAGTATCGAGGCGGCGAGGAGCTCGGGACCTTCCAAACACTTATCGATCCGGGATGTTCTGTTCCTCCTGAGATAACGGTTCTTACCGGAATCACGAGTGCAATGGTGTCACGAGCACCAAAGATGGAGCATGTCCTTCCCACTCTCTTAGGATTTCTAGAAGGCGCTGTGCTTGTCGGACACAACGTTGGATTTGATCTCGCCTTCTTAAACGCGGCTCTGCGTAGATCTGGAAGGGAAGTCTGGCAGGGTCAGAAGGTCGACACATTGGCCATCTCGCGTCGCCTTATCCGCAACGACGTCCCGAATCATAAACTTTCTACCTTGGCCAAGTGTTTACGTTTGCCACATCAGCCGAACCACCGGGCCTTAGATGACGCTCATGCCACCGCCGATTTACTTCATCACCTGCTTGAACAGGCATCGGCTTTGGGGGTCCTCGGACTAGATGATTTACAACAACTTCCAACTATGCAACGCCATCCTCAGGCAAAGAAACTGCGTCTGACTGAAGATCTTCCGCGTTCGTCAGGGGTTTATCGATTTATCGACAAGAGAGGCGAGGTTCTTTATGTCGGTAAAGCGACCAACATACGCTCTCGCGTCCGGTCATATTTCTCGACTGATAAACGTCGGAAAGTTGACCAGCTACTCCGAGAAACCGAATTCATCGAGCACACGGCATGTAAAGGATCTTTGGAAGCAGAGGTACTTGAGTTGCGCTTGATTCAAAATCTTCGCCCGCGTTTTAACCGGCGTTCGAAAAATTGGTCGAAGTACGTGTACGTGAAATTGACCTTGGCCGAACGCTTTCCTCGGTTATCGATCGTAAGTGAACCTAAAGAGGGCGCCGGCTTCTATTTGGGTCCGATTTCTTCTCGTCGTGTTGCTCGAGATGTAGTTGATGCGATCGAAACTGTCGTACCGCTTCGCCGTTGCACCAAGAGAGTGCCCCGACAGGTGACCGCCGGACCTTGTGTCGCCGCTCAAATCGGCACCAGTGTGTGTCCTTGTTCCGGGGAAGTGACCGAGGAGGCTTATTCGAAGATTGTTGACAATGCCCTCCTCGCGCTTAACAATCACCCAGAAAAGCTGCTCAAACCACTACGTCTTCGAATGCTGGGCCTTGCGAATCAACAACGCTTTGAGGAAGCCGCTGATCTCCGTCGTCAAGCTTTCGCTCTATCCACCGTCTTGCGACGTCAGTACCAGGTAGAGGCGCTGCGTTCCTTTGGCCGAGTGGTATTCGAAGACTGTAGAACTGGACTGACCACGCTTGAGAATGGGTGCCTGGTTGAGTTTGCTGGCGAAACCGGTGTCGTCGGAACGGAACAAAACAGGCCTGATGGCGTTATAGGGAAACGCGAAGTTGCGGAATTGTGGTGCGTTGCTAATTGGCTTGACACCGAGGCCCACAATCTTCGTCTCATCTACTGCGATCACCCTCTGTCGTCTCGCTACCCCTGCTTAGATAATTTTCAAATCAAGAAAGATCTCGCGCTGGTTTAGGTCGGATGTCATTCTGCTTATTCTTTACGACCTAAAAATTTGACACCGTGCCCGTAGCGCTCAACAAGCTCCAATTCGTCAACGTCGTAAACCATGGTCCACCTTCGCTCACTATCCTCAAATTTAACCGCCGCCATGACAAAACGATTGCCCGGCTGAATAGCAACCACGGTTCCTGTCTGACCTATTAAGTGCTGTCGGCTGTCATCTGAGGTTGCGGTTAAGCGGACAACATCTCCAACCCCATAGGGAAGAGCTTGCCCGATCACCATGACTAGTCAGCTATCTCTTTGCTGAGATTAACTACAGCCTCTACCTTCGCAGCAGCTCGGCCGTCGGTCATGACTGCCTTGGCAGCTTCGAGCCCTGCTCCCATGTCCTTGACTATGCCAGCAACGAGAAGGCCTGCCGCCGCGTTGATCGCGATGATGTCGGCCCTTGGACCTGTGTCGGTTCCGGCAAACAACTCATGCATTATCCGCACATTGTCTTCAGGCGTGCCGCCTTGAATTTCAGCCCTATTGACCCGACGAAGACCTACAGATTCAGGTGCGAATTCGGTTTCGCCAACGACGTCGCCGTCGCGAACCTCATAAATTCGGGTTGAATCAGTTGTTGTAATTTCATCAAGACGGTCACCTCCATGAACGACCAGCGCATGCTCACTGCCTCTAGCCGCCAATACGCCTGCAACTCTGGGAGCCATTGTGGGGTCGCTAACCCCTACTACTTGTCGTTTCACTCCCCCTGGGTGGGACAAGGGGCCAAGAAAATTAAAGGTTGTCGGAACACCAAGCTCGGAGCGAACTGGGCCAACGAACCTCATCGCAGGGTGAAACTTCTTGGCAAAGGCGAATCCGAGACCCACTTCTTCAACGCATCGTGCTACTTGGGCCCCATCTAGATCGACGGCTAGCCCCAACACTCCCAGCGTGTCAAAAGACCCACTGCTTGACGAAGCCGCGACGGAACCGTGTTTACAAACCGTCGCTCCGGCTGCTGACGCGACAAAACAAGCCATCGTAGAGACACTCAGCGCGTGGGTCCGTCGAGATGGGGCCCCGCCGCTTCCAACGATATCGATCGTTCCGTTTGGCACATCTAAAGGAGAAGCTGCGTCCATCATTGCTTCCACTAAGCCAGTGAGTTCCAGTACCGAACCTCCCTTCATGCCCAAAGCAATTATGAAACCTGCTACTTGAGCATCTGTGGCTTCTCCGCGCAGAATCGATCCCAGGGCAGCCCGAGCGGCGGCCGGGGTTAGATCAACTCCAGCAACTAGGTCACTCAAAACTCCCGACCAGCCTCCGAAAGCGTCCAAAGACGCGTCCGCCGCGGAGTTGCTATTACTTGAAGTCACCTTTGGGACTCTATCGTTCGTTTGTTGTCTCGGTTTCGTTCAAGGCGCGCTGTCGTGCCGCGGCACGACGCCTTCGCCTAATAATGCTTCGCCGTTCCCGCTGCGTCGCACCTCCCCAAACTCCTTCTTTCTCCCGCACACTTATTGCGTATTCGAGACAGGGCATTGCGACGGAACAACCACCACAGATTTTCTTTGCCAACTCGGCGTTATCGTCCTCGTCATCAGGAAAGAAAATTGACGCATCGATGCCACGGCAGGCGGCAGTTTGTTCCCACCCTTTGAGCCCTGGTGCAAAGGGAAGTGAACTTTGAAAAACATCTGTGAACGCGTCTCCACGGCTGGAATGTAAAACTGTGGTGTGAATAGGATCGCTGATGCTCATGTCACTCAGGATTCTTTCCCATTGCAGGTGGGATTGTCCAGACTAATTGAGCGTTCGGTAAAATCTCAGGGAGGGAATCCGGGTTGTCAGGCGAAATTTTAATCTTTGGTCACCGAATTGACCGCGGCGCGTGGTTGAGCGGTTCACTTTTCTCACTGGCAGTAGTAGTCGGTGTTGGGTTGATTATCGGCAATCTGGTTGACCAGGACGGCGCTAACTCACTCTTTGTTACCGCAGCGATCTCCATCGGGCTCGTTCTCGGCGGATTTGTTGCGTCTTGGCGTGCCTCGCGCGCTCATATTGTTCATGGGATACTGACGAGTTGTCCCGCTCTGTTAATCGGCTTTGTATTCCAGTGCATCCGGATGGTTCGTGGCGTCCGTTCAGTTTCCTGGCTGAGCCTAATTCTGGTCAGCTTTCTAGCTATTTCGTTAGCAACATTGGGCGGGGTGCTCGGTGGACGTTGGACTCCTAACCGGGGCTCTCTTTTTGAGTAAACGATCTACGCTCACATGACAAGCCTCATGCAGCGATACAGTGATATCGGCGGTGAGTCGGCTGGGTGACCGCAGTTGGCCTCACCTTTAGAGACGAGGCAAATTGAGGAAGGTCGGGACTTCACAGGGCAGGGTGCTGGGAGAAAACCAGGCGCCGCGAGGCGACGGAAAGTGCAACAGAAAGTAAACCGCCGATGGTTTAGCGCTGCTAATCACAGGCAAGGCTGAAAGGGTGCGGTAAGAGCGCACCAGCGCGCAAGGTGACTTGCGTGGCTTGCAAACCCCACTCGGAGCAAGGTCAAGCAGGAATCAGGCGGCCCGTCCTACGATTCCGGGTAGACCGCTGAGATGGATGGTCACACAAGTGAGTGAACTCACTGGACAGAATCCCGCCTACAGGCTGACTCACCGCCACTGGTATCGATCTCTACACAGAGACAGCCAGCAAGCTAGCGTTCCCGACAATGAATCAGAGATCTACCAACATCGATTGGCCTGATGCACTTGAACTAGGCCCTGTTACGGTTCTGACGGGTTTAGATAAGGGTAAATACCCGCATGGGAATTCGGTTCTCGTCCGTGGGTCTCATGAGACCATTCTGATTGACCCGTCTCTGACTGTCGCCCAACGTGGAGCGCCGACACAGGTTGATCAAATATTTCTATCTCATGTGCATGAGGACCATATTCCCGGAATCAGTCAACTGAAAGATGTTCCCGTGTCATGCCATGAGGCGGACGCTGTGGGGCTTACTTCGATTGACGGATTGATGTCGATGTATGGGTTGCCTCCATCCGTGGAAGAAGAATTTCGACAAGAGGTGATAGAAGACTTCAACTACGAGCCTCAAAGTGATGTGTCAACTTTCTCTGATGGTGATGTTTTTGATTTAGGGGGGGCTGAGATTCAGGTGACACACACACCTGGACACACCCGCGGCCATTGTGCGTTCTTGATCCCTCAAGCTCGAGCTGTTTTCCTTGGCGATATCGAGCTATCCGGATTCGGACCTTACTATTTTGATGCACATTCCTCGCTGGACAGCTTCGAGCAGTCCCTTCATCGGTGCCGCTCTCTGGACGCTGACCATTTCATAACTTTTCATCACAAGTGGGTGATTTCTGGGCGGGAGTCATTTCTGGACATGCTGGACGACTTCGAGAGAGTCATCTTCAACAGAGAGTCAGCGATGCTTGACTTCATGCGTGAGCCAAAATCAATCGCGAACTGTGCATCACACCGATTTGTGTATCGGCCCTCTGTCGATATGAACTTTGTTGATCATGTTGAAACTCGTTCGGCACGGATTCACATTGCTCGCCTGATGGACCAGGGTCGCGTTGTTGAGGTAAGCGAGGGCATCTATCGAACTGCTGACAGCTAAGAGTTACGGCTTTTTGAGGTGCCCTGTTTCGTTGAAAGATGTCAGCACAGGGCGTCCATCCCTCACGGCTATTCGAGTGATCTGAGCCTGCCCTACACTGAGGTTCCACGAAATTTGTTCACCGGTTCCCAGCGCCCATGAAACAGCAGATTTTATTGGTGAAACGTGCGTAAACACAGCGACATTTGATTCTTCGGCTTCAAGTAACAAGGCTTCGCATCCCATTGCGACTCTGCGGTCTAATTCTTCTAGGGATTCTCCTCCCGGTGGCATGAAGCTTGGGTCACTTCGCCATCGGATCCATTCTTCCTTGGTGATCTCACCGATCGGTTTCTCGTCCCATTCTCCATAGTCCAGTTCAATCCAACGTTCATCAACGCGACACGGCAGCCCAAGCGGTTCCGCTGTTTGGAGTGCTCTTTGCAACGGAGATGAGACAACTACGTCAATGGGACCCAACGCAGCTCCTATTTGCTTAGCTTGACGCACTCCCTCCTCGTCAAGAGGGTTGTCGACTCGTCCCTGAAGAAGACCTTCGGCGTTCGCAACAGTTCTGCCATGTCGCACAATCAGCAGCACCACTAACCTCTCGTTCTTGGATTGATCAGGTCACGATCGATACGACCGCTCTGCATGAACAGCCGTCGTCGCTCAGACTGGTTCATTCCCATTAGTCGCCAACTCCAGATCAACAAAGCTAAACCGATTATCTCCATACCTACGATCAATAGAACTTCACGATCAGCTATAGGGATATTGGTAGCGCCACTTGTTGCACCCGTAAACGGTCGCCAGAACGTTTCGGTATTCATCCAGGCTCCATCGAACACCAAGTGCCAAAACATTCCTATTGGAACTGCCAAGGCATGTCTACGAAATTGACGTCGCCCAATGGTGCAAATCATCAACCCCATCAACAGCAGAATCGGGGCGATAAGAGTGTGCATTAGGTTCGTCTTCCCCAAGAAGACGTCTACTGCGTCGGGTAGAAGAGCTCCGATGATTATCAAACGATGATCAATTGCTGGGTCACGAAAGGTGAACCACATCGCTATCAGAGCTGTGCCAGCGAACCACAACAACATGAATCTTTACCGCACTACAAGAGCGCCGCACTCGGGACATTCTGAGGGTTGGTCACTTGGCAATCTTCGAATTCGGTCAATTTCGACTGCAGCGATCTCCAAGAAACACGCTCCGCATGATGTCCCCACCAGCCGACCTACTGCCGTGTGGTCGCCCATTCGCTTCCGATTATCTTCGTAGAGTTTTACGAGATTGCTTCCTGCCCGCGTTTCAACCCCTCGTTTTTCCTCCACGACTGACTCGCGTTCGTCTTCAACTTCAGACAAGGCTGACGCAATCTTGCCTTCGATGACGTCGATTGCTTCTTGGCAGTTGTTCCGGGCCGTTAAAATTCGGGTTTCTTCGGTCGCGTGCGGCTCAATTTGTTCCATTAGTTCAATTATCTGGTCTTCCAAGATCGATTGGCGTTTCGACAGAGAGTCAATTTCGCCTTGGAGCACCGCTGCTTCTTTGGGCGATGTCATATCTCCGCTGTACAGAGAGCTGGTTGCTTTCGCAATCTTGTCTTCCAATTGTTGGATTTCGGCCTCTCTGTCGTTTTGACTCTGCCGGAGTGTTGATAGCTCGACCTCAATTTCGCCGAAGCTGTTTTTAAGTTCACTATCTTCAGCTTGAAGGGTCGCTAGCTGTTCGTATTCAGGCAATGTCTTGGAGCGGTGGGTCAGCTGTGACAGCCGAGTGTCAAGTTCCTGAAGTTCGACTAGGACCTCAAGCTCACTCAAAGCCGCCTCCTTGTTGATAGTTAACTGGTAGCTCCTTATACCGGTTCTATCACGTTGCCTATCGATTAGGCCCCATTCTCATCATCCACAGGGGGCTCCGTCGTCGTGGTAACAGGATTCCGGTTCGGCACGAGAGCGCAATTCAAGTACTCGTCTCGATGGACACCGGTAGCTGAAAGCTCGGTCATTCTGCAATTGGCCTCCGGGTGCGGCAGGAAGATACCGGCGTCAAGGTCTACTTGAGTCATCGCGCATGGCAGATCAAATTGCATGAGACCACGTTCGGGGCCTAAGTCGATGTCTACAGCACACTTCTCGTCAGCTAAGTACAAGGGTTGCGAGTTTCGTTGCGGAGGGGGTGGTTTCGAAAGTGGGATAATCTCTTGCTGTTCGAGCACACGGGTCATGTAGGAACCCCAGATCCGTGCCGGAACCCAACCGCCAGTTCCCTCTCGGCCCTGTATATCGGTCATAGAGACTTTCTCTTCGGGGTGACCCATCCAGACTGCGGTGCTCAGGTGAGGAGTGAACCCCACGTACCAAGCATCACTGAAGTCTTGCGCTGTGCCGGTTTTCCCAGCGGACGGTTGACCGTTTTCGAGACGAGCACGTCGACCGGTACCGGCTACGACGTTGTTAGCGAGTACCTCTGAAACCCAAGCGGCGGTAGTTGCTTTAATAGCACGACGCCCTCTGGGAACATGCTGGTACAACACCGATCCACTTGCATCTTCAATTTTGCTGATGAAGAAGGGTTCCATTCTGAGCCCGCCATTAGCAATCGCGGCATACGCCACTGCTTGCTCGAGCGGCGTTACCTCTTGAGCGCCTAACGACATTGACAGGTAGGGGCGAAAAGAATCTTCGGAACTACGACCTAAAAGGCGGTTAGCTACTTCCACGACATTATCTAGGCCTGTGCGAAGGCCTAGACGGACGAAGCCACAGTTTGAGCTTTTGAGGACCGCGAACTGAACAGTCCCAACCGCTCCTTCGTTTTCATTGAAATTGGTGACTTCGTAATCGACGTTGGGTGGATTAGGAAAGGTGCATGGTCCCATTCCGCTAATCGTGTCAAACGGAAATAACCCGGCTTTCTCAATGGCTGCTGCAAGCACATAGGTCTTAAAGGATGACCCTGGCTGCCTTCGTCCCTGGGTTACAAGATTAAATTGAAAGTCCGCAAATTCGGGGCCTCCGATGAACGCTTGCACAGCTCCGGTAGCAGGGTCCACAGATGCGACGGCGACCTCGAAGTCACCTCCTCCTTCGGGTAACACGTCTTCCACTGCCTGTTCCATATGTCGTTGCAAAGTCGGATCAAAAGTTGTCCAGACCCGAAGACCACCGTTGTATACCTGCGCAAAGCGTTCTTGATAGGTCTCCCCCAATGCTGGATGGGCGAGCAGCGCTTCGGTGACTTCATCAAGGAAATAGTCCTTCCGTAGAGTTTCGTCAGTTCGTTGCGGGCTCCTGTTACGGTCAGGTAGTCCACGCTGTTCGAAGCGGTCTCGATCATCTACTGAGATGATTTCGGCATCTAAAGCACTTTGTAACGACATACTTCGGCGCTTGCCAACTATTTCGACATCATCAAAACCATCATAAATCCCGGGACTTCGGATGAGTCCAGCCAGGAATGCTGCGTCACCAACATCAAGTTCGTCGACGTTCTTACCGAAGTAGGTTTCAGATGCAGCTTGAAGACCGTAGGCACCATTACCGAAATAGATTTCGTTGAGATAAAACTCGAGTATCTCCTCTTTTGAGAATTCTTCTTCAAGTCGCGCTGCGAGCACAGCCTCACGAATCTTGCGACTAATGGAACTCTCATTTCCCACAACACGAAGTTTGACTATTTGTTGGGTAATAGTTGAGCCACCTTGAGTAATCGCACCACTCGTTAGGTTCTGAATCATTGCGCGTGAAATGGCTCGGACATCAACGCCGTTATGGACCCAAAATTTATTATCTTCCACTGCCAACAAAGTGGCCAGGACGTCGTCGGGTACCTCCCCAATTGTCACGAGTTGCCGATCGATGTCGTACCTGAGAATTCCTATTTCATTTCCAACGCTGTCATATACCTCTGTCCTTTGCGCGCCCGGCGATAAATCAAGGTCTACGTCTATTCGTTCTCGGTCAACTGCGAACAGCGCTTCTTTGCTGTGGGGGCCAATAGCTATTCCGACTGCGGTAATCAAAACAGCGCAGCCAAGAATGCTGACTCCCAAGATCGGTAGGCGTAGCAGCCGTCGAAAAGCTCTCACTATCTATCGAAGGTACCGGCCAACAACCCTCAGAAAGCGTCGCTTACCGATAGTCGCTGTCATTCGGTCGCGTTTCTAGGCAATTATGGTCCTGTGTCTCAGCGCTCACTGCAAGATTTGTCCTTCGACCCAACTCGTACTTGGGTGATAGACGGGGGACCGAATCTCCCATCTCTGCCGAACATTGAGCCTCCGACGCTGGTTATTGCGGCTGATGTCGGCTATCGGCACGCTCGAACTCTGGGGCTCCAGGTTGATGTGGTAGTCGGAGATTTTGACTCTCTCGACCGAGAAAATCTTGAAGTGACGAATTCGCAACTTGTGGTAGAAGAACACCCAGCAGATAAGGATGAGAGCGATTTAGCGCTCGCTTTGAATTTTGCCCGAACCGTCGGCGCCACAAATATCGACGTCATCACCGGAGGTGGGGGCCGACTTGATCATTTGCTAGTGAGTTCAATGCTGCTAGCAAGCGACGAAAACGTTGATCAGCGAATTGTTACTCACTGTGGAACAAGTCGGGTCATGGCCTTAAAGCCCGGCAAAGCATTTGACCTATCTGATGTCGTCGGCTCTCAGATAAGCATGATCGCTCTTAGATCCAACTCGCGAATTTCCACTACAGGATTACGTTGGAATTTGTCGCCAGCTGATGCGTTTCCAATCTTCAGCAGTCTGGGGTTAAGTAACGAAATTATGGACTACCCGACAATTGAGGTAGACCATGGTGTTTTCCTACTAATAGTGACTTCTCGTGATCTCTAAACCCACAAGGTTCACCCTGTTTGTATTTGTCATCACCAGTGTCCTAGCGGTTGGGTGCGGGACTTCAGATCGGGAAACTCAAACGGTGAGGCTCCTCACCCATGAGGAATTCCAGTTACCTGAAGAAGCACTAAAGGAGTTCACCGAGAAGACTGGAATTGAAGTTTTGGTTTTCCTCGAAGAAAACGCTACCTCCATGGTCAATCTTTTAGAAAGATCTTCCGACAATCCAGTTGCCGACGTTGTTCTGGGAATAGACAGTCTCGAACGACGACGCGTAACCGAAAAGAGGTTGGTGGAGCCGTATCGGCCGATCGCAATTGATCGACTTGATCCCTCTCTTGTTTTGCAGGATGCCATGTTGACCCCAGTAAGCCAATTGGCTGCTTGCTTGAACCGCTCCAAGTCGAGATACGAACTTCCGAAACGGGCTGTAAACGAGCTTCCTGACCAAGGAAGTATCCCCCTACAAGCCCCGACAAAGATCAGCGACATGGTCGAGCGTCAACATGCTGAGACCGCCGTGATTCCTGATCCGCTCTCAAGTCGTCTCGGCATCTATTTTTTGGTCGCTCTTGAGCGCCTCCATCCAGAAGGCGTCGAGGGAGTTACCCCGTGGCCAAAACTGCTCGACGAAATGTTGAGATGGGGGCTTGAGGTCGCTCCGAGCTGGGAAGAGGCTTGGTTCAGCCGTTTCCAACCTTCCGCTGGACCCGAAAGTATTGAAACACGTTCTTTGACATGGGGTTCTTCTGGCATGCCAAGTGTAAGCGTCCGATTTATTCCAGAGTTACCTGAGGAAGTTGATGTGGCGGTAGTTGACAGTGGTTGTATCAAAGTCGTGAATTACGCGGGCATTATCAGCAATACCCCTAACCGACGTGATGCTGGTCGCCTAGTCGATTCTTTCGTAGAGCCGTTATTTCAATATGGCCTGCCTGACCGGTACGGAAGTCGGCCAGCTAGAACAGACATCTTAAAAACTGAAGCCTGGCGGCGATTCGGCGTCGACGTGACCGCCATACCAATAGACGAGTGGCGGATAGGGCCTCTCTGGCAACAATGGTTACTGACTTGGAAACAAGTTGCGGACACCGTGGCAAGTGGCGAAGAGCCCGTGCCACCAGTCGTCCAGGTGACCTTGCCATCTCAATAACCACTTCTCCTCCACCAACGAGGCTCTCGACTACCGGCGTTGCCCATAGTCACCCCAGGGCTTATCTCGCTCCGCAATAGCGTCACGAAAATCACCATCTGTGATTCGTGACGCCCATTCCTGTGCTTCGGGGGTGTGTCGAGCTATTCCATCGAAGAATGTGCCCAACATCTGGGATGCGCGTAAACCCATATTCTCAAAAGTCTGATTAATCAGCAGTTTGTTTAAAGCCAACTGGTTGCTTGGGATACTGGCAAAGCGTCGCGCTTCTTCCTCGGCCGCACGCGACAGGTCCTTCGCCTCACAGACGTGCGACACCAGGCCGATCCGAAACGCTGTTGCAGCGTCTATTGGCCGACCTGTCAATAGAAATTGTTTGGCATGCTCCAGACCGATCCGGTGAATCCACATCATGGTCGTCGGGGTTCCGTAGATACGACTCGGTGCGTAACCAATTTGTGCGTCGTCTGCCATAAATAACAAATCTGCGCACAACAACAAGTCGGTCGCACCGCCAATCGCCCAACCCGAAATTTCGGCGACTACCGGCTTGGGGCACTCCCAAACTTTCATAAAACTTCGAACGTTGGCGGACATCGATTGATAGTCCCGTACCGGATCCCATATCTCAGCATCTGAACCGCCGTTATTCGCCAAGAAGTCAACTAGGTCATAGCCAGCCGAAACGTTGGGGCCGGCCCCTCGCAGAACTATTGCGGCCACCTCGTCACTAAATGTCGCCCGGTCTACGCATTCCGCTACCCGACTTATGACTTCTGCGGTCAAAGTATTTAGACGCTCGGGGCGATTAATGGTGATGAGCGCGATCTTGTCTTGTTCTGCGTACAAAACTGAGTCCGTCATGAGATCAGCCTCCGGTACCGCTCTACGGTTGCCGTAGAGTAGTCGGCGCAGTCCACCAACAGGATCTGTTTGTTTAAATCCGGTGGGCTGCATGATTTTCGAAAAGGACCAACGATGCTAGAAACAACGACCCTCGGCGAAAGAACCGGTTTGCGGGTACCGCGACTCTGTTTGGGAACCATGAACTTTGGGGAACCTGGACGAGGTCATCAAGGCGACTGGACCCTCGGAATTGATGAAGCACGCCCAATTTTCGAAGCTGCAATCGAATCAGGCCTCTTCTATTTCGATACAGCAGACATCTATGGAGTGGGCGCCTGCGAAGAGGTTGTTGGTCAACTGCTGCGTGAGCTGCTCCCTAGGGATCAATACGTCATTAACACGAAAGTCGCGATGCCCATGGGTCGTGGTGCTAACCAAGGAGGGCTTTCTCGTAAACACATCATCGAAGGTGTCGACAACTCTCTTCGACGCCTTGGCCTTGAATATGTTGACCAACTAATCATTCACCGTCACCCCCACGCCATCAGAGGGGCGTCGGCGGGGCCAATCGAGGAAACCTTGGAGGCTTTGAACGACGTCGTCAAGGCTGGCAAAGCCCTCCACATAGGGGCTTCTTCGATGTTTGCGTGGCAGTTCGCTGAGCTTCAGTTGACTGCGAAAATCAATGGCTGGACCCAATTCGTCAGCATGCAGAACCATTACAACCTGATCTACCGCGAAGAGGAGCGTGAGATGAACCCTTATTGTTTGAGCACTGGAGTCGCTCTTCAGCCATGGTCTCCCCTCGCCCGCGGCATCCTGGCTGGTGCATACCAGGGAAGCCTGGAAGGAGGGACGACCGATAGGTCTAAAGGCCAAGACCGGACCAGGACAGAATCTTTGTATAGAGGTGAAATGGATTTCGCTATCGCTGACCGAGTTATAACCCTTGCCAATGAACGTGGATGTCGTCCTGCCCAAATAGCGATGGCATGGTTGTTGTCCAAACCAGGAATTACAGCACCCGTTGTCGGTGTCTCTCGTGTTGAACAATTAGAACAATTGGTGGAGGCCTGCTCCATCGAGCTATCAGTGGAAGATGTTTCTCATCTCGAGGAGTTATACCAACCGGTAGAGAATCTGCTCTCAATCGGAACCTCCTGACTTTCCTCCTTCTGGCATTCTTCTCGCTCGCATGCGTTGAGAGGGCTAGCCTCTGAACTCAATCAATCCGGGGTGTATCTATTACAAGCCTCGGGATCGAAAGGCTTTAACGTGAAGGCAGCAGTTCTAAACGAAATTCCGGGTGAACTCGACATCACCGAAGTCGGCATAGATAAACCAGGGCCGCGTGAAGTGCTAATTCAAACCTCAGCGGCGGGACTATGCCACAGTGATCTCCATTTCATGGAAGGTCTGTATCCCTACATGACGCCCGCAGTGCTTGGACATGAATCAGCCGGTGTGGTTGAAGCAGTCGGTTCCGATGTCACCTATGTGAAGCCTGGCGATCATGTGATCACCTGCCTTTCGGTCTTCTGCGGACACTGTTCATACTGCACAGAGGGGAGGCCATCGATTTGTTCCGGTAAGGATCTTGAATGCAATCGCGGACCTGACGAGGCGCCCCGCCTCACTATTGATGGCTCTCCCGCGTGGCAATTCCTTAATCTTTCGTCATTCGCTGAACAAATGCTGGTGCATGAACACGCGATCGTGAAAATCCGTGAGGACATGCCCCTTGATCGTGCGTCACTCATTGGCTGCGGCGTTATGACCGGAGTGGGCGCAGTTTTTCGAACTGCACGAGTTGAGCCTGGAGAAACTGTTGCTGTGTTTGGTGCGGGCGGAATTGGACTCGCCGCCGTTCAGGCTGCCCGAATTGCTGGCGCCGGACGCATTATCGCTGTCGACATGCTCGATAACAAGCTTGAAGTCGCTCGCCAAATGGGGGCCACCGATACTGTCAACGCAGCTGATACCGACGCTGTTTTGAGTATTCACGAGATGACCAGTGGCGGAGTGCATAAATCCTTTGAAGCTGTGGGCTTAAAGCAAACGACCGAACAAGCTTTCCAAAGTTTGCGAAATGGCGGCACGGCGACTGTTATCGGCATGATTCCAATCGGGACGAACATCGAAATTCACGGCGTTGATTTCTTGATGGAAAAGAAGATTCAGGGTTCGAATATGGGATCGAACCAGTTCCGGACTGATATGCCCCGACTTGTTGATATGTATCTGGATGGTCGGCTAATGCTGGATGAGATGGTGTCAGCGAGAATTAGTTTGGAAGAAATCAATCAAGGCTTCCAAGCGATGAAATCTGGGTCAGTAACAAGGTCAGTCATCACTTTCGACTAACGGGGAATTGTCGAAATTCACGATTACCAGTCGTAGATCGTGTTCATAACTCCGCGTACTCTTCCGACGAGCGTGCATGAGTTAATGCCTTTGGCCCTTAAGACGTTAACTGCTGCGTCGTTTAGGCGATCGACAGGCAAACGGCCGTCGTAAACGGCTTCGTCGATACTGGCAAATGACGGGCCGACATCTGCGAGGGTGCCGAGGATCATCAGATCAGCACCGGCCCCCAGCGCCATAATGACTGCTTCTTCGATGTTCCACCGGTCCGAGACGGCTCTCATATTGAGTGCATCAGTGACTACCAGTCCATCGAATCCGAGCTCTTCTCGCAGAAGACCTTGAATGGCCGCAGGTGAAAGCGAGGACGGAAGGCCGTCAGTCAAATCAGGAATTTCACTGTGCCCAACCATGATGGCTGATTTCTTTGTTGCGATCGCTGATTGGAAGGGAAGTAAGTCGCTCTTATCCAGCTCAGACAGTGGTGGGCCTATTGCCCGCCCCTCATGTGAGTCTGCATCTGTCGCACCATGTCCGGGAAAGTGCTTCGCAACTGGTAAGACTCCGCCGTCACTTAAACCTTCAATCGTCGCTATCCCATAATCGACGACGAGAGCAGCGTCATTGGAGAAGGACCTATCTCCAATGCCTGGCCCGGCCCCTACGTCTAGAACGGGGGCAAAATTTACATTGAAGCCCAGCTCCAGCATCTGAACCGCGTGTCGTTCCGCGCGTTGGGCAACTACTTCGAGCCGCTCATTTACTTGACGCGCTGCGCTTGGTAGATCTGGTAACACGTGGCGTAGACGTTGAACTCTGCCACCTTCTTCGTCAGCAGCCATCAAGAGCGGGATCCGATCCGCGAACTCTTGGAGCTCATCAACCCTCCTGGCAATCCATGGACTGGCTCCTCCTGAAAGCAGGATGCCTGCGATCTGATGATCGCGTATTTCTTGAACTGCAGCACCCAACTGAGGTTCAGTCATAGTCGGCAGAAGAAGTTGACCAATTCTTACCGCTCTAGGTAGTTCATCTACACACCCTCGATCGATGTCGTCTATCCATCGGCCCTGCATCAGCTGTTTAATAGCGAGTCCCGATAGCCATCCTGTCGGACGGTCATGCCCATTGAAGATTCTGGGTCCTGGATCGCCGATTGCCACCTTCGTACCATTTGCGAGTTGGAGCCAAATTCCCAACGCCCCAGGGGCACCTTCGTGCGCGGTGCGAACCTTGTCGGTGAGTGGCTCGCTTTCCCCTAGTGGGGGAACAATGTTGGTTCCTACTACTTCAACAGACCCATCAGCAGATACCACCCAATACCCGATACCGCCTGGTCCGTCGATTACCCCGACGATGGTCGGGTCGGGTTCGACAGCTCCAATCGAAGTTTCCGCAAACGAAGTTTGAGTTCCCAGCGTTGTCATGCTGAAAAGCGCTACGACTCCCACAAAAAGAGACGTCCTCGCGATCTGCCTAGCCATTTATGTCTTCCAGACTGCGGTCGATCTCTGCTGAACTTGGGAGAAGGTGGCTCAAGGTAATCGTGTCTTCACCAGCGTCGCTCACGACAAGTGGCACCTCCATGATGATGTGACGCAGCAAACAGAATGTGGCGTCTTGGGCTGGACAATAGAAAACGGTGGCATCGGCTTCCACACGAAGATCCTGTTCTTGTTCAATGTGTAATTCGAATACCTGCGGCATTCGAGGGCCCTGCGCTTCGTATGAATTTCTTCCAACCACACGCGAACTTTCCGCATTCTTGATTCGAGCCTCCAAGACAAATGTTCCTTCGTCATTGAATTCGTAACCCGTTGGCACCAGGAAGTTCGTTAGTAACTGAACTTTTCCTGGAGCAACCACGATTTGTGGGAAGGTCACTATTTCGTCTGAGGCGGTGCGATTAAGCAGGATCGCGGCTTTTTGGTTTGTCAGTTCGAGGGTCTTGAGGTGCCCGGTTGTCGTGTCGAGAGTTCGGATCTGATGATTGTTGGTATCAGCGATAAACACGACATGTCCGGCCGCACTTAATCCGCTTGGTTCAGCTAGCTGGGCAGCTTCGCCAGTCCCATCTGCAAATCCAGGCACGCCGTTTCCTGCCACCAACGCAGAGGTGCCTGTTTGGACTTCAATGATCTTTATCCGGTGATTGTAGGTATCTGCGATGTAGAGGTCACCGTTGACGACTTCGATACCTACTGCATGCTGCAATTGGGTGGCTTGGCGATCCCCAGTTGAGTCACCCCAAGAGAACAGTCCACTTCCAATTAGGGTTCTTAGTTCGCCACTCTCTCCCAGATCTATCGAACGGACAGCGCTTGCTTCGGGATCAGTGAACCAAAGAGTTGTTCCATCAACTGCGAGACCTGAGGGTTGAGAAAGCGTGGCCGACATTCGATACCCGTCGTCGAGACCTTCTGCTCCGGTGCCAGCGAAAACGTCAATCCAACTAGCTGCCTCTCCGTTCCCTGATAGGTCTATTACCCAGATCTGATGGCGCCCTGCTCCCGCAACATAGAGCTGTTCCCCGATGAGTTCTACGTCCCAGGGTGAGGCGAGGGAAGTTGCTAAGGGTGGTCCAGCCGCGATTCGGTGTGTTGGTTGTCCGGTACCCGCGAGGGTTGCCACAGTTTTTCTTGATAGGTCGACAACTCTTATCGAGTGGTTGCCGCGATCGGCGACATACAAATATCGTCCGTTGGCTGAGAGTGCCAGCCCTTGTGGTTGTTTGAATTTAACATCGGGCCAAGCACCGTCGGTATAGCCCGAGACGCCAGCTCCGATGACCCCTGAAATCTCTCCTTCGAGGTCGGTGATAAGCACACGATGATGCCCTGAGTCGGCTATGAAGAGACGGTTTGACGATTGGTCGGCAAGCACTTTGCCCGGAAAGCTAAGGACGGTTGGAATAGGGTTGCTAGTCGCAACAATAGTTTCCAATGGGCGAACATCGATAAGGCCTGCTGCGCCGTATTCTCTGGCCATTTGGTCGACTACCGGTTGGAAAAGCGGATATATGCCTTCACCCGCATGGCTCCCTACGACTCGTCCGAGCGGATCGATTAGCACCAAGGTTGGCCATGCTCGGACTCGGTAGGAACGACGGAGGTATTCGTAGTCATCGTTGACAACAGGATGCCGGATGCCTAAACGCTGCACCGCTTGTTGTATCGCAGGACTTGCCCTTTCATGGTCAAATTTGGCCCAATGCACGCCTATCACTACAAGAGAGTCCGGGTATTCGTCTTCGAGTCGATGCAAGTCAGGGATTACATGCAGGCAGTTGATGCAACCTTGCGTCCAAAAATCGAGGATGACTATCTTGCCCCGAAGGTCAGAAACTATAGACAGCGGTCGTTGGACGTTGAACCAATCGAGGGCCTGCGGGATCTCGGGAGCAGCTATTTCACCCTGGTAAGTGAAATCGATATCAGCTGCAGGTTGCGCAGAGGGCGAAGTAGATTGTGGAACTTCGGACGGGGTTCCGGATTTTGGTTTCTGGCTATCAACTACTTTGACGTCAGCGGCGCCACATGCCGACGCGAGAGTTACTGATAGCAGTACAGCTGTGATGGAAGTTTTGAAAGACACGACTCAACTAGTTTGCCCGCTAACTGTCTGAACCTGAACTTATGTGGCTAACCGCGAGTCAATCACTCCAGTATCAAAGCCTGCCAGGTGTAGTCCCCCGTGAAATCTTGCATGCTCGATCTTTAAGCATCGGTCCATAACAAGATCCATTCCTGCCTCAACGATTATTCCTGCTGCTTCTACGTTCCAGAGTCCTAGCTGAGCCCAGAAAGATTGGGCGCCTATGGCCACAGCCTCTTGAGCAACCTCCGGTAGGTCTTCACTGCGTCGAAATACGTCAACCATGTCAGGTGTTACGGGCAGGTCTTCCAGGGTTGCATAGCACTGTTCACCAAGAATCTCGTCGACCATTGGGTTGACGAAGTACACCTCGAAATCGGCGCTTGAACTGAGGAGGTAGGTCGCCACGAAATTGCTTGGCCTGGAGGTGTTTGCTGACACCCCGACCATAGCGATAGTGCGAGTTCGTCTAAGTAGATCTAACCGAGCTGTGGCTGATGGTTCGCTCCATCCAGAGACCGGTTCATGAAGCACCGTCATACCTGACTCGCCTTTGATAGCGCTTGATCAAGATCCCAAATAATGTCTTCGAGATCTTCTAACCCTACAGAAATTCTGACCATATCTTCGGTCACTCCGCCCGTCGCTAGGGCTTCTTCTGACAGCTGTTGATGAGTTGTCGAGGCTGGGTGGATTATGAGCGTCCGTGCATCCCCGACGTTTGCTAGGTGACTAATTACTTGCAGCGACTCAATAAATTTGGCTCCGGCGTGCCTTCCTCCTTTGACTCCAAAAGTGAAGATCGCTCCCGGACCCTTGGGCAAGTATTGCTTCGCTAGTTCGTGGTACTGAGAATCGGTGAGACCTGCGTAATTGACCCAGCTCACGACTGGGTGCTCACTTAAGTGTTCCGCAACAGCTTGGGCGTTGGCAACGTGTGCGTCCATTCTGAAGGGCAAAGTTTCCAATCCTTGTAGTAAAAGGAACGCGTTGATCGGCGCCATTGAAGCGCCGATGTCTCGGAGCTGCTCTGCACGTAATTTGGTGCAAAATGCGTACTCCCCAAAGTTCTCCCAAAATTTCAAGCCGTTGTAGCTATCGACTGGTTCAGTCATTTGCGGAAAGCGACCGCTACCCCAATCGAAGCGACCGGATTCGGTAACGATTCCACCTATCGAGTTTCCGTGGCCCCCTATGAACTTGGTTGCCGAATGGAGGACAATGTCCGCCCCATGATGAATCGGCTGACAGAGATAGGGCGTAGCAAAGGTTCCGTCGACAATAAGAGGTAGGTCGTTGGCGTGAGCGACCTGTGCAATGGCTGCTAAATCAGGAATCGATCCTGAAGGGTTGCCTACGATCTCTGTGTAGAGGAACTTTGTATTTTCGTCGATGTTCTTGGCGTACGCATCTGGGTTGTCACCGTCGACAAATCGTGCTTCTATCCCGAAGCGACTCAAAGTTACGTCGAAGAGGGTGTGTGTGCCCCCATACAGGGCAGAAGAGGTAACAAGGTTGTCGCCATGTCCTGCTAACGCGGCTGCGGTCAAGAATTCTGCTGACATTCCTGAAGCTGTAGCAACTGACCCGATTCCACCCTCGAGGCTGGCCATTCGTTCTTCGAAGGCATTAATGGTCGGATTAGAAATCCGCGTGTAAATCGTCCCGTATTTTTGGAGAGCAAATTTATCTGCAGCATCGGCTGTGTCTTCGAATACGAAACTCGTCGATTGATAGATAGGAACTGCTCGAGATCCGGTAGTGGGGTCGGGTCTACCGCCAGCATGTAGTGCTCTGGTTCTAAATCCCCAGTTGCGATCGTTCACAGTATTCGATTGTAGGTAATGCTTTACCCTACGCGTCCGTTCTCGTATTTCTCGACCAAATCCAACGCCTCAGCTGGTTCTATTTCAGCTACGCCAATCATCCAACATGCAATTGGTGCGGCTATACGTTCGGAGCTGTGTGCGGCGACGCCAGCAAGATTCAGGAGGCTTTCGACCTCTTCGGAGGTCGGTGGGTCAAGGCCTAATTCAGTCGCTAAACCTGAAAGCCATTCTTCCGCTGAAGGATTTTTGTCTGACATCTCTTCTTTCTCTTTATTGTTGATCGACAAACTGAGGTTGGTCGTAGGACTCGACGCGAGGTGCATCTCCCGCGAAAAGTTCTATATCCACTAGGCAGGTGTGAGCCGATGGTCCTTGTGCCAGCTTCGAAGTTCCCTTGTCACGGGTTAGAACATTAGGGTTCCCTGCTCGACACATTCCTTCTGGGTCAGGGTCATACCAGGCTCCAGTTGAGAGTTGAACAACCTCCGGCATCAAAGCATCATCGAGTACTGCCCCGGCGAGGCAGCTACCACGATTATTGAAGACTCGGACTACGTCGCCCTCAGATATTCCACGGTCTTTAGCGGTAGCCGGGTGAATTCTGATTGGCTCTCTACCCGCTACTTTGGCTCCTCTGCTGGGCTCAGTGTGATCGTATTGGCTATGCAACCGAACAGAAGGCTGGTTCGAAACTAGATGCAAGGGCCATTGATCGGAGTTCGTGCCACCCAGGCGTTCGTAGGGTTCCATCCATGCTGGGTGTGGAGGACAGTCGTCGTAACCGAAGCCTGCGATGGTCTCGGACCACAGCTCAATGCGGCCACTTGGAGTTCCCAGCGAGTGTGTAACTGGATCGGATCGGAATTCGCTTAAAAAAACTTGTTCGTTTTCACCCATTTCACTCATGTCAGGGTGACGTAGGTAACCAGCCTCGCAAAACTCGTCGAAGTCAGGTGCCCATTCGTTTTCTGCTCTGAACAAGTCGTACAGGACCTCTACCCATTGGTCTCCGGTTCGTCCTTCCGTGAACCGGTCCTTCAGGTCAAGTTGATCGGCCACCATGGCTAAAATCTCGTAGTCATCGCGTGCTTCTCCGGGTGGATCCACTGCGCGACCGTGGGAGATCATCAAATTTTCTGCTCCGCCAATATCGTTTCGTTCCAACGGCGTTGAAGATGGAAAAACAATGTCCGCTCGTCGTGCTGTCGGTGTCCAAAAGGGTTCTTGAACCACGATTGTCTCGGGACGCTCCCATGCCGATGCTAATTCGTTCAAATTCTGGTGATGATGGAATGGGTTTCCCCCTGCCCACCACACCATCTTGATGTCTGGGAATTGACCTGACTCGCCGTTGCAATCGTATGGAGCTCCTGGCTGATCCAGCAGCTCCCGAAAACGAGAAACTGAAATGACTGGAGGCCCTGGAGGCCTTGGTGGGATCGGCATTCCTGGCACTCTTTTGCGAACCTGCCCGGCACCTACATTCCCTTGTGCACCAAATGGAAAAGCAATTCCGCCTCCTGGTAAGCCGATCTGACCCAATGCGCAGGCCAGAGCAGTGGCTGCCCAATAGGATTGCTCGCCATGATCAGCACGCTGCACAGATAGTCCGACGTTGATCAATGTCCGTCGGTTTGACATCTCTTCGGCTAGCGCTTCAATGGTGTTCGCATCTATACCGGTGATATTTGATGCCCACGCCGGAGATTTAGGTTGGTGGTCAGACTCCCCCATCACGTACTCAGCGAATTTCTCCCAGCCGTGAACGTAGGTCTCCATGAAGTCTTCGTCGATGCGTTTCTTACATATCAGGGTGTGGATGCACGCCAACATGAACGCGACGTCGGTGCCTGGCCGAATCGGTTGCCATCGAGGCTCAATCTGGGAGTCGATATCGTCGCGGAGGGGCCCGATGTTCAGGAAGTCAGTTCCATTTGACTTCGCCTTTTTCATCCAGTTTTCAGTGTGGTGGGTTCCTTGCCCTCCGTAGGTGACCTCGGTGTTAGTACGCCGCAGGCCTCCAAAGGAAACAAATAAGTCAGTGTGTTGGCTGATGACCGACCAACTTGTCCCTCGACCAATGGCAGCGTGATACCTCATTCCGAGGAAGTAAGGGACGATACCCTCCGCCGCCGTGGAAGAGTACGTGCCCCAGACGTCTGTAAAACCTCCATACATGCGGAGGAGGCGGAATAAGAGAGCCCCTGGCGCGTGAACTCGTCCCGAAGATCCCCATCCGTAGGAACCTGCAAAGAGGGCCTGCGGTCCGTGTGATGTTCGAATGCGCTTTAGCTCGTCGGAGGCTAGAGCTATCGCTTGGTCCCATTCAACTTGGATAAAGGGTTCCCTCCCACGCAGATCACCGCGCGTTCCAGGGCCTCCCTCTAGCCAAGATCGTCTAACAGCTGGGCGAAGAACGCGAAGCTCTGAGCGGTGGAGGTAAGCCTGGCCAATTGCTGATGGTGACGGATCGAGCTCATGGCCGTGAACCGCCACAACTTCGTTATCTCTGCTTTCGATTCGGTACGGCCCAAAGTGGGTTCCCAGAGAAGTGAGCTTGTTCATGATTATTGAGGAACGGCTGCCACTTGGGAGTTGCGACCTGTCTGCAGGCCCCACTGTTCAGCTATCAGGTCGATGCTCGTCAAACGTTCGGCGAGGCCAAAGCTTGAACAGTGGAGAAATAATTCATTGGCTTGAGTTTGTTCCGCTAACTGTTCAAGGCCTTTTGTCACCTCTTCGGCGGTTCCATTGATGGCGTTGCTGGGCATTGCTTCGGCCCTACTCCATTCGGGATGGGATAGAGCTTCATCGGGTGGAACCAGCGACCAGAAACGTCCGCTGCGCATTCCGTATTTCCGGAGGCGGCTCGGGGCCGCAAGCTTTACAGCATCTTCAGTGTTTGTTGCCGCCATCACTGACGCTGAAACGATGATGTAGGGCTCACTGAGCGCTGGGGACGGACGGAAAGCTTCTTGGTACATCTGCACTGCCTCAAGAGTCCCACCCGTATCAAAATGATTGGCAAAGGTAAACGGGAGTCCCAAGACACCTGCGAGTTGTGCACTGAAGCCGCTCGAACCCAGCAAGATCACCTCAGGCGAGGACGTAGCCACAGGTGTGGCTGAAAACTTGTTCCAGAGTCCGTGGTCAGTTCTCACGTCACCAAGAAGTCCCATCACATCAATTAAGTCACGTGGGAAATCTTCTACAGATAAGGCAGCGGCGGACCCTCGAATTACCGCCATTGTTTGCCGGTCGCTACCTGGGGCTCGCCCAATTCCTAAATCAATGCGGCCGGGGTGGAGTGCTTCTAAAAGCGCGAATTGTTCGGCGATTACGAGCGGTGCATGGTTTGGCAACATCACTCCACCCGATCCCACTTTGATCTCGCTGGTGGAGGCGGCGACGTGAGCGATGAGTACAGCCGGTGAGGTACTCGCGACTGTGTTCATATTGTGGTGTTCAGCAACCCAGAATCTCGAGTAACCGAGTCGTTCGGCGGCAGCCGCTAATTGAGTTGCTTCCGACAGTGCCTGCGCGCTTGTCGCATCACTGGACACAGTTGCAAGGTCGAGCACCGAAAGGGGTATGGGTTCCACAACTAAAAATCTACGCCTTTATTGTCCGAACCGTCAGTTCTAACGCAGCGATTGCAAACGCATACATATTTGACTCGCGTTCATTAATCCCAGTGCGCAATTCGAGGGTCGCTTCAGTCGCTCCGCTGCATGCAACCCAGCCAACTCCCGGAGGGTCTCCGTACGGATTCCCTGATGGTCCCGTTGCGCCTGTTTCACCTATGCCCCAATCCGCTTGGTATAGCTGTCTCGCTCGATCGGCTTGAACTACTGCGAAGGCTTCAGTTGCACCCCTGAGGTTTTCAGGCAACGGTCCTGCGCTAGACAAGACGGCCCGGCCCGCGCCGGTGTACACGATCATTCCACCTTTGTAAAAGTCGCTGGCGCCGGCAACTGCCACAAGTGCTGCGTTTATCAATCCTCCAGCCGCTGACTCAGATACGGCGACAGAACTCTCAACTTTTCGCAACACCTTTGCTACTTCTTTGCCAGCTTCGATTACGTCATCAAATGTCACAACATTCACCCAAGTGCGCCACTGATCGCTATCTCAGCGATCTCGTCCGGATCGATCTGAAGCAAATCACTCAATACTTCAAAGGTGTGTTCACCTAATAGAGGCGCCGCTGAACGTGGCCCATGATCGTATTCTTTGATCGAGTACTGATGGCCTGCGTATGGGACTCGACCCATAGCTCCATGCTCATGCCAGCGATAGAAACCGAGATGTTCATATTGGGGGTCTGCTAATAGGTCGCTACTTCGTGCGACTACTCCAGCTGGAATTCCGTTCCCTGCTAGTTCTCTCTCCAATTCTTTGCCTTCATAGCCAATTGTCCATTCGGCGATTTGTTGGTCGATGAGGTCAGCCGAATCAATTCGCCCAGCAGCTGTCTCAAATTGTTTCCCTTTAGCCCAAGCTGGGTTCCCCATAAGGGTTTGAAGAGCTGCCCAATTCGCGTCGTCTTTGATTGTTATCCCAATCCAGCGGTCGTCTCCTTTAACAGGGTAAATACCTTGGGGGGCTATATTCAGGTCGCGATTGCCGATTCGAGTGGGCTTGACATCATTGATCTGGAAGTCCAGTAGTTCTGGCGCCATCAGTTGCAGACCACACTCCAACTGAGCCGCCTCGATCACATGTCCGGATCCCGTCCGTCTTCGGTGGTCTATCGCAGCCAACAACGCCGAAGTTATAAATCGAGGTGAGATGGTGTCGGTGTAGGCGAGATACGGGCCGTCGGGTGGTAGGTCGGGCCAGCCGACTACCTCGTAGTAGCCAGCAATGGCAGCAGCGTGATAGCCGTAACCGGCTAGTGGGGATAAAGGACCTCCGCTAGCTAGTAGAGATGTGTGAACGATGATGGCCGAAGGATTCAAAGAGCGAATGGCTTCGTCGGTGAATCCGGTTCGGGCGAAGGCTCCGGGACTCCAGGCTTCGATGACAACGTCGGCCCATGCGATCAATTTTCGAGCTATGTCAATTCCGGTTTCGTTTTTTAGGTCGATGTCGATACTCAGTTTGGAGGTATTGAAGGTGCCGAAAAAATGCGACATGTTCTCTCCAAAGATTTGATCCTTGAAAGGGCCATTCACACGCAGTGGGTCAAGTCGTCCGCCGGATTCAATTCGGACGACCGTCGCACCATGATCAGCTAATGCCTTGGCGGTAATGGGTCCGACCCCGACCCAAGAAAAGTCTGCGACCTTGAGTCCCTCTAATGGCAGGTCTGAACCCGCAGCTTCGCTGCTGTTTCTAGCTGGAGCCCTTGTATGTAGATCACCTAGGATTTCTTCACTGTGTTCGTTTAGGTGAGGTGGCCGGCGGTGACCGACCAGTCGATGACCACCAAACGACAGAAATCCGCCCGGAATTCGTTCACTTGTAAATCCTCTCTCGTCCGCTGCTCTTCGCCAAAAGTTTCGGAGTTCAAGATGATCGAAGCCAAGAAGGTCTTCAACGTCGTTGATCGGTGCCAGGGTGGCTCCAAGTTCAAGGCCCCGCCTCATGAGCGTTTCACGGGGGTAACGAATACAAAGAGCGCTTACTGCCTGATAAATGTCTGAGAAAGCATAAGTTGTGTCCTCACCGCTTATCGCTCTGTGGTCAAACGTTGACCAGTCTTCGTCCGACCAAGTGGCGTCGACTATGCCTTCTTCGATCAGCCACGGGCCTAGCGCCTCAGCAAGGTCTCCTCTGCTCACTGCGATTAGCCATCCATCCGCTGCTTCCACGCGGATTTGCAGTGGAGGGTCAGTAAGAATTTCAGTTCCTGTTCGATGAATATCACTTCCCTGAATAGCGTGAGCTTCCATCGCGTTCAACAAGGTCCAAGTGACGCACGATTGGGCTGACACCACAACATGTTGCTCCCGACCAGTTGTGATCATCCGGGAGTGGGCGACCATTCCGGCTACTGCTGATTCAGCTCCGGTATGTCGCCAGACTTGTGGGATCGATGCTTTGACCGGTGGGCGGTCCGGAGTCCCTTGCAAATTCGGTGAGCCGCCCAGTGAGGCTAGGGACAGTTCACTGTGCGGGTTGTTTGCTCGCGGTCCATCTGCTCCAAACGGAGTGACAACCACATGAATCAGCTGGTTGTTGGCTGATGTGATCTGAGTTCTGTCGATACCTACCTCAGAAAGGAAGCTTGGCATGCCCGACTCATATAGAAAATCAGCAGTCTCCAGTAATTTTAGGAACGTTTCTTGACCTTCGGAGCTTTCTAGGTTTAGGACGATCGATCGTTTATTCGATGAGTAGGAACTGAAATGCAGACTGCGTAAATCAGAGGCGTCATCTTTTCGGATTGGGTCTGATCCGCGGGTTGAACAGCCGCCAGGAGGTTCAACCTTGACTACGTCGGCCCCTAATTCGCCGAGTATCCAGGGTCCGATGTCTCCTCGATGGTCGGTTAGATCTATTACCCGCATCCCTTCGAGTGGACGCGTTTGGGCCATTCGGTCGTTGTCGGTTTGGTCCTGATCAGCTGAATTCACTGCCCACTTTCTCCTCTCGTAATTTCAGACGATAGTTTGCGTTTATGGCAGCGGCCTCTTTCGAGCTTGAACAGCTCCTTTCTAGTGTTGAGGATTTGATTTTGGATCGCGCTAAACAGTCGGACCAACTGCGAGAGCCGGATCTGGAAGTAATTAAGTCTTTAGGGGATCTGGGCCTTATGAAGCTTCTCGTTCCTGAGGAGTACGCAGGTCATGAGGTACATCCAGGCGAGTTGATCGATTTTACGAAACGTGTAGCCGAACTTCATGGTTCTACGGCTTGGGTTGCTATGACATGCAATGAAGAGGCGGAGCTGGTGTCGGCCTATTTGCCCCCTGACACTTGTCGTCATTTGTGGGTTGATGACCCCACAGTAGTTATAGCTGGATCAGGGGTCCCAAAGGGTAGGGCTCGACGAACGAAGGGCGGATGGCGAGTTTCGGGGCGATGGAATTTCGTGAGCGGTTGCACCACGGCAAATAAATGGGTACTGAACAGCGTTGTAGATGGCGCTTCACCAATTGAATTGTGTTTCGCTGTAATGGAGGCAGACCCAGAATTCATTGAAGATACTTGGCACACAGTCGGCTTAAGAGGCTCGGGTTCCCATGATGTGGTGTTGGACGATTTCTTCGTTTCTGAGGACTGGTGCGGCGTTGTCCCCAACCATTCGCTTCCCATACCTGATTTACCTTTTTACCGCCTGCCATCCGCGCTGAGGTTTCCGTTTCCCAAGACCGGTGTGGCTGCTGGTCTAGCAACTCGCGCTATCGCTGATTTTCAAGAGCTCGCAGGAAGCAAAACTCCCCTGAATTCTAAACGGAATCTTCACGAGCGCCCCGATGCTGCCATCGCGATAGCGAAAGCGGAAGCGCTAGTCGGTGCAGGACAGGCATGGGTTTTCGAACAGCTCGACGCTGTCTGGGAAGCTGCAGAACAAGGGAACGATGTGACCGATCACTTGCACGCCAAAGTACGTTTAGCTTGCTCTTGGTCTGTACAGAATGCGATAAGCGCCATACAGCATTTGGTTGATGCCGCTGGCAGTACCGCCAATTTTGAGAATCCTGGCCTTATGGCTCTGCTAAACGATGCTCGTGCCGTAGCTGGCCACTTCATGGTCGGCTCATACCAAATAGACACCGCTGGCCGAGTACTTCTCGGGTTGGACGCTGGCGATCCAACGTTTTAGATCCGACCTTTTCTAGCGCCGCTATTAATCAAGGCGGACTGCTATTCCCTCTAAGTCAGGGCTTGATGGAGGGAAGTGGTCGAACACCAGTGGATCATGCCCCGGCACTATGACTCCCTCCGGGCCGGCGAGCTCTTTCAAAGTTTCCCAACCTTGAATCATTTTTGACAAGTCGTCCACGATAGGAAATGGGCGACCCTCGTTCATGTTTGCCCAATAGTGACTGGCATCAGAAGCAAGCACGACAACTCTGTTTCCCGTTTCGATCCGCACCACTTGTAAGCCGCGCGTGTGTCCACCGATGAGGTGGAGCGTTAACCCGGGCGCGAGTTCAGTGTCTCCGTCATGAAAGGTAACTCGTTGAGCGAAAACACGGCCAACGAGCTCTTGGATGTGCCGGACGTTGAACGCGTGGTTAAACGCCTTTCTGGTCATATCGCGTCCGGTGGCGAAGTACATCTCCTGGTCTTGGGCATGAAAGGTCGCTTTGGGAAACTGGTTGACTCCTCCTGCGTGGTCGTAATGAAAGTGGGTCACGATGACGTCGGTCACGTTCTCTGGGTCGACTCCCAGTAACGTGACCCCCTCGCTAGCAGTTCGAAGCAAAGTTCGTCGTCGAGCCTGAGCGTCGTCTTCTTCAAATCCGGTGTCGACGACCCATTCTCTTCCACTGTCACTGCGGATCAGCCATACGAAGTAATCCATTGGCATTGGAGTGCTGTCGTGGGGGTCTCCTCCTATGAAATGTTCCGCTCGCACCGCATCTCGCTCAGCGTATTTGATCGCATGAACCTCGTATCTAGACACCGGGACTCTCTTCCTCTGGGGATCGGCGGCCCTGCCCACGCTAGTTGGCGCACGTTGTTGATTTCGGCTCTACGATGCAGCAAACAAGGTTTCAGGGGGATCCGTTGAGCTTCGATATTGACAACTTGTACCGAGAGGGTCTCCCTGCCCCAGAAGGAGAGTGGACCGGTATTCCGGCTTTTAGCTTTGTGGGCGGCAACAACGACGAAGCAAACGTGCCCGTCGCTGGCCTTTCAGAGGCTGCAGCTCGCGTCTTTCAACGAGAGGGCCGCAAACTCGCCGTTTATAACTTGGGCGGAAGCCCTTTAGGTCATGAAGCACTTCGTAACTTCATCTGTCGCAAACTCGATATTCGGGCCGATACAAAGGTAGAACCCAACGAAGTCCTCATCACTTCAGGGTCGCTGCAAGGCCTTGATTTAGTTAACGATCTTTTATTAGAACCAGGCGACAACGTGATCGTTGAAGAAGCAACTTACGGCGGAATGATTAGTCGTTTGACTCGGCTAGGAGTTGTTGTTCATGGAGTTCATCTAGATGAGCACGGCGTGTGCCCAGACCACCTTGGAGAGTTATTGGCGCAGTGTTCTGCTGAAGGTCGCCCGGCAAAATATCTGTACACGATACCGACCGTTCAAAACCCGACGGGTTCTTGCATGCCTTTGGAACGTCGACTCGACATCTTGCAAGTAATGGGGGGCTATCAGACCGCAATCTTCGAAGACGATTGCTATGCCGATTTGTTATGGGGATGCCCTAGACCTCCCACGCTGTGGGAATTAGATGACTCAAACACGAGGGTCATTTATTGTGGTTCCTTTTCGAAATCGATTGCCCCGGCATTGCGGGTCGGTTACCTCGTCGCTGAATCGTCGATACTGCAACAAATACTTTCCTTGAAGACAGACGCCGGCTCTGGCGCACTAGAGCAAATGGTCGTCGCTGAGTACGCCGCTTCCCATTTCGATGATCATGCGGAGCAGTTGACCTCAGTGCTGCATGAGAAGGCCCAGGTCATGGCTGAGTCAATTGAAGAGGCTTTCGGAGACGCAGCAAGCTTCGATATGCCCCAGGGTGGGATCTTCATGTGGCTTACCTTCCCAGAAGATGTAGATACCGGGGTGTTCGGTGCCGAGGCCGCTCGTAAAGGCATCCAATTCAACGCTGGAGCCGGATGGTCCGTTGATCCTGAGTGGGGAGCAAACAAGATGCGTCTCTGTTTCGGCAATCCAAGCGCGGACGCGATCCGAGAGGGCGTCAAAGAACTAGCCGAGATAATGGATCTCTCTTAGGTCTGTAATCCTCAATCACAGACTCCAAGCATTATCTGTCTTGCTGTCTGAGTGCTTGATCCCAGTTGTTTGGTACTGACCCTTCGGGACCGATAACAACAATCTGATTTCCTGAAGGGGCGTTCTTGCGTTCCGCCAGGGCCCGTAAGTCCCACTTATTTCCCACAAGTTGAAAGACCATCGGAATTTCCGGTTCTTCGTCGATCCGAAGAACTCCTTTAGCTCGTTGTATCTCTTCTGGTAGTTGTTCGACAAACTCCATCAGAGCCTTTTTGGAGAGCGGAGGGTCTGATGAATGGCTCCGTGATTCGAACCGGCCCATTGTGTTCGGCGTTGAGGCTCGCGTCGTCACTGGAGAGCCGAACAATACGTTCAAACTAATTTGGGATTGCACGCACTCAACGATCAACGCTTCACAGTTCAATCCCTTCAATTCCCTCAAGATTACTGAGGGGTCATCGATGAGATCTTTCTTGTTTAGAACAATGAGGTCTGCCACAGCTATTTGGTTGGCGACGGTTTGCCCGACCAACGAATCACTGAGCTGTTGTTCTGTGTTGGCTCCGTCAACTACTACAACAACAGCATTAAGAGATAGACCTGGGGCATGTCCGTAGGCAGCTATCGCCGCTGGGTCTGCAACTCCACTGGCTTCAACGACTAGGTGCTTAGGGCGAGGGCGACGAACTTTGATTTGTTGTAACGCTGCGACATACCCGTCGGCGAGGGAACAGCAAATGCAACCGTTGGTCAAGCTAATGGTGTTTCCATCAGCTGATTCAATGAGGTGCTCGTCGATGTTGATGTCACCAAAGTCGTTGACGAGGACGGCGACTGGTTCCTCAGCCTGGGTAAGGATGTGGTTGACCAGGGTCGTTTTACCTGCTCCCAGATAGCCGCCAATGACTGTCATCTCAATTGCCGTTTGCGGAGAGTCCCCCATTTTCTTCACTCCGACGCGGATCGATGGACGATACCTCCGACCATAGTTCCCCATACCTGAATGTCTTTTAATTCCTCTGGAGGCACGTCATAGGGGTTGCGAGCCAGGACACTGAGGTCCGCTAATTTTCCCACTTCTAAAGATCCAATCTCCTTGTCCAGTCGAAGCTGGTGCGCTGCATCGATGGTGCAGGCTTGCAGAGCCTTGTGGACGCCAATTCTCTCGTCGGGGCCAAGAATCCTGCCTGAGGCGGTCTTACGGTTCACTGCGCACCACATGGTGTGAAGCTGACTCATGGGGGTAATTGGTGAATCACTATGAATAGAAAATTTGACATTTTCACGTTCGGCTGTCGCACACGCGTCCATAGCTGCTGCTCGGTCTTCTCCAACTGTTATGGCAGCATGTTGATCACCCCAGTAGAAAATGTGGTTGCTGAAAATATTGGCGTTCATGCCTAGTGCAGACATCTTTTGGTACTGAGACGCTGTCGTCAGCTGAGAGTGCTGGACAGTGTGCCTGTGGTCGTCTCTGGGATGTTCCACAAGTGCTGCTTCTACCGCATCTATGAATACTTGTGAAGCTTCGTCGCCGTTGCAGTGACAATGCACCGTCAGTCCAGCCCGATGATATGAACTCACGATTTGTGGCATCTGTTCTGGTGGAATTAGCCAAAGCCCGTTACCTGGATGGCCTTGGGGTGGGTCAAGGTAATAGGGCGGCGATAGACGGGCGGTAAAACCTTGAATGGAACCATCAAGTATCAGCTTGACGATCCCAAATCGGAGCTTCGCTGTCTCTTCTTCATCTCTTAACCGCACTGCGAGCGCTGCCAGACCATCAACATCTGCTGGACTTCCTCCGGAGTCATGGTGTCCGAACGCGACGACTACTCGAGCCGGATAACTCATTTGGTCTGTCGCTTCGCGCCATGCCTCTAATTGTCCCTCCACCGCTAATCGAGTCGTCCCGAGGTCGGCGACAGTGGTAACGCCACAGTTACGCGCCTCACGGGCATAGTTCCATTTGGCTTCGGAGGACATGATCGCTGTCCCGATACTCAACAATCCATTGAGGGCTAGTGACATGGCTGCTGGTTCTTGAAGCTCCCCGTTCGGTTCGCCATCGGCGTTTCGAGCCACTCCCGGTGTTGGGGTGTGGCGATCAATCCCGGATCGCCGCATCATTTCAGAGTTCACGGTCGCGAGATGTCCACTGGCGTGAAACACGAAAATGGGTCTGGTAGTTGATATCTGATCAAGATGTCGGGCTTCGAGCCGTTCCCCTTGAAGGAATATCGGGTCGAGTCCCCACCCAATCAACGTGTCATCGGGGTCGCTAATGCGACTCTCGTATTGGATGAGTTGTTCCAACACTGACTCGATGTCGCGGCAACCCTGCCATATTTTTCCTTGTGGGTCTTCACGGTCGTAAAACCCGACATAGGGGAACTCCCACAAGGCGCCGGACATGACATGGGAATGAGCTTCGACGAAACCAGGGAGCAGCACATAGTCGTCAAAGCTGTCGTCAATTTCTTCTACCCCCCACTGATCGACATCATCGCCATCACCGATTCCAACTATTCGATCGCCTTGGACTGCTATTGCAGTCGCTCTCGGGGCGGTCGGATCCATGGTGATAATTTCCTTGGCTCTATATACCTTTATCGGCTCCTCAGTCATCGACGACCTCAGTTCGTGACAGTTACTAAACGTGTTACTTATCTTTTGTGCAGCGACTAGGCACCCAAAGAGTAAGCGCAGTCTCTTATCTTTGTCAGACAGCGATGCGTGGCCACTGAAATTTTTTTAGCTTTTTTAAGGGCCTTCGCCTTGGGCTGCTAGAACCAAGTTAAGTCGGCACACTGGAGGGCGTGGTGCGAAACAGCGAGGAAATGAAACTCAGGTCGGCGGCGTGGTTCGATATCCCAGGCGATCCATTGATGACCGCTCTATATCTTGAACGTTACGTCAACTTTGGGCTTACCAGAGAAGAGCTTCAGTCCGGTAAACCCATCATTGGGATAGCTCAGACGGGTTCAGACCTATCTCCCTGTAACCGGCACCACCTAGAGCTTGCCCAGAGGGTGAGAGAAGGAATCAGGGAAGCGGGCGGAATTTGCTTCGAGTTTCCTGTTCACCCGATTCAAGAAACCGGAAAGCGACCGACGGCCTCATTAGACCGCAATCTGGCTTATCTGGGGCTGGTCGAAATCCTTCAGGGTTACCCGCTGGATGGCGTGGTCTTAACAATTGGCTGTGACAAGACGACACCCGCATGTCTGATGGCCGCGGCAACAGTAAACATTCCAGCAATCGCTTTATCGGTCGGACCGATGCTGAATGGTTGGCACCAAGGTGAACGAACCGGTTCAGGAACCATCGTGTGGAAGGCTCGCGAAATGCACGCGGCAGGACAAATAGATGATGGAGAATTTGCCGATTTGGTCGCCTCCTCAGCCACGTCAACCGGCTATTGCTCAACTATGGGTACTGCGACCACGATGAATTCACTGACCGAGGCTCTTGGAATGCAGCTACCGGGGGCAGCTGCCATTCCAGCCCCGTATCGAGAAAGAGCTCAGGTCGCGTACCGAACCGGTTTACGTATCGTTGATCTCGTCAAAGAAGATGTTCGCCCCTCAGACATCATGACCAGAGAGGCCTTTGAAAATGCCATCGTTGTGAACTCCGCAATTGGCGGTTCAACCAACGCTCCGATTCACCTGAACGCTGTGGCGAGACATCTATCAGTGCCACTCGACAACGATGACTGGCAAAATCTCGGCTTAAGAGTTCCGTTAATAGTGAACATGCAGCCCGCCGGTGAATACCTGGGTGAGGACTATTTTCACGCAGGTGGCGTTCCTGCCGTTATTAAACAGTTAATGGATGCGGAACTTTTGCCACACGCAGAGGCGATGACCGTTAGCGGTTCAACAATCGGCAGCAACTGTAGCGACGCCGAAACACTTGATACGAATGTTATTTGGCCGATAGACGCGCCTCTGCTTGCAGATGCAGGCTTTGTCCACCTCTCAGGGAATCTCTTCGACAGTGCCATTATGAAGACCAGTGTTATTAGCGAAGAGTTCCGAAATCGGTATCTCTCTAACCCTGACGACCCTGAAGCTTTTGAGGGCAAAGCTGTTGTCTTCGAAGGACCCGAGGATTATCACGATCGGATCGATGATCCCTCATTACAAATTGACGAGAACTCGATGCTAATTATTCGAGGGGCCGGACCGATCGGCTACCCAGGCGGAGCTGAGGTCGTCAACATGCAGCCACCCTCGGCGCTGTTAGTGCGGGGAGTGCATTCACTTCCGTGCATCGGTGATGGCCGTCAATCAGGAACTTCGGGCTCTCCATCAATTCTGAACGCATCTCCCGAAGCGGCGGCTGGTGGTGGTTTGGCGATTTTGAGAACCGGTGATCAGATACGTATTGATTTGAGACTTGGTACTGCCAACATGTTGATTTCAGAAGAGGAAATAGAGTCCCGTAATCGGGAACTTGAAGAAGCCGGAGGTTTTCCTTTCCCTGAAAGCCATACCCCTTGGCAGGAGATCCAACGCGGTATGGTCGGGCAATTCGACGAAGGAATGGTGTTAACACCAGCCGTGAAATACCAAGACACTGCTCGTAGGTTTGGACCCCCGCGAAACAACCATTAGAGGTCAAGTGCTAATCGCCATACTGTCGCTATTAATCGGTCTGTTCATACTCGTAAAGGCTGGGGATGTTTTCGTTGATGGTGCAGTTCAGTTAGCGCGATCACTCAAGATGAGTTCTGTAGTCATCGGGGCAATTGTCTTGGGCTTCGGAACGTCAGCGCCAGAGTTAGTGGTATCGACCATTGCAGCATCGCAAGGTAACCCCGCTTTAGGGGTCGGTAACATCGTTGGCTCAAATGTCGCGAATCTATCCCTAGTGTTGGGCGTAGCGGCGCTGGTGACTCCCATAGCTCTGACCTCTTCGGTAATTAGAAGACAGGCGCCGTTGTCGATTGCGGCGGTAATAATTTTCGCCGTAACTGTCAGGGATGGCGAATTGACGAGGCTAGAGGGCGGGACGTTACTACTGCTGCTCATGCTGGCGATGATCATCCTCATCAAGAGTCCGGATGAAACTGTGCCTTCAGAGCAGGGCAAAGGTGAGACTTTAAGGCGGAGCCTACTGTTCTCCTTGTTGGGGCTTGGAGGGGTCCTGGCAGGTGCTCAACTCGCTGTTTCAGGCGCGACGACCGTCGCCGATGAGTGGGGACTTAGCGGAGGCTTCGTGGGGTTCTCAATCGTTGCTTTGGGGACATCTCTTCCAGAATTAGTGACCGCGGTCGCCGCGGCCAGAAAGAAAGAAGCCGGGCTCATCGTCGGCAACCTCTTTGGTTCCAACTTGTTTAATGGTTTGGCGGGTGGCGCAGCCATTGGACTGGTCGACGCCGGATCGATAGCCGACCCCAAACTCACTGGAGGTGGCCTCATAGCGATGGTCCTCGCCGTCAGTTTCGCTTACGTGCAGGGAGCTCGAAAGCGACGAATTGGGAAGGCCGATGCCGTGTTGCTTCTCGCTATCTACATGACAGCCATGCTTTGGCTGGGTGTCGGTTAATAATCTTCCGTCAAGTCTTGCTTCACTTCACTCGCGTAGGCTTCGACAGCGTTAGTGGGATTGTCAACGCTAAGCCAATCGGATAGGAGCAACAATGTCGGCAACGGTCATCACAGGTGCCAACCGAGGTATTGGGCTTGAACTGGCGCGCCAATGCATCCAACGCGGAGACAGAGTCATAGCTGGTTGCAGAAACCCCGATGAAGCTCAAGAACTCAGAGACTTAACCCCCACATCTTTGCTACCAATCGATGTTGGGGATGAGGAATCGGTTCGTTCCTTCAGCCAAGCAATAAATGAAGACATAACGCTGTTGATCAATAACGCGGGGACAAGTATCTCCAATATGGGTTTTAAACGCGAGGAAGTGGGGGTACTAGACGCACCAGTCGACTTGACGCTCGACATGATCAGAATTAACGGACTCAGCGCGGCGACCGTGACGAGAAGCCTCGCTGACCGTTTAGGGTCAGGCAGTCAAGTGGTGAATGTCACTAGCCAAATAGGTTCGATGGTGGTCGGCGCAAACTTCAACGACTTGCCATATGCAACATCCAAGGCGGTGATGAACATGGTCACGGTGCAACTCGCCACCCAGCTGAAAGAAAAAGGTGTTTCGGTGGTCGCGTTTCACCCAGGCTGGGTAAGAACCGACATGGGCGGATCAAGTGCAGATATAAGCGTCGAAGAGTCAGCTCATGGAATTCTTTCCACTTTGGAAACTTTTCCACATGCAGACAGTGGATCCTTTTTGAGATGGGACGGCTCTATTCATCCGTGGTGACTAAACAAATTTGATTCGAACGGCCTAGGATCCCTCGCCGTGCGTACCGTTGAAATCCAGGCTGCCGATGGCCTATGTCTTGTAGCCGACGAATGGGGTGACCCCTCAAACCCGCCGGTATTGATGTGCCATGGCGCAGGACAAAACCGGCACGCATGGAAGTCTTCCGCCGAAATTTTGTCAGAACGCGGTTGGTTCGTGACCACTCTGGACGCCCGAGGCCATGGTGACAGTGATTGGTCACCTGAACATGAGTACGACTCGGAAGATATCGGCAGGGACATTACTGCTGTACTCAAAAGGTTCAACTCCCTTCCAGCCATAGTGGGCGCTTCAATGGGCGGAATGGGGAGCCTCGCAGCTCAGCGCGCCTCACAAAGCCAGCTGTATAAGGCGGTGGTCCTTGTCGACATCACGCCTCACTTCGATATGGAAGGCGCCCGAAAAATCATAGATTTCATGTCGGGCAACCCTGATGGCTTCGCTGACCTGCAAGAGGCCGCTGACACTATCTCTGCCTACAACCCTCACCGAACCCGTCCTTCGAATCCTTCAGGATTAACGCGGGTCCTGCAACAGAGGCCCGATGGGCGTTGGATATGGAAGTGGGACCCCGCTTACGTAACATCCAAGCCCGGATTCGATACAGGCGATCAGTCAGCCTTAGCGGCTCATATGGAACGGGTCAGCCAAATCATGTCGGACGGAATGCTTTCCACTACCGCCCCAATCCTGCTCGTGCGAGGTGGGCAATCAGACCTCGTCACTCCAGAAGCAGTCAAAAGTTTTCTAGATTTAGTCCCCGAGGCAGAGTTTGTGGACGTGGCGGGCACTGGCCACATGGTCGCTGGTGACGACAACGACGCCTTTACCGAAGCTGTAGCTGAATTCTTGTCTCGACACCATCAACTGTTTACATGAAGCTCTTAGAGTCCAAGTTCTGTGACCGGTATCTAACGAGTCAACTGTTAAGCAATACTTGGGTTCTTTCTTCGCCAGGCAAGCAGAACTGGAAGTCCAGTCGCGGCAAGAACAGCGGCTCCGTAGAAGGCAGCAACAGTGGTTCCGCTCATCCAAGCGACGACCCCCAATACTGGACCTCCTATTCCACCTGACAATTCAAAGAACATCGTGAAGGTACTCATTGCTTGCGCACGCTCATTAGCCGGCACACCATCGACTGCCGCGACCATCAGGGCTGGATACAGCAGCGAGCCTCCGATCGCCAAAATAGCTGCCCCGACAAACATGCCTGGCCTTGAGACGAAACTACCCATGACGAGCATTCCGATAGCGGATCCGGTGAGAGCTATCGCAGCCGTTTTTGCTGTCCCGAGCGCGTCGGGAAGGCGGCTACATATAAGCCTTAGAACTAGAACCAATAGTCCATAGAGCGCATAGATCGGTCCTGCATCTCCCAAGTTCTGTTCATCCATGAGCTTGGGCATGAAGCCGTGTAAGGCAGGAAAGATCATGATGCCGAGAGCCATGACGATTCCGGGCCAAATAGCTGAGCGGTACAGCAGCGAACTCGCCTTCGACGACTTAGCCGAAGCGAGATTACCTTCTTGGCCCTCCACGAAATCTGGCAACCAACAAGCAACGATTGCAGCCAACGCCATACATAAACCACCTAGCAGGAAGCCCCCATCGAACCCCCAGCGGCCCGCCGCCCACTCCCCTAACCAAGGACCAAAAGCCATACCCCCATATATGGCTACCGAAAAGTAGCTAGCGGCTTCCCCTCGTCGATGTTCAGGAGCAAGGTCAGTTGTGAGGGTGACAGTGCCAACAAAAAACGCCCCTTGGACCGCTCCCATAGCTAAACGAGCAAGCAAAAGAACGAGATAGCTATCAGCGAGGGCATGGGCAGCGAGCACTATTGCTGTGACGAACGATCCGCCAGCGATTAACAGTCGACGACCTTTTCGATCTCCAAGTCGCCCGATCCAGGGACGAGCAAGCACCGCCGAGAAAGAGAACACTCCGAGAGCTATTCCCACTTCTAGGTCTCCGCCATTGAGATCCGTTACGACGAAACGGGCGACGGTGGGAATAACCGATGAGAATCCGAGAGCAGAAAACAATGCGGAAAGACACAGGACACCAAAGTGTGGCGTCAAAAGCGGTTCTTTCGAATCCTGGGGAGTTGCTACTCCTATATTTTGTTTGACAGCAAAAACAGCTGGACGACGCTCTTCATGCATTACTTGTGGGTCATCTAGTCGCTAGTCGATTTCAACCGGCGGCGTAGTTTCGCTGAACTTGTCCCATACGACCTCATCGGGCACAGCCATGACTTTTTCCAGCACTCCGGGTGGATAATGCATGTGGGGCTTGTCTGGATCAAATGGCGGATTCGGCAGCGATTCACCAAGTGGATCAAATTCGGTCGGATCTTTGAGAGATTGCATCTCTGCTTCGTCGATGCCACAAAGGTCTCGCACTTCGGGGTCTACCCACGCTTCAGCATTGATTTCGCTACCGACGCAAATTTCTAGGCTCAGCCCTTCAGGTCCTGCGAAGTACATGGACTGAATGAAACCGTGGTCTAACGGTCCTAACACTTGAATGCCGTGGGCCCGGATCCGATCTCTGAGTTGTAGCAGTTCTTCTATGTCGTCGACGTTGAACGCAACGTGTTGCATTGCGCCTTTTGTCACCGGTTCACCCCCGTTACCTGCGTGGGTTACACCCCATTTTATTTCCTCTGCGTTTTCGGGATGTTGAACAAAGGCTATGTACGAGCTTTCCGATAGCTCCGCAAAGCCGTGGTAACAGCCTTCAACTCCATGCATCCAATACAAAGCCTTGGTTGGACACCCCAACACGTCGGCAAAAAACGTGAGCTGTGTCTTCATGTCTCGGGTGGAAATGGCGAGATGATTAACGCCGTTCGGGTGTAGGGCCATACCTAAAGGGTAGGCCCTACATTCCTTGTCGTGACGACCTACCTGTGCACCAATACGTTGCTTGGGCAACCCGCTTTTTAGGAGAACTTCTCGGAAGCCTCAGCGGGAGGGTTAACGAAGGCCTTAGGGTATTTCTATGTGGATTCGTCTCCGTCAAATCGCCGTGGTTACTTCAGACCTGTTGAAGACTGCTCTTGATGTTCAAACAGTTCTCGGTGTGGAAGCCTGCCATATCGACCCGGGGGTGGGTGTTTTTGGTTTAAAGAACACCTTGTGGCCTATAGGGAATCAGTTCCTGGAATGTGTAACGCCCGTGACAAGCCCCACGGCCGGTGGTCGTTAC
>Ga0114933_10000259_pt1 | contig 65205 bp, 69 predicted proteins | sample 4SBtaG_FD_89691 | JGI IMG/M metagenome (GOLD analysis project Ga0114933, IMG submission 89691) | Deep subsurface microbial communities from Kolumbo volcano to uncover new lineages of life (NeLLi) - 4SBTROV12_W25 metaG | ecosystem: Environmental > Aquatic > Marine > Volcanic | place: Kolumbo...
CGCTTATTAGTTTCCGGTGATACGTATCTCAATATCCACTTACCTCGTCCTTTGGCTATGCTGGCTTCTAAGCGCAAGCCTACGACGGTGCCATCAGGTATGTTGCGATCACCTGGCTTTATATTCTTTGCTTTTAAATCAGTTAATTTAACCATTCTAGCCCCACACCTAGCCCCACATTTATAACTGGATTGCATTATAAAGCATGAGGCGCTATAAGTAAATAAATTCTTTATTTTTAGGTACTTAGTGGATCAGGCTGGACTGCATGAGATGCTATAAGACAACTAAATGGTAGCCCCAAGGGGAATCGAACCCCTGTTTCCGGCGTGAGAGCGGGGAAACAAGGATTATTAAATCACAAATGATTACCCTTCCGTTTTTATAACTCCTTTTTTTTTAGTAAGTTAATTAGTCACTTCCATTCATCCGCAAAGCAAATCCTCTAAAATTCCGGGACCAAAAGTGGACCATTTGAATATCTTTCAAGAGGTCACTGTTCATTCACTTTCTATAGTTGGGGACTTTAATCATGAGAAGATATCATCCAGTAAATACACTACCCAAAAACCCACCAAGACCCGTTTCATACGGGAATCAAATCTCTCGACCAAAAATACCACATAACGTTCGTCAGCAACCGTATCCCCGGCGACCATCCCTAAATGATGCTGATATTGATAGGTTGCATATTATCCTTTATGCAGTCGGATTCTTTTTGGCAGTGATTTCTTCACAAGTGGGAGGAGAGATTATTTCTTTTTCCTCAGCTCTGATAATCGTGTTCCTTTTGGCAGGTGGGTGCTCGTTGTTTTTACTTTGGAATATTAAGAGATATGTAGGGTTGCTTGCCTGGGGATGCTCGGCCTTAATTGCGTGGTTTTTGATTATTCGGCCGAATTTGGGTTAAGATTAAACGTTATTAATTTAACAGTGGACCTCCTGATTAAGAGAAGGTTCATCTCTATAAGCCACCTTTAATTTCAACAACTTACAGAGGCCGTTCGTTGCTTATATGTCCTATTCTGTCGGGTTATGTCGTATGGTCTCGCACAAAATCCACACAGTTTAACAGAAAGTATCTCTAGATTTTTAACTCAAACGGTACACATTCGGCTGACGGGGAACAGTTTCCAATAGCCCGGTGATTTGGAAGGGTAAAATTCCTCCGCAACTTGATCGATGGTTGAAAATAATAATTCCTGTTAAGCCGGGAACTTGATACTGATTTCCGGAGTGTCCTTCCTTTGCTGAATCGTATTTTCAAGATTGAATTCATCCGGGTTCTCTTCATTTTGTTCCAGGAGGCAGTTCACAATGTCTTTCTGTTCCAGGACGGTTTTATGACCGTTTATTTTTTGAACAAAGGCCGCCCAGGGCACAAAGGTTGTTGGAGGGAATGATTGGTTTTTATGAGGAGAAATATCAATATTCAGGCCAGAGATAAACACTAACCGCTTCCCAATATATCCTCTGGAATTCAGCAGTGTTCGGTAAGTGCGGTCAAATTCGGCCTGAGTGTTGGCTTGGGCCGCAGTCAACAGAGGGAATTTCGAGGAAACGATCCAGGGCATCAGGGGGACAAGGTTCTCCTCAAGAAGCCCATGAGTTTCAGGGTCTCCTGAAATGTGCCGTTTAAAACCAAAGAGTTCGGGAAGAAGCTTCTCACCCATCGGTTGCCGCTCCTTATCCGGCCACTCGGTTTCTCCCAGAAGTTGACGCAATTCTGAGGATGCTGTGTAACACTTGGAGGTACTGTAGGCCCTCCGTGGACGGAACCCTCCCTTATTTTCCCCTTCGAGAATGCTGTCAAGGTGGAGGAACAAGCCTTCGCTCTTGTTCTCGTTCAGAATCTCGTTGTCAATGGTAACCAGAAGCTCGTTATCATGACGATGGAGAAAAATATTTTCTTTTGCAAAAGCGTACTGAGCTAGGTACCACTCAATCACAATATCGATCTTCCCACAGGAAGCGGTGGTCTCGAAATGCTCGGTATGCCTCCGATGGTAGTTTCCGAAAGAACCGTTTTCCGGATCATAACCTACATGGTTGGCATGGATGATGACCAGATCCTTTCCATGCTCCGCATGAGGACCATGACGGCCGGTGTCAACAATGCCTCCGACCATTCCATGATTAAAGGGAAAAGATCCAAAATTCTTGGCAATCAGAAGGTTGGGGTATCCCTGGTTTTCATCGGAACAAAAGGCCCGGGAGGGTAATATTTTCCCCGGCTCAAAATCCAGCGATCTACAGAAGTTATACAGCCGAGGTACAAAATCGTGATAGGGCAAGACGGTGTTCTTAAAAGAGAAGTCTTCCAACGCACCTTTGATATTAATATTCGCGGAATACATGTGATTGATCGACCTTAATAAGCATTAATGTTATCATCGTAGCTTGTTATGAATATCTGAGCCCCCCAAGCTACCCTCATCTTCTCTAACGGCTTTCATACGAGTATAAAGCCGTCTTAAATGTTCTTCATATTCTTCTTTTCTTAATCCAGCATGATCGCGCTCAAAGGGCCGACCCAATAAAAGACCGAGCGTTTCGGTGAACTCAGTTAGCTTAGGGTCTTCCACAAGTAGGTCCTTGCTATAGAACTCCATAACAGCGATGATTTTTGGACCGATTAATACAGGGAATGCAAACCCGGATTGAAGACCATTTTTCTGGGCAATACTAATACGTGGGAAATTGGAATCCTTTTTCAAGTCTTTGATCGTTGAGCTTTTTTGCTCTGCCAACACTCTTCCCGGCAAACCTATTCCTGGGCGAAAATCTGTGGCCTCTGTTTTTTCTTTAAACTCCTTGAAGGCTTCCCAGTCCTTAAGAACCCAGAGCTTGCTGGATCGGAGCAAATTTTCATCTCCTTTTTTTATATAGACATGGGCCACAGGCCAACCTTTAAATTGGCAAATCTTGTGCATGGCTTGCTTGAGTACTTCTTCAACCGGCTCAGAAGAGTTGGATAGAATTGAAATGTCTTTAAGCAATGAGGAATAGGTCGTTTCCTTTTTTAGAAGATTGTAGGCTTCTTTTATTTTTTCTGATTCCTCTTGTTCCTTTAAAAATTGTACCTGGGCTAATGAAAACAAAGCAACCACCCAAATAATAAAAATGGCAAGCAGTCGATTGGTCCATACAATCCATAAAGCGGAACCATGCTCTGAAATATAAAGCCCTTCCAGGGTTAGAACGGTTCCGACGGTGGCACCTATGGTGATGAGCCGGCTGTCCTTGGCCATAAGTCCAATCAAAGCCAAAATAGCATAAGCCTCACCAACAGATACTCCTTGTGGCAATTGGCTGTCAATAAAGGAAATAACCAGAGCAAAGGAAACCATTACAATGGTAGCACTGGTGGAAGACTTGAAAGAAAATAGGTTTAAAAAATTTTTATTCATACTTAAGAGTCTACGAGGTTAATAGTTGAGCTTGAAAACCGGTCATACTCTCCCTGGTTTTTTGAAAACAAAATCTTCTTCAAACTTCTGAATGCAGTTAAAAATATCGTCAAAGATATGTTCTTCGGGGATAATTCTTGGCACTATGTCAACAGCACGCAATATTTCAAGAGGTCCCTCATTAACTTGGGCCAAGAAAACCTTGATATTATTTTTTCTTAAATATTCAAATACCAGCTCAAGAGCATGTGCCGCTGATTGATCTAGATAAGGAACACGATCCATTTCAAAGATAATACTATCTAGTGACGGTAGCGTCTTGAGGTTATCAATTAGATATTGAGAAAAACCAAAAAAGATAGGGCCTGAAAAAGATTTGATATATATCTTGTCAAGATACTCTGAAGGTAAAATGAACTCGTCTTTCATGTCACATGGTTTTCTGATTTTGAGATTTCGGATTGGAAAGAGAGAGATAGTATCTTCTCCAATAGCGCTCATTTTTTTCATGAAGACGAAAACAGACAAGGTCATTCCAGTACCCACCGCCGCAATTAAATCCACAAAAACGGTCATTAGCAATACGATTATTAGAATGCCCCCTTCGGAAATTTCTACCTTGGGAACTTCTTTGAGTCCATTATAATCGATGATGTCCAAGCCAACTGAAATAAGAATAGCGGCCAAAACAGGAATGGGAATATACTGAGCATACGCCCCAAGACCCAATAACACTGCAAGAAGGAAAATACTGGAAATTATTCCAGATAATCGGGTGCGCCCACCTGCTTTAACATTGACAATTGAAGACATGGTGGTTCCTGCACCGGGCAATCCGCCAAAAAGCCCTGAAGCAATATTGCCCAGTCCTTGACCAATGAGCTCCTGATTACTCTTATGCTTGGTTTCAGTAATTTTATCGACAATGACTGCTGTCAATAAAGTGTCAATACACCCTAAAGCCCCCAATGTTAAAGCGGAGCTAATGATAAACCATGGGTCCGAAAAACTGACACCCAAGAGCGATTCCAGTTGAATGTTGGGAAGGCCTTTTGGCACTTCTCCAATAAGAGGAACATTCAAATCTCCTGCAATAGAAATGAAAGTTCCCACAATCAAGGCTATGAGGGTTGCTGGAATCATTGTGCTGAATCTGGGAGTTGCATAAAGAATGACAAGAGTTAGTAAGCCTAGCCCTAACGCTGGCAGGTTCATGTTACCAATATCTTGCGGCAACCCTAGCACTACCCCTTTGATTGTCGAAGGGCTTGCTAAGCCTATCAATGGATATATTTCGAAGAGAATCAAAATGATTCCTATGCCTGTCATAAAGCCAGACAAAACGGGGTATGGAATGTATTTGACGTTATTACCTAATTTAAAAACACCAAAAAGGGTTTGCACCCCTCCCGACAGTATAAAAATGGCCAGGATGGTACCCATTGCAAGCTCTAAGCTTCCCGATGCTCTGATGGCTTCAGAAATCGTAAGAGCAGCTACAACTGTCATGGGACCCGTAGGGGTACTAATGAGCGTATAGGTACCTCCAATAATAACCGCAACAGCTCCCAGAAATATGGCGCAATACAGACCGGAGACAGGACTGAGCCCTGATTGCAATCCGAAAGCCAAAGCCAGAGGTAAGGAAACAACACCTGCAGTTATTCCTCCAAAAATATCACCCTTTAAATTATCTAAACTAAACCTTGATTTTAGAGCTTCATTTGTCATGCTTTTAGTATGTTTCCAGTAATTTTTTCAAAGAGTAGCTTAAAACAGCAGGATTGACAAAAATTTAAATCACCCTCGACAACATCATAAGTCTGAAGAGATCATTAACTTGCTATCTAATGCTTATATGGATAAAACAGTAAACATCCACACTTGGATCAAGGTATACGAGTCTCATTAAAAATCTACAACTCATCAGGAGCAGTTTATTTTCAGGGTGACACGTTTTTAACCTCTGAGAACTTGCAATGGAAGTTTACGGTGTTGCGAGACGAAATAGTTTCATAGATTTAAAGATTTACTTCCAGGGACTTTTGAGTGAGAGGCTGGGGAACTACAAATATTCAATGTCCGCTTTGGGTCGGAAGCAGCCATGTCTCCCCTAACGGCTATAAAATGAATCTGCCTTCTTTCTTGATCTGTTCCAGCGGGGTTCAAGAAAAATCAAAATGAACCTTTTCTATGAAAACCATACGGTTGCAAATAATAAAAATCGGTTGAAATTGAGTTTTAGAGAAAGGTTTCCCAGTGGAGAGAAAGAATTTGTCTAAAGGTAGCACCAACAAAATCAAAGAAGAACTACTACCCTTTATAACTCAAACGGTACAGATTGCTTTGATGGGAAACAATATGGAAACCAAAAGCTAAAGCATTTCTATTACACGCTTCTTGGCCCCTAATTCTTCAGACAAATAGCTTTGAGTCATTTGCAAACTTTGATGCCCCGCCATTTCTTGAACATCTTTTAAACTTCCACCCGCCTTTAGAATATTCTTGGCACAATTGGTAATGAATGTTCTGCGGCCGGAGTGAGAGGAAAACCCATCAAACCCTAAACTTCGGTAAAGCTTGGTAAACCAAAGTACCAGAGAATGGGATGACATTTTTTCACCACGCTCAGACTGAATTATATAATCTGAAGGCTTTGGAAGTTGATCTCCTGGATCGCTCTCATCTTCTATTAATTTTTTTAGATTAAGGAGAGCATCTTTTAATCTTTTATTTATCGAAATAGACCTGGAATTATTTCCATCTGAGTCTTCAAATTTAATTTCACTTCCTATATCTCCATTTTCATTTAATACCATATTCCAACGGAGATTAGCCATTTCACTCGCCCGTAATCCAGCTTTAAGATTTAGTGAAAATATGACCCGATTTCTGATGGGATATCTAGTGGTTTCCAAGTAATGAAGAATACCTTTAATCTGTGCATCAGAGAGAATTTTGGCTTGTCGATCTGGCATATGATATTGTCGGAGAAATTCCGCCTCTACAATATTATTATAAGTTGCATGGGACTCAACTTTAGAATCATTTCATGCTTTTAATATGATCTATCGTTTAACCCTTTAGCGTAATTCTTCAAAAAAAAAACAATAGATTTAAAGTATTTTTCCTATAACCCTTTAGCTTAATTCTTCAAAAAAAAACAATAGATTTAAAGTATTTTTCCTATGGCAGGTTAGTGCAGATTTTTATTTAAATCCTTAGCGGATACGTTTTTATATATTAATAAATAGCTTGTCAACATCAAAATACGTTGTATTGGAAGAACAAAAACTTGTAACTCATCTAAACTAGTTTGTTAGGTTTTTTGCCTGATTTCGTGTGTAGTTGTTCTTGACTGAGATTTTTTCTATTGGCTTTTTTTCTCTGTCTTTGCAAATGGAAAATTTTGTTGGCTTATTATCCCCATTTATCGCACTTTGCAGATTTCTTATGGTTACCATGCGCTCTCTATTTGTCGCTCTAAGTTCTGCAATGATTCTTTCTAGGGATCGAATAGTTTCGTTTTGAGCTATCACAGTTAAATTAGACTTGGCCAAGCTTTCCCTTGCCAAATTATATTCAGCTTCATAAGATTTTTTCCTATATCTTACTCTTCCCGTAAAGGGATATTTCTGTTTCATACATTCTCCTTTTCACTGGGCTCTCAATAAAAAAGATTTCTTTCGGCTTAAAACCACAGGCCTCCTATAGATTCCTATGGCATATTGCTACCCTGCGTTCTTTGCGTTAATTCGGTGATATAAATGCTAGAAAAAACTATCTTCCTTTTAAAAATCTGAAAAATTTTGCTCACCGATCTTATTAATAAATTCAAAAAGTTTCATGAAAGGATTTATTTTTAATATTGCTTGGAAATAGAATAGGCGATACAAACTCAGCCTTTTTAATTTTTTCTACGGATAAGCCTGTGCAATTAGTAAAGTCAGCCCCTTCAATATTCGCGTTTTCAAAGCTAGCCCCGTTCAAAGTTGAGGAGTTAAAATTTGCTCCCGATAGATTTGAATAATTAAAATTGGCATCTCTAAGGTCAGATCCATGAAACCGAGCACCTGTTAAATCTGCTTTCAAAAATTTCGCTGAATGAAGGTTAGCAGTACCCATTCTAACCTCTCGCAGGTCAGCATATTCAAAGTTCGCATTTTTAAGGTTTGCGCCTCTAAAGTTCGCTTTATTCAATTGGCTACTCAAAAAAATGGCGTACCTCAAATTTGCTCCAGCCATATTGGCCCCGTTTAAGTTGGAATAACTGAGATTGATCTTTTCTAGATTCGCATGACTTAATTGAATATTTTCAAAATTACACCAACTTAAATCTAAACCGCTTAAATTAGTCTTTCCAAGTTTATGACCGCTCAGGTCTAATCTATAAATTTTAAAATCCAAAATAATTTTTTTTAAATTTGCAACAATCATCGGCTTTTCTTGAGAAACCATGGAAAGAGAATATAAGGCGCTCATAAGAGGTTCTTTGTTTTCTTCTTTTAAAAGATTCTTTTCCTCTAAAAGGTCGATAATGGTCTCTATAAAAGATACGAATTCAATGTCTCCAGTATTTCCAATCATAATTATATTTACCTCCATCAAAGAGAATCTATATTTTTTTAATTGAGATTATCCTATTTAAATATATATAAAATTATAATATATATGATTATATATTTTTCATCATTAATAAATCAAGATAAACTTGATATAGTATCTTATATTTTGTGTTATAATATTCAGTATGATCTGGAATATGCATATATAAATAATTATATGAACTTATAATAAAAATATAAATATATTGATTTTATGAGTATGGTGGTTCTAAATAAAAGATATGCCTTAAATTTAAGGGGAATCAATCTTAGCGGAGTTAATTTTAGTGGGAGAACTTTGATAGGGGTTAATTTAAAGAAAGCCAAATTGGTTCAAACCAATTTTACCGGAGCAAAGCTACAAGAAATTAATTTAATTAGCTCCAACCTAAAAGGAGCGAAAATGAATTTTGCCAACTTGGAGTCTGGGAACTTAACTAATGCCAATCTAATGCAGGCGGAACTAATAGAAACTAACTTGAAAAATGCTTGTCTCCATGGCGCAAATTTCCTTTGGACACAATTTGACAAAGTGGACTTAAGAGGGGCAGATCTTCAACAGGCTAAGCATTTATCCCTCGATCAATTAATTAACTCCAGAATCGACAAGAACACTCGTCTTCCAGATTATATTCAAATCTTCCAGTGGCCCAGCATTGTATTGAAGCTAAGTCAATTTGCTCGCAACATTAATACCAATAAAAAGAATAAAAATAATGAAAAGCAGTATGACCGTAAATTGGGAAAAGTTATCTTTTTAAAACCGAAATTAGATCAACGCAACTTTAATGACTAGTAGATTCAAAGTGCTTTTACGGAAGCCAAGATTTTAAAACCACGAAGCTTGATAGTTTATTTATAACTTTTATGAACAAATCTTTTAAAAAACTCCTTGAAGAGGAAGCTAGGAAAACTGAAAAAAGTTTTTCAACACTATCTCCTTTATCTCCTGTTTGGAGAAAGATTTTGGATGGAGAAAAGATAGACTGTTTAGAGAATATAAACACTCTATCCAGGATTAAAGAGCTAATACTTTTTGGTTTTTCATCATTGGCTTGTCGGGTAAAGCCACAACACAAGCATTCTATATTAGAAAACGTATTCCTTTGCCAAGATGATTCATCAGACTTGGGGAAGCTTGATGTCAGGTTTGATTGCGTCAATTGGCCTTTCAAAGGAGAAGTATTGAAAACGCTGATTAAAGGTTTTGGGGAAGAAGTCAACCATATGCTTCGATATCTTTTGCTTCCCATAGCCATTGCGCATCCTGCGCCCACCTTTTGCCAATCTGGAGGAACACCTTTGGTCGGGACCCGTCAACTTGCGCAAAAGGTGGGTGTTTTAAAGGAAAACCTTCATTTTAAATTGGAGAGTGAGAACCAGATAAGTGGAAGCTATAAAGACAGAGTTACCGCCACAGCCATTTCAGCGGTGGAGGATTTTATTGCTTGGGACACTTTGCCAAATGCAAACATTCGAAATGTTATCCGAATTGGTTGTGCTTCAACCGGGAACTTGGCAATTGCAACCTTGGAGCATGCCAAAAGATGTGGTTTCAAAGCTCAGGTCTTTGTGCCAGACAATTTAAGCGAGGAAAAGTATTCTGCAATGAGAAAAGCGCTACTACTGGATAATTGTGCCCCTAATGGAGAAATCATCCGAGCCGGAAATTTTGATGAAATTAACGTCATGCTAAGTCAGCTATATGATAGTTACCCAGGGCTATTGACTGTTAATATCAATTTAAGACCCAGGTATAAGACAGGAGCGAAAACCTTATTATACGAAATTGCTGAACAACTGGATTGGGATTTTCCTCCCGTTATCAATGTAGTGATGGCGCTGGCCGGGGGTACTTCTTCGTCCAGTGTAGTTGAAGCTTTTGATGAATTAAAAGAGCTTGAAATGATTGATAAAAACGTTCAAATGAAGCTTTGGCTCGTTCAACCGGAGGGTTGTGACACTGTGGCCTCTTCGGCAATCAACAAGGACTTTCAACCGAAATTCGTAAGAAATCCCAAGAGCATTGCAGATTCTTTATTAATTGGGTATCCCGGAGATGCAGAAGTGCCCTTAAAGTTTGCGATTGAAAATGGTGGTGGTGGATGTTTGCTCAATGATAGAGAAATCGAAGAAGGAACAAATGAGTTTAATAGTTCTAATGTTTCTATTCGTAAAATAGAACACGCAGGAGGATTGGAGTGGGCGGGGGCAAAAAAATTGATTCTATCAGGAGAAATTCCAAGAAATGAAACCACTATTGTCATTATTACAGGATCTGAGCGTTGCAAATCCCTTGATGCCTCTTTTACGGAGCTTGCTTTTGGGGAATATAAAATAAAAGGAATTCAAGATTATAAAGATTTAATAGGAAAACTACGAAAAAACTTCATATGATACATAGTAATAATTGAGAGAGTTTAGCAAGAATTGTATTGGTTGAAATATTTTTTATTATTATTTTTTAAACTATCAGAAAATCCACCGAAAGAATTTTAAAAGCAAAACTAAAAAACGCTAAAGATATGTATGAAGTTAAAGTATATGACAATGCCGGAAATATAAAAAAAGTGATCTCTGTAAAATCTTTAAAAAATAGAGAGGATAAAATGTTAACAACACCATCTATTTTTAAAAGGGCCGGACGAAAAACTAAACCTAAACTCCCGCATTTATTCCCGAATTCAGAAACCTTTCGGAAAGGTTAACTAGGTTCTTATAGAGCCAATGCCCACCAACGGATAGCTTGCTAATTTCCAAAGGTAATACTTGGTTATTGCAAGAGCTTCTATTCGTTCTTTACCCTTAAAATTTTAGGGAGAGATGGTTCATTTAACCAACAGATTTAATTGAATTTAATTTTTTATAGGGAATAACCTCTGCAGCTATCATGATACTCGGCTTGTTCAGTTCTCCCATTGTTCAACTGTTGTCAAACCATGCTCTGCCGCCAAACCTTTGAGGGAATTGATGGCACTATTCGTTCTCATTCCTTTGCTTCCACTCTCGGCTTCTATCCTTCTTATACTTGGAGGAAATCGTTGGGGTGAGAACAGTCACCGGATTGGAATTCCTGCAATCGGCTTATCCTTTTTGCTATCCGTTGCCGCTTTCATTGAAGTGTTGAGAAATGGTCCATTTACTATTTCACTTTATCGCTTCTTTCAATCAGGTTCCCTGACCATTGATTTAACTCTGTTCGTTGACCAACTGACGGTTCTACTTTTGCTCCTGGTCACAGGAGTGAGTGGAGTAGTTCATGTATATTCCTCTCGCTACATGATAGGAGACTCGCGATATAACCGTTTTTTCGCAGTAATTGCCTTGTTTACTTTTTCCATGATTTTGTTGGTTATGAGTGGCAACCTTTTGATGTTGCTGATCAGTTGGGAAGTTATGGGAATCTGTTCCTATCTGTTAATTTCTCACGCAGCGGAACGACCTTCCGCTTGTCAGGCAGCCACAAAAGCTTTTCTTGTTAACGCAATTGCAGATGTCGGATTCAGTTTAGGAATCATTTTAACCTTTTATACCTTTGGCACACTCGATATCCAGACTATTCTTGCCCAGGCTGATAGTATGCAGGACCATACAATCAATATCCTGGGATGGATGGGCCTGGACCTTCATATCCATACATTGACTCTCATTCCCTTCCTCTTCTTTATCGGGGCTATGGGAAAATCAGCACAAATACCCTTTCACGTATGGTTACCCTTTGCGATGGAAGCACCGACTCCAGTCTCAGCTCTTATTCATGCGGCTACTATGGTGAATGCGGGTCCTTTCTTGTTGGTGCGATTGAGCCCATTGATTGTCCTTTCTCCATTAGCCATGACGTTCATATTTATTATCGGTGCCGCCACTGCAGTATTTGCCGGGATAGTATCCCTGACTCAATCGGACATCAAAAAGATTTTAGCCTATTCCACCATTAGTCAAATCGGGTTCATGGTAATGGCCTGTGGTTTGGGCGCGTTTGCAGTGGCGATTTTCCATCTCCTGGCGCATGGGTGCTACAAAGCGTTCTTTTTTCTTTCTACTGGCAATGCGTTGCAATCCGTGGAAAAGGAACTTAAGCAGGGCAAACATGAACACCACGGTTCGGAAGGAATGGGACCCTTATATGGTGGAGCCTTGTTACTGGCGTTACTCCCTCCTTTGATTCTGTTTTCCGGATCGTATGAATCTTTGTGGGCAACAACAGGATTTGTTTCTGCAACAATCGGATTCAAAATCATTGGTTTGATCACCGTATTTGTGGCTGCTCAATATCTTTTTAAAGGTGTCACTTCAATTTTCTCTCACGGTCCAAAGACATACTGGCCCGACACAGGACAAAATAATTTACAGACTCAAACTGTTCGACCCCAATTTTTAAATGGCTCCATTTTAACGGGTATTATTCTGGCAACGGTATTTACAGGTGGGTTATTGACTCTGTTTTGGGGTTGGTTTGGTAAATTCCTTACTCCGGCTATAGCAGGAGTCACGATGGAAAAAGGTGAGCATGGCTCAACTTTATGGCTTGTTGTTTCTCTGGGTGTGGCAGTGGCAGGATGGATCTACGCGTACTCTTCACAGATTCGATCTCAACATCAGGTCTCTAAAGCAAATGTGAGAAGGAATCGATGGTATGTCCTGTTTTGGAATAAAGGGTATTTTGATGAAATCTACGATGCCTATTTGGTAAACCCAACTATTAAGTTGGCAAACTGGTTGTGGAGAATTATTGATATAAAGGTTATAGATAATTTTATCCATTCTATCGCGAACTGTTCTGTATCTCTTGCAGGGTGGTTATGGAGAATTGTTGATATCAGGTTTATAGATCGTTTTGTCCATTTTATCGGGACTTTTTCTGTAAATTTTTCCGGACGGTTGTGGAGAATTGTTGAAATTCATTGGTTGGAGCGGAAAGTAGGACAAGTAGTCAGACAAGCTAATACTGCAGGGCAAATACTACAAGAGGTAGAATCCCGTACAATCCACCATCAATTATTAGTAATGATATTTTGGTTAGTAGCGATGACGGGCCTATTGTATATATTGGTATGATGGGTTACCCGTGCACCCATTACTATAAAAAATGGATCGAGTTGCGAATGGCCTTAAGTTATTTTTCTTGTGCTAACTTGAAAAGACAAAAGTAGAAATACTAACTTAAAGAGTGGCACAACTTGATAGGGCAGGCCAGTATATTCTAGTAATTATTTTTTGCCCTCCTTTTCCATGGAGGAAAAATTGTTGTGAGTTTAAAATGCGAAATAGAAAAACTTATTCAAGCTGAAATGAAAAAGTTAAGAGATTTCGATCAAAGTAGAATGAGTATTAATAAGAGATAGAGTGCTCGTTGGATCAATGTTCAGGATTTCCATGCTTTTGCTTTCTATCAAATGTTAAGGAACAATACTAATTTAAAATCTCGTATTTTCCTCTTCGATCATCAAATGCTTCTTTAGTACCCTCTAACACATCAATGGATTTCATTTTTAAAAAAGAGTTCTCTATACTGCCAGTTTTATATTCAATAAGGTTTTTCTTTTTCTTATCAATTTTGCAAAATATAGTTTGATCGGCATCACAGACAACTGCCAAGTTAGGATTATGAGTTACGATAATTATTTGTCTTTGCTTCTTTATTTTTCGAATGAAGGTCACCAGCTTTCTAAAAACAGTTTCATTGTCGAGGTTTTCTTCAGGTTGATCAATAATAATGGGACGTCTGTCTTTGCTAATCAGCAAATAAAAGATCAATAATAAAAGACCACGCTCTCCTGGAGAGAGGAGATCTAGCTTCTTATTATCATATGTAAACATGAACCTAGCTTCTATGTACTCAAAAGAATAAAGGAAGTCATAAAGGTCTAATTTAGTCTTATTTGCCCTTAATTGATTTTCAACTTTCATTTTGTAGGATTCATCCACCTTTTCAGGGTCAGCAGACATATTATGATTCAATGCTTCTAAAATCCTATCTGGGTAATCAATTAATTCGGCAGGCTCTTTAATATCAAAGTCATTTTGAATTTTTTGCAATTGACTTTCACCTTCTTGACTTCCATAAAATGTTCCCTGTCTGTTTTGCATAATAAAATCGAGAAAGTTTTCATTGAATTTCTCAGAAATACCAATACTTGTATCAAAATTAATGAATTCATTTATTGGGATATTGAAGAAAGCTGCTTGCTTTTCTGCCTCTTTTTGAGCAAATTGATAAATATTCCTTAATGAGTTTTCCTTTTCTTCTGTGCACTTCAGGATTTGTTTTGCAAGCTCCCTTCTCTCTTCTTTCAAAACCGCTAGTTCTTCCAAAACATCCTTTTGGATATAAGTCATTCGATTTTGAACATAAGCTAGCGTATTAGGGGTTTTATTATCCCCAGTTAATTTTTTCTGCTTTTCCTTTTTTTCCTGTAACTTGCTCAAATAAGACTGGTATTCCTTATCTTTTCCGCTCAATTTCTCTCGGATCGCCTTTATTCTTTTTTCTGCATTTTTGGAAAAACCCTTTAGACGCTTGATATTTGATTTGTTGTCATTCGAAGCTAGTTTGCTCTCCGCTATTATTTCCTTAATCTTGTCACCATCAAGCTTGAAAGTTATGAGTTCTTCCACCCTAATTTTTGCTTTTTGGACAAGAGGGTTTGCTTTCAACCCTTTGATTATTTCATTTGCTCCTCTTTGCAAGCCTTCACTTTCAACAAATAAGCTTTCTAGATTATTTATGTTTACCAATTGTTCATTTAAATCTTCTTGATTCTCCTGGATTTTAGGCTCCAGAAAATCCATCCATTTCGAGTTTTTATCCAACAGCTTTAGCTGAGTCTTGTTCCCCGTTTGGTCTGGCTTTTTAACTTCTGGAATTGGCGTTTTTTCCAACTCCTCTAATTGTCTCTTAAACTCTTTCTCTTGGTTTAATAGTTTTTCGAGATGCTCATGCTTGTTAAGATCTTCAAGTTCCACTATATTTCTATTTATTACCTTCAAATGGAGAAGGTGCTCTTGTTTCGTTTCGTTAAAATGTCTGGCTCTTATTTTAATTAAGTCATTTAAGTTTTCTTGTTGATATGTTTCTTCCTCGGGTAAGTGCGAAAAAATGACCCCATCAATAGCATTTTGCAGCAAATTGACATCTTTATCATTCTCACATAATTCCCTTACAAAGGATTGTGATAGATAAACAACCTTTTCTTCCTTTTTGGTGTCTGGAATTGGGTTGTCGAAAGAAACAATGCTTTGATATTTATCCTTAAATAAAATTTCTACCGAGTATTTTTTATGACTTTTTATGGAAAGAAACCTTCCCTTAACTAAAAAATTGAGCTGTCCCCAGTGTGTATTACCTGCCAAAGCAATGGAATCTGATAAAGCACTTTTCCCTGTTCCCTTATTCCCTATTATGGCTATTAAACCTGGGTTTAGCTGGATGTCTCCTATAGAGTCAAACCATTCACTGTCATTAGTCTGTGTGTTAATAGATATTTTATCGATATAATATTCTTTGTTTTTACCGATGTAGTTTAATTGCGGTGGTTGTTCTCCTATGTAAATTCTCTGTTCAGGCTCTTTTAGGCTGTGCCGCAAACCCGAAAACGTTGGGTCTGCCTTTATCCAGCAATATCGGTTCAAGTCTGGCTTGAAAAGCTCTTCTTCTTTGTGAGCATCTGACCCATGCAAACAAGGTTTTATGGTTCCATATTTTTCTATTAGTTCATCCCGGCTTAACTTGCCTTCACCTAAGAAAAACTGAGTGTCACTTGGGTTAGAAGAAAATACGAAATCACTAAACCTCAAAACTTCTTCTTGAACTGCTTCAAAACCACCCTCGTGGCTTAATCCTGAAACTCCATCATTAGTTTTATTGGATACTCCAATTACTGAGTTATCTTGCAGCCAACCTATTGATTTATGCCACTTTCTAAAATCTTCGAATGATATCTTGAATTGGTTGGCACCTTCTTTATAAGCAGCCTCATCATCAACTATGGAAGGATCATGTTCTCTTCCAAAAAGTATCAATCCATTTTTTGTACACGAAAACTGGTTTCCTTTAAATTCAAATGTCAGAAGGCTCAAAGCAGACTCTATTTTAGTCAGATGCTCAGGGTCATTGGGATTGATTAACAGGTGAATATTTATTCCAGATGCTTTTTTTGTTTGTGGAGTAATTCTAAATTCAATATTAGGGATTATGAGGTCTATATTTGTTAAGTTTTCTTTTTGTTTCAGGATCTCTTTATATCCCTCAATGGAGTAATAATCTGTAATGCCAATTACCTTTATTAATTCCTCGGAATTTTTAAGTGCATTGAAGTATGAATCCCAACCTTTAAATTGTGAATTTAAGACGGAAGAAGGTGTATGGATATGCAAATCCCATTTCCTCCATTCTGAGCCCTTCGGGTAATCCATAAATATACTTTCAGTCTAATTATAATTTAGGCAAACCATATTTTTACTAAGATATTGTGTTTATTAGCTAAAATCAAATATTTAAAATAGCTTATTTTTAGATGGTTTTGCCAATAGTTCTGGCTTTCTCATCCCCACTCTCGTTAATTCTTCAGCCAACGGATACAAATTCACCGTATCCTGTTTATTGTATTCCAGAAGCAAGGCCAATGCCCTCTCGTCTCCATAAGTGATATATCGTTTCCAGAGTTTGACGGCGATACCTTTTCTTTTTGTTCTAGGATCGAGCCTGTCGATACCAAAGGTGTTCTCCAAAACTTTTAAATTAGCTTGAAGACCAAGCCTTCTGGCAAGTAAATAGAGGTCAAGGATTGGAACATTGGGAATAATGCCAGGGAACTCCCGTTTTATTCTTGGAATATCAAACTTCCTACCGTTAAAGGTTATCAACATAGTACAACCTGCAAAAGCTTTGGATAAGTTCTCCCTGGTCAAACCTCTCCCTTTCACCAACTGCTGACATTCGATTAACCCGTCCTTAGGCTGATACAATCCCACCACACTAATTGGCCCATTAAACCGAGAAACTTCGATATCCAGGCATAAAGCTGTCTTTTTATGTCGTTCATACAACTCACGCCAGTGTTGCAAAGGAAGAACCATACTCTTGGCTCATCTTTCAGCTTAATAAATTTTTCTACAACAAATCTATGGTGTCATTACGCGCCTTATATACCTCTCACTCTTTTGTTTTCTTGATTTATATGAAAGATAATTTTGAACCGTTTGGCAATTTCTATAAAAAATATGAAGCTTATGAAAAAGAAACTGTAGACGACATTATTCAAAGATACTCGTCAACAGAAACAGAACTGCATCACACCATCTCTTCTCTTATAGAGAGCCGCTATCAGCAAAGGGATACAGAATTGGAAATGTTGGAGTCCAAAATCAAAAAACTCCTCAAACAACTCCAAGGCATACATATTCAACGGATGCTTGAAGAACTGCAATGCTTCAAGGATGTTCTTGCTCTCCAGAAACGACTGTTAAAAGAAAATGACGCTTCCAACAACTGAAGAAAAATTAAGAAAGCTTGCTTCTGTGTCTCCCAAAAGTACGGATCTTGCCTGGCTCTTTTATTTATCTGGTGAAGGAAAAGATAGGCAGGAAGCTGAGGAGTTATTCGATATTCTTCTCCATCAAAAGATACAAAAAAACTATAAGGAAAAAATCCTTTTGGACCCTCCCAATACTTCTGACTGCCGGGGTGATTATCCACTTGGTATGGTTGAGTATCCCTCTTCTCAACAATATTGCCCCTTTGGCTTACAAGAAAACGAATGGATCAAACATCTTCTCATTACTGGCATGACTGGAACCGGCAAGACTAACTTGGCATTTCTCATCGTCCGAGAACTAGTCAGGCAAAAAAAACCATTTCTCGTGTTTGACTGGAAGCGAAATTACCGTGATCTGCTCCAGTTATCAGATTTCACTGACACCAAAGTCTATACGGTGGGCAAAGAAACCGTTCCTTTTCGATTTAATCCCTTAATACCACCACCTGGCATTGGTTATGGTGAATGGCTCATGAAACTTGTTGACGTTATCAAACACGCTTACTTTGTCGGTGAGGGTGTGGAGTTTCTATTGAGAGAGGCCATTGATTGGGTATATGACCACTGTGGTGTTTTTGACCCAAAGCAAACTGATATCCCAGTCTTTTATCAAGTAAAAGATTATGTCGAAAAACAAAAAGCATTTGGTCGAGTTTCTCTTTGGAAAGCTTCTGCTATTAGAGTTTTAGAAAGTTTATGTTTTCGCCACGGCTTGGGAACTGTAGTGAACTACAAACAAGATTGGGACTATGAGAAGTTCTTCCATTCCAATGTGGTATTGGAGCTCGATTCTTTATCTGATTCAGACAAAATTTTTATCACAGAAGCTTTAATCCTTTGGCTGTATGAATATCGTAAGAATCAGGGAAAACGGGAAGAGTTCAAGCATGCTCTTCTTATCGAGGAAGGGCACCATATTCTGTCACAGAAAAAGGAAAACGTGGAAGGGGCAGAGACTATTTTAGAAACGAGCCTACGTCAAATTCGTGAATTTGGAGAATCAGTTATCGTTATCGACCAAGAACCCACCAAACTTTCTAACTCTATAAAAGCAAATACCTATACCAAGATTACGTTTAATCTTGGAAACGGTAAAGATATCCAAGAGATTTCCCGTTGCATGGGACTGAATCAAGAAGAATCGGAATATATCGCCTTGCTGAATATTGGTAAGGCTGTGGTTTCTTTAAAAGGAAGAATCCAAAAACCGCTGCATGTGGCATTTCCACGAATAACACTTCAAAAAGGATTAATTCGTGACGAAGACCTTTCTATGGCCTAAAAAATAAAGGAGATTTTATGCAAAACTAAAATGAGCGTTTATGACATTGTAACTGACACAATCGTTAAGAAGTTAGAGGAAGGAACAATTCCCTGGAAACGGCCTTGGAATGGTCTTGGTTCTCCCAGAAACGTTATTTCGAAAAAAGAATATCAAGGGATTAACCGTTTTCTTCTCGACATTCCCCGTTATGATTCCAATTATTGGCTCACCTACAAACAGGCACAGAAATTAGGTGGCTCAATCAAAAAAGGCTCTAGGTACACTCCGATCGTCTATTGGAACTGGATAACGCAAACAGATGAACAAACCCAGAAAGAAATCACGGTACCCTTATTTAGGTACTATCGCGGCTTTAATATCGAACAAACTGAAGGACTTGAGAAGATTATTTCTCAAATAAAAGAAGAAGAACAATCAACTAAGTTACACTTTGAACCTATCAAAGAATGTGAACAGTTAGTCAATTCTTACCCTAACGCACCACCAATAGAACATGGTGGTAATAGAACCTTCTATCATCCACTGGCTGATTACGTCAAATTACCTACCAAGGACAATTTTCATTCCATCCCAGAATATTATTCCACGCTATTCCATGAATTAACCCACAGCACCGGCCACCCAAAACGACTTAACAGGAAAGGAATTTCCAATCCAACCTGGTTTGGTTCTTACGATTATTCAAAAGAGGAGCTTGTTGCAGAAATGGGAGCGAGTTTTCTGTGCACTATGGCAGGAATTGATAATGACATTATCGACAACTCCACCGCATATATTCAAGGCTGGTTATTAAAATTGAGAAATGACAAGAAACTTCTGACAACAGCAGCTGCCCAAGCTGAAAAGGCAGTGACATACATAAAAAGAGAAAACAATTCTAACTCATAATTCTTTTTCTTATGTGAACTCCCTTTTTAGAAATTATAAATAATTTACCATGATGATCTTTTGGATTAAGACACTTTAACAATCCCTTAGCCCAAAGCTCATTTAACGTAAAGGCCGCTTGGGTGATATCAATGTTCTGAGATTTTTTTAATTCAGTAGCAGTAATTGGGTTTTTGGCATTAGATAGATTATTTAGAATTTTTATCCTTCTTGGACCTCTTTTTATCCAGGAGTAGGTTTCCCAGTCAAACTTTTGATCGATCCTCATAAACTCAAGAAGAAATGAAGGGCAATTAAATAATAACTCGAGAAATACTGTCGTCAGTTCATAATAGTAAATTTTAAATAGCTAGAATATTTTGAGATTATATGGAAGAAAATGTTCTTGAGATTGCTTTTTCTGAAGCACAGAAACTTATCAAGTCAAGAGATAAGCGTTCCAAAAAGTATAAAAGGGAAATCTCTCTTGCTAAACAAGAGTTTCTTGCGGAAGTAAGGGAGTTGGCTCAAGAATGGTTCGATCAGAAAATCAAGACTTTTAAACTGTAAAACCCCTACTGTTCTCCACAAAACCCACTAAATTTATTACTTTGTGATCCTGACAAATATTTGGTGAGAAAATATCAATTTACAAAGAATTCTTTAATGTAGGTGCTGGCTTGAATCCGACAGTCTTGCTGGCTTTTATTTTAATTTCCTCACCAGTTTGGGGGTTCCGGCCTTTTCTTGCCTTGCGGGATCGAACTGTAAAAGTTCCAAAGTCGGGAAATGAAAACCGCTTATCTTTTTTAATTGATTTGCTCATTGCTTCAAATGTTGAGTCCAAAATATCGTTAACTTGTCGCTTACTCAATTCATCGTTCTTGCACTGTTTAATTACAGAATCAATTAATTCACTTTTGGTCATGTGTCTTTTCTCCTTCATTTTTAGAAATCCCAAAATAAACTAAGATCATATTATGCCATCGAAAGCTTTAAAAGAATATTATTATGCGAAATTAATCTCACCACAATTGCCTCTTTAAAGTAATTCTATATTTTTATATTCTGTGCGGGTTTTATTTCCTTTGGGTTTGTTTTTTAGATTAGATCTTATTGGTTAGATGTCCATAGATTCGCAATTTCAACTATTTCAATCTGATTAACGTGTCATAAATTTTCTTTTGCAACTCGCTTTTCAATCAATCTTTATCTTTTCTTTATCTAATGAACCTATCTCATTTTCTTTACAGATTTTCAAAAGCCCTCCCACCCCCTGGGATGGTTGTTCTCCTATAAAGACCTTGTAAGTGCATTTATTTTTGAACAATAGATAAAATTCACTGATTCTACTGATTCTGCCTTTAAATATAAGGACTTCTGGCTGATTCTGGTGTCTATATTATACCTATAATATTTAGAGATAGTGCTTTAGAGGTTAATGATTTATTGGGTTTTGCTTGTTTTATTGGTTTTTTGTTTATTGGTTTTTTCTTGTTATGTTTTATGTTCTTCCTGTTTTTAGTAGTATTTTTTTGAGGTTATTTAGGGTTTTGATTTCATCTACCTAATTGTAATTATTTAGTTTGGATAATTGATTCTTGAGTCTGTTAATCTGGTATTTCATCTTCCATTACAGCCTTCGGCTATCTATATTTGACCTTTCCTTCTTATATGACGTTCTTCTTGTCACCGAATGTGTTTTTTTCTGATATAGGCTTTTGCCTATCGGACTACTTCGTAAATCTTTCTTTTTGAAAATTTAATGACTTTATCGGGGACAAAAGCCTTGAGGGGTGCCTCAATGCTTTTTAAACCTTTATCGACCCGAAAACCAAGTTTTCTGGCACGTAAAGGTTTTCCCTCAATTACCCTTTCAAAAACCCCCGCCCTTGAGGGATGCCTCAAGATGCGCGTGAAAGTTTTATCGGTAGTCCAACCAGCAATACCCTATGAAAAAAACACATTCGGTTGGGTTTGAGAAGAACTCAGCAATAAAGAATGAAAGGTCAAGACTACTCACCTTAGCTGATATGGAAGATGAAATGGACAGGTGTGAAAAACCGTTCAGTTGTCCAGAATCGTGTTATTCGGTTTGCGTGGGTTGTCTAAGGGCAAGGAATAAGGTGAAACAAAATGTTGTATGAGTTCAATAACAAAAAGGAAGCTGTGAATAAATTATTAGAGAATATTGGCATGTTGAGATTTTCTCTGTTACATGAGAAAGACAACTATTTGTTCCATCCCAAGGGGAAAGACGATTGTTTGAGAGTTCGGTCAGCATTCAACAAGCACATGGGGTTAGACTGGGGAAGTTGGAAAAGACATGAACTTCCAAAAGATACTCCAGATTTTCTGGTGGAGGTCTTAATCGACGGTCATTAAACCAACTGAGGTGAGAACAATGAATGAAAAAAGAAAAGAGCAACTACGAAAACTTGAAGACGATGAAACATGGGATAGGTTCTACAAAAGCCTTGAAGATAGTGGAAAACTTCCTTCCAGCAAACCAAGTAAACGGGGTGATTCACATTAAACAACTCCTTACCCTTAAAGAGTCTCTTGGTAATATCAATAAACCGGCAGACTTATTTCGAAACATCAAGACCATTTCCATTGACTACTCACAGGAACATTTTTTGGTGTTTTATCTTGATACTCGAAATGTCCTCATTGATACAGAAGTGGTGTTTAAGGGTGGGTTAAACATAACTGTTATTTGCCCAAAGACACTATTTCGCAAAGCGTTACTCAAGAAAAGTAATAGTATTATCGTTGCTCACAACCATCCCAGTGGCAACTTAAAGCCAAGCGATGAGGACATGACTACTTTTAGGGATTTACAAAAAGCAGGAGAATTAATTGATGTGCCTGTTTTGGACAGCATAATTTTCAATGAAAGGAGTTTTTATGCAATGAGTATGAGGTGAGATATATGGAAAGAATCAATACAATTGAAGAACTAAAGAAAAGAGGGTTGCGTGGAGTGGAAGTATCCATTCTTTTGAATGGAGGGTTCCGAAGCAGTAAATATATTCGGTATTTTCCAGAGGACAATACGTTTGAAGTAATACACTACATTGATGGCTCTGAAGAATACTTAACTGAATCAGAAATCATGGATGAAAAAAATACCAATATTGGAAAAGCTTTGCGTTTAGGTTCAATGGTGGTGAATTAATGGGAGGTGATAAAGACTAATTTCCAAAATCATTACAAGGCTTTTATATAAAGTTACCTAGCGTAACAGAGGTGAGAAACTATGGCACAACCAGAAAAAAGACTAAATGTAGGAAATTGCACGGCAAGCGTGTTTGTGAATGAAGTGAATTCTGAAAAGGGTTCATTTCAAAAACGGACTGCAACTTTGCAAAAGTTCTACAAAGATAAAGAGGGAAAGGACCAATACACCAACAGCTATGATGTGAATGAGCTGTTTAAGTTAAAAATGGTGATTGACCAAACCCTTGAGTATTTGTTTTTGGATAGGAAGGAGGGGTAACCCTTTTTCCCTTTTTTCTTATAAACCAAGCTTGGTGTATGTGGTGGAATAAGATTTAAGTGCTATACCTTCCTATGGATATTTCATGGGAAAGCCAAAGAACAAGATTGTCCAGGTCAAATATTCCACTGACGGCCACAAAAAACTGATGCTCAATGCACAAATGAACGGCTTTCCCACGGTGTCCGAATATGTACGATACGTCACCTTGAACCATAATGAAGAGCATCATCGCTTAATGAGAGAAGTCCATCAGGCTTTAGTCCCTAGACATCAGAAAGACCTTTCTTCAAAATCCACCAACTAAATGCTTCCAAGAATTTCCTTGTCATGACCCACACATAAGCTTCAGTACCATAATCTTGAACAACTCCTAGCGTACGCTCCAAAAGATGTTGATCGACCAGAGCCATCCTCTCCCCCTTCTCTTCCAGATGAAAATACTGGTTCATTGGAAGGTCTGCTACAAGAAAAGGTCAACAGTCTGTCCACTATTCTTGGAAGTATTAATCAGGAAATAGAGCACAGAAAACTATTGTCTGGCAAACTCATCTATAGGATTTACCAACAATACATGTATTTAAAATCGTATTTCTTAATGTTCGACCATGGAGAGATTGGGAGAAATCGTTCTGTTGAGCTACGGCGAACAAGAATAGAGCAACAGTTGAATCAACTTCTACAGGAAAAGCGTATGGAACAAGGACGATGCTTTAGGGATATTGCTCTTTTAAATAAAGAATTGAGGAATTGGTTCAAAGAATATGCAAATCTTACTCAGCGAGTAAAGCTTGTCCTAAATTCTTAACAGCAATAGTATTAAGTGGGAATATGACTTTTGGTGGCTTCTTTAGCAATGGCCTTTGCAATATCAGGATTTCTCTCAATGACCTTGTTCATAAAAGAATTGAGAAGTTTGGTCTGTTGGTTGTTTTTCTCCATTTTCTCGATTAACCTCCGGAACTCCTCATCTTTTTTTCCTTCACTTAGCGCATACGCACAGTTGTCACATATTTCTGCACCGGGGCTATTGGTGAAATCACATCGTTTGCAGATAAGCGGTGGATTCTCTTTTCTAATATCTGGCTTGTTTATATGATGAATGGGAGCTAGCTTTTCCTCTGTTTCTTCTTTGCTGAGTTTTGCATAGGTCTTGATGAAATGCTTGGGAGAATGACCAAATTTATTCACTGCCTCTTCCAAAGGAACCTTATCTTTTTTGGCAATGGCAATTGCACTATTTCTCCAGGCATAAAAGTCAACAGGTTTACTGGTGACATCCTTGGAGGTGACTTTCTTTTTTAGGGCTTCGATGCGGTTTATGACTGATCTATATTCATATCGCTTTATTTTACCGCCCGTGCCATTTTCCTGAATCCATAAGGGGTCAGTTTTCTTTTTGGTAGGGTGGGCATAGTACCATTTCAGAAAATACGGAGTTGCCCTAAAGATCCATACATCTCTTGCCCGTTTGGTTTTGTTATTCTCTTTTCTTAGTCGAAACCACACATAAGGTGGACTTATTTTGATGACATCCCCATAATCCAAATCAACAAATTCAGAAGGCCGAAACCCAGCATCTATTTCAGTTGCTATCATGGCTTTGAGTTGCAGGGAGTTGGTTGCTCCTATAAATAAGTCCCTTTCTTCAAGGCTGGTTCTTTCTTCTGGGGTTACATTCCTCTCATTTTCTTCCTTTGGGAAGATTTTGAACGCTTTATGCAGTGGCTTTACTGGTTCATCATCATTAAGACGCCTAGCAAACATACGTACGATATTTCGAAAAGTTTCAAAGGTGCCTCGCCTTTCCTTATAAAGCACTTTTAATACACTTTTCATCATTACTTGATCCCACATTTCCTTCTTAAAATCCTTTGATTGCAGAAGGAAAACTCTGAGCTTGTCAAATACTAGAGCTTTTCTTGCGGGACGGACAAAATATTCATCTGCAAACTGCTTGACGTGCTCTTTATTGATAGAAGTGATATGAGGATCGTTAAGAAGGCGGTTGAAATTGGTTTCTGCTCTCTTTTCGTAGTTGACTGCTGGCATATCTACTAAGAAAAGGCACCTTATATTTAATTCTTTGGTTAGGGACTTACATAAAAAGTGGAACGCCCTGGCCGAGGGCAATATAAATAGTATAAAACCCTGCCAAGACGGGAATGATGTTTGTTGATTTTTTTAAAAGCTAGCATTCAGACCTAGGATACATAGAAAAATGACTTTCCTTTATAAATATTGTTATTTTTGAGGACCTTCATTCAACTAAATAGCATTACAAGGTTTTTATATTGATGTGTGCGTCTTTTTATAGATTCGGGGTGGTTATTATGACAGAGGAATCGTTAGAATTAGAAGAACCTCACTGGTATAAGAAAATTATGAAGCTAATGAAGGAGGAAAAAGAAAAGGAGCATTCAGCTTAATTTCAATTCTTTTTTTCAACTCACCGCAATACTGTACATATAGTTCTGCCCTGCAAGATTTGATGCATTGTCCTCGAACACAAATAGTTTTACTCCCTCTTCGTAAGGCATGACAGTCGTCGTTAAATCCAGTGAATCGAGATAGGTTAGATTGATTAGCTTTGGTGTAGTGCTATAAGTGTGTACAACATTGCCAGCTGCATTCCATAGTGGTTGGAGCCTGACTTGATAAGCATGAGAGAAGGTCCTAGTCTCTCTCTTCTGGTCACTCAATGAAAGAGTGATGGGTTGGTTCATTATTATATTTACGTCGCTGTGGTCGATGGATGTGGCGACTGTTAATTCCCCTCTTGTTATCTTAAATCCCTTCTTTTCAGTTTCCTTAACTACAACTTCAACGCAAGGCTTGATGGTTTCTTGAATATATTCTGATAGTTCGCTTTCTAGTTCTTGGAGGGAAATGGTACGGCCTGTTGTTTGATAGACATTGGTGTCAAGATAGGTGAAGTACCTTTCAGGATTAATTCTTCCTTGTAAAGCTAATTTCTTCAACGCTTCTTCACTAGAAATACTCACACAGTTTTCAATGACATTTTTGAATACGGGTGCTTCTTCATTAAGTCTCTGAGAAATTTCCTCGTCAGAAAACCTTTCAAAACCCAATTTATAAGCGATACCCAATATGGCGGTTACCAGTACAAGAAGCACCGCTAGGATTATAAAAATGCTGAGCTGAGCCTTTTTTGATGCCATTTTAGTTGTTGAGGAAATCAATTAAAGGAATTCGTGCGGCTCTATTCCAATAGTTTTGAAGATACTGTTCGGCTAAGTTGATTTTTTCCGAGTTGATGAAGGGGATTTTTACTTTAGTGTTTCCCTGCTGATATAGAGTGCTATTGAACAGGATTGATGAATTGTCGAGGTTGGTTGTGTAGTTTTTTATGATCCTTGGGTAAAAGGTGTCGGGTGAAACATTAAGCAACCTTCCTCCAGGTGTTTCTATCAGCGTGTTATGACCAAATCTTGTTATAGCGATAAGCTCATCAGGAGAAGAAACGCTGATGTGGATAGAGTCTAAGTTAAGAAAGTTACCATCCAGCATCAGCGTGGTGTTGGTAGAGGAGCTTTTTCCCTGATAGATCGGCATGGGCACATAGGGTTGGAACAAGTAATAACTACTGTCTGAATTGAAGGCAAAAGGCATCCTTAGATAATTCGCAATCTTGGTTATATCAATTCTATTTTGAGTGAAATCTATTAATCCATCATGGTCTCTTAAAGGAGTATCGGCCTCACGTTTCAGGCAGAGTGTGTATGGATTGGTTTCTTTGGGGATAAGGATGCCAAAATCTTTTGGTAGGTAGTCAGTCCGGTGCCAGTACGTTCCTATTGGTTCGATGGTCATGCACTCGAAGCAGTCCTTGTTCATGGTTAAACTAGCAGATTGGTTTGCGGTCAAGATATCTGATTGATTGTTTCCAAAAGAACAGGTCAGGATTCCTCTGTCCACTATGTATTTGGCCGGGTCTTCTTTGTTGACAATAACTTTACCGCCTTTGCTCTCGAACGTGACTTTGTAAGGGTTATTGCTACAATCATCGATAGTGTTGTTGACGCCACTTGCTGATTGGATTTCTAATGCGTTGACGTAGTTGGTGAAGTTGGACTTAATAACATCTGGGATGATGACACAATCGCTTTCTACCCTATCTGCTTTCTCGACTGAGAATTTATTAAGGATAGAATCGAGCTTGATGCCGTTAGTAGTGCGGACAGTTCCTTTTAGAAAAAGGTCAAACTCTTCGGCTTTGAGATGGCCATTTTCAAAGGTGATGCCTTTCCCGTTAATGATGATATCGCCTTTTATGGCAATCCTGCTGACCTGGGCAATGGAAAAATCGTTGTTTGATCCAAACTCCATGCCTTCAACATCGTCAATAAAGCCTTCTTGAACTTCTACAACATCGCCAGAAAGCTTACCGTCTTTAAAGGTGATTTGGCCTTTTCCTTTAAAGGTTGTTCCTTGGTAGGTGAAGGACTCTCCTGCACCGGCGTCAAAGGTGACGGATTGACCAGTATTTATTGCTTCTTGGAAATCTTGTGGGGTATCGCATTGGGCTGGGGTTGAACTGCCAGTTCCAAATGCTAATGACTCTCCACTTTCACTACTGGCTCCACCACTTTCACCGCTACCTCCTCCAGAGCAGGCAGCATTTACAGAAGTTAAGGGAAGTAATAGGGTTAAGAATACTACAAGAAGCAACCTCTTTTTTACCATTAGGAAGCTTACTTAGAAAAACCTATATAAGATTTTTTATTTTGCCACCCAATCAGGCATGAAAAAATCTGTTTGAGGATTAATATGCTCGAATCTACCTTTTCCGTTTTTATCCAAGAGCATTGTTTCCAATGGAGGCTTCCAGTCAGAATCCATAGTCAATCCATAGACTATCCCGTTATAGGTAATAGAGCCTACCATCATTCCATTTGCATTATAGGTTGTGAAAAGTGATTCATTTCCTGGAATGGATTTATTCTTATTTACTTCTCTAGGTTTACCCATAGGCGTCAATCCCTCCCAGTTAGGTACCCCAAGGCTGGCCAGATTCGTGTCCTCATATCTTGTGTGTGAGATAGGTGTTTTGGCGACCTTGTAGAAGTCTTCCCCTAGAGCATGGTTTGGTAAAGCCAGTTGGACAGCTAAACCAATCCCGGACAATATAAACGCTCCTTCCCTTACATAATCGTTGATAGCCATACCAACCCTGTAGATTGTTGGGTTTATTAATCTTGTGGTTTTGTGACTACTCAAGAGTTATCAAATCAATTAAATGATCTAATATGTCTATTTATTATTCAACATATAGAATCATTCATTATTTGACTCAATTTGTCTACAGTTAATTTGACAGAAAGGGTCTGATATGAATGAGCCAATCGAGAAAACAATAGGCAGGCAAATAGCAAAGGTTCGAGAAAAGCGGGGCTTAAAGCAGGCGGATTTGGCAGAAATGGTGGAACTTGCTCCAGAAACTATTTCCCGGATGGAGCGGGGAATGTCTATTCCTTCCCTTAAAACGCTGGAAAGAATTGGGGAAGCGTTAAGAACTCCTCTGAAGAATTTTTTCTCCTCAAAACTTCAAGGACTGGAAAAGGGGAATAGGCGGGAAGCAGAAATTGCAAAAGTTGCGGTGCTTCTTCAAAATAAAGAACCCTCAGAAATCAAAATGGCTCATTCTCTTCTGAAAAGCCTTTTTGATCAGCTAAAACAGCATTTCAAACCACTCAAAAAGTAGTGCTCCTCTCCGTAATGGTGTTTCCAGAAAAGATATTAAACTATTCAGCCATTAACAAAGCTCACCCAAACACAAGTAACCCAGAAAGAGATATTCCTAATAGACAATTATTACAACTTTCAGATGGCAAGGCCGAGGTCGCAACTGTCAGTTGGTATTTTGATGATGAGTTTGTCAAAGTGTTAAACATAGAAGTAGAAACCACCTATCGACGGCAAGGAGTTGCTTCAGCTATTTATGCAACCTTAAGAAAAGTGACAGGGAAAAAACTCGAATGGGTTCGTAGTTGTATCGCAAGCAAAGCGATGAAACTTCTTTTAGAGCTTTACATCCAGCATCATGATGACATAGAAACTGATGACGGTAATACTATAATTCTTAAACCATTATGAAGGGAAGCATAGTTGCTTTGAAAGAGATTTAAAATATACCTAGGTGGTAGTTCAAAATATTCTTCTTAATAAAACAATTTGCATTATCCTCTCGAACGCCTTCGTGAGACTAACAGTATTACAACCCTATTTAATCGGTCCACGAACAAGACGTACGAATGCATCGGTGCCGGATATTTTATCCTGAAAAAGTCTTCCCCCTTTGTTTTTAAATGAAACGACTATCGCTTTATTCTTTTTGTCTTGGCTTGTCCACGTTGCCCAACCAGCCCCTTTGGGAAAAATGGAATCTATAAAGATTTTATCGCCATCCTTATCCACATTTCTTTTTCTACGGTCATAAAGGGTTTCGGCTTCCTTAAGAGTGGGTAACCTCCAATCAGCATAGCCTGAAAAATTTTTATTATTTAATTTTTGAATATATTCATGAGCACTGAACCAGTTCACCCATTTCCCCCTCATTTGCCAATAATCCCTCTTTAACCACATGAGATTGGTCTTGGTATCCAATATAATTTCATTATTTACCTCTCTAAACCTCAAATCAGCTGATTTGCGGAGAGGTTCACTATTTTTCAGATCACTGGCTTCTACTTGGACAGAGTTCAAAATAAAACCTGCCATAAAGACTACCAAAAAGAGCAACGATAAAGGACGGTATACATACCCCATAACATATCTCTCCTAATGGAACCCAAAAATAGGGTGCACTAAATTCTGTAAACTTTTAGATTCGGCCAATGCTTTGGCTCCAATTGGACCGACCTGGTTTTCTTCCAAGGATAGTTTTTCTAGTTGAGAGAGATGATTTGTCAAAGCAAAAGCTTTAGCTCCCTCATCTCCAATAAAATTGTAATCAAGAATCAGGTTTTTCAAGTTTTTAAATACTTTTGATTCTGACAAAGCCTGAGCGCCTTTGTCTGTTATGTGGTTGTTTGCAAGGTTGAGAGTTTCTAAATTAGAAACATGCAGGGAATTGGCCAAAGCAATTACGGCTTTGTCAGTCAAATTATTTTCATTCAGATTTAATGTCGTAAGATCTGATGCAAAAGGTGTCTCTAACAGAGCAATCGTCCCAATATCACCTATATACTGATTTTCTAAATTATGCAGTTTGCCTTCACGCTTTTGAATTTTAAATTTTTGTTTCCAATCAAATTTCACGCCTGCTTCTTTGCCTTCAGGCCCAAGTGGGTTAGAAACTATTTCTAGCAATTCTAAACTTTTCAGCTTTAGAGAGTTGGCAAGGCGAATTACTCCTTCATCCTGGATGACATTAAAACCAAGGTATAATTTTTGAAGATTGATGAGGGTATCTGAATTTGCCAACGCAATTGCACCTTCATTGCCAATTTTATTCCTGTACAAATCAAGCTCCTGCAAACCAGAAAAGTTTTTTGAATTTGATATTACTTTTGCTCCAGTATCGCTAATGTTGTTTTTCCCTAAATGAAGCACCATTAAATTTGTAAACACTCTTGAATTGGCTAAAGCACTCACACCCTCATCGCCAAGACCAGTATCACTTAACACCAGTGTTGTTAAATTACTTAATGGAGCGTGCTCAGCGAGAAACTTTGCTCCCTCAAGTCCAAGAGGTTTAGATTTGATTTTAAGGGTTTGGGGATGTCTTTTTAATTTTTTTTGGACATATTTCTCTAACTTCTCAGGGCTCATCACTGGCTCAGCACCCACGGTTACTACATACCCAATGAATATTCCTAAGCCAACAAAAAATGTACGGGGGAAATAACTTCTCATATATTCATTATGAACCCAAACAATATATCAATCCGAATCACTTGCCGCATTGAAGGTTTAATAGATAGGTTTTGCTTATGAGCATGATAGAAAATTCTATCAATTATTGCCTTGCCAATTTGCTTTGTTGTTTTTCAGTGAGGATATTCAGACGTTGCCAAACACTGATAACTTTTCGTCCATTCCTGTCCTCTTTTTCTCCATCCCAGATGGCAAATGCTGTGAGTGCTGCGTCTTTTCTAATCAGATTAACATCCCATTCGCCTGTTTTCTTCATATCGCGAATAAATATTACTGTCCAAACGCCATCTTTCCATTCTCCGTGTCCTATGACATTTTGCTTTTCTTCAGGTTGCGGTGTAATGGTTCCAAACCCCTCGGCGTTCAGCTCTTCAACCTCGCTCTTCTTTATAATAGTGAGTCCCGCCACCGGATTATTCCTCATGCCTCCATAAATTAAAGCATCCATATCCATGCCACCAGCGTATTCCCTATCATCCTCAGCAGCAATGGCTTTTGCCCTACCTGCTTTCCAGTGCCAAATGTTGACGGCTTTACCTCGATTACCCATACCAAAGAAGGGTTCATTATGGCCGTGGGTATGTAGTGTTACATCCCCAAGTGCTAATTGAACAGCAATTCCATCGGTAAAATAATCCTGTCTTTCTGCATTAAAATCATTTTTAGTTGGGTCATCCCATCGAAGACGAATCGCTAACTGTTTGCCGTTATTTATCGATGCAAAGTTTATGGTCTCCACTGCTCCTATTCTTGCAGACAATGGCCGCATCACTAATTCAGTCGCTTTTACTCCTTCCCAAACCGGATTATCAATGCTCAGGTTTAATTCTTTATCCACCCAGTAGGAAAATAAATCGGTCTCAAACTCTGCCTTCTTAAACTCCCTAACAAATCGTGATCGAATAAATTGTACCAAAGCCCAACGGTCCTCTTCAGGAAGGTGGGCATACGAACTCATAGGGGTTCCGTCTAATCCGGTTGAAAGCGTTCGGAAAATATCTTTGGCTGTATGCCCAAATTTTAAATATGCAGGACTAGTAATATCATGGACGAAAACCGAGTGTTTCCACACATCCATCAGTGATTCGGCCATCTTCCCATCCCCTCGACCAGATTTACCATGACAATTGACACATTTATGTTGAGCGAAGAGTTTTTCTCCTCGGGCAATCATTTCGGGTGTGGCAGGGGGAGGATCAGGTATGTTCATAGCATTCCCTGGCTGTTCGCTTTTAAACCGTGGGGAAAAATTTTTAATAAGATTGACCAAGGCCCAAGTGTCCTCAGGCGACAAGGAAGCTCCCCATGCTGGCATGGAAGTTCCAGGGACTCCCTTAATTATGGTTCTATAAATGTCTTCATCTCGCGGAAGTGTACCTGTTGGGGTGGATCTGAATTTAAAAATTCCTTTACGAAAATCACGAGGCCAAGGATACAAATATTCGACTGCCGCACCCCCTGAATCACCATCCTCACCGTGGCAAAATACGCACATATGCAGGTAAATGTTTCTTCCTCGCGATAATAGCAATTCTTCCTTGGAAATTTTTCCGGTATATATATTCGACATATCATGTTTGCCGCGGGTACGAAAAGAGTCCTGCATGCCATTATGGTGCCCTTCATGGCTATGGTCCATATCCTCTTTTATGTTTTCTTCCTGAATATATTCCTGCCTTGGAGTTTTATTTTCAAATTCACTATTATGATGGATCATTCCTGGTGGCATATTCTTCTGAGGATGCTCAAGATCATGCTCGTTATTTTTTATAGATTGGCCAAAAGCAACACTGGGAATAACAAATACAGCCATACCCAATAAAAAGATAAACCAAAATTCTCTTTTTACTGTTTTATGAATAACTGCGTCACTCCGATGGGATTTCATTATTTTTCCTCGTTCCAAAAAAGCTTTAGGATTATTTGCTGTCACGTACTAACTTGACCCCCTGTTCCAAATCATCTAGATCCTTCAAATTAAAATATTTCTCCTTTGCACCCAATCCAAAGTACCAGGCATGGTCCAGCCCACGTTCATCAGCTGTCCACAAGTAATAGCTGCCACCCTCTTTAAAGTTTGTCGACAACCCTATTGGCTCACCATCTTTATTAGTAATTAAACGCTTAGAGTCCCAGATAGAGTTAAGTTCTTTAAGCGTCGGTAACCTCCAATCGTTAAAACCTGCAAATCGTTTCACATTCTTTTTATCAACGTATTCTAGAGCCTCATACCAGTTCATTCCTCTTTTATGCTCATGAAAGGAGTCTCCTTTTTGCCAGAGCAAACCAGTCGCTTGGTCCAAGAGAACGTCATTGCCTTTTGATGTAAAAGGTTGCGCCAAAGCCGGAGCTACTTGTATCAACAGACCAACCATAATAAGAAGTAGGAATCGGTTTTGAGACAATGAATTCACCATATCTTCTATCTATTAAATAGGTTGACCCAAACCTGATTGGCGCAATATGTTTTCATCAGGCCTACCTCCCGCACAACATGGTGCAAGCTCTCCATTAATCGCCACAGCAGGAATAGAGTTAATCCCTAATTCTTTTGAACGTTTCAACACGTGAGAATCGTTCATGTCCAAAACACTCACTTCACATGACGGACAGGCCATTTTATTAACCAGATCAATTGTTTCCTGACAAACAGGACACCCGGCACTGAAAATCTCGATGTTACGTTTAGTTTTCATGGTTCCCTCCAGTTTTATTAAAATTTTTGTCTGTACATACGTAGTAAAACCCCGCTTACAAATCGTCGGCGCACCTAAACCCCACGCCCTCAATGCGGTAACCTGGATAAAATATTTTTCGGCTTGCTGACCATCCGGCAGAAGGATGGCTTTCCCATGCTCCTCCCCGTACAATTTTTCGACTCGCTGACCGCTCTGCAAGAAAATCCTGTTCTGGACCTAATTTGACCTCTTCTGTTTGCGGAGGAACCCAGCCCGGCGGATTATCCTTGGGGCTCATAAGGTAATAACTGGGATCATGGGTATCGTAAACCCATTCACTCACATTCCCAGCTATGTCATACAAACCAAAAGGATTGGGAGGAAATGAGCCAACGGGAGCCGTATTTTTGAAACCGTCAGAAACACCCGCAACTCTGACATTGAGTTCACAGGAGTCATCGCAATAATTTGCCCTGGTTGGATCGTAATCATCTCCCCAATAAAAATTGGTTTGAGTTCCCGCTCTTGCTGCATACTCCCATTCCGCTTCTGTGGGAAGACGCTTGCCAGAACTTATGCAATACTCCTTGGCTTCCATCCAAGTCACACTATCTACAGGAAGGTTACCGCCTGGGAAATGGGATGGATTGTTGTCCATGACTGATTGAAACGCCACTTGTGTCACTTCCTTAGCATCCATTTTAAAGGAGGACACACACACTTCATGCACCGGTTGTTCAAGTGGTCCACCTTTCTCACTTCCCATCAGGAAGCATCCGCCTTCAACAGTCACCATTTCTTCAGGAGCATTTGTTTTCGCAAGAGCTATGATTCTCTTCTTCACTTTTTCCCTCAGTATGACCACATGTTCACGAAGAACTCTTGGGATGCCGATGTATTTGATTTGAACTTCGCTTTTTGGCATAAATTCTGCTTTGCCGGAATCCATCAGAAAAATTCGAAAATGATCAACTGGTACCAATGCGCCAGGTCGAATGAATTCACTCTCAGAGGTTTCTGGGGCGACCATTTTTATAATGGTCTCGTCGATCAATTCCCCTTTTCGACCATTCTCATCACCTTCAGCAAAGACCAGAACCTTTCTGCCGCCGGTCACCTCCAGTTTAAGAATTTGGTCGATCAAAGCATCCGCCTCTTCATATTTATTAAGCTGAAAATTAAGCTCAGCCAAAGCTTTTAAAGCCCTGTACCCTTCTGGGTTAAGCTGGGCCGCTTTAGCAAATATCTTTTCAGCCGAATCGAGATCCCCATTGGCTATAGCCTGGTTCCCTTCAGAAATCAGATCTTGGCTTTGGGCAAAGCACACATTAGATAAAACCCCGATTATTACAAATAACACGATACTAAAATGTGCAAGAATTGCTTTAAAATGGGTTGAGAAACCTTTCATAATGATTCATTCCGGTTTAAATTTTAGGATTTGATTTATTCCTGTAATTTCCTCAGGAGAAATATTTTTAATTTATGAACGACTGACAGATTCTACCCAATCCAACCTTATTCACTAATGACCAAAAATTTTCAGAGGAAGAGGGAAAGCTGCCGAGGAGGCATTTCAAACAGCTATTCCCTTTTATCCATTCCCCTTTATGTAGCAATTCTAATCAATTTAATAATCTTCTTTCCCACCTGTGCTTGGAAAAAACTCTTTCATATTCTCATATGGATAAATAGTATTGGTTACATTCTTGAGAGTCTCTGATTCCAAAATCGACCGTACTCCGTCATCGCCAATATTATTTCCCCAAAGTTGCAATTCTTTTATTTTTATAAGGTTTTTTGAACTTCCCAAAGCGATGGCCCCGTCCGCTGTTATCTCATTCCACTGCAAATCAAGTTTCTTTAAGTTTTTTAACTCATCGAGGTTGGACAATATAGCCACACCTTCGTTATTTAATAGATTTTTGCGGAGGTTTAATTCTTCAAGTTTGGTTATCAGAGAATTATTAAGAAACGCGATTCCTTTTGAGGTAATTTCGTTTTCAGAGACATCTAGAACCCGTAAATTCTTCAGATAGGGAGATTGACTTAAGGCCGTGAACCCTTGGTCACCAATATTGTTACCTCCGATTTTTAATACCTCCAGATTTTTCAATGAGGACGATTGGGCAATTGCTATAGCACCCTCTGCCCCAATATTATTTTTAGTTAAATCAAGTTCTATCAGGTGGGTAATAGTGCCAGACTCAGCTAAAGACCGTGCTCCTTCAGCTTCAATTTTGTTTTGCCATAAATTTAAATGCGTTAAATTCTTAAAGTTCTCTGACTGAGCAAGGGCTCTGGCGCCTTTCGAACCTATATCGTTCTGAAAAAGATCCAGCACCTTTACCTTTTTTAGGTATTTTGAATTGGCTAAGGCAATCATCCCTTCATCAGTTATATCGTGAACTTTTAACCCCAAAGTTTCTACATCAAAAACCATAGGTGATTCGGCTAAAGCCTTGATTCCCGCATCTCGGAGCATTCCACTCCTTCCCATATCCAAATAGGTTCCCCCATTTTTAATATCACTAAAAATTAGTTGGTTAATATTTAATGCAAAGGAAGGAAACGGAAGAGCAATCACAACAAGCAAGATGCTTGATCGGATGAAAAGCTTGAAAAAATATTTTCCATAAATGTTCATAATTAAGTGTCTAAGCAAGCAAATTTTTCATGGGAAATCATGAACAATCAGATTGACTTCAAGGCCATCTAATAGAAAACCGGAATTAGGATTTCCCGCAATAGTGGTTATGATCCCGTTTGTATCAATTTTTCGGATTTTGTCATTCCTGCGATCAGTAAAAAACAGGTTGCCCTTTTTATCAAACACCATTTGGGAAGGGTTGTTCAATTCAGCATTAACAGCAGGACCACCATCTCCGCTAAACCCAGCCATTCCTGAGCCAGCTACTAAGGAAATCGTTCCGTCTTTGGTGATTTTGCGAATGCGGTGGGTTCTTTCTTCAGCTATATATAATTCTCCGGCTGGTGAAATAACCAAACCTCCAGGGGAACGTAACCCAGCTTTTATGGCAGGACCTCCATCTCCAAAGTCTTCAAAGTCACCTGTTCCTGCAATATGCGTAATTGTTCCTTGAGTATCAATTTTCCAAATCTTACTACTGCCTGTATCGGAAACATACAAATTGCCCTCCGCATCAAAGGTCAGCCCATTTGGATGAATTTCACCCTCTAGTTTTTTCCATGAGTTTTCCGCAAACTTTCTAATGATTCCCTTTTTATCTATTTTTCTTATGAAAGGGTTAGCTGCATCTGCAACATATACATTTCCTTCTTGATCTAAAGCAATATCTCTTATCGTATAAAAAGAAGCATCAACCGCCGGGTCATTGTCACCACTTAAACCAACTTTACTGTTCCCGGCAAAAAGGGTGATGTTTCCTTGGGGATCGATTTTTCTGATCACCCAACCGTTGCCAGATGGAGAAACAGAATAAAAATTGTTTGTCTTATCTTTTTTAATTACTGTTGGTCGAAGCAATGATGCATTGATTGCAAGACCTTCATCTCCCAAATGCCCTGGCTTTCCATTTCCCGCAAAGTTACTAATAAACCCTTGGGAGCTAATCTTTCGAAGCTTATTGTGTAATTGGTCTGCAAAAATAATATTTCCTTGATCATCAATCACAATTCCACGCGGACCATTAAGAGTTGCGCCTAATGCTTGACCCTGATCACCTTTAAGTAAAAAATTTCCATTCCCTGCTATGGTTTCAATACGTCCAGAATCGAAAAACATCCTTCTAACACGAAAATGTGACCGATCTACAACCACCAAACTTTTGTTTCCTGGATCTACTTCAAGGGCAAAAGGCAAATGTAGGTTTGTTTGGGAGGCAAGGCCCTGGTCACCATTGAAGTGCGTTATTCCTGTTCCTATTAAGGTGGTAATAACTCCCTTGGTGTTTACTTTACGAATCCGGCTATTATTTCGATCTGCAATATAGATATTTCCAGAATCATCAACAGCAACATCTGTTGGGTACGCCAAATTTGCCAGGATTGCCAATCCATGGTCTCCACGTGAAGCAAACAAACCATCTCCAGCAACGGTCGTTATGATTCCCTGCCTATCTACCTTACGGATTCTATTATTACCTCGGTCGGCAATGAATAAGTTACCGTGTTTATCTAAAGTAATTCCAAAGGGAAATTGAAGAAAGGCCAAATTAGCAGGACCATTGTCACCACGGAACCATGGGATACCCATTCCGGCAAACGTGGTAATAGTTCCCTGAGGATTTACTTTTCGAATACTGTGATTGGATCTATCTGATATGAATAAATTTCCTTCTTGGTCATAGGCAACATCAGATGGCAGATTCAAACTTGCATTAATAGCTGGTCCGTTATCTCCAGAATAATCTCCGATACCATTACCGGCAACTGTGGTAATAATTCCAGCAGAATCGACCTTTCGAATTCTGTGGTTGTTCCTATCTGCGATATAGAGATTTCCCTTATCAAAGGTCAATCCGGCAGGAAAATTTAAAGTAGCTTCCAGCGCAGGTCCACCATCACCACTAAACCCCGCTTTCCCATTCCCGACGATAGTAGTAATGATTCCATTCTTATTAATTTTTCTTATTCGGTTCTTGGAACGGTGGGAAATGTAGATATTCCCATCGGGGTCAATAGCAATCCCATCAACAAGGGTGAGAATGACAGAAAGAGCATTTTGCCCATCGCCAATATTTTCAACGGGAGAATTATCTTGGGCAGATAAAGAACTAAACCCAATCAGACCAAAAACAAGAAAAATTAAAAAAACCCTTATTGGAGCTCGCATCTTCATAGCCACCTGTCATATTTCGTCAATTTTCAAATTAAAAAAGAAGTCATTATTTTTTGTTAGATTCAAAACTTGAAAGAATGGGGCAATCGTTTGTGGGAAGTGATTTCTCACATTGTCCAATTAGCTGACTTAGTACTTTGCGCATGGATTTTAAACCCTTAATTTTTTCGTCCACTTCATCCCGCCTTTGTTTCGCCTTTAAAATAACTGAATCACAACTTTTTTTCTTATCCACACGCATTTTCATTAAATCGATAACTTCTTTTAATGTGAACCCTAAATTGCGCGCACTTTTAATAAAACGGACCCTTACAGCATCTGCCTGAGAGTACATCCGGAATCCCCCGGGGGATCTTGGTGGAGGATCAATCAACTTGCGTTTTTCGTAATACCGGAGTGTTTCGATATTGACCCCGCACTTTTTTGCAAGTTCACTTCGACTCATGGTTTCCATACCCATCTCCTTCCTATTTGAATATAAACCCTGTACTAGATACAGGATCAAGGAAAGTTTTTATTCAAACAAGACTTTTTTAGTATTGCTGTTAAATATTTTCTCTACCTAATCTTTAATATTTAGAATTATTCAATGATGATCGAGTTTTAAATTAATTATTAACGGGTTGATTTAAAAGACGATCAAAAGATTTCATTACCTCCTTACTTCCCCAAGGTCTTATTCCTAGAATGGTTTCCATAATCTTACCGTTACGTCCTACAATGATAGAAACAGGGACCCATGCCACTCGGTAGGCCCGAGAAATTTCTCCTTCGGGGTCTAAGAGAATTGGATAAGAAAGACTTAAGTTTTCTTTTTTCAAAAAGGTTTCTACAGCTGGGCGACCTTGTTTATCAAGAGCAATTGCAAAGATTGATAGCCCTTTATCCTTATAATTCTGATGTAACTTTTCAAATTCTGGCATTTCCTTAATGCAATCGTTGCACCAGGTTGCCCAGAAATTTATAAGAATGATATCTCCTTTTCGATCAGCCGAATTTACTGACTGACCCTTGAGGTCTTGAAGGATGAAAGAAGGTGCAAGCACACCCTCTTCACCCCATGAAGTTTGGGGAGATCCCCAAATACCCAAGAAAACCACACAGGCAACAACAATGAAGACCATCACTTTAGTCTTACCCATTACTTGACCTATATTTTAAAAATCTTTCATTAAGTTTATAAATTCACTCAACAAATCATTTCATTTTAACTTTTAGCGGTTTGTCTTCAATGAAGTCGTGGTTCAAAGCCCGAGGTCCCTTCATAGCAGTCATTACAAAAGCCATTCTTGAAGGTAAGGGAATTGATTTATCAATCGTGATACCAATGACCCGATACCAAATCCCCCCTTTAGGGGCTTTAAACACCACACTTGCACATAGACATTTCGCCACAACATTGAGCATGGCTATCGAACTGGTATCCCATGAAAGAAGAATATGACTTTTAGGATTTGGCGCGGGAACATAAAAATCGATGTCCTCTGTGCCTTTCCGATTATCCACAACCAGTGTTATGAAATACTGTCCTGGTGGCAGAGATACCGGAGTTTTAATCATCCCTTCCTCAGTGTCCAAAGAACCCATGATGGGAACTTTTGCGCTTGCAACCTCTTCAGCTGATAGGGATTTATCTTCCCAAAGTTTATCAGGACTCTGCGGGTCGGTTAAGAATTGTTTAATTTGCAGATCGAGGCCTTTTTCTTTTTCGAACAAAATCTGTAGACTGACTTTTCCTTCCACACGAGGAAAATCGTCTGGATCTGGAGCTTCTCCGTTAGGAGGGAGAATAATGGGTAATTTATGGCCCATTGGAATATGTGGACGCACTACCATGTCCTCAGAAAAGGCAGTTGCTGGCAAAATTATCAACATATAAGTTATCGCAATAAGTAAAAACATGATTACGTTTTTCATAATTATTTCCTCATACAATTGAAGTCAATTTTATTCCACAAGGGAATCACTGGTCATAACATGGGTTGCCACTAATCGTGATCCATTTGGCGTATCATATGTTGGCCCCACTCTAATAATGCGATACCAGCCTGATTGCGGTGGTACCGAATACGTTGCCCCTAAACATAAACAATTCAGAACCGTCATAGCTTGTAAATTTTGAGGCTCAATATAATGTGGAATCCCACGAAATTTCACTTCCTTATCGGTGTGATTAAAATAAGCCACCTTTAACAAGGTCAATTCTCCCGGCCTTAAGGTGAACACACCATCTTTTATGACTTCACCTTCAAAAGTGTCTTTCTTACTGAGACCACCGGTAGTGACCCAAAAATGAGCCTGAGCCGCTGTGGGTTTGAGAACCTGAAATTGGCTGCAATCCCCATCAAAAAGTAGGCATTCAAATTTGACTTGCAAAGTAATCTGATAAGGTTCTTGTCCAGGAGGTTCTTGTCCTGGAGTCACGGTGGACAACTCTTTTTCTCCTCCAGGCAACCAATCAAAACTTTGCATAGGAGGCGGTTCAGATACAGGTTTTTTTTGTTCCGCCCACAAGTAGGTTGGCAAGACAAAAACCGAAAATGCTCCAACCAAAAATAATGAAATAAGGTTTTTCATAACACACCCTTTCGTATTATTAGTAACTGCTCAAAGTATCATTCGCGATGATTAAACCTTTGATCAATATCGTTTTTCTATTTTGAAATAGAAGCCACAACATCATCCATGACACTGTCTAATTCACGTCCTAATCCACCTAATCCCTTATAGGGAGCTAGTGCAGAGGAAGGTCTGTAATATGTGATCAAGACTTTCCCATCATTAGCTTCCATCACCAAAACGCGAAATGGCATTTCAAGAGCAGCAGCGCCATCATTTTTGGCTATAACTTTTCCATATCTAGGATGGAAAAATTCTATCCCAAGCATTCCACCAGTCTTCAGCCCAACTAATTTAACCAGCTCCTGATGATCTACATTGGAAATGATAAGCAAATCTTTGGACTCAAGAGTTGCTTTAATACGGGTCACCGTATCAATATAAGAATGATTTGACTGAACAACCATTCGGTCTTTGGGCAAAGGCATAGCAATCGATCGATTGCCAAAAACCATTTTCATAGCTGTTTCTTGGGCATTAACCTCAGATATGGTCATAAAACCAAATCCAAAAATTATGGCTCCTATGATTATGCAACTAAAATTTTTAATTTTTTTATTTAAATCATTCATTTATTTTCTCCTAATAATAAATTTGACCGCAAAGGTCGGTTGATTCAAAACCTAACTACTTCACTCCTGCGTCTGAAATTTTGGCCATTAAAACGTCTAAATCTTTTCCAAGTTCAACAAACGTCTTGTACTTATTTAAAAGCGAAGATGGTTTTTTATAACGTATAATTCCTTCTCCATCTTTTCCTTCCCATATAACAATCTTTAACGGAATCTCCATAGCTGCCCTAGGATCACCGTCGAAGATGGGTATCCCTAGATCTGGACGATATAGAAAAAAAGCTTTGGCTCCTTTTCGTTCTCGACCAACCATACGTTGCATAAGTTGGTAGTTGGGTTCACCAACGATGATGAATCGTGCCCCCTTAATCGCCCGTTCGATATTGGCTAAGACTCGCCGAAAAGGAAGTGTGGATTGCTTCTCAACGATGACTCCTCCTGTAAATTCGTACTCTTTAGCAAGGGAGACTCCACTTCCGGTGTAAAACACGCCCATAAAAACGAGAATTCCCAGAACTGTAGCAAGACACCTAGTTTGCTTTCTTTTGTAGTAAATGTTTTTTGCGCTTTTGTTCATTAGCAACCTCCTTGGCTTTCCTCCCTAAGACCTATTTGTCCAAGGAGCAAAGTGACTTATTTTTGACAGGTTAAAATTTTGACTACGAACCTTCCCTCCTTTCACTGATTTCAGCTAACTCCAGTTGGGATTCAGCCTTAACCTTTTTCTTAACATCAATAGCAGATGTTGGCTTTGCTACTAATGAGGCAGGCTTGCCGTTTCCATCACCATTCCCGACTATTAACATTTCATCGTCTGAAGGTAATGGATACACCCCGAACACTTTTCGCAAGAACTCCTTGGCATCGTCCAATAATGAGTAAACGACCGGCACCACAATGAGGCTTAACGCTGTAGAACTAATGATTGCTCCAATTAATGCCGTCGCAATCGGGCGAAAACGGTCCATACCTGTCGGAGGAGCAAACATAGGAGGAATGAACGCAGCAGTAAACGTTATTGCAGTCATCAAAACGGGAATTAACCGAATCGTTCCTCCACTAATAATCGCTTCTCGTCTGGATTTTCCCGCCGCCCGTTCTTGTTCAACTTTATCGAGCAAATAAATCCCGGTTGCCATAACAGCAGCTGTCGCAATCGTCAGCCCCCATACCACTGGAGGCGACCAGTACATACCCCGCCAATACAAAAAGAAGATTGCGCCAAAAACTTGAAGAGGGGCATCCATTAAAATGGCTAAAGTGCACACCCAAGATTGTGTTTGAAGAAGGAGCATGAACATCAATATAAAAATGGCCAATGCCAACGCTGAATACAAACGATAGAGGTTGTCCATCATATCCAGCATCAATCCCTTGGGTTGAACCGTATAACCTTTTGGTAAAGTCGCGGAAGTTTTGACACCCATGATGACTCCAGATGTAGCCATTCTTAAACCAACGCCTCGATATTGTCCTAGCACGCTCATCGCATATTGAAGATCTTCCTTATAGACCAGATCAGTACCGTTTTTGAGCTCAATGGTGGCAACATCCTTTAAAGAAATATGGCCTCCATCAGGTAATTGCAACTTGACCTGTCTAAGATCTTCCAGCGTTACACGCTGATCAGATTTGTAACGAAGTTGTAAGCGACGATGTCTATAGCCCCCTTCCGGTTTAAAAAATTCTGAAGTCATACCGCCATTCAATGCGTAATAAGCTTCCCTCGCAATTTGAGGAACATCCAGACCTAATTCTTTAGCCCGAACCCGATCAATCTTCAGGTGATATTGCGGCATGGTCATAGACCAACTGGTAAACGGTTGAACTACCCCTGGCGTTCTTTGAGCAATCGCTAATCCCTTTTTTCCAATTTTTGCTACCTCCTCAAGGTCTGGCCCTTTTATCACTGCTTCCACTGGTGCACGTGCTGTGTTGACTGGAGTGGCACCCATTTCCATGAGCCAGAAAGACCTGATCCCTGGAACTGATGAAATGGCCTTAGCCTGAACTCCATCCATAATTTCCCAAATATCCCTTCCACTGAGTTCTGAACATGGTCTGGCCACGCTATGCAATAAAGAGGGATCTTTGGCCTCTTGATTAAAATAGAGAGAAAGTGCTTCTGCTTCTTTATTAAAATTAAAGGGTAGGGTTTTGGACTTTTGATTTACAAAACGAGAAAATTCGTTTGCCCACTGTTTATACTTTGGGGTGTAGTCATCAACCCACCGGTTATAAAACTCACAAACACGATCCTCTTTATTGCTTAAAGTAATTTTGAAGGACGCACGGTTTACAGTCCGAACCCCATATCCTGAAAAGTAGGTTCCAAATGATGGTTCCACTCCTATCTGCGTGGATACTAGTTTGATTTCAGATTGGGCAAGCAAAATTGTCTCAACTTGGGATACCAAATCTTTTGTTTCCTGAAATGAGGTCCCAGGCCAAGCCTCTACTTCACCTACAGCTTGGGCAGTATCTTGCAGAGGCATACCTTCCCATCCCAATGTTGGCCAAATTTTATAAGCGATGTACATAGAACTAGCTGCTAACGCGATCACAATCAACCGATTGTCTAGGGCAAGACCTAAAACATGCCGATACATCCAAACGATTAGGTCCAGCAATTTTGCAAACGGGTAGAGAATTACTTTAAGAATCCAATCTAAGATATTGGTATTTCGTTCCCGGTAAGGTTTATATAAATAGGCCGCCATCATGGGGTTGAGCGTCAGTGAAAGAAATGCAGAGAACCCCATGGCAAATATCATGGGCCAGGTCATACCTCTAAAAGCAGTCCCCATAGTGCCCTGAAGAACCAAGTCTGGAGTTAGGGCAATCATAAAAGTAAGAGCAGAGAGAATATTTGGTAGGAGGATTTCCTGCGACCCATCAATAGCAGCATCCTTAGGAGCTTTCCCTGACTTCAAGTGCCGATTGATTACTTCGATTAAGACCACGGAATCATCCACCAATCGTCCAATGACGAAAGTGATTCCCATTAAGGTCGGAGTGTTGATGGTTTGTCCCGTCATCGGGAAAAACATGAAACTTGCTGCGATGGCAGCGGGGAGGGTGACCAGTACAATAAAAGTAGGCGTGATACTTTGGATGAATATAAGAACAACCAGACCTGTCATAATAAAGGCCAACATCATTTCATGCCAGGCATTGGCAATAATGGTTTCCAAAAAGGCTTTTCGGTTATAGGCCACTTCAAAATTAAACCCAGGGTATTCTGTGACAAATTCCTCCATCAACCCAAGTCTAGGGTCAGTTGGTAAACCTATGAACTCCTTCAATTTTTTTACTAATCCGGTATCCTCCGATCCAAGAATTTGCGAAATAACCTCATAATCGCTGGCTTCCGGTTGCTTCATTATTTGAATTAGCAATCCTTCTTTGCCATTGAAGTGGTATGCGCTGGTGACTTCTGAAAAAGTATCCTGAACAATGGCCACGTCACGCACATACACAATGCGATCATTTACTGTGGCTACTGGAATATCATTTAGTTTGAGAGGGTCTCGAAATCGTTCATCGGCGCGCACAAGGATATCGGTGTCCTTGCTTCGAAGTTTGCCAGCTGCACGACTGATATGCTGTTGTTCCAAAGCCTTTTTTAAATCCATCAGCCCCAGCGAATATGCCGCAAGCTTGTCCCGGTCTGCCTCAACTAAAATGAGCCTACGCTTGCCTCCAAAAGGGATAGCTGCTTGAACCCCAGGAATGGATTCGAGTCGGTCTCGAAGAGTATTCTCCACAAATTCTCGCAACCGAACTTCATCATAGCCCTTCCGCGAAATATTTAGGTCTAGTATGGGAACATTATCGTTTGCAACATGAACTACCCAAGGATTGCTTGTATTATCTTTATCAATAGGAAGCTCATTGAGCATGTTTGACAGTAGCGTCTGCACATCCACCTTGTGCTTACTCATGTCCGTGTAGTACTCAAACCCAACAATAACTTCTGTGCGACCTTCTTGGGAATTGGAGCGAATAAAGGTGACTTCATCAAGCACGGTCATTTTTTGTTCAATCGGGCGGGCAAAATAGGCTTCCATATCCTCAGCCGCCACCCCTGGATAATTGATGATGATGCCGACGGTAGGGTTTTCGACATAAGGCTGTAATTCTTTTACGGTAGAGCTGTAGGTTATGATTCCGCCAATAACCATGAGGAGAATAACGGGGATGACCAGCATCGGTTTTTCGATAGCAATAATGGGGAGCTTCCGCAGCCATGCCATACCCCTATACTCTATCGGCTTACCTTCGTCTGTGAGAAATGACCGAGCCATAACTACTTATCTTTGTTTATTATTAAAAACCAGAAACCACTGTCACTTCTTGAAAATCAGTTAATCCTCGCGCACCTTTTGTGATCACCATATCGCCTGCCTTGATACCCTTAACCACTTCCACCATATCTTTGCTGGAAATCCCAAGAATAACGGGCTTCTTTTCTGCAACAATGGTATCAGTGGTGAACACAACCGTTTCTCCTTCAACCTGCAAAACAGCCTGCCTTGGAATCATCACCGCTCTAGATTTTTTCCTGAGTACGAAGTCGACAACTGCATACATGTCTACCCGAATGATGCCCTTGGGGTTATCAACGAGAAGCTCAACTGTGCTTGTCCGGGTACGAAGATCAAGTTTGGGAAACACGGTTGATACTTTTGCTTTGATTTTGTTTATAGGTTCCGGTAGAGAAGGAAACCGTATTACGGCCTCTGTACCTATCCGAATGTAATGGCTGTCTTTCTCCGCTACTTTGACCTGTACTCGCATCTTTCGCGTATCAGCCAAATCGAGAATATGTGTTGCGGAATTTACGAGTTCACCTGTATTGATGAGCTTCACACGATTGGTGACAATACCGTTGATGGGTGAGATTACTTTTGTATAAGAAAGTAAAGTTTCAACCTTATCAACTTTTGCTTTAGCTTGTTCATACATCATCTGGGATCGATCAGCTTCGGATTGAGAAATTGCCCCCTCCTTTACTAAACGAGCATCTCTATGAAACTCGCGTTCAGTAAATGTTAAATGAGCTTTTCGTTCCGCGATTGTGTTTAACAGCTCCCGCTCATCTAGCTTGACCAACAACTGGCCTTTTTTAACCCTATCCCCTACATCCACATTAATTTCTTCAAGCCAACCTTCAATTCTCGAAAAAACTTTCACTACTGATTGTGGGATAACGGTACCGGTATATGTTGTCGTGGAGGAAATGGGGGCCTTTTTAGCAGGAACAACCGTTACCGCAGTTGCTCCGGCAAGCGGGCTCATGGTCATATCAAGACGGGGCGCACTCAGGTAAGCAGCGATGGAAATCGCTGAATTATAAATTAAATACAATAGTGTGCCGGTGACAACAATTTTGAGGATAAGTCGAAATCCCTTAATAATAATTCTTTGGAATTGAATCCAAACTTTATTCCTCTTTATAGGCGGAACAGGCCTCTTCTCCCCTATAGTTGGAACACTTTCGTTCATCCCTCAACCTCTATAGTTCCTATTGCTTTTTTCAAAGCCATGAGTTGAATCTGGTAGTCAGCTACTGCCGCCGAAAAGTTTTGCTCAGACCTTAATTGGGCGGTCTGCGCATCTAACAAATTTTCAATAATGCTTTTTCCTTCTCGAACTTTTAAAGCTTCAATGCGAAGAACTTCATTGGCTTCATCTACAGCTGCTTGCGCAGACATAATTCGTTCTATTGCCTCGCGTGTGTTCAGATGAGCCGCATGAACCTCTTGAATTACACTGAGTTTAAGTTGAGCGAATTCTCTATAAAGCTTGGAGTAACGCACTCTTTCCCTTTGTACTTTTGCTTCAATCGAACCCCCGGAAAACAAAGGAACTGACATAAAGATTCCAGCAAATTGTTGGGCAAACAGGCTAGAGTTATCACCTTGAACACCCTGCAATTGTCCTTTCAAATTTATGCTTGGCAAGTGCTCAGCGAAGCGAATGCGAATCCTCTTCTCCTGAATCTCCAATTCTTTTCTTATTGCCTGTAATTCTGGCCTACTTTTAATTGCTAGTTTCTGGACATTTGAAAAACTACTTTTTTGAATGAGGCTGTAATTTTTCTTTAATTCTTCAGAGGACATCTCAAGGTTCCCAGAAATCGTTCGTTTAGAAATACCTGCTTCTTCGCCTAAAAGAACACCCAACAACCCATACAAGACTTCTTGGGCATTTAAGAATTCAATTAGGAGTTGTTCGACCTCAGCAAGACGCGTATTAATTTTGAGGGTGTCAATTTTTGCAACTTTGCCTTCTTTGAATCTTTGGAGAACAACTCTCTTTGATTCTGAAAGTTGCTTAACTGATTGTTTTGCTGCCTGAATGAAATCTTGATATTTGAGGATGTTGTAATAAACACTTGTAACATTAAATATCAACTCGTCTTTAGTTTGCAGTACACGACTATTTGCAAGCTCTTTTCCAAGCTTTGCCAACTTTATTTGGTTTGTGATTCGACCCCCTGTATAGATGGGAAGGGTGACTGTTCCTCCAAAACTAAATATATTATTGTTAAAATCGCGTACTCCTGACTGATTAGTTTTTATTTGATCTATCGCCACAGATTTAGCTAATAACGGCAAGTTGTTATGACCATGAGTAAAATCAGTAACATCAAAATTTATTCGCCCAAACTTCTCACCCCTTGAAGCAAGGATTGTCTGATCAGAAATGTCCTTTTCCATTCTCACTGCCTGCAATCCGGGATTTTGCTTCAAAGCAAGGTGCGTAAGTTGGTCCAGGGTCATTGGAACCTGTAGTATGTTTTCTTGAATGGAAGATTCTTTCTCGGATGGGTGTTGAATGGGAACTTCCCCTTTTAACATGAGAATAATTTTCTCAGTTTTTGTTAAGCTTTGATCTTCTATTGGATTGTCTTGGGAAACATTAACTTCATTCTCATCAGCAGAGACGGGGGTTTCCAAAATAAAAATAATTAAAATGGAAATACAAATTTTCAAAACCTGTAAAAAATCGGGCTTCATAAAGTTTTTTCGCTCATTTTTTAATAAATTTTTTTTCCGCCTAAAATGCTTTTCTCAAGATCGAGTTAAAAGTGTTTTTTGCCACTTTTGCAATCACCTACATTTGATGGGAAAGAAAACCCTGTACCTTTAACATCGCCCCTGTACCAGATACAGAGTCAAGGAATAATTTTGGTTAAGGAGCAGTTTTATTGGAAAACATTTGACAATCGCTCAATATTTTGATATTTCTAAAAATATGGAAATAATTATCGCAGTCACAGCCCTATCTGCTCTTGCTCAAGAGCATCGCTTGGAAGTTTTTAGACTTCTTGTTCCCGCAGGCCCCGAAGGTTTACCCGCAGGAAAGATTGGAGAAAAATTAGATATTCCTCCATCAACTTTATCTTTTCATCTGGGTCAATTGAAACACGCAGGCCTGATAAATTGCCGCCGGGAAAGCAGAACTCTATTTTATTCGGCTAATTACACATCCATGAATGAACTCATGGCCTATTTAACTGAGAATTGTTGTGAGGGAAAGCCAGAAAATTGCGATCTTCCCGTTGGATGCGATTAAGAAAAAAAATAAATTACATCCTCGCTTGATAGACAACTGGAAAGGAGACCCACCCATGAAGCGAATGCATATTCATGTTTCTATTGAAGACTTATCAAAATCTATAGATTTTTATTCCAAGCTATTTGGTTGTGGGCCGACCAAACGAAAGGATGACTACGCAAAATGGATGTTGGATGACCCTAGGATCAACTTTGCTATTTCGAATATTGGTTCAAAACCCGGTATCGACCATCTTGGAATTCAAGTAGATAAGACCAGCGAACTTAAAGATATGCGAGATCAATTGGAAAAAGCCGATTTACAAACTTACGCTGAAGGGGAAACAACTTGTTGTTATGCAAAATCAGATAAAACCTGGGTAGAAGACCCCAGCGGTATCGCTTGGGAAACATATCTCTCAATGGAAGATGCCGAAGTTTTTAATAATTCTCCAGCAAAGGAAATTGTTTCAGGTGATTCCAAATCCCTCGACAATAATTCAATGGAGTGCTGCTAGTGACAAAGCCTTTAAAAGTTCTATTTCTTTGCACAGGCAATTCAGCCCGAAGCATCATGGCAGAAGCCATTCTAACTAATTGGGGCAAGGATCGGTTTCATTCTTATAGTGCCGGGAGTCATCCAACCGGAATGATTAACCCTCTTGCTTTTGACCTGCTAAGCACCAAAGGGCATTTAATTCATGATTTAAGAAGTAAAAGTTGGGATGAATTTGCAAAGCTCGACTCTCCGAAATTCGATATCGTTATTACCGTATGTGACAACGCCGCTGGAGAAATTTGTCCGGTCTGGATAGGAAACCCAATCAAACTTCATTGGGGACTGGAAGATCCTGCTTCATCTACAGGAAATTATTCTGATCGAATGGGTGCCTTTGAGAAAACATACGAAGAGCTTGAAAGAAGGATCAAGCTTTTGGTTAATCTATCCATAGATGAGATGGATGCGAAAACTTTAAAATTTAATCTTGATGAATTAGCAAAAAATATAAAGCAAGTAGGATCTGAAAAATAAATTGGCTAGGCTCTACCTTTTCCAATAAAAATAAACACCCTGTTTTTAATTCAAGGAATTGTTATGACATCTGAAGTAATACCCCCTATGGGCTTGTTTGAACGTTATCTCTCCCTATGGGTGGGACTATGCATATTAGCAGGGGTTGGACTGGGTGTTACTTTCCCTCATCTATTCCAGACAATAGCAAAAATAGAATACGCCAGTGTGAATCTGGTTGTAGCGGTGTTTATTTGGGTAATGATATTTCCGATGATGGTCAATGTAGACTTTGCTTCAATTAAAGATGTTGGAAAAAAACCAAAGGGTTTATGCATAACACTGGTTGTGAACTGGCTTATTAAACCATTCACGATGGCTGCCTTGGGTATTTTGTTCTTTGAATACTTATTCGTTGGTCTTGTAGAACCACAAACGGCAAAGGAATATATTGCTGGAATGATTTTGCTGGGTGTGGCCCCTTGTACAGCAATGGTTTTTGTCTGGAGCCAATTGGTACGTGGTGACCCGAACTATACCTTGGTGCAAGTCTCTGTAAATGACATCATCATGGTTTTTGCATTTGCGCCAATTACTGCATTTCTTTTAGGTCTTACAGAAATTGTTGTGCCGTGGGAAACGCTTTTCCTATCCGTTGTGCTCTACGTGGTAATTCCTCTAATGGCTGGGTATTTCACCCGAAAAGCCTTAGACAACTCGAGCAACCATGAGCGTATTGAAAGTTTTACTTCAAAAATAAAACCGTTTTCTATCATGGGGCTTTTAGCAACGGTGGTGTTATTGTTTGGGTTTCAGGCACAAACCATTATTGATAAGCCGTTGGTAATTGCCTTAATTGCTATACCGCTACTGATCCAAGGTTATGGTATTTTTGCAGTGGCCTATGGTTGGGCATATTTATGGAAGGTTCCTTTTAGTATTGCCGCACCAGCAGCATTGATTGGCACATCCAACTTTTTTGAATTGGCTGTTGCTGTAGCAATTAGCCTCTTTGGGTTAAATTCAGGTGCCGCATTGGCAACTGTAGTTGGTGTTCTTGTTGAAGTACCGGTAATGTTATCTTTGGTTGGAATTGCAAATAGTTCCCGAAATTGGTATGAAAGTCTTTAATTTAGGAGAACTAATAAAGCTAGGACACTGGTTTTGAGAAAGTGTTTTTCTTTTCATCGTATTTATTAAGAAAATCCTTTTCCACCTTCTTTATTTCCCCCATACAACACTTACCTGCGGGGTTACGTACTTCACATGCACAGCTACCGTCTTTTACCTCTTTTCCAATCCATGACAAAAAGGTTGATTTGCCTGTTTTCAAGATCTCCTCAGATATCATTTCCTTGGACACCCCAAAACAATAGCATACGGTAGAGGGACCAGAGTTCTCTTTAGATGCTACCCGGTAACGAAGTTGATCTTTGGTATATTTGATTGAATGGTCTCCAGAAAAAAATACGACTGCACAATCTCTTGAATCGCAAAAATAGAAGGGTCCTTCGCCGACAAAAGGAACAAGAGAGGCTTCAAGCCAGTGTTTAAGGGTGATCGCATTAACAGTCTGTTTGGTAGTTTCACAAAGAGGACAAGAAGAACTTGAGGTAACTTCTGAACAGCAGTCGTTTTTCATTTCAGAGCTCATAATGCACTTTTCAATTAAATAATCCAAAAAAATTAAACCCCGATTCCTTGATTATTTTTATTTCTCGCGGCTCACCCACGCTTAGCACTTCAGCCTTAAACCCATCCCTTTTCAAGGCCAACACCAGTTGCTCACCGGACACGGCCCCAGGAACCGCTTCTACAATGGTGGTGCTTCCAACTTTGTCAAACTGAGTAACTTTGGCATCACGTACCCCAGAGAGTTTATTCAAGGCTTTTCGAACGTCCGGAATACAAGATGAGCATTTCAATCCAGTGACGTTCAATTGATATTGTTGTAACAGTTCTGTTTCAGGCTGATTAGCCTCACTCCCGAAACTCATTCCAGGCAACAAAATCACTAACATTAAAGCAAATAAACTTATTTGGTTTAAAATAAATTTTTCCATAACTCATAATCCTGATAAAAAAGTTAGATGATATAAGGAAGCAAAATCAAAAACACGGTTATAAGCGATGTCCCCAAAAGAATGATTTTGGTTTTTCCGGCACTATCAGTCGTGTTTTCGCAACAAGCTTCATCTGAATCCGACTGGCCTTTTTTTCTAAGATAAAAATAAAATGCCACACTTAAAAGAATAACTGCGAGGATCATCATGGGCATATGAATAACACCAAATTCTCTCACAAAACTGAGCGCTCCTGCTCCAAATCCCAAGCTTCCTAAAATAACTGGTCCAACGCAGCATACAGACCCCAATGCGGCGGCAATCAACCCGCCAACTCCCACCATATTTTCTTTTTCCATAGTTTTCACCCTTGAAAAATCTAAGGAATTATTATCATCCTTTTTAAAATATAAACCCTGTACCTAGACCAGTGTCAAGGTATTTTTATCTCTCATTTTGCCCACTAGAGTTTAATTGCGTGTTTGGTAATGTCCAAATTACAACTATTATACTTTTTACACCAATCCTCGCATTGTTGAGCGAGTTCTTGGTTTCTATAAGCAAATGCGCATTCCTCACAAAGATAATAGGTTTTTTTTTCGCTAACTTGTTCCTTTACCATGTTTAATGCACCTCCTACATAGCGTGTAATCCCAGACTGTAGTTGAAATAAGCCCTAGTATTCCTAACCAAATGATTGGTAGGTAGAAAATTCCAGCTATAATCAAACCCATACTACTAAGAGCAATATTGAAGAGACTTTGTTTCCCATGGTCTTTTTTGTTTGTATGAAGAGAATATAAAACCACACCAAAGGATAAAAATAATACAGGGAATAAAATCACATCATTAATCAGAAAGCCTAATCCAAGCCCGGCTAAAAAAGACAGCAACACGGCAGTTCCTGCACAACATAAACTTACGGCAGATCCTACTATTCCTGCCCATAAACCATGGCTTTTCATTTGTGTATCAACTCACAGGAGCGCAGTTTCCTATCATACAATTTAATATATTTTTCTATGGCAGTAAGGAGAGGGATGATGTGTTTCTTGTCCAACTCGTAAATTCTATTTTTCCCTTTGACACGAGTATTGACAAACCCACAGGTTTGGAGGCACTTCAAGTTATGAGACACCCTGCTTTGCTCAAACCCAAGGGCTGCACAAATTCCGGACACATTTTTGGGGCCTTTTTTTAATAACGTTATAATTCTAAACCGGGTGCTATTTGAAATGGCCTTAAAAAATATTTTATATGATAACTCTGTCATATGACAACGTTATCATTTGTTCTATATAAAGGTATCTATTCGTTTCCAACCCATTACTTTGATCACCAACCAATCCCACTTGCGGCTCTCTTATTTTTAAAGTTTGAACAAGATGTTTTTATAAAACTCCTAGGTTCTTCTTTGGCACCTTATAGACCACAAATATATTATCCAGAAAGTCCAAGGTGCCACAAGTGATGTTTTCAAAATCATAATTGCTGGATTTATAGCGTCGCCTTAGCGTGACAGGGAAGAGCAGCCAATTCGCACTGCTGTGTCTGGCACCAGTTTTATTGGCTCTAGCTGGTTCTCTAATAGCATCAGGGGAAAATGTGCACAAAACATTGAGTTCGCCTTCTAATTGTTTAAATTCTGATACTGTCAACTCAATGGTCATTTCAATTGATTTCCCATCTTTTTGATTTTCTAGTGCAACTATCTTTATCGTTATCCACCTATCATTTTTTAAATTATCTTTGAGGACTTTGCGGTGATACTTAAATTTACCTTATAAATCGGGATAATCAATCACTCTAATTTATCCCGAATTTGATATAAATGGCGATAACCCGTGTTTTTATGGTCAACATATCCTTTTTGCTGAAGAACATGCAGATACTCTTTGGCCATGTTTTTTCCAATCTTTGCGCCAGTAACAATCTCGTTAAACGCTTTTTCCTTGAATTGCTTTTTTTGATAATCATATTGGCCAATCATAAAGTCCAAGATTTTCTTGTGAGGCCATTTTAATTCTTCATCTGTACGGACTTTTTCCCGCCATTGGTGGATTTTTGAAATACCACCAGCCTCCACTATGTCTTTTAGGCATCTTTTCTTATAGGCCTCTAAACCATCCTGTATCAAAAGAAAAGCATCCTCACTAGTTGTTAGTTTATCTTCTAGTTGATTAAATCTACCAGCAAGCACCTCCTCCATCTTTTCTACTCGTTTAATAATGTCCTTTTTCAATTCGTCTTTTTGTATTTTTACCACCCCGTAGTAAGTAAACAAATAACGTTCGGATTATGTAAAGGCCACCATGCTATTTTGGCATTTTTTCATGATGGGGTTTTTATAAAGGAAATGTATTCATTCAATAATGCCAAAACTATCCATAGTGCATGAATTGCAAGATCTAATAAAACAGGTAATCAAAGAAACTGGTTATAAGGTCATGATACAGAAAGGGGGTACTTTAACTAATGGTATTGGCTCAAACGTCTTGAGTAAGTTTGACTGTAAAAAGCGGTGTGTAATTGTCCTATATAAACCTTCACTGCCAAGCCCAGAATATGCACTTGCTCATGAAATGGTCAAATTTCTTCGAGTAGCAAACGCTCCTCAAAATAAGCAAATGCTGGTCATCCCAACCAAAAAAAACACACGGCAAGCCATTAAACTCATGAGAAGTGAATTAAATGAGACAAGCTCTTCAGCACTCTTCTCTGAAAATGAATTGAAACATTTTTATCTCTCCCTACTTGGCTTATTGGTCAATACACCAGGGAATTTTTGGATCAGTAAAAACCTATATAATTACCCGCATTTGAAAAAAGAATCACTAAAAGATCTTCGGCACATGTTTTCCACAAAGGAAGTTAAAATGAAATTGGACAATGTAAAGCGCTACCCAAATACTTTTCTAAAAGCGGTGGTTACACTTGATGCTACTTATGCGCTTTTTTTGGATGAGCTCTGGGGAAAAATAAGATTCTTTAAACCGTATGAAGGGACAGAATTTGAAAAGCTAGCGGTTAAGTTATTAAGGCTGAATAAAAAGGATAAGGGATATGCAGGGGATATAGAGGTGATAAATAAATGGGCGAAAATGCTTGGGTTGGATGGGTATTTTTCGTGGAAGAAGGTTTGAATAGATTACTCAAAATTCCTAATAGACTTAAGTTTAATATTATTAGTATTTTTACGGCTACTTGTGTTGCATTCAATTTTTAAAGGACAACTATATCGTTGTTTCTCGCTCAGAATAAAATTTATAAATATAAGCGCATGCCATCATGAAATGCCAAGTGTAATATCGCAAGATATCGCCCCAAAGATGCAAACCCTCAAAGCTTAATAGTCTTACTGCCTGTCCGCTTTCTAATGTCTTAATTCTGGTGCCTTCATGAAAAATAATATTGTGCTCATTGAAAAACGAAATAGTTAGCCACACAAATATCATGCCTGTACTTAATGAAATACCAACTGTGCATATTGATTTCATCCATTCTTTAGGCGGTTTTTCCCCCAGAAACATTACAAGTCCGAGAAACATAGTCGTAACACAAGATACTAGAATAAACATTAGCGCGAAACCTAGGCCAAAGGCTACATATAATGGTTCCCTATCAGCCCAAGAAAAATTAGCCGTCATAATTCCCATTGGGAAAATCCCAAAACTGAGACCTATGATTGCCCCCCAAAAAAGGCTGCTTTTAATTCTGAATCTTAAATTCTTTTTCTCAATGCATATATGCCACCCTTTGATACAAGGGAAAATAAAGAGCCCTCCTAAAGACGCCATCATAACCCCTTCGGTCACTGTCTTGAATTTTGCGTACCACTCACCCTTAAGGGCATAGTACTCATAAGTTATACTGCTGGTCATTAGGGCAGGAAGCCATGCGGCAAAAGCTAATGAAAAAATACCTCCATATATTAGGCCAAATAATACGTACTTGATTAAAATATCTTTTTGATCAAAGATTCTACGATTTCTTATTTTAAATATCTCTCTCTGCCGCAAGAGTTTTTCAAAAAAGGGAATTGGAGCCTTTTCGGCGATATCTTCGTAAAGGTTCCTCTTTTCATCGTTTTCAATATCGCAGTAATCTTCCTTCAGGTAGGCATGAATTTTTATCTTTTTCTTGGTTTGACTTACAATTTCATCCATTCCTAAGAGCGATGTAATGCCTGGAATCCTTTTATTGTCGGCCAAACTTTTTGTAGCAGCCTCCAGTTCTCCATCTGAAGTTGTTTCTATAATCCGTTCAACGAGAAACTCCGTTGGATCAGATCCCTTAATTTTCCCAAGAGCCTGGGTAAAAATTATTTCGGCATTTTCAATTTCATTAAGCTCATTTATCCATTCAATATATTTGGCTTCCTTTATCGTAACTGTCGACTCTTTACTTGCAAACTCAGTCACCAAAAATGTTACAAAATCAACATAGCCCTGCTTAATCGCACTTTTAAAGACAAATTCAAAATAATCATCTTCTAATAAATCCAATCTGTCCTTATGCTTAACAATTTGCTCTATCCCGCCGACATCCAGAAGGTCGCTTACATTTTTCTTTTCTTTCCACTTCTGCCTTGAGGTTTTCAAATGCGCTCTTGAAAACTTGACCTCTAAATCATTCTTACTCATCCAGCTAAGAACGTGTTTGCCAATACAGTCATGGATTAATTGATGCCTACCATAAACACGAATCAAGAGTCTTTCATCACAAAGACGGTTTAAAACTTTTTTAATATTGCTTGTATTGATACCCTGGCTATTTATTGCTTTAACCAAATCTGCAACTGCATCATGAGCAAAATCAGGTGTCCCCTTATCACTGGACACTTCTTTCAGTATGGCCCTACCCAGTTCACCATTTTTTTCTACCTCTAAATCTGTTATTACCTTTTCGATATAATTGCTAATTAGTTCCCCTGTTTCACCAATCGATTCATAATCATTTACTGTCAAAAGGACAGTTGGTTTTCTGGTTTTCTGTTTATGCACAACCTCGCTAAACAAGTTTTGACATATTATCTGCAAAAAAGGAGGGTAAATTATCTTACCTCTACCTCTAGGACTTTTTTCTCCGTCACGCAAATCCTTTATGATTTGATCTGACAATTCTTTTTCAATTATCATGTCCTTTTTACCAAAAAGAACTTTGATAATTTCTTCAGCCTCCTCTTTCGATAAAAAATCCAACCCTACCGACTGAAACTTTTGCCTAAACTGGGACTCGCAGGTATCTTTTAAGTATCGATTGATAATAGGTAAATATTCTTCTCGAACTGTGAACACAAATTTAACTCTGATTTTTTCTCCTATGGGTGACGATATACATTCTGCTATATCGGCCATTAAAGAATCGCATTCCCTCTCGGTTTCTTCATGCAGAACAAACCTTTCAAACTGGTCCAAAATGATGACCACGGGTCTTTTAAAGTCTTTCACATTACTCAAGAAAAATTCTCTTAATGTAGAATAAGAAAGTGTCTTCTGCTCAGGTTGTTGTTTTTTATGTTCAGAAAATACTCTGTGAATGAGATCGCCGATAATTACTGGCCTTGGGTCCTTTTTTTCCAGGTCATTTATGGAAACAATCCAATCATTCTCCTTTAAAGCTGGAATAATCCTTGCTCGCAAAAACGAGCTTTTTCCTACTCCAGATACGCCAGAAAGAGTGATGACCTTTATGTGTGAGTCATTTAACAATTGATTAAATTCAGTTTCTTCCTTTTCCCTTCCTATGAAATTTTCTCTATCTTCCTCGCTATATCTATTCAGGTGCTTGAAGGGAGAGCTTACTAATCTTTGTTTGGGGAATCTGAAAGTTGCCTCTCCATACAAAATATAAGAAGCCCAGGTCAAGCTCTCTTTCCCATACTGAGTAAAACCTTCTTGTTTCGATTTTTGTAATGCTTGACCAACAGTAAAATTTTGCAGAAGATTCCTATAAAAACTGAGGCCAAAGTGCTTAGCTTCATCCGTATCTACATTCCACAGAGTCCCAATGATAGATTTTACTCCAGCAGAAAAAAATGCCTGAAAAAGCGAAGATTCAGATGGTGAGCCTTTTGCCGTTGTTGATGGTATTAACCCTGAACTACATGAATTAAGGAAAATTAAAGAAGGGGATTTTTCGGAAAAAATCTCTTTTATATCTGCCGGATTAGATTTTTTGTCTGTTAAAAACAAACTGCTATTTGATGGATTTTGCAAATCACATATACTATGCCCAACATAATGAAGGATATCAAAAGCCGTTTCGTCAAGGATGGTTTTTAGTTTGTAATCGGGAGTCTTATGACCTTTAAGTATCAAGGAATCATCAGATATGAGACCGTCTGCGACAAGTGTATCTTTTATCCCACTTACCTCTTCAAAAGTAGATTGTTCTATGTCATCAAACTCTATATCTTCTTCGGACTGAAGATTCGGACAAGGATTCACTATAAAGAGGATTCTAATTCTTCTTTCGCCAGATTCTTCCTCTGCTTTTTTGTAACTTTGTTTAAATTCCCTGCCACCTTTAGTCAACACTGCATTAAAAGTTGGATATTGAAGACCTAAAATATTCTCAATTCCTCCATCAAAGGCCAGAGCCCATGGAATATCTGTATCGTTTGTTTCGATTTTTAAATATTCCGGCTGTAAACCGTACAATCTTTTATCCAGAAAATCCCTTTCTAAAAAAGTTTTATGCACCCATCCGCCGATATCCTCCACAGCTTCCCTATAACCTTTATTATCGAGAATCCCCTCAGTTCCTCTACTATTATCACTGCCACCTAGAAGAGCATAAAAGGTTTGTACAATTCGATTTCTATCAGCTTTTGATACGGATATGATGCTGGGTTCGTTTACTTCACCCTCAGCAAAATCTTTTAGGGAAATTCGGTATGATATTTTCCTTGAAGCTGGTTCAGGTGCCAGCATTTCTATTATTAAGGTGCTGACTGCTATTTCCCTTTGCATTCCGAAATTTCCTCTGAAAAATAAAAATCCCTAGACCCGAAAAACAATAGCCCCTTTCCACTTTCTACCTTTAATCTTCTTTCCCTTGGCATCGGTAAAGCTGACATCCTCTTTATTAGTTGAAACAGTTAAAACCGAATTTTTGCTATCAGCCGTTATTAGAGTTTTAACGTCTTCCTTTTTGAAATAGACTTGTTTGTGCACCTTTTTTCTAGTTCCACGTGTAGAGGCTTCAGGCTTAAATCCATGCAGGCTTCCAGGCCCCTCTACTATCCCATCAATAATAAATTGAACAGACTGAACAAGTGTGTTTTTCAACTCAATTATCTTAATTACAGTCCCTTTTATAGTGAGGAATAACTGATTTTCTTCTGTGAATTTCCCCGCAATTTCAGGATCGGCAATAATTGCTTTTGCTTCTTCCTTTTTTGAAGTTCTAAAATCACCCTTTTTCTCACCAATTAAATGAAGAAAGTAATGGGTTCTTGCATCTTCAATTGTTGATTCTTTGCAGAAAATTAGAAGTTTTTTTGCGGAAACATATCTGGATTCTCGTATCTGCTGTTCTGCCTTATCTAAAATCACTTCAGCAATTTCTCTGGAGAAGTGTGGATCTTGGTCATGAGCCCAAAGAGCTATCTTAGCCACAGAAATAGCTTCTTTAATTCTATTTTCAGCCAATTCATGCTCAATCCGCTGAACACTTGCTTGTTTCCAAAATGAGGATTCTGCTATTTGAATTTCACTCATTTGTTTTTAATGTCTTTGAATTTCAAGCATTGTTCAAAAAGAGTTTTAAAATTCTCACATGCCCGTTTTGCTCTGCGTCGAAGAGAATCAGGCTTCACTGCTTTGCCTTCTTCTTTAGCTAGAAACTTAGCCATATCCTCAAACGACTTATTGGCATTTAGAGCATTGATGACGTTAAATTCCTTGGTAGATAAACTCAGGTACAAAGTCTTATTCCAGCATTCGTTTACCTTTTTCTTATCCTTAAAGGTTTTTTCATAATAGGTGATGTACCTTCTCAGGGAATATTCAAAAATTTGGATGCTCAATGCCTTATTCCTTATTTATTCCAGAATTCAAATAGTATTTATTGGTCCCTTTTTCTTGTAGCAACAATTCCCCATGTTTTTCTTGGTATCTCTCTGCCATCACTTTCAACTTTGAGGTGGTAAAGTGTCGCCCCTGAGGTTTTTGCAAACTTATTTGCCGGTTTATATTTTCTGCCATTTCCATATAGCTCAAGGGCCCTTCTGCCTCTTGATAGGCCATCTGAAAATATTTTTCTGCACCGTTTTTAAGAGCCCTTTCTAACGGGTTATAAGACAAAACATCAGATTCTGACAAACGGCTTAGTGATTTGGACTCAGAATGCTCAAAATTCCTCTTTAAAATTCCTTCACCAGAATTTTCAGACAGCTTTCTTAAAGAGTGTAGTTCAACCTTAAACCTGTCCTTCGTTTTGGCAAAATCCCTTGATAATTCGGCGAGCCTATCCCTGCCACCAAGTGGACCAATAGAGTAGGCATCTCCTACCTTGCCATCTTTATAAGTTCCCATCTTAACTACCTAATAGGATAGGTAGTATTTAAATCTTTCGTTTCTTTCCAGTAGTAACAATTCCTCAATTAGTTATTGTCCAGGTTTTACCATTTTGTCCGGATTTTCCGGTCTAGTCCGGGGTTTCCATGGCTACCGATATAGTGGCCTTGAAGTCAGGATTCACTTCTTGGCTTCGGGGTTCGGGAAACCCTATTAACACCTAAATTGTCCCTTTTGTCAATAAACACAGATGTTTGAGACGGTACGTCAGGGATAAAATTCAACATTTTTTCAGAGGAAATACAATGAAAACCAATAAAAAACGAACTTCCGGGAAAATGCCAAAAATGAAGAATGGTTATTTTGAACAATCTACACGAAACATCCACGTTCTCGAAATGTCGCATGGAGAAGCGCAGAGGATGATGGAACGGATAGAAGAAGGCAAAAAGGTGACCCGAAGTTGCTTCATGTGTGGTCGGAGTGAAAACTATTCATCAGCCCACCTTTTAGACACTGGTGAAGGTTTAGCCCTAAACGAAGTACCGCAAGCCCTTGTCTCCTTTACCAGGAAGATAAAAAACCTGGCTTTTCATTTTTCCCTTTGCATGGACCACGCGATTTTGCTGGCAGGGAAATCGGCAGATGATGATGAGTGAACTCATACCTGTTTGAAAAACTCCCCGGAAGCCATTGCTTTCGGGGAGAACAAATTTCCAATTATTTCCAAAGGCCAGAAATTTGTAATGCTGTGAGAGTTTCGATAACCAAACACTTATTGCTCAATAATTAAAATGTCAGATTCTAAAGACAACATATTTCAAAAACAGGGCTCATTAGAGAGTTTTCTTTTAAAGGTGTTTTCTGAAAAAAGACTTCTAGAACTTCTTGCTGTTTTGATTGAGTTGAAAATCAAAGACCCTGATGAGTTGAGAAAAATGTCCTTTAATTGGAAATACAATCTTTCCAGAGAAAAAGTTTTAGTTATTGAAAAAGTGGCTAGGGGAGAAAAGAGAGAAGTGATGGCCGAGGAGTTTCATGTTGATAAAAAAACAATCGCCCGTTGGCTTAAAAATTCTATGGAAAAACTTAATGTCACCTGCAAAGAACAGCTTATTTCACTTGCCGGAAGATATGGAATCGGACAAAAGGGCAAAAATTGATTCTAGAGACCCATTCTTGCCACTTATTTCACAGGTTATGGTCTCGAAAATGAGCTTTGAATTTGATTTGATGAGACTGACACAGCAAACGATTTTGGAACTGTTATATGAATCTAGTTACCATACTTTTTTTATTGCCTGTAGAGAGCGTATTGAGGAAGAACGTGACATTGATAGCGTTCAATCAAGGGTTGGCCTGTTTTCTTTTCGTATTGGTTATTAAGAGTGTGAAACGAGGAAGGATTGAAGCGAACACCTGCCATTTCATTTATGAGGTCGGCAAGCTTAGGAAGTTCCATGGATTGGTAACCGGACATGGCAAAAGCCAGGTTTACGTATTTATCTATGCTCCTTCTAACCTTGATGCGATGCGCCTTCACCTGATTATATTTTTCACGAGAAAAGTTTGGTTGAGTGGACTCGTATTGCCAATCCCAAGAGGGTCTTTTTTTATGCAGTTCTTTTTTGTGAGGGAACAACTCAAAGTAAACGGTGCTGGAATGGACGTTGAATTGGTCGGCAACTCGCTCTACTGCATGACTCTGCTTCAACCCCTGACTAATGTATTTTTCATAGCTTTGGGTATAGAGGTCCTTCACTGGCAACTCAGGATAGTTCGATGGAGACAGCTTTCTATCATCAGCAATAGATTCCAAGCTCATAGTGAGCAAGGGAGTGTCTTTTACTCAAAAGCTTTTCGCTTTCATAAATTCGACATTATTAAGGAGGCCTACATGAAACTTTTTACTATAGATACAACAAGAACTAAAGAATGCCGAGTAATGAATTTAACCATTTTTTCTAATCCCAGATTTAGAAGACAAGAAAAGCCTGAACAGGTTTCATCATTCGCAGAACTGATCGGCTTTAACAAGACGGACGGTTATTTTCAAGAAACCAAGATACCAGTGGTTAAGAGGTAGTCTATTTTTTTAAATTTATATATTTCAACTTGAATATCAACCCATCACCACAAGGAGCACATCATGAACGACAAAAAATCACCTGTTAAACGAACCATCAAGAGAAAACCGCAAGACAAACTGACTATAAAAGTGAACTGCTTAAATGATGTCAAACAACTTGCAGACAAGCACAAAGGAAAAGATGAGGAATTAGACAAAGCATTGCAGGAACTTCTAGCCAAGACTGGTTCAATCGTGAAACAAGAAGTAGAAAAGAAATCTGCTGAATGGTCATTACCCGTCAACGGGTAATCCACACTTATCGGAACGTTTGTTTCTTTGTTAACACTTTTTGAAGGGACTATTCTTGTGTATTTCAAAACGTATTTTGACCACATAAAAGATAAAACTCCCACGGGGAAAACGATTGCCAAACAATTACAGCACATTCGCCCAGGGAGACACACTGAAATTGAGTTTTCCGGATTTACTGATGACGCCGGCAATCTTCACCCTCGGCCACCAGTAACTGACATCAACTACTCCCCGGAACCGGTGTATGAAGAGCGTACAGTCCAGGCAGATTATGGATTGGATGCTTTGGAGTATGAATCAGGCTATCCAGAGTTTCAGGAGCGGATAACCACTACTCCTGACAACTCATTTCATTTGTTACGAGAGGACCACTCGCAAGATCCATTATGGCTTGAAGGACAAGAGCGTTCAGAAATACTTGAGGCCATTGCGGAGATAAGGCAACAGGGAGATTTTGATCCTGACAATCTATCCCCTGAGCAGGAGATTGAACTCAACATCAATATGGCACAAGCGGGTTATGCCGACCCACAGGTTGATACGTATCAACAAGATTATGCTCAAACACCTGATCTCGTAACTCAACAAGATCAAGACCAAACGTTAGAGCAACGAGTTCAGGAATACTTTCCTGACCCATTGGCTCAAGATGCAATAAATCCCATGGATCAAATAGGCTTATTTCCTGATCCGTTTGCACCTCATAACGGCATGAATCCATTTGCTCCTGATTTAAATAATCAAGGAATATGAGGTTAATGATGAACGATTTTAGTGACCAGTTTCAAAATAATCCTCGAGGCCAACGAGTAGAACACACGGTCAGCCGATTTAAAGTTATAGAAGGATTTTCTGGTGCAAATGCGTTTGGCAAACAATCGGAAACCATAATCGGCAATGACTTGGAAAATGTGGTGACGGTTGACACAAACCTTCATCTTCTTGCATGCGGACATTATGTATATGCGGGACCACAGGATATCGGTGGCGTGTGCCATTCATGCAGAAACACGGCTTGTATTTTTTGTATTAGATGCTGTTCGCGGTGCCATCATATTTTCTGTCTGCAACATATGGACAGCGAAAAAGGAAGGCCTGATGTACGTCGGTCTGATGAAGGAATGCCGGATCAGGAAGTATTTGAGGAAGCAAGGTCTGTTTGTAATAGATGCGGTAGCATTTTGTTTGGTATCGAATGCGTAAAGGGCGTGGGCGTTGTCTTTTCGTTTATTTTCAAATGTATTCACTGGCTCTTTTCAAAGAGATTTTAATATGCGTCAACAAAATTTATTCAACATGAATGGGTTATTTGAGTTGGCAAGATTAGCCAAGATGGATAAAGACCCAACTACCCAAAAAAGGTTGTATCTCCTAGGCAGGTCAAATAACCGAAATGTCTTTAACGCTCTGGTGAAAGAGCTTCGACATAAAGCATTGATTGAAAAATTAGATGGATATCCTTTTTCACCAGTGAGCGAAGAACTCATGCTTAGTGGTATCCCTTCAAACGATCGGATTCAGCTTGGTCAGGTGAAAAAGTCGGCTGTTCCGTTTGTGATAAACCTTCAGGACTTAGCTAAACACTGTGTGATTTTCGGTGGAACTGGATCGGGGAAAACCACTTGGCTTATGCATATGATTAAACAATGTCTAGAAAAAAATATTCGTGTTTTCATCTTCGATACTGAGAAAAGGGATTACAGAGGTATTTTTAAAATTTATAAGGAATTTTTGGTCTTCGACCTATCAAAGAACTTTAAGTTTAATGTTATGCAACCTCCTCCTGGAGTTTCAATTTTACAATGGATAATTACCTTAGTTCAGGTTTTTTGTAAGACACATTCGTTATTAAACTTATCAGAAGCA
>Ga0114933_10000261_pt1 | contig 65120 bp, 63 predicted proteins | sample 4SBtaG_FD_89691 | JGI IMG/M metagenome (GOLD analysis project Ga0114933, IMG submission 89691) | Deep subsurface microbial communities from Kolumbo volcano to uncover new lineages of life (NeLLi) - 4SBTROV12_W25 metaG | ecosystem: Environmental > Aquatic > Marine > Volcanic | place: Kolumbo...
ACTACTGCTCTGGAAGCGACCACGGCACCCTCCCCAATCGTGCAGCCCGGTTGAACTATCGATCCAGTTCCGATTAGCGCGCCATCTCCGATCACCACTGGGGCCATCACCAACTCCCCCTTCTCCGTCAGGTGAGCGTTGATCGTCGCGTACCCCCCAATCACCACTCTCTCGCCTATCGTGACGGAGCCAGCGTCGTTCACGTTGGGCGTATTGATCTGCGCGCCCCTGCCAATCTTGGCCCCGGACAGCCTGTAGTACAGGTTGCCGATGAACGAGGGAACCAAATGAGGCAAGAAGAACAGAGCAATCTTGTGGAATACCATGGACCATGCCCATTGTATCGTCAGAAACGACTCCAAGGGGTACCTCCCTGGGTCCAACCTAGGCCGTAGAAGCCCGCCCAAGGCGCCGCAAAGAATCACCAGGGTGACTCCCCAGGTCACTATCGACATACCGAGAGAGATCCCTGTTGCTAGGTGGTCGATCCAGTAATCGCCACTGGACAGGATTTCACGAAGCTCTGTGAAAAGTGCGATTGCAGGTACAGCGGCAATCCCCACAATACAAGCCAAAAAGGGTATAATAAGCAGTGTAAGAAAATTCTGAATCAGAGTGAACGAACCCTTCATCACTCCTCCTCCTGAGTATTTGCTAGCCCAGCTTCCTCGTCTACCTGATTCGCTACCTTGATGCCCTCTTCAACGTCAACAACAAAGAAGAAGCCCATTCCAATCAGTATCGGAATAACCACACTCAGAAGCCCCATCCTGCTATCCATAGAGGCTGCTACAACAGCATAGATAATCGGTCCTAGGACCGACACAGCCTTCCCAATGAATGCGAAGAAACCGAAGAACTCAGTTGTCTTGGAAGCAGGTATTAGCATACTGAATAGGCTTCTCGAGAGGGCCCCTGCAACCCCCATTACCATCCCAAAGGTCATTCCGAGGATTATCCACTGCTTGTTTATCCCAAGTCCTGCAGGCTCCCATAAGTTGTCCCTCAGGAAATTCGGCCACCAGTCCACAGGGCCACCTTCGATTACGGTGGGGTGATCATTCCCGACTGAGTACTCACCATCCAAATCCCCCCCGAGGAATGAGAAAGAGAATCTATGGTCAGTCATTCCTGACATATCAGAAGAGAGCTGCGAAGCCTCCTCTAAACTCAGAAGATAACGTGCATCGTCCCCCGATTTAAGGTAAACTAGGAAGGCCACGCGGAATTCTTCGTCCCCAGCTCCTGACTCGCTAACCCAACCGTCAACCCCCCTATCGTACAAAGTGGAGAGGCGATAAGCATCTTCTTCTTCATCCCAATCGTACTGGAAGTCGTACCTGTCGTGATCCCCCTCGAGCTCCAATGGGGCGAATCCAACACCCAAAACAGAAATGATGCAGAAGATAGTAAGTGCAGCACCCAAGATGTTTTTGTTACTGTATTTACTAGCCAACTTTCCTCCTATTATGGTCATCGGGATAGCGGCAATGTTCGCTGAGAGAAGCAGAACGAAGTTCATGCTGAAGTCAATCCTCAGAACCGAATCAGCATAAGCAGCAGCAAGTCCGCCTATTGCGTTGATTCCGTCGTAGAAAAGAAGGTAACCAATCATAAAAAGAGTCAAGATCCTGTATCTCCTGATCTCGGAGAATGTATTCCTTATCTCCCTGATGCCATCAACTACTGCCTCTCCGAAAGAGGCATATTCGGTCGGATTAGGTATGTCCGGTTCAGGGGTGTCTCTGAAAAACGGTATTGAGAATCCTAGCCACCACAGGGCGCTAGTCAGGAAAACAAATGACTGAACGTTAGGGTCATTGAAACCTAGCTTTAGCCCCACAATAAGATGAATTGTGAGAAGTGTTGACCCACCTAGGAACCCATATGCATAACCCCAACTCGATATATGGTCCATCAGTCTCTTGTCCCCCAGGTACGGAAGGAAGGCAGAGTAGATTGCATGACCACCTGCGAATCCTATGTTGCCCATGATTAGGCATATTGCTAGGAATTTGTATGATGACCCATCATCCATATAGGGGGCTAAACCCATTAGACCAGTAAATAGGATGCCGACAATCGTGTATACCTTCAGTATCCTCTTCTTTATCGGCATCCTATCTGCAATAGCGCCCAGGATGGGACTGACTATCGCAACAAAGACGCTTGAGATTCCAAGGACCACTGCATAGAAACTGTCCCCAGTGAAGGTCATCCCAGCATAGTCTGCGCTTCCACCATTTGCTAGATTGAACATACTCGATAGGAGAGTCGGGACCACTACAGTGATCACAGTTAGTGCGAAAGCCTGGTTAGCCCAGTCGAACCAGTACCAGCCCTGGAGCGATTTCTTGGAGTCGGGATCCATTTCTTTCAGGAGCCGAGCAACTACACCTGAGTTGTCTACTCCCACATTCGGATTACCAGACACGTGCTTCGGACACGTTAACGAGTCTTTAGTGTCGCCCAAGAACTATGGAACCAAATATTCTCGATATTGTCACTAATCTCAATAAGAACCTCATCGGGGGCCGTGCATGGGTCAGGCTTGCGGGTTGATGGGCGATGGCTCAAAGTCTACCAAGGTCCATCACCTAGTCAAGGCCCCTGAGAATACTCCTGAATCTGTTTCAATTAGGGAGTCTTGGGATGCCAGTAAGCCAGTCACAGTCTACAAGACTCCTGAGAATCTTCCCGATGGAACTCCCTGTCAGGCAGTGACAGTAATCCTCAGGACGAAGGGTTGTGCATGGTGGTGGAAATCCGGTTGTACTTTCTGTGGCTACTTCAACGATGTCAGGGATGACGTAACTTCAGAGGATATGTTCAATCAATGGGAAGAGGCAAAAAGACGCACTAAAAATTTCGAGGGATGTGAAATGATCAAAATTTACACGTCTGGAACGTTTTTTGAGGATAGAGAGAATCCTCCCGAATGGCAAGAAGCGGTCCTAAGGGAGACTCATGAAATGGGACTTCATTTGGTAATTGAGGCGCAGGCCCAGATGTGCACTCCAGAGAAACTTGCCTGGGTGGCTGAGAGGCATCCCGGATGCACGGTGGCAATAGGACTCGAGGCATATGACGACACGGTCCTCCGATTCCACGCCAACAAAGGATTCTCAACAAAGCAGTGGCACAGGGCCGTTGAATACTTGAGAAAAAATAATCTCAGGGTCAAGACATACCTGCTATTCAAGCCACCATTCATGTCAGAAGCAGACGCCCTTCTTCACACGTCGAAATGGGTTTCTGAGGTAGCTCCACTCTCAGATGAGGTTTCAATAAATCCAATGAATATTCAGAAGAAGACAATAGTTGACAGGCTGTTCAGGAACAGGGAGTACAGGCCTCCCTGGCTTTGGTCCCTAGTCGAGATGATCACCGCTTCCCATGACTCGATAACAGAGACAGATTGTCGAGTCATAGTTCATCCCACAGCAGGAGGGAAGATTCGGGGTTCACACAATTGTGGCAAGTGCGATACAGACGTGGTTGCAGCGATAGAGAGATACTCAGTCTCAGGCGACATAGGGGAATTCGAAGGGCTGCACTGCGATTGTAAATCATCTTGGAAGTCGGAGCTCGTCTCAGACAGTAGCCTGCCAACCCCTCTCGGCTCAGGTAGTGACAGGCGAGGAAACAGAATAGACGCTCTCAGGGCGCCATGACCACGAGGGACGTAGTCCCTCGCCCAATGCTTAAGGGTCAATCTCCGCTGGTTCAGCCCGCTCCTGCAGCTCGTAGCGAGGTGATTTCCAATGTCAGACCAAGGCTCAAGCCAAATCACAGAGTTCATACAGGGGGAAAAGGAACCCCAATCTTCCTCGGTAGTCCTAGCTCTTGGAGTGGTAGCCTCACTATCCTTCCTTCTCCTCTATGGGATCCTCTACCCAGGTAGGGAAATGCCGGTAGTATCTGAGCTTCTACCTATGTTTGAGGGAGTATTCGACTCTGGAATCTGGTTCTTCCTCCTCGGTGCGATGCTCGGGATATTTGCAATAATCGGGACGATGCTAACAGAGGCAACCAGTGAGTGAGGTAATCCCATGAGTGAAATAATTCCAACCCTGGCTATTTTCTGGCTGTTGATGGTCGTTTCGTTCATACTAATGAAGAGGGGACTGTCAATTTTCAACGATGTTGCCAAGGGAATGGTCATGTTCATGCTTGAGAAAGCACTAGGCCCAGCAATCGACTTCGTGCAGGGTAAACCGGGTTCCGCATCCAGAACATGGATCATGCACGGTATGATTTGGGCTATGTTAGCCTCCATATTGACTTTCGCGGGCCTTTGGCTGTCCCATGATTCAACTGCACTACACAGTCTAGGTGCGTGGGGGTACTCCCCCGACTCACACGAACTGATGTACGCAGGCAGATTTGCAGCATTATTCGGGGCAGTGGGGATGATGGTAATAGGGGCCGGACTACATGTGGTCCCAACCCTCTCAGGAACAAATCTGGCTAGCGAGTCGAATGCAACTCTTGTTTCCGGACTCTGGACTCTCTCAGTTCTAATACTGGTCATTGGCGCCCATGCAAAAGAGATTCTTGGAGTAGACATAATTGTCCTTGGAACCGCATTGCAAATACTGGCGATGACGGCAATTATCCTGAATCAATTACTGACTATTTCCAATGCCACACGCCCAATAGCTATCCCAGGATGGCTAATTATCTTCGGTCTGATTGGAAATCCTCTAGCCGTTGTCTCAGTGTTCCTAAGCGGTGCATACGGGACTGGCGTGGGACAGTGGCTAGTCTACCACATGATTGGCGGGACGTTCTTCTTCTGCGGAATAGCTGGCGTATCGCTCTACGCCTCGAGCATGGGGAGCGGCAACCCACTTTGGTCTAGGACTCTGGTAGGTTTCACGCTCTTCGGCGCTTTAATCTCAATCAATCCCATGGGCTCAACTGATCCATCAATGGCCGTTGATATGCTCGGACTCGAGGCATCTGAAATCAGCTCCTCCACTCAAGACCACATATCCGGATCGTTCCTGATGGCTCTAGCTATGATACCTGTAATCGCATACAGCTCCAACTTACTGGTTACCCTAAGGGGAACGGACGCATTTGTTGAAAATGCGGACTCCCCTGGAATAGCAGAGATGAACATGGGAGCATGGATGCTGATTCCAATAGCGATAGGCTCCCTATTCGTCCAGACCGATGCACTCGGCGGCGCCGGCGAACTATCAGGGATTTCCCAGACTCTGGACCTACTCTCGTTGTGGGCGGTCTTGATGCCACTGTCTTTGGGTACGGCACTCTACGTCTTCCCGCAGGTTAGCGGTAGGAAGGTACTGTCGGTAAGCCGTTCGAGAGCTGCCTTCTGGCTCATGTCAGGAGGCGCCGTCGCCGGACTTACATTCACCATCATGGCCGATCTGAACGATATGGCCCTGATTGAGTCTCTTGCCGAAAACCCATCCTCAATCACAGAGGAACTTAGGATTCTTGGATCCGTGACCTTCTACGGTACCGTCTTGGGTTCCATATTCCACTGCACCAATCTTATCAGTGGCCAATTCAGGGGGGAAAAACTGTCTGAAGAAGTAGAATCGTCCACATCACTTTCTCCTCATACCTACGAGCTGACCTCTTCTACTTCAGTTAGGAGAATCCTAGCTAGCGGGGCGACATTGGATACTGAGGTAATCCCAGTCTCTCAGAGTGAAGAGGCTGGATCAGCCACAGAACTCTGATACCGTCAACTTGAGGGAATACCACCTCTTTGAGATAAACGGGGATGACATGCGAATAGGCCTAGTGGGGAAGCCGAACGTCGGCAAATCAACCATGTTTTCCGCCTTAACTGAGTCACTAGTCGAAATTGCAAACTATCCTTTCACAACGATAGAGCCGAATGTAGGGGTCGCTTGGCTCCCACTTCCAGATAGTTGCGCTTGTAAGGAACTCAGAACTAAGAGGGAGGAGTCGGGGAGACTCGATCAAACATCCACAGAAGACCCCAGGATGGGAAGCATTTGCGTCCCTAACACAGGCAGATGTAGCAATCACAGGAGACTAGTCCCAGTCACACTGATCGATGTCGCCGGACTCGTGCCAGGGGCACACGAGGGAAGAGGGAGGGGAAACCAGTTCCTCTCAGATTTGGCCAGATGTGACGCCCTGATACAAGTCATCGATGTCTCTGGCTCCACGGATATGGAGGGAAATCCAGTAGGTTCGGGGGGCTCCGACCCAATGGAGGAGCACAGATTCCTGCTTGAAGAGATCGACCGCTGGATAATTGGAATTCTGAATACTGGTTGGCATAGGGGTGCCAGAAGGGTACAGGCAGAGGGAGACAAAGCGCTATCCATCTACATCCTAGACCAGCTCACTGGGATAGGCGCCAAGGAAAGACACGTCTCTCTAGCAATTTCTGAAGTAATTTCGCAATACCCGAATGCTGGTCCTCCATGGGATTGGAATTCCGAGCACCTCGCTACCCTCGCCTCTTCAATCAGGAATGAATTATTTCCTATATCCGTAGCAGCGAACAAAGCTGATAGAGCTATCGAGGGGTCCTTGGAAGAGCTTTCCAGAAAGGTAAACGAAAATGGAGGAACGCTGGTCTTGACTAGCGCCGAAGCTGAACTTGCATTGAGAAGGGCATCGATAGCCGGACTGATTAGCAACGACCCGGGAGAAGCATCCTTCGAGATCACAGAAAGGGGAAAGGCCGACTTGACAGAGAAACAGGAGAAAGCCCTCAAATCTATATCAGAATCACTCGAAGAGTGGCAGGGAGGGGGCCTGATTGGACTACTGAGTGAGGTAGTTTTCGGCAGACTTTCGAGAAGGGTCGCATACCCCGTGCATGACGAGACACATTGGACCGATGGAGACGGAAACATTCTCCCTGATGCAATTCTGATTCCAGGTGGGACCACGGCCAAGGGATTGGCTTTCGAGGTCCACTCTGACTTGGGAGAGGGGTTCATCAGGGCGGTAGACGCGAGGAGCTCAAGGGTAATAGGAGCCGATTACGAGGTCCAAGATGGAGACGTAATCAGCATCTACGCAAAGACCTGATCAAGCTTCCATTTCTACTGCGGGTTGAATGATCAACTCATAGGTCATCGCAGTCCATGTGATCTCATATTCCTCGTCTGAGTCAACTATTGAGCCCAGTGGTGAAGGGGGCGAGCTGATATCCGCAGTAATTGTAGCAGCCCAAGTCCCTCTGCCTAGGCCACCATCATTCCACTCCGCCCTTATCTCCGACTCGCTCATTCCCGAGGCGGTGTAATTTGATCCAGAATAGTTCGATGTTACATCCCACCTGAGGGTGAATCCTGAGTCTCCCCCAGAGCACATCCCATCTCCGCTTTGGTCCTCAAAATCTCCTGTAGCGCCACTAACGTCACTGGTCCCCTCGGCACTATCGGTAAAGCCAGGCCCAGGGTCGTCGTTATCATTGCAGTCGATATCCAACTCGATGTATCCAATGTTCATCTCCGAAGCGACATCAAAGAAAGTATCGTGAGTATCTCCGTCCCCCATCACCTGAGTATCTTGCAGTACTATCGGAGTCTCCATGAAACCGACCTCCCAGTTTCCAGAGCCACCAGAGCCACCAGAAACTATCCCTTCATCAACCAATGGCATCCAGGCAAAATATGCAGGAAATAATACCAAGAAAGCAACGCTACCAGCAAACATCCCAATTTTTCGTGGGGTATCGAAGAGCTCCTGGATATCCATTTCCTTCAAGCTCCGGTTAACGCCTTCTCTTTCAAGTCCTCTATCGCCAGCTTGTCCAAGAAGCAATTAGTCTACTCGCGGCGAACTAGTCCAAGAAGAGATATCAATGCCCTCATTCCTGAAAATAATCCTAGATCTACGGAATTCAGGAATGAAGTAACCAATCATGGAACGTTCCCAGAACGTCCATTTCCATGGGCATCTCGGGAGTATTGAGCACCACTCAGAGAAAATCCCCCCCCATTCGTCAGCACTAATTGTGTCGGGGATGTCAAAGGATACCATTGACACCCTACCTGCGGAACCGGGTACGAAACTCCATGACCTCAGAGACAGGCCATCTACTTCATCCTCGTCGATTACCATCCCTAGGACCCTCGCAGATCTGGTGAGTGGCATTATTATTGCCCAGCGATTTACCACACGGGACTCTTCGACTCTGTGCATCTCCCAGCCTCGGGATTCACATACAGTTCTGAATGATCTCAAAGCATCCACGGGAGTTACCGAGACCGGAATCTCAAGGAGTCGCATTGAGCCCATATGGCCTCGCCTCTATGCTATCGCCCATAGCGCCTTCGCGACCCTGTTTCAGCTGGTACTTTACCCGAAAAGCGAGCCGAGGCCTTCGAAGCCACCACCATCGTCCTCTGGCTCTTCCTCCGCAGCTGCTTCTGCTGGTGCATCTCCCGATGCTCCCCCTGAAGCTGCCGCAGGAGCGGCCGAGGCGACTGGTGCGGCTACGGCAGTGGCCATCGCCTCTCCGATATCCACGGATCCCAACGAAGCAACCATTGCTTTTACGCGGGCGCTATCAGCGTCCACTCCAGCAGCGGTAAGCACAGCGCTTACGCCCTTTTCGTCAATCTCCTTATCGGCCGAGTGCAGTAACATTGCAGCATACACATATTCCATCTTTTTTCACCTTCTTTTTCATCCGAAGAGGTCGCCGAGTCCATCGAACCCGCCTTCTTCTTCTTCCTCCTCCTCGACTTCGGCAGGTGCTTCGCCTCCGTCTTCCGCCACTTCGGAGGCCGTGGCGGCAGCATTCGATACTGCAGCAGCGCCAAGCGCAGCTGCGAGCTCTTCATCGAGCGCTGAGGAATCTAATTGGCTGGCTATGGCCAGCACGCGCGCATTCGCGCGAGATATGAACAAAGAAGCAGTCTCGCTGTTCACGACCCCTGCTTCTATGGCAACAGAGAGAGCTTCACTGCTAGCCTTCGAAAGTAGTGTTGGCATAGTTTCTGTGGTAAACCATCTGATGTTGCACGCTAGGTTGTAAGCACCAGAATTTGCAATCACTATGTTGTCTCTCAGACCGTCGGTATCCAAATCCAGATCGGAGGCCGAGAGGACATCCCCCTCATCTAAGACTCCAATCAGTATCAGTCCGATCTCGATGGGGTTGATTCCCAATTTTGAAAGCATTAGTCCTAGCTCTCCATCGATTTGCTCTCCCTTGTTGACTACTGTCACCGTCTTCTGTATAGCGACAGCCCCCTTGTCTATCTTAGCTGGGATTCCCACAGCGTTGAACTCTCCGACAATCGGTCCTGGGCCGAATTCAGTGGGTCCTTCTTCGACAATTATGTCATTTGGAGCAACCTCTCCATCCTTGGCCGCCCTCCCCTGTCGAGTCTTCTCTAGTTCCTCGAACAATTCGTAGCAGTTTAGTGAGTCAGTGTGAACGACACATGGCTGAATAGCTCCCTCCAACATGGCCTCCAAGTCTTCTTCGGTCAAACCTGCATCCTTCCATGCGATCCTGATGAGGCTCTTCTTAGCCATGGTCATGGTCAACATTCCCCTGAGGGACTCCCTCATGTCTAGCATATTCTTTGCAGGGACCCCAGCTACGTCCACGACTCCGACGATCCCCTCCTTTCCGACGATGTCCGTAAGTTCAGAGACACGATCGGGTTTCCAACCGGCGACCTTTGGAATCAAAGAACCACCTCGACCTTGATGGAGGGCCCCATCGACGTCTTGACGTAGCACGACCTGATGTTACCTGCTCCCCTTTCCAATTTTCCAACTACCCTGGTCCAGATCGCCATCCCATTTGCTGTAAGATCGCCAACTCCTTGTTCCCTGGAGCCCATGGCAGTGTGGAATGTTATTTTGTCCCTTGATCGGACTATTGCTGTATCCTTGAGGCCCGCTGCTATCATCCCAGGATCGACATTTGGAGGGACCGGCCTTGGCATCTTACCCCTAGGTCCGAGAACAACACCGAGGAACCTACCAACTGTTCCCATGTGTGGTATTTCAGAGAGGAAGAAGTCGTATCTATTCGCCATCTTCCTAGCCTGCTGTCTGTTTCCGCCGATATCTTCTATCTGAGAAGGATCAATCACTTCTATTCCTGCGGCCTTTGCCTTAGTGGACATCTCGCCTCCTGCGAACATAGCAATTTTGACAGGCTTCCCCCTTCCAGAAGGTAGCCTAACCTCTTCTTGAATTCGGTTAGCCGGATTCTTCAGATCGACTTCTCTCAGGGTGAAAGCCATCTCTAGCGTCTCAACGAAGTTACGCTCAGGTGACTCATCTAGAGCCTGTTGAATAGCATTCTGTATGTTTTCTTTCATTCAAACCACCTCTGCGGTCAGCGAGGTTACCCTCTCCCGCAATTCGTGAAGCATCATGCGAAATGCTCAGCGAAGTCCCCCTTGCTCATAGCATCGAGAGCTTCCTTCGGAGGCATTCCTTCGACATTAACTCTCATTGAAACACACGTTCCCATGATCTCACGGCACCTAGCGTACAGCGTAGCACCTGTTAGGCGGTCCGACTGCTCATCAGCCAGCTTCTTGACCTGGTCCATAGTGAGATTCTCATCAGCCTCTTCCCATGAGCCGTTGCACTTCTTCTTACCCATGGATTGGGTGATCTTGTGAGGAGTCTCATTACGTGCAGACATCTCTAGTACCCCCTTGGTGCGCCCCGGCGACCTACTCTCCCTATTTGAGCGTGATGCAACCTCTGAAAAATTGCCCCTTCCCTCATTCGACTCTCTGTGTTACTCTTACTTGATCTGCTCTGATGTTCAAAGCGACCGGAACAGCGGCTTCGAACAACTCCACAGTAACCTCTTCTTTGCTCTCGCTAACGCCAATGACTCTGGCAGTTGCACTCTTGAAGGCACCGCCCCTGATTTCTACTATGTTGCCCTCCTCTATTCCTGCAGTAGCTGCCTTCGGCTCTAGATAAGGTAGAATGTCACGGAGGGGGGACTCTCCATCCAGTACCTTACGACAATTCTTCATTGGCGTTGCGGAGACCCCAACTCTCCCGATTAGCTTCTCAACATGGTGTAGTGCGGTCGCCTCTATGAAGACGAAACCCTTGAGATAGCTCGGACTGAGGACCCCGAAGATCTTGTCTTGGATATCCCTCAGTGAGCCGGTTCCTGAAAGGCGTGCTCGAATCTCCCTGGAGACGTTCTGCTCTTGCCCCATACTGGTCTTCAAGATGTAAAGGAAAGAAGCGACGTCACCATACATGTTTCCTAGTTGTGGGACCATATACCTGGAAGACCTGCTATCTGAGGTGTCTTCAGGCTCAACCCAGTTGATGTATCCCGGGTCGACCCAACTGAATCCCTTGTAAAGGCCACGAGCTTCCACACTGTCGCTATCACTCAGGAATAGTAGTGGGGTGACGTCATTAAGCCTGTTTCCAAACTCCAACCCCCTGGCTTCTCCGGATCGAACGAATGTCAGGCTCTCTGCCTCAATTCCAGTTGTCTCGGTGATTCTCGCAGCAACCGCGTCGATGTTGTCTGAATCACCTGCACCGTAGATTCCGTCCCAAGCACCGGGGAAGTCTGCCACTCCGTCGGCTCTCTGCATCAATAGGACCTTCTCTCCGTGGCGGATGTAAGCAACAAATGCGTCAGACATAGTTTCACCTAGTTAATCAGCCATGCGAAGAACTTCGGGAGTGCAGTATCCATTGCCCAAAGCATAGCGAATCCTATGAAGCCCAAGACGAACATTCCTATTCCACAAACAATAACCGTCTGCCTGAACTCCTGCTTCGAAGGCTTTCTGGCCATCTTCAAAATTCTCGCATATGAGCCAGTCTGAAGGCTCTTGACACGGCCCTCGATGCCATCTTGCCAACCTTGAACGGTCTCCTCGATGGGCCCGATATTAGAACTCTCGATAGCCATGACTCAACCTCGAAGCGGTCTGCCGACCGGAGGACCTCATTTAAGCACGCCGGACGAGCCCTAGGGCTCGAAAAGAGACTCACCCTACGAACTCAACGGTTCTGCTACGTAGATTACGCATTTGTGTGTGCAGTGCTGCTCCATGAATCTGCTCGCTCTTGACACCAGTAAGTACCAGAAGGACCCTTATCCCTTCGCCCATGCCTGGATCAGTAGTTGCACCCCAGATTATTCTAGCATAGGGGTTGATTTTATCCCGGATAATTTTCGCACATGCTTCTGCATCTCCCAATGAAAGAGTAGATCCTCCGACAACATTTACCAATGCACCTCTGGCATCTGAGATGTCAATATCTAGTAAGGGAGATTGAAGGGCCTCCTCGGTCGCCTTAATCGCCATATCTTCGCCTTCTGCCTCGCCGAGTCCGATCATAGCAACCCCCCCTCCATTTTCCATGACAGACCTTAGATCCTGGAAGTCGAGATTGACGATTCCCTCCTTGGCAATCATCTCCGAGACTCCTTTGATACTCCTCATTAGTAACTCATCTGCAACACGGAATGCTGCATCCAGGGGGAGGTCCCTGACGCCCTCCACTTCGAGGAGCCTCTCATTGGGAAGCACCACTACAGTATCGCATACCTCCCTCAGCCTCTCCAGTCCCCATTCCGCATTCTGCCTCCTTAGGGCTCCTTCTGAGAGGAAGGGGTAGGTCACGACAGCAATTGTGAGGGCACCGGCGGAGCGAGCAAGCCGTGCTATGACATGAGCGCTCCCTGTGCCGGTACCCCCGCCAAGTCCTGCTGTGATGAAGGCTAGATCACAATCCTCGATCTCGGCCTTCAAAGAGCGTTCGGACTCGTACGCTGCCTGTTCCCCTTTCTCCGGTTCTCCTCCAGCGCCCCTGCCTCGCGCCGACCTACCAATCAGAACTTTGTTGCGAACGGCTACTCGCAACAAGTGCTGTGCATCAGTATTGACTGCAATCCCTCTAACATATTCCTCATCGAAAAGATCCTCATGCTCTAGTCGTGCTACCGTATTGGAGCCACAACCACCACAACCGAAAACACGTATTTTTGGCTGTAGTGACATCAAGAGGCTCTGTAGCTCTGGATCACTCTCAGTATCAATTGGCCCAGTGGGGATTTCTCCCTCGTCATCAAGCTCCAGAACTCTGTTGATGAGGTGCTTCACGGACACGAGCCGAGTCGAACAGAGGATAACCATTACCCCAGTGGAGGGGCACTTCACAGGGGTTTAGACACGGCCCCTCAGGGGCCGTCAGAGAAGTTGCTCCCTGGTCTTGATGAATCTGACTATGAACGTGTAGAGCCCTCCCCAAGCAGAAATAGCGAGAGCGAAGGTAACGCCATTCAACTCATTATTACCCAATAACCCCCATTCTGCTAACTCATGAATACTCGAGGCTGACATCCCCATCGTCCCAGTCTGAGCCTGCCAAGCAGCGACTACAAGACCCACTAGGGTCAGTACCATCCTATCGGCCCTGGAGAACCCTCCATAGATTCTACCCAATCCAACCGACTGTGCCTGTGTTCCCATGTATGAACCGAAAAGGGTCAGAAGGCCGGCCAATAGTCCCGAGCGAGGATCACTAACAAAGGCCACGTTCATCCCCAAGGCAACTAGAAGCCCTACGTCAACTACCCTGTCTATCGTGTGATCCAGGAAATCCCCGTAGGGACCGTCAACACCCTGATGCCTCGCAAGTGCCCCATCCAGCGCATCAAGTACTCCAGCTACGAGGATTAGCACTACCCCTCCCAGGATGGCAATCGCCCCCGCCTCATCCAAACCAGCTCCTGAAAGCAGATAGAAGGCAGCAATTGCCAGTAACAGGCTAGTCCAAGTAAGTACATTCGGATCCAAGTCGCCCATCTTGAGAACCAAGGGGTGAATCGCCTTTGTCCACTTAGCCCTCATCTTCTCAAACATCACGATTCCCCCATCTGCGCGACCCAGTCTATTGTCGAGCCAATACTCATTGGCTTGAAGCCATCTGATATCCAACTCTGAATATTATCGACCACGGACCCTATCTCATTCACCGTAGTGTCGAACTCAGTCCAAGGAAGACCTCCCTCAAATTCATTCCAAGGCCCTCCCAGGAGCTCCCACTCGTAGTTAGAATTTATTTTCCCTTCCGAATAGCCTCGTTCTGTGAGCCTTCTCCTCAGAACATCCGGAGAGCACCTTAGTACTACAACCGCATCAACGGGAAGATTGTGTGACAGGTGACCATCGATAATCCCAATTCCTTCCTCCGTCTTTGCCCACTCTCCAGTCAGAAAAAGCCCCAGCTTCTCGGTATCTATTGGCCTAGCACCGTCTTTAGGATCGACTTCACCTATGCACCCGAATTCTTCGGCCAGATCCTCGACAGATGCCAATGTGAAGCCCCTTCCCTCCAATATTCGACTGACAGAGGTTTTTCCTACGCCAGGTGTCCCAGTAATGGCGACCCGGAATCCTCCTTCCATGCATGTCCGCACGTGTGAGAAGCAATGAATACTGCGTGAGCCAAGCGTAACATTGACCACGGACACCCATTGCCGAGAGTGAGTAAGCATGTCTGAGAAGGTTAGTTGGATCGGCGCCATGGACCCGCGAGAGAAGATTCTGAACCTACTGCTGGTTGCAGTTCCAGTTACCTGCTACTTCTCCTACATAGCACACGACGAATCAATGGCTTTCTTCTCGTCACTAGTCGCTATAATGCCCCTAGCGTTCCTGATGGGGCGAGCGACAGAGGAGATCGCCCTACGAACATCCGAGTCTCTCGGGGGGCTTCTCAATGCGACCTTCGGAAACGCCGCCGAGATGATAATCGCGCTCCTCGCGATTTATGCTGCATCAAAGGCAGCCTCAGGAAGCGAGACGGAAGCGCTCATGGTCAACCTAGTGCAGGCGAGCCTCATAGGGAGCATACTGGGGAACCTGCTCCTAGTGATGGGACTGGCATTCGTCTGGGGCGGTATTCACTACACAGAGCAGAAGTTCTCGCAGACTCAGGTGAGCTCTAATGGCTCCCTGATGCTACTAGCAATGATCGTCCTGATCATCCCAGCAGTGTTCAACTCCACCGTAGGAGGTACAGAGGGAGACGAGGGCGTGGCGACACTCAGCCACGTCGCTGCGATCGTCCTCCTCATGCTGTACGGACTTTTCCTTTACTTCCAATTCAAGTCGCACGTCGACCTCTTCGCCACTGAGTCCCATAATCACGAGGAGCCGGAGATGAGCCAGCGTGATGCTGTCATACTGCTGGTAGTCGCAACGGTCCTAGTTTCATGGATGGCAGAGATTCTTGTTCACTCAGTCGAGTATGCCGCTGATGATATGGGACTCCCCCACCTGTTCATCGGCGTTATCCTCCTTCCACTGTTTGGAAACGCAGCTGAGCACTTCACAGCAGTCACCGTAGCTGGGAAGGACAAGATGGACCTATCTTTCGCAATCTCGATGGGGTCTTCAACACAGATCGCGGTTTTCGTTGCACCCATGATGATAATCGTTGCATGGGTATTGGGCGTACCGCTGACCTTCGAGTTCGGCAAGCTGGAAACGGTTTCCGCGTTCCTCTCTGTCCTCATCGTAAATATCATCGCATCCGATGGCAAGTCAAATTGGCTCGAGGGCGCGTTATTACTGGGAACATACGTGGTACTGGGGGCTGCCTTCCTGGTGCACCCATAGTGCACTCAACAGCAACCATCTTCACGGTCGGGCGCCAAAACAAACACCACTCGGTCAACGCCATCTATGTTCCTGAGTTCACCGACCATTACCCTGACCGATTCTGCTGTACCCTTCACCTGCATTGTGTCGACACAAGAGTGACTGGATGGAAGACAGTTGTGATGGTAAGATGAAACGTCAATACGTCCTGAGTGCCTAATCTCAGCCAATTTATTCTCAATATCGTGCTGGAAGTAGACTACAGCGGTGCCCTCTACCTCAAGGTCGTCCTCCATGTCACTTAGGCTGCCCCGAATCGCCTCCTCGGCGAAATGGATACTCGCATCTCTGAGGAACATACTTCTGTTCTTGTACCCCGACCTCTCAACTAGTTTCCCAAGCCTCTCAGCAAACTCGTTATCTGTACTGAAGGAGACTATGCGGGTCATATTGCCCCGTCCCATACTTCAGTAATAATAATTGTGCATTTACTAGTTATTAACATGTCTTAAATAAGTAATAGCGGGCGGACGGCCCATGAAGAGTGTAACGTACAGGTCAATTCTGTTGAGCGTGTTGATGATAACATCTAGCCTAGCTGGATGCCTAGGAGACGAGGCAAACGATGCCGACGAGATCGATGTCGTAGACCCAATTCCCGTATTCGGTAGCGTGATGGTTTCGACCTACCACGTAGGTGAGCTAGTCAAGGCAGTCGCAGGCGACAACGTCGTGATGGACTACATGAGCCAGGACAACATTCCTGTTCACGACTACGAGCCCTCTGCAGCTGACTTAATCAGGCTGCAAGAAGCTGATGTCTTCTTCTATCACGGATTGAATCTCGAACCATGGGTCGATGCCACACTCGCGTCCCTTGGAAGCGATGCACCCCCTTCCTTCATGACGCACACAATGCCCAGCGGCGAGATCACGCTCGATTACGAGTCACTGCTGGTTGCAGACCTGTGCGAATTGATGAACGACGGCCCATTTGAGAGCACTACCCTTGGGATGCTCTCGGACGACCATGACGACCATGACGACCATGACGACCATGACGACCATGACGACCATGACGACCATGACGACCATGACGACGACCACGCGGACGACGAGGACGACCATGACGACGACCACTCGGACGACGAGGACGACCATGACGACCACTCGGACGACGAGGACGACCATGACGACCATGATGACCACGAAGGCCATGAGCACGCAGAAGCAGAGAGGGTAATCCAGAACCCAGAGGCATGCCCGGCCGATACGACAATCCAGGTATTCCATATGGAGGAGGGCGAGCACGTCCTAGAGTTCGAGTCGGAGCATGATGAGGACTTCAACATGGCCGTTCTAAAGATGCTAGGAGGTCACGCTCACCATGACCACCACGGCCATGGTGACCATGACGACCACTCAGACGACGAGGACGACCACTCAGACGACGAGGACGACCATGGCGATGAGATGTGCCACAACACAGACACCCACGAGAACTACGAGTCGACAGAGGAGGACTGCGAGGCCGCTGGTCACACCTGGATGGCTGATGACGACCATGGCGACCATGGCGATGAGATGTGCCACAACACAGACACCCACGAGAACTACGAGTCGACAGAGGAGGACTGCGAGGCCGCTGGCCACGTCTGGATGGGACATGAGGATCATGACCTCCCAGAGATCCATGCTGACCGAGTCGCACATACCCTTTCCTTCCCTGAGGAAATGGTCTGCTACGATATTAGCACTCATACTGTCAATATGTCCCTTACGACTGAATCCGACTGTCAGGCTGCTGGCCTGATGTGGACAGCTGCTAACAGTGGACCTGGTGGAGACGACCACGATGACGACGACGGTGACGAAGAGATGACTCCTGAGATGGCTCTAGAGTTATTCGATACAAACGACGACGGATCTTTGTCGTGGGGAGAGTTCTGGGCTGCATACGAAGATGATGGAGACGATGACCACGACGATGACCACGACGATGACCACGACGATGACCACGACGATGACCACGACGATGACCACGATGACCATGATGATAATCACGAAGTAGAAATGTCCGCATTGATGGAAGTCTTCGATGAGAGTGATACAAACATGGATGACCTCCTAGACGTCGATGAACTCGAAGAATTCATCCACGGAGTTATGGAATTAGAAGGAGAACACCATGAAATGGGTGCCGTTGTAATTCACATCGAGGTAGAAGGCGATTACGGATTCGCTCTACCCAACGATGTAGAGTTCTATGTCTTGATGGGAGAGGGTGGCCACGACGACCACGACGACCACGACGACCACGACGACCACGGAGACGAGATTGAAGCTGATGGGGACGAGGAGGCATTCGACTACGACCCACACAGCTGGCTCGATCCTCTGTCGTTCAAGGAGCAGGCCAACCTAGTCATGATGAAATTGACTCTGACGTTCCCTGATGGGGCTGATGTATTTGCAGATAATTATGAGGCATACTCATCACAGCTAACTCAGCTGGACGACAGCTTCGAAGCCGCATTCGGCGAGCAAGGCACATGCGCCTCAGGCGGACACGACAAGACGATTGTAGCCAACCACAACGCGTACTCGTACATCTCAGTCAGGTATGATATCGACATAATGACAGTGCACGGCCTGGATCCAGAGGGAGAGCCCTCTCCAGCAGAGGTAGCCGAGGTTGTAGAGCACATCAAGGAAGAGGGGATAACCGTTCTCTTCGTCGAGGAATACACCGATCAGACCGCTGTACAGAGCATCGTCGAGGAGACTGGTGTGGAAGTTCAGATCCTATACACCATGGAGATGCGCCCCAGTGACAGTGAAGACGACTACATGTCGATGATGAACAAGAATCTAGGGAACATAGTCAGTGGAATCGGATGCTGATAATCGGAGATAGCTCGTTCCAGTGAAAACATAGGGAGTGGTGAAGATATGATATTGGCTGACTTTATTCCGCTGATATTTGTCGGATCCATTCTCTTTGTTCTCACTGCATATCTGGGTGTCGAGTATGTCAGGGCTAAGATTTCTTGAGACTAAGCAGTCATTTGACTGCAATACATTGATGCCCCTGAGACGGCATCGTCTCATTGGGTGAGCATCATGGCTTCGGACATTGTCGGTGGAATCCAGTTGGAAGAATCGATACTCGAAGTCTTCAATCTGACAGTAATCCGTTCCGGTAATGTGATCATAAAGGACATCGATCTTACCGTTCGAAAGGGAGAGTTTGTCGGAATAGTGGGGCCTAACGGCAGTGGAAAGACAACATTTCTACTGGCTATTCTTGGTATTCTGAAACCGCAAAGAGGAACCGTTTTGATTTACAAAAGTCCACCCATGTCCAGGAGACTACACAAGAGGATAGGATGGGTATCCCAAGCGGCAGCAAACCTTCCTCGAGACATCAGGATAACAGTTCGCGAACTGGTTAGATTGGGTACTCTGAATTCCAGCAACATGTTTGATTGGTCGGACAATGGCCGTCGTGAGAAGGTGGATAAGGCAATCAAAATGGCAGGCCTACAAGATGTAGAAAATACCGATATTGGACGCCTCTCTGGCGGTCAGAGACAGCGCACCGTGATCGCTCGAGCCTTAGCTACAGAAGCTGACTTCATCCTACTCGATGAGCCCTTGGTCGGCATCGATCGTGATGCAAGAAACTCTCTTCTGAAACTATTGGACAAGCTCTGCCACGAGGAAGGAAAAACGATTCTGATGGTTTCTCACGATTTGGCCGCGATACGCCAGACGGCACATAGGATGATTTTCCTCGAAGAGACTATTCGTTTTGATGGCCCCACAGAGAGCTTCCCCGATTTGGAGGAACTCGCCGATTTGCGGGGCATTGAACACGTTCACGCGGAAGGGCATGATCACCAACATGATCAGAAGGAGGGGAAGTGATGGGCCTAGGTACTGCGATATTGGAGGTCACCGCCCCTGTGATGGAATTCTTCGCACCTCTGATGCCCGGTGAAATCTTTCCATATTTCTTCACCATGGAGATGTTCCAACGAGCATTGCTTGCAGCGATATTGGTCACGATAGTGGCGGGTTTCCTGGGGTCTTTCCTCCTGATTCGCAATCTCGCATTGATCGGGGACGGACTGGCTCACGTGTCATTCGGCGGGCTTGCTGTGGGAATTGTTCTCGGTTCCACATCTCCTTTGTGGTACGCACTAGTGTTCTCTGTAACCGCATCCATAATGATCTATGAATTACAATCAAGGGAAATTCTCACCGGAGACGCTTCAATCGCAATTTTCCTTACTGGGATGTTGGCATTTGGACTTGTGTTATTGCGTATTTCAGGAGGGGGGATAACGACTGATATCGAGGGCTATCTGTTTGGAAACCTTCTGCTGATCTCGGAGAGTGACCTAGATCTCATTGCATACATCTGCACCATATCAATTGTGTCGTTGCTCTTCATTCATTCTCCTCTGCTTGCAACTACCGTTGACCCCCTTTCCGCTCGAGTCCAAGGACTCCCCGTTCGTGGCATCGGCCTCCTGTTCAGCGTCATTACTGCAGCAGTAGTCGTAAGTATGGTGCAAGTGGTCGGCACCCTTCTGGTCACAGCGTTGCTGGTGACTCCAGCGGCCACTGCACAGCTGGTAGGCCGTAGTTTCAGAAACTGTCTTATTTTGACGCAGATATTCGGGCTGAGTGCTGTCATGCTGGGCCTTTACTTCTCTGCAGAAATGGACACCGGCAGCGGTTCAATGATCGCATTGGTCGCCGCTGCCATATTTGCCGTGGTCGCAATCTTACAATTTGTAGTAATCAAGAAAGTAATGATACCAAGGGACATTTAGAATTGAAACTCGTCCATCACAGGATATTCTCAATGATCTCTTCCATATTCTGGCCCCTTCCGCAATAGTAGCACCGCACCTCTATTGGATCACGACTCACCACCCTTAGCTTCTGTGGAAGCGGCTCCATCTTATTCTGAGTGATACAGTTCCAAAAAGTACACCTAGCCACATTCAACAGCTCCTCATTCAGCTCTACGACCCTCTTCTCGGCGACTCCGTAGTTCCTGATTATCGCCACACTCGCTTGGGGCGATATTAGAGCAAGCCTATCCAACTCCTCCTGGCTCAGCTCCAAGTCCTCAATCTTCAGAACGTCCTTCCTCCCCATCTTGTCACTTGGCACGTTCATCACGAGGGAGACGGGGTTTGACCTGTTCGTATCGACCCTGAGCATCCTGATCACCTGGATGGCTCGTCCAGAGGGAATATGATCTATCACAGTGCCATTACAGATGGCCGTTACTCTTCTCATCTCGCTCATTACTTCACCTTCTTCGGAACTTTGACGCCCAGGCATCTGCAAAGTAGCGCCATTCTCGTAGGAACCCCGTTGAATGCCTGTTGGAAGTACCTAGCGTTCTCGGTATTGTCAAGGCTCGGATGAAGCTCGCTTACACGAGGGAGTGGATGCATCACAATCATCCCATCCTTGGCCCCCGACATGTCCGATGAATCGAGCATGTATATCCCGGCGACCTTGGCGTACTCATCTTCATCGGGAAACCTCTCCTTCTGAATCCTGGTCATGTAGATGACATCGGCTTCCGGAACGACTCCGGCCAAGTCACTGGTTTCGACTACCTCCGCTCCGTGCTCCCTCAGATCGGATACTATCTCAACAGGCATCTTGAGCCCCTCGGGCGAGACCAGGGTCAGAGTAGCACCAAACCTAACCAGGGCATGAGATAGGCTGTGAACGGTCCTCCCGTACCGCAGATCCCCGACAAGTGCCACATTGAGTCCCTCCAAAGTGCCATGAGCCTCCCTGATAGTGAATAGATCCAGCATCGTCTGTGTCGGATGGTTACCGGCCCCGTCACCCGCATTCAGTATGGGGATTCCAATCGCATCTGCGCTGTACTGGGCTGCACCTTGCCGCGGGTGCCTGATGACTGCCACATCTGCGTATCCATCAACCATCTGCATAGTGTCGAAGAGAGTCTCCCCCTTCGCCACCGATGTTCCTACCGAGGTGAAATTCAATACTGATCCTCCAAGCCTCTTCATGGCCGACTCGAAGGACATTCTAGTTCTTGTCGAGTTCTCGAAGAACATGTTTGCTAGAACCTTACCTTCCAGCAGCGGGAGGTGAATATCCCCTTTGGCGACCGGAACTAATCGTTCCGCATCATCAAGAATAGACATGATTTCTTTGTTGGTGAGATCATTCATTGTCACGACGTCGGACATCTTTCTCCACTCGACCCGGTAGTGACTAGGTCATATGTGTTGTCATCGGCGATAATGGAACCTGACGCGATACCGTCGGCTTGATGTGGGGTGCGCTACCCCCCGTATTGATGATAATCAGTCGGACACCGCTTCGCGTATCATTCTGTGGAGGTGGAACGGACCTAGACTGGTTCTCAAACTCCGAGCCCTCAGGTGGAATGGTAACCTCAGCCGCAATGGATAGGCACATCCATGTCACAGTGAATCGTAGATTCGACGACTTGGTCAGGGTTTCATACTCAAAGATGGAGCTGGTGGATGACTTCGAAGATATCGAGCATGAGCTTGTAAGGGAATCAATGAGGATGACTGGAGTGACTTCGGGGGTGGAGATCACAACCATCGCTGATATCCCATCAAGAGGAACCGGGCTCGGATCGTCCTCTTCTGTCACAGTGGGACTACTGAATGCCTTGCATGCCTACGCGGGACGCGACCCATCACCAAGACAGCTCGCCGAGGAGGCCTGTGAAATTGAGATAGGAATACTAGGTCAACCTATAGGGAGGCAAGACCAATACGCGGCTTCGTTTGGGGGAATAAACAGTATTTCTTTCAACCAGGGGGGGACTGAAGTGACCCCTCTAGACATACCCCTAGAAACCAAAAAAAGAATTTCCGAGGAGTTCACGCTAGTTTTCACTGGAATGACAAGGAGTGCAAGCGACGTACTCGGCGAAGATCCGGAAGATGAGAACGATAAGATCTCCAGGCTACGAGACATCAGAGGGCATGCTGATATTGCAAGAAGCATGCTTGAGTCTGGAGACCTCTCGGGACTAGGGGGCCTCTTGAAAAAAACATGGGAACTAAAGAGAGGGATTTCAGCCAGCGTCAGTCGTGAAGACATAGATGAAATTCACAACCAGATAATGGACAGGGGGGCGACGGGAGCAAAACTCCTTGGCGCTGGAGGCGGGGGGTTCTTCCTAGTCCACGGAAACGTCGATATTAGGGAAAGCCTGGGTGAATTGGGGCTCATCATCATGCCTCTCGGAATAGACGAGCATGGTTCCACTATCATACACAGGGGTTAGCCATATGAGACTCAAGTCCAAAGCATTGGCAATAGTCTCGCTTATGCTAATTTCCACTATCCCCTTGATCGCATCAGCCCACGATGAGATATCCCCAATGGACGATCCCTTTTCTGAACTCGACTCTGAGATCTCCGACCTCCTGTTGGACTGGCAGATACCCGGGGCCCAAGTCTCAGTGATGCACAATGGTTCACTGGTCTTCAACAAGGGATATGGGATATCTGCAAATGGAACCGACGAGAATGGCAATTACTGGGACTCGCAGGTAACGGTCGACTCGAGGTTCAGGATAGCCAGCCTTTCCAAGGCAGTCACTGCCGCAGGAATCCTAACTTTGGTCCAGGATGGAACAATTTCCTTAGATGACAGAATGGTCGATTTGGCACCACACTTGCTCCCAACCGGGCTTGAGGGTTGCAACTACCCGAATCACCCGACATCGTACTCTATTGACGATATCACGGTCTCAATGCTGCTGAACCATCGTGCTGGTTTCGACAGGGATGGTAGCCCGAATTCAGACCCCACTTACTGGCATTGGAACTCATGGACCGGATCTTGGCAGAATGATGACTGCATAGACAAGCAGTCTCTTATTGACGACTATGATAATGGTAATCTAGCCCCCATCAGCATGGAAAGAATCCTCTCGGAGTGGCTCCGGAGGCCACTGGACTTCGACCCCGGATCTAGATATGTTTACTCAAATATCGGATATCAGATTCTAGGTCAGATTATCGAGAACCAGACTGGGATGGGATATGAGGAATACATCGTAGAAAACGTCCTGACGCCTATGGGCATAGAAAGTATGTCCATCGGAATGACCATGCCCGAACAGAGAGAGGAGGGGGAGGTCTCGTATTTCGATGATTACAACAGCTGGTGCCACTTTCCGAACGGACAAGACGATGATGGCGACCCCATCTTCCCAATATCCCCCGGGCCCGATTGCGGCGCCTTCGTGATCGAGGAGAAGGATGGGGGCGGGGGTTGGATCGCCACAGCCTCAGATTATGCCAAGTTTATCTCTCACATCGATGGAACCATAGAAAACGAAATCTTCGAGAACCCCTTCGATTTCTTTACCGAGAACTCTTACGATACCTTCGATCCTTGGTACGGTAGCGGTGTCTATGTTCTCAGCGATGACGAACAGGTCTGGCAGCACTGGGGAAGCTTCTCCGGATCATCGACCAACTTCAGGAGGGAAGTCACCGACTCAGGGGAATCGGTGGTTCTCGTCATGTTCACCAACACACGTCCAGATGGGAATTGGAAGAATATCAGGGAGAGCGTAATTTCAGATGCAATGATGGCTATCGATTACTCTAATGTGATCCCCCTTGGTCAAGATGGATTGGATCCGCTTCCTCCCCAAGTTGACGACATTGAGGGAGAATCGCACCTCTCAATTTCAGGAGAAATAGGGCCCGGGGACCAATTCAATGCTACATGGTCTGCAAGTATCACGATTCGTGAAGAATATGGAACTGACCTTCTCCCAAACCAATCTCTCGGTTTGAGGGGCCAGATTGACCAGCATCTTGGAAACTCTGATCTAACACTGGACACCTCAGAGGTCTCTGCTTTCGCATCACTGGTAGTTTCTGCTAGGTCATGGCTCGACTCAGAGACTGGAGGCTGCTGCTCATTCGATAATGAGCCGATGCAATCGGCACTGGGAACTTCTGTATCCGTAACTCCTCCAAGGACCGGTTCGGTTGATATCGAAAACGGAACATGGGGGTGGAACGAATCAGCCTCCTTGGTGGCCCAGGCCGATACAAGGTCGACTAGGCTCCTAGACCTGCCAAGGTCAGGCTCAGTTATCGAGGAAGTACCTCTTACAATATCTCTACCTCATCCGTGGGAGTTCAGGTACAGTGCGATGCAAGAAATAATTGAGGGTACGCCCAGTGAATTCACGGTGAACAGAGGGCAGTCTCCGGTTTACTCGGACATCAGAATTTCAATAGATGAGAATCAACCCCCTTCCATTACCGCGGAGAGAGTGGGGGCCGAAGGATCTTGGTCGATGCCACTTGATTCTCCAAGTACGTACTCAGCGTCGTGCACAGATAGCGCACTGGAGACTCCTTCAGTAATCTGGGAATTTGCCAACAATGGGACTTTCATGCTCGAATCAAGAGAAACCGAGCAGACAATTGTCCCTTCCGAGTTAGGATACTCCGCGGGAGACGTGGTTTCTGCGACAGTAACATGCTCAGATAGCTTCTCTTCAGCAGTCTTCTGGTACGAAAACAATGTCGTTGACGGCTCCGTCCCAGTCTGGTATGCTCACTTCACTGAGATACAGTCAGATGGGACCGAGGTCATTCATGACGAGACACAGAGCAATATCCGTGTCAGGTCGGATAGTCAGCTGACGATGAATATCACCTCCACAGACGACTTAGGCCAACCTGTACTGATCGAGGTAACATCAAACAAGTCTCAGGGATGGAGGCACTTCTCTAACGACGAGTTGGGCTTCACAGATAGGTTCCCCCAGGGTAGCCAGATCAATGGTATGCATCTGAACGTGAGCGAGCGCCATGAATCCAAGGAAAGGAGTGTCTGGGAACTTGCGATGACCGTTACGGACGAAGCAGGCAACAGCGAATCAAGCGCATGGGAAGTACTGGTCTTGGATGGCTCACCACCTACTATAATACCCGAGATAATCGCACAATCAGTCCCTATCTCACCTGACAATCCCGCAAGACAAGGTGATGACGTCGTACTTTCCCTCACAGAGTCATTCGACGACATAGACTCGATTCATGACCTAGTTTGGATGGTATCGTTGGATAATGAGAAACTAGTGGATAACGGAACCTGGGAAGATGCGGAGAAGGTACAACTCCCCGCTATGGGAACTGGTAACCACCTATTCGAGATAGAGTCCTGGGATTCATCTGGAAATAGGGGGTCAATATCCTTCTACTTGTCTGTAGCGCCCGCTTTTGGCGTTGAAATAGAAGTTCTCCAGCAGAACGCTATCGGAGATCAGACAGAGGGTCAGACAGTCACGTTCATTGTCACGATGCAGAACCTGGGCGCTACAACAGCTTCTGGAAGGTTATGCAACTCCGCAAACTGCACAGATTACGTCATGATCCCAGGGGCCACTGCTACCTCCACTGGAGTCTTCAGTGTCGAGCTCAATGTGTACCTAGGGGAGGTCGGTGCGTACAATCCATACTTCGAATGGGTAAGCTCGACGGATGACGATGCAGGGGTGCTGGAGTTCGAGGACGCCATAGTTGCAAAGTCCAAGGTCGTCTCATCGATCAGCAGGTCAACACAGGCCTTCTTGGTGGTATTGGTGACGCTCACTCTCGCTATCTGGGGGGCAAACCGCCTCTGGGGGCGAGACTCAACCGGGCCCTGAGGCGCTCAAACACCCGCGAACCTCTTGAGAGGTGGGTACCGCTCGATTGCCATGGTACTGCTCCCGGACTACCCCCAGAGGGTGATCAATGAGCACAAAATGAGGGTGGAGAAGTTTGCCCTGTTGGGCTTATTGATCTTGGTTTTCGGTGGCGGCTGGTGGTTATGGCCAGCAGTTCAGGGAGAGGCGGAACTGATTACCAGGTCAGGACCTGTAGCCGCGCTCTTCATCTCAGCCCTCCTCCTCTCTGATCTGATAGACTATGGCCCAGTTGAGCGTACAAGAGTGGGCATAGTATCCAACATAGCCTGGCCTGGAATTTTAGCAACTTCAATGGTGATTTCCCAAGGAGGGACGGCCACTCAAGACTCCTTGATTGCATCCGCAATCATGCTAACAGTATCTTTCGTACTTTGGAACTCTTCCTATTCGACTTTCGACCATTCAATATCCGCTCGTAGGTTGAGGGGCCTTACCAGCTTGGTGGGGTTAGCCATTGCAATTGCAGTTTTGGCTAATTCGGAGGCCGAAACGATTGCATGGGCCATATCCATTGCAGTCCCATCTCTATACCTAGTGCCCGATCTCATTGCCAAGGATGAGGTGCATGACGAGAGAAAGCAATTTTCCCAGGCCATCGAGGAGGCTGAGACTAGAATGATGCAATTGAGGACCGAGAACTCAGGCCTCGAGCAAGCCGCCTCACTGATCAAGAACGCAAGGGATGTCGGATGGCAGAACCCAGACAAGGGATTCTCGCTCATAGATGAGGCAATGAGGGAGTCTGAGAGGATCATTGCCATGTCGGTAGATCTGGGAGACATCAGAGATGGCGCACTATCGTCTGTGACTAGTGCAGAGGAGGTGACCATGTCGGCAGAGGGTCCCCGAAGGGCCTTCGAACAGGGAGAGAGGGAGGCAGAGCATGGCTCGCTAAGGGAGGCAGAGCTGCTGTACAGGGTTGCAAAGTCGAAAGCCCAGGTTGTAATCGAGCACTGGGGGACAGCAATGGAAGCCATCACGGAGGGGGAGAAGGCGATATCCGAGCACACCGGTCAGGCAGCAGACTCGGTCAGAGGCCTTCTGGAGGCAGCAAGAGAGGCCATGGATGCAGAGGAGCCCTTGGAAGCGATCCAGATAGCCTCAACAATTCCCGGGCACTTGGAGAGCCTCGGCTCATTGGAGAAGGAGGCCGCCAAGTCACTCAGGGAGGCGGAGCAAGCCTCGTCCGCTGTTAGCGGCGATATCATGCAAGACACCTCAGAACGACTGAAGGAGGCCAAGAAAGCATTCGACTCTGGCGACTTCTCTTTATCGAAGGGAATGTCCGAGAGTATTTCCAGAGACATTAGGGGGGCATCAGATGCGATGAAGGAGGTCCAGAGGGCTCTCAGGCAGAGGAAGCAATTGGAGTCTAGGTTCCCTGACGGGGGCGATTGGAATACAAGACTCGAAGGGATTTCACAGATGGCTGAGTCCGGTTCCTGGGAAGACGCGTTTGGGGATCTCGGGTCACTTACCACTGATCTAAGGGACTTTGAGTCGGAGAGGGACGACGCTGCAGAGCTTCTCGACTTCCTGAACAAGGAGTGGGGATCGATGAGGCCCAAGCTGGACTCGTCCGGAATAGGGCCGACTGACGAGGGGAGGGCGAAGTCCGAGAGGCTGCTTGCTGAAGCGGAGGACTCACTTTCCAGGGGCGACATACAGTCCTGCCTCTCATCACTAGGTGCCGCAGACTCAGAGATCGAGGCACTGAGGATGAGGACCTAGGTCGACTCACAATTCCGAGTAGTATTCCTGAGCGGCGTCCTCTAGCTCCCTGGATGCAGCTGACTCGTCAATCGTCTTGGTGACCCCGTCCCTGCGGATTCCGAAACCGTCGACGAAGACGTCCATGCAACTCGTCCCGGAGTAAATCAGGTTCGACAGGACCCTCCTGCTGTCTCTTCCACGAGGCCTCATTCTGATATTGTCAAGATCCCAAGTCACCCAGTCCATGGACCCCTTGGTTGCCAGCTGCCAGGTCTCTACCGGGTCCAGAATATTGGCTTCCCAATGGTCATGCCTCTGAACTAGGCTGGCCGCCTTGGCCTCCGCACGCATGTCGAGACCATTATTGCTAGCCGCACCATCTGTACCGAGACGAACATCAACTCCCGCCTCTATCATCGCGGGGTATGACATAGTGCCACCGCACGCAAGCTTCTGATTGGAGACCGGGCAGTGTACCGCATGTGCACCGTGTCCGGCGAGTATCCTCATTTCCTTCTTTGTGACCCACCCGCAATGCGCGCAGATGGTCCCCTCGGTGAAGTAGTCGATAGAGTCCAGGTACTCTATTGGGTACATCCCGGTCTTTTCGTGGCACTCGGCTACCTCGCTCCTAGTTTCTGACGTGTGTATGCTCAGCCTAGCTCCCAGTTCCCTGGACATCTCGCTCGCCTTTCTCAAGACCTCCTCCGTGCATGTGTAGACGGCGTGAGTTGCTATTCCATACTCGACTCTTCCAGAGCCAAGTGGACCGGCCCTTATCAGCGAGTCCAGCTCCCTAAGGGCCTTGCCACTGTCGCTACCACCGTCCTCGGGCGGGGGCCAGTCTGTCGTAGGGCCACAGATAATTCCCCTCATCCCAGAATCAGCTACGACGGGCGCTATGGAACCCGGAAAGTGGTACATGTCGCAAGCGAACGTGGTTCCTCCGGCAATCATCTCAGCCACAGATGCTCTGGCTCCTATGGCCGCCAATTCAGGAGTGAGGTTCCTCTCACTGGGGAATATGCTGGTCTCCAGCCATTCCATCAGACCTAGTCCCTCTCCCATGCTCCTGTTGAGGGTCATTGGGAGGTGAGTGTGCCAGTTCTGTAGGGACCTGGTGATGAGGAGATCGCTTCCGTCGATCGTCTCCAGTACGTCCTCATCGCCATTGCTTTGGCTGTACGAGCCATCGACGTGGAGCAGAAAGTTACCCTCCCTGGTAACCCCATCGTGATCGATGAGGCGAGTGTTCACAATCCTGCGACTACCCGACTCCATGGTACCGCCTCAGGGATATGGCACCTCAAGGTTCTCATGCTCAGTTACTTCTGTTTTGTGGCCAGAATGGTATCAATCTCTGTGCTAGGGACTGCATGTTACGTGTCTGTATCCACACCTTCCCGTTTCCGTTGAATTCTAAGACAGCGCCTTCACCGCCAAGCAAGGCTGAACCAAGGCCGCCTACCTTGGACAAATGGTAGTTGAGTCCACCCGTGAATGCGACTACGTGCCCGTTGTCAACAACGATTGGGTTTTCCTGATTCACCTCGACTTCCTTGATCGCTCCGTATGACGTGTAGTATACCTTGCCAGGGCCACTCTCGCAGAAGGCCCTCAGGAAGAACGCCCCCTCCCTAGAGAACAGGGCCTTTGCCCCTTGGAACTTCGTGTCTGTGTCGACATTCGGAGTGCAGGCCATGAATGAACCACCCTGCATCATAAGCTCCTCCCCGGGAGCAACATCGAATTCCATGATGTCACCAGGGGCTGCTGGCGCCATAGATACCCATCCACCAGCGGATCCTGCCGTGTATGTGTTGACGAAGAAAGACTCCCCTCCAAACGCAGATTTAGCCATGCTCTTCAGAAATCCTCCCAAGCCACCGGAACTCATCCCTGTCTTCATGTCGACGCCTCTCGATTGGGCAACCATGGCCCCAGGCTCGACCTTGAGTGACTCTCCAGGGCCCAAATTAGCGGTCATTAGCGTGAATGCTGGTCTGAAATCGTACTCTACGTCCATATCTTCCGGATAGTGCCATTCTAAATAACGCATTTGCCGTTAAGTGAACTGATTTTCACCCCATCCGAATTCTTCATCCAGGCCTCGATCAGGTCTCCCTCCTTCATGGGGCCGACACCCTTCGGAGTCCCCGTCCATACGAGGTCTCCCGGACTCAATCCATACCATTCCTCGAGGTGACTCATTATCGATTCGAATGAGTGAACCATCAACTCTGTTGAGGCCAGTTGCCTGACATCCCCATTGACGGATAGGCAGATTTCCATCGGCCTAGGGTCCCAAGGGGACCAAGTGCCTAGGACCCCAGAGCCCTCGAACCCCTTGCCCTCCAGCCATGGCCACCCCTTCTCCTTGGCTAATGTCTGCCTAGTCCTGTTAGTGGTGTCGCACCCCACGCACATCTCCACAGGCTCCAGATTATCCCCGAGCCTGATTACCATCTCGACCTCGTGGTCTATGTGCTCATCAGCGCCGAGTGCAATCACGTTGTTCCCGTCATCGTCTGCCTCGACGTGTGCAGTGTGCGGCATCAGGAAGAATCGGGGGTAATCAGTGACGTCCCCCTTGATCTCCTTAGCGTGCTCAACGTAGTTCCTGAATACGGCCCATCCTACTGCCATGTACTTCGCAGGTCCCCCAATCTCATTATCACATCGATTACAAACTCAGCAGGTTGAAGACGTACACTCCACCGAGGATGACCGATGGCGGAGGACCCATACCGAGCTTTAGGCGTCTCTAAGGACTCCACGGAAGCCGAAATTAAGAGGTCCTACCGGAAGCTAGCGAGGCAGTACCACCCAGATAGGAATCCAGATGACGCAGCTGCGGAGGAGAGGTTCAAGTCAATCCAGAAGGCATACGAGGAAATTGGCACAGCAGAGGCTAGGAGGGAGTTCGATGAGAGGAAGAGGATGGAGGAAATGTTCCGAGGCGGCAACTCATTCGGCGGCGGCAACCCATTCGGAGGGGGAGTTGATTTGGGAGACATTTTCTCTCAATTCATGGGCGGCCGCGGATCATCGCAGCAGGGATTCTCAAGACACCCGCGCCCTTCTTCCAGGCGACCGCCGTCTCGGTCCGAAACGGCCAAGGGTGCGAATATCGAGTCAGGACTTGATATCTCACTGGAGCAAGCCAACTCTGGAACAGAAGTCCGCTTCAGTCATCGAAGACTTAGGAGGTGTGAGAGATGCAACGGAACCTCATTTGGCACCTCTAGGGGCTGCACTGCATGCAATGGCAAGGGAGTGCAGACCAAGGGAAGCACGCTAACCGTCAAAGTACCCCCTGGAGCGGTTCATGGCCAGCAGCTGAGACTCAAAGACATGGGCCATGAACATCCAGAGGGCGAACCAGGAGACCTCCTGATCACCCTAAGGCTCGACGCCGAGGAAGGTAGGAGGTGGGAGGAGGGCAGACTAATCCAAGAGGTACCCGTTCCTATCACGACACTCCTCTTGGGGGGAAAGGTCAGGGTTCTGACACCCGCAGGAAAGAAAATCGAGATCGACGTTCCTAAGGGGACGAGAATCGGAGACAGGCGTAGAATCCAGGGCCAGGGGTATTCGGGCAGCCCACTGGACATCGAGTTCGTACTCGACGAACCAGGCAAGCTCACGGACGCACAAGCAGAAGCGTTGAATTCTTTGAGAGAAACAGGCCTATAGCCCCACACAACCAATGAAATATAGGTCTCGCAGGGGAATTGATTGTGCGGGACTTCTCAGGCGTTGCCGAATCATTAATCCCCCGCAGGAAGAAGGTGCATATCGCCGTCGTCTTGTTCACGATAATGATGGTACCCGGGATAATTGCTACTCTCGAACCAATCGACATAGAGTCATACGATATGGAATCCCCAGAGTTGGACGCGAATCTCGTTCTGAGGGAGGAATTCACCGCTGCAGGAAACATTTGGGGATTCGGAGTCTTCGTCAGGGACCCGTCATTTTTCGGAGAAAGTGACTCGGACGTCGACATGATCGCAGACTACCCCGGAAGATCGTCAGGAATCACCAGTCCTGCAGGAGGAATCCTAAATCTCACCGTACTAAGGGAAATCGATCAAAACGCCAATACACTTCGAGATCATGAAATTTCACAGTTCTATCTCCCAATAGCCTCTGAAATTTCCGGAGACCCAGCCATCGGGATTCTCGACCTAGCATCCGATTTCAGGTCGTTCATGTCAGGCGAGTCCTCTCTGACACAGCCGAGAATCAACCCCTACAAGCTGGCCACAACTCTTGACATAGAGGAGTCAACCGATCCAGCCCCAACAAATTGGACAGATTGCGGAGAACTTGAATGTCTCGAATTCGACGATCAGAACATCACTCAGGACCACATAGACCTTGCAGCTCACAGGATGGCCAATAATAGCAACGGAGCATTCCTCAGATTCCTCTCTAACGATAGAGCATTTACACCCGACCCAACGAGCCCAGTAATCGGACCTGTCGGGCACACAATAGCAGAGGACGGCTCGATATCATCAGAATTGTGGACCAATGGCAGATGGTCTGCATCAGCAGCATGGCTAATCGTCAACTTCGACAGAGAAGAAATGCAATCCAACGGTTGGACGTTCTCATGGAAGAACGCCACAGCAGAATTTGGATACGACTTGGAGGGACTCACACTGAAAACAGACCCTGTGAGGTACACAGTTGATTACTGCAGATCAAGAGAGGAAACGGGCGCACCACTCTGTTCCGTTGAGTGGTTATATCTCTCTCTGGAGGAGGATCTCAGGGAGAGCGATGACAACGTAGTCACCCTGATGTTCGCGGAGTCAATAAATGTCGAAATAAACAGGGAACTCCTCTCTAGCGTCTATCTGGTGGTGACGATGTCATTCGCCGTAGTGGCCTTGCTTTGGATCAATCTGAGAAGGATCTCCGACGTCGCCATAGTATCCACAGCACTGACCCTTTCTTTGGCTTGGATGTACGGGCTAATTGGTTGGGCGATCATCTTTGGACAGAAAACCGGATTCGAGTTCATTTTTAGATCCCAATTCTCAAATCTACTGCCGATATTGATACTGGCTCTGGAGATTGACGATAGCCTCCACAGCCTCCACAGGTACAAGGAGGAGAGAAAATCTGGAAAATCCCCGGAAGAGGCCTCCCGAATTTCAATCAGCAAAGTGGGCCTTGCGATTATGCTGACATCCGTGACCACCATAGTAGCCTTCTCCGCCAATCTTTCATCTGACATAGCCGCTCTCAGGTCATTCGGGATAGAGGCTGGCATAGGAGTACTCTGTGCCTTCTTCCTGACAGGACTATGGGTCCCTCTGACCAGGATGGACGTAGACATGTGGCTAGACTCAAAAAACAGGCTACGCGAGGAGCCACCAGACACCCTCCACATGGTTCCAAAATCATGGCTATCAGCCGTAGCAACTAACTCGGCAAAATTCTCGCCTCTGGTGATCGCTGCTTCTATTCTGGTGACATTAATTGCAGTTCCCATGATGCTTTCATTGGAGGGGGATTTCCAAGTAGAGGATTTCGTCGAGGAGGAATCCGATCTAGCTGTCGGTGTCAGCCTGATAAATGAGAGATTCAGTGATGAGGGAGAGCCTGCGTATATCCTGATAGAGGGAAATATTTCCAACCCTATGATACTGTCCGCGATGGATGAACTGAGACAGAATATGAACTCTCATGGCGAGGGTGAACCAGACCAGTTTACAAGGTCCCCAAGTGGGGACGTAGAATTACTTGCTATAGATCAGATGCTGTGGTACCTCAGGGCCGCAATGGCATGGAACCAAACCCCCTTCGAAGAGGCAGGATGGGATTTCGAATCATCCGATGGAGGCATCGGATGCGAGACAATAGTCATTCCCAACAGGGACTTCGAGTTCATCTTCATACCCTCGACAGAGGATAGCAAATCGCTGACATTCCTCTACGGATTCATGCTAACTAGAGGAATACCGGCAAGCGGGGGGTATCCCGCTCTCTCCACTAGCATTGTCGGCGAGTTCCTGCAGGTAGAGGGCGACCTCGATTTCGACAACCCATGGCTGACCAATTCAGGCAACACTCCAGTTTATCCAAGGACCTCGATGCGCTTCGGCATCTCCAGCCCAGAGCAGTTCGCCCTTGTGGAGCCAGCTCTGGCCCAACTGGAGGGGGACATGGCCCCATTCCAGAACTTATCGTCTGGCAACTTCAGGATTAGAGGGGACCTCGCCTCCGCCTTCATAGATGACGAATACCCTGTTACATGGGCGATACCCACTGGTGAGCCTGTGATCAGATTCGTAGCTGCTGACTCCATGCAGGACGACCTCCAGGGAACGATACTACTCGGACTAGTACTTTGCTTCGTTACTCTGTGGTGGGGTTACAGGGAGGAGGAGCCAGTAAAGGACAGGATTGAGTTGGTAAGAGACCCCTCTTTCATCAAGCGAGTCCTTCTCAATGCAGCCATACTATCGTCCTTCGCGTACTTCCTAATGGGCATCCAGTACGCAATTCCTCTAGCGGCCCTGTCTCTTGTCTTATCCGTCATATGGGGCAATGACGCGTTCACCTTTGCAGCGATCACAAGTGCCCCAATCAGCATAGTCATAATCTGGTTGTACGCCTTAGTCGATGTCTTCGGATATGGCCTAAACATGGTAACGGTGTCAATAGCTGCCATTTCCCTGGGAGTCGGTATAGACTACGTGATTCACCTTGTCGAGAGGTACAGAGAGGAGACCTACAATGGAAAGGACCCGATGAGTTCGATAGCGGTTGTCGGAGGGGCGTCTGGGATAGCTCTGTTTGGTTCGGCAGTATCAGATTTTGCCGGATTCATGGTCATAAACCAGTCAAAAATGGGCTTCTTCTCAACATTTGGCTTGTTCTGCGCTATCATGATCGGACTATCCCTGATTGCCAGCATGGTGATCGCCCCTGCGATGTTGGGAATGTTCCATCGCAGCTCAAACTAGTACGATCAAAAGAAGCCGATGACGATTAAGCGATTATCCAAATCGAGACTGCAGTCGAGAAGACACCCAAAACCACCGATTGAACAATTATCACCCAGCTCTTACTCCTACAAGCAGCAGCAACCGAATCATCAGCATGCTTCTTTCCCCCAGAGGAGGACTCGTGCGTCCCCATGAATCCGTGATATACGCATACTTGCGTCGTAGACTCCAGCAGGACGAGGCAACCCGCTGTGAAGAATCCGAAGATCATTGCAGCCGTCAGTGGCTGATGATAGGGCAAGAAGTCTGGCAACTCCCCCCCGAAAAAGAAGTAGAGGTTGGCAGCAAAACCTGCCGAAATTAGTAGAATGCCGCCATAGAGCCTATTTTTCCTACCGGTCACAGAGATATTTCTAATCTCAGCAAAGGCCTCTTGCACCAGACTACCTCCAAATTCCAAGCGAGTCTCTGAGCGCCGACTCAAGGTCTTTGTGTAGGAATTCATATCCGGAATCTTGAAGCCTCTTTGGGCGTACTTTCTGGCCTTCGATAAGAAGCGGTCCTGCGAGTTCTCCGAATAGTATCTTCATCGTGAATCCAGGAATAGGGGCTATGGCGGGACGACGGAGAACACTGCCTAGTGTCTTTGAGAATACTCGCTGAGTCACTGGCTCGGGAGCAGTCATGTTGTAAGCCCCTGAGCAGCTCGAAGTCATCATCAGATGGTGTATGGCATACACCTCGTCATCCAAGGAAATCCATGACATCCATTGCTTACCTCCAGCGAGTGGCCCCCCTCCTCCCATCTTCCAGGGTAGAAGCATTCTCCCCAGGGCTCCCCCTGTGGCTGAAAGAACAATTCCGTTCCTGAGGTTGATTACCCGTATCCCAGCATCCCTTGCAGGATCAGTAAAAGACTCCCAATCGATTACCGTGTCCGTCAGGAAACCACTGCCAGGAGCGCTAGTCTCATCGAGATCCTCATCTCCCCTGTTTCCGTAGTATCCAATTGCACTGGCCACAATGAATGACTCAGGCTTTTTGTCTAGCTTACTGAGGGTTTCTGAGAGTAGCATGGTGGACTCTCGTCTTGAATCCACAATCAACTGCTTCCTCTTCTTACTCCATCTCTTATCTCCAATCCCAGCCCCCCCTAGATGAATCACAACATCAAAGCCCTCCAAATCAGAGGATTCCAGAACACCCTTATCTGGGGCCCAAGACAACTCCTTTGCCCCTTCCTTTACTGGCCTTCTTACCAATCTCCAGACATCATGCCCGCCAGTATCTAGAAAGGCGACGAGTTGTGTTCCAATTAGGCCCGAGGAACCCGCAACCAGAATCCTTTTCCTGCCCTCATGGACGAATCTGGAGTGCTCCTTCATGTCTCTCTGCAATCGCAACTCTCTCGCTTTGAACATCTTGGAAATCCTGCCTCTGACTAGCATGCCTCCGAGGATCCTATCGGCCAGGTTCCCTAGTGGCCCGAATGGAACCTGATAAGTCACCTCGTCCCTAACAGTTGTCTTCCCTCCTGACTCGACTAGATTGTGATCGTGATTCCATGACCAAAAAGGTCCCTTGACCATCGTATCCGAGAAGTGATGTGGGGGGTCGTAGGCAGTGTGCTCAGCTACCCAAGTCATCTTCAGAAAAGGTGCACCTGGGGCAGGGAAGCGAAACACCCTCTGTGAACCCACCTCAAGAGAGTCATCGGCCCTAACCTCCTCCGCTACCTCCCATGGAGGCATCAGTCTCCTGAATGACCCCTCGTGCTCAAACCACTCAAAGGTTGAGTCAATGCCTGCATCTACTACAGTCTCATGTGTGTACTTGTACATTTTTTCACCTCGGTGGACTCTTTGGGATAGGTGCATCCTCTGCCCATCTCGTGAGGTAAGCGTCTAGCTTCAGCTTCCTCTTCGTGTTTGCAGATGACATGTAACGAACCTTCCCAAAAATCGGTCTCTCAGGCCCCCATGCCCTGTCGTGCCTGCCCAAAACCCAGAAAATTCCAGTATAGGAGTTCGGATCCCTTCCATCAAGAGCCCATCTGTCATTGATTCTAATCATCCAATCAGCTGCAGTCTCTGGATCTGGCGACCATTCGAGTATTCTCTTCCCCCACAGCATCCTGAGGTAGTTGTGCATGTGACCTGTTCTGAGGAGCTGTCTTTGCGCAGAGTTCCAAACTTCATCTTCAGTCTTGGCTCCCTCTATTTCGTCAAACGTGTAACTGGTCCTTTCATCATCCCTGTGTTCATTCAGTGTCTTTTTTGCCCATCTGGGTATCGAATCAAGTGTGTTGTGATCTCTCCTGAAGTGGGCGAAGTTGAAGCCCAACTCCCTCCAAGTGATTATTTGATCGAGGAATGACTCAGAGGACTCTGATAGCCCCCACCAACCAGATCTTGACCCTCTGCCAGTATCTTCTATGCAGACTGAGTCATACGTCCAATTTTCCTTATCGAGAACCGCCTTGACCACCCTGAAAGAAGAAATATGCCCATAATGTAACCAGGGGGACAAGCCGCTGACTGCAGGATTTTCTGCATCATTCCTGCCTTCTGAGTAATTCCCAAGCCTCCTTTCAATGAAGTTCTCGAGTATCGAAATTGCACTGAAGTAACCACCACGAACAGAGTCAACTGGAAAGACCTCGTGATCTATGTCTAGTGGCTCCATGGCCCTCCTTCCAACATTTCCACCCTCTGCAACTCTCCAAATCCACTCCAGGGGAGGGAACTCTAGATCGAGCTCATCCACAATTTCCGAGAATCTGGACATATCGAATGAAATGTCCCGTTCGACATTCTCCATCGAATCTTCTTCCGGGAAAGTAGACAGGGCCCGGTGTAGACTTTTCTGCATGTGCTTTCTGAATGAATAGGCTGTTTTGTGGGCTCCATCGGCATAACCCATGGGCAATACCCCATTCGAGTCCACTGCCTCTACACTGACTTTGCATGTACGACTCGCTCTTTCCATTACCCAGCGAGGAAGGTACGTGGGAAAGTCGTCAATAACTACGGCGCATGCCTTTGTGGAGAGCTTACTTAGCATCCCGTCGCCAGAGTCGATGTGATTCTCAATCCATGGGACATATGAAATCCCCTTCTGCTCGAAGATGGATTTGTTGTCCACCATGCCCTGGACAACGAATGTCAGAACTCTTTCGCTGGACCACTCATGCCTGGTGGATATACACTCTACAACCAACAAAGGCTTCCCTAGGTCCAGACTGATCTCAATCGCCCTATCCAGAGCGGCATTGTAGTGATACCTCCTGGTTGCCGTCATCCAGTAGAGTACGAACTCTCCGGACGCATTCATGTCGATATCATTGAGGCTACGAACCCTCGGTGATACGACGCTCACCGAGCTCGCACCTGCACCAGACATACCCCCGTCTACGTTCGTGCGCATATAAGGCGGTGTTTTCTTGCATGCCATATTCCAAACACTCATTCATAACCTCCTGTACAAACCGGGAGACATGACAATCCAAGTCAAGAAAGATGCCGAACCAATAGAAATTGAAGCAGATGCATACCTCCCAACGGAGTATGGTAACTTCAGGGTCAGAGTGACCCTTGACAGCGAAGGAAAGGAGCACGCATTGCTCTACACGGGAGACATATCTAACGGAAATGCCCCTCTTGTGAGAATACACTCAGAGTGCTTGACAGGGGATGCGTTTGGATCAATGAAGTGCGACTGCGGTCCCCAATTACAGTCGGCAATGAAGAAAATCCAAGAGGAAGGATGTGGAGCTATTGCTTATCTGAGGCAGGAAGGAAGGGGAATCGGCTTGCATTCCAAGATCCAGGCTTACGCTCTGCAGGATGTAGGCTACGACACCCTGGATGCAAACCTAGCTCTAGGCCTCCCAGCTGATGCAAGAGAGTATGACATAGCCGCCAAGATGCTCAAGGAAGCAGGAGTGGAAAGAGTACGCTTGATGACGAATAATCCGCTGAAGGTCAAGGGCCTCCGAGACAATGGCATTGAAATCGACTCAAGACTAGAGCACATCTCCGGAATCTCAACAGAGAACCTAGATTACCTGTCCACAAAGGGTAAGAGAATGGGCCATATACTTGACATATAGGTATTTTTTCGCACAACCGGAGGAGATGATTATGTCGTCAATGATAGGAGAGAAAGCACCAGATTTCTCATTGAGCACAAGCGATGGAGATGAATTCAATTTCAGCGACCTTGAGGGATCGTGGAAAGTGCTTTTCTTCTATGCCAAGGCCGGCTCCCCAACCTGTAAGAGGGGATGTCTGACATTCAAGGAACAATACGAACTATTCCGTTCCCTTGAGCCACCGGTCGAGATTATTGGTGTCAGCCAAGATTCCGTAAAGCAGCACAAGGAGTTCAAGGAAGAATTAGACCTTCCATTCACCCTTCTGTCTGACCCTGACAGGAATGTCGCTGAAATGTTCAAGGTACCAGTACACCTAGGGTCATTTCCAGCAAAATCATCTTTCGTAATTGGACCAGACAACACCATCCATCATGTCTACGATTGGCTATTCAGGCCGAGAAGGCACGTAGCCAAGATTCTTGATTCTCTAAGCAGCATAACTGATGGCGGTAGATCTTCTTGAGCTGGAACCAGATTCTCACTGATGCAGGCCTCTCCGAGAGGGAAGTCAATGCTCTAACTGTCCTTTCCAAGAACCCTAACATCAAGGCTAGCGAGCTAGCAAAAGAGCTCGATACCACCAGGCTTGATGCATATAACTCACTGGAGAGACTGCAGAGGATCGGCCTCGTAACAACTACCGCAGACAGGCCAATGAGATTCTCCAGCCCTCCGCTCGACCATGCCGTGACTCACCTCATAGAGATCAGAAAGGAACAACTCAACCGTATTGAGCAGGGTCTTGGCGACATAAAAAGTGGAGCGAAGTACTCCTCGACGTCCACCGATCCCTCCACCGATGACGAACCGAAGTTTGCTGTATTGAAAGAGAGAGTACACATAATGAAGAGAATAGAGAAACTATCCAATGAATCAAAGAACGATATCGTTCTCACGTTGGGTAAGTTTGGAATCCTACATCTATGTCGAAGTAGCGCTCTCCAAGCAGTAAATGACGCTGCATCCAGAGGAGTTAGGGTGAGGGTACTTTCACAACTCGAAAGGAGAACGATAAGATTCTACAACGACCTTCATGACTCCATAGAGGTCCGTCATTCTGATGACTTGGATGCCCAGGGGGCTCTAGTAGACGACTCAGAGGTTGTTCAATACCTAAACATGGAGTCAAATCCTGTTGGAAGAGGCAAGAATGATGCCGCCTTAACCGTTGAATCTGAGTCCTTCGCAGAATCTCAGGGAAATCTTCTGGATACTATATGGGACGACGCAATACCATACGAAACAGCCTCGAAAAGATTCACTGAAGAGAGAATAGTGGATCCTCTGAAACTGACTATAGATAGCGGCTCATTCCTAGAAAAGATCAGACAAGTCCTACAGCTATCTGAGGACATGCCAGAAGGCGACACTCCATTCAACCCCGATGCCTTCCTAGCCTCCGGTCTGGAAATCAGTGATGCTCGTAGAAGCCTAGAGTCAGGAGGAATTGAGGCGCTGTCAGACTTCGGAATTGACGTAGACTCACTCCTAAGGCAGGTCGGCCACAGGGTTGGAGAGGAGCTAACATTCTCACTGAGGGGCATAGAGGGAAACATCGAGTTTCTAAACGAGATGATGGACTGGTGGGAATATGCGGGGTTGGGACAGCTCAGTTACGACATCGACCCCGAATTCCACATCCTAGTTGAGCACCCTCCCCAGAGAGCGGACGGCCTCCCGATCCACTCGTTGGATGACGGTATTATCGAAGGTGCCTTGATGTCCAGATACCCCCATGAATCAGGGGTTAACGTTACGAGAACCACTACCGGGGACAGCAATATGTCGGTGAAATACGAAATAAACTTCAACAGTTAGCCCTTGGGCAATATACATCACATTATATTCACAAGTCCCCGCCTAGAATTGTGCGTCTGTTGAAGTTCATACTCTTCATGAGGCAGATTACCAAGAAATCTCCAGCAAACCTGGATTGGATTCAGAAACAGGGCCTTCTGGCAGTCAAGCTTTCACAGATTTTTGCCCTAAGGCCTGACATAATCAGCCTTGAAAAGTGTAAACAGCTACAGACTCTTTACAGCAAGGCATCGACTATTCCCACTGAGGATGTCTTCGATATACTCAAGGAAAAGGCACCAGATTCCTACCATGACGGAATAGCATGGTTCGATGTAGAACCAATGGCCGCGGCATCAGTCGGCCAAGTTCACAGAGCCAAATTGAAATCAGGCGAAGATGTAGTTGTCAAGATCATCAAGGAAGATCACGAAAAGAAGTTCAAGAGAGACGTAAAAAGAATGACTCGTTGGCTAAGGATGGCTATGGTGTTGTCACCAAAACTCAGAAGAGTGGGAAACCCAATCGCTCTACTCGACCATGTCCAAGACTACACGCTCAGAGAGCTTGATTTGAGAAACGAGATCAATGGCGCCGCCAGACTCCAGGCAATCAAGGAGGAACTTTCCAGTGACTTCCCAATGCCAAGGCTGAGATTCCCAAGATACTACCCAGAAATATCCAACAGGCACGTATTGGTTTCCGAGCTAGTCATGGGGGACACTCTCGAACAAGGAATAGAAAAATCCAGTCTGCAATGGAATGATCTGCTCGAGCTATTCAGAATCCACGGTGCGTACATGTTCGGGGTTGGGACATTCCACGGCGACCTGCATCCTGGTAACTGTATTCTAGATTTAGATGGAAACTTTGTTTTCATCGACAACGGGGCCATATGTGACACTCCAAGAAAGGTCAGCGAATCTCTGTTCAATTTTTTCTACCATCTTTCGTCAGACAATAAAGAACTAGCCTTTGAAGCACTCATTTCTCTAGCCGAGAGGAGGCCGAAACCGGCAAATGTCGAGAAATTCAAGATGGAAATGCATGAAATTTATCGTGACTTCGAGAACCTTAGCGTCGGAGAGCAGAGTTTGACAGAGGTAATGATGAAAACAGTTAGGGAGGCCGTGGAGAAAGCAGGGGCAGATTTCGGAGAGGAGGGATTTCCAATTATCCGTTCACTGATGTACATGGATGGACTGGTGATTAGAACTCATCCAGAGGTCAAGTTGATTTCCCAAATGGGCCCGTCACTGATTGAATTTAGAGACGGACTGGGTCTAGGTGATTGAATGGGCGAGCATTCTGATGTGATTGTGGTTGGCGCCGGACCTGGGGGCTTAGCATGCTCCATGCTATTGGCGAAGGCTGGGGTAAAAGTCACCATTCTTGAGAAGTCCGATGGTGTTGGAGGAAGGACCAGGGTCTTCGAGAAGGATGGCTACAAGTTCGACAATGGCCCCACCTTTTTCCACTATCCCGAAATTATTGAGGAGATTTTCGAGTCAATCGGGATGGACGCCCGCGAGGAGTTGGGGCTAATCCCATTGGACCCCAACTACCGTTTAGTATTCGGAGCCGGAGGAAGCTTGAACGCAACCTCCGACTTAGAAGACATGGTATCGCAAATAGACGATCTATGTGGTGAGAAGAATGCCAGGGGGTTCCGGAGATACATCGAAGAAAACAGGAAAAAGCTGAGACTATCCAAGAATTGCCTAAATACGCCTTGGAAAAGTCCAATGGATCTTTTTAGTCGTAGAGCACTAAGAGTTTCCAGGGTCTTGAAGCCTTGGAGGAGCGTCTCATCGGATCTTGCCAGACTATTCCCCGACGAGAGGATGCAACTGGCAATGTCGTTCCAGACCAAGTATCTGGGAATGAGCCCATTCCATGCTCCGAGCCTATTCACAATTCTTGCCTATCTCGAGTACGAACACGGAGTTTTCCACTCCGAGGGCGGTCTCGGAACAATAACTCAGAAGATGGGCCAAATTGCAAGGGAACTGGGAGTCGACATCAGACTTAACGAACCAGTAAGGGAATTTATTTTCGAAGGGAAGAAAGTCGTAGGAGCCAGAACAGATGAGCAGACATACTCAGCTGATCGATTCGTAATGAATGTCGATTTCGCAACTGGCATGAAAGGCCTGATACCAGATGAACTGCGCAAAAAGTGGTCCAATAAGAAATTGGATGAGAAGTCATATTCATGCTCCACATACATGCTCTACTTAGGTTTAGACAAGTTGTATGACACCCCCCATCATCAGATATACGCTGCGAAGGATTACCAGAAGAATCTGAGAGAGGTCACCGAGCACAAGGTAGCTTGGGAAGACCCGTCAATCTATGTCCAGAATGCCTGCATTACAGATCCCACCATGGCACCAGAAGGACATTCGACGATATACGTACTCGTTCCCGCCAGCAACTCACATGATGGAATCGATTGGGACCAAATAAAGGATGATTACATGGACGTCATTCTGAAACAGATGGAACATCTCGGGTTTTCAGGGATCAAGGAACATATTGTTTCCCAGACCATAGTTACACCTGATGACTGGGCCTCTCGAGACATATACAAGGGAGCAGTCTTCAATCTCGCGCATGGTCTCGACCAGATGCTCTGGAGGAGACCTCAGAATAAGTTCGAGGAGCTTGAGAGCCTATACCTGGTAGGGGGTGGAACGCACCCAGGAAGCGGACTTCCAACTATTTTTGAGAGTGGTAGAATCTCTGCTAAGATGATATGTGCCGATATGGGAATAGTTCCGGATTGGAACGGCACAGAAACTTGGTTTGACGATATCAGAAGGCCAATTATCAAATCAAATAACTGACGAGGCACCACCATGGATGTGTATGATGCGTCATTCTTCCTATCAACTGCTTGGATTGGACCCTTTTGGTTTCTGATGCTGGTATATCCGGAAGAAGAGAGAACTGAGAGGGCCATGCAGGGCCCTTGGTTCTTCATCGGCCCAATAGTGATCTGGTTTGCAGTTACCCTTTCAGACCCGAATGCCCTTTCAGATCTCTTTGGTGACATGATGTCGTCCCAGCCACTCGAGGCACTTGCCTCCCTCCTAGGAACGAAAGCAGGTGCCTCGGCCGCATGGGCCCATATGGTAGCAGGCGATATCTTCGTGACAAGGTGGATATGGAGGAGGAGCCTAGAGATGGGTGTCGATCCATGGATAAGGACATCCTCAGTATTCTTCGCGGTAATGCTAATGCCGGTTGGGATAGCAATGCATATTGCCTTGGCCCGCAATACCGAATCAAACACGTAAACTCTTGAATCCGAGCCCCTTGGAATGGCCATGGAGGACCATGTGTCGCTAACCGCAATAGAAAGGAGTGACGAGGACTGCATCCTCAGATTTGCGGATGGCGCTTCCTTCAAACTGGGTTACCTAAGCATAAGGAAGCGCTGCCAGTGCGCCAAATGCAAGCCCAGGCAAGTAAACGATCAACGAAGGCTGGAGTTCGAAGAAGAAATCGAGAGATACAGGTTGGAGAAGCCGAATGTAGAGGTCGTGGGCAGGTATGCAATCAGGCTAGTGTGGCCATCTGGGTGCTCAAGTGGCATACATTCATTCTCTCACTTGAGGAAAACAGCCGAAGAATCAGGATCGAGACTGTGAAAATTTACTTGCGAAGCCCTCAAATCAGGCTGCTCACGCGCCATGACGTCGACTCACTGGGTGCCCCCCGCTGAGCCGTCGGTGATTGTATGAGCGAGGAAGAATCCAATACAGAGTCTCCAAACGGTCCCGAAAAGGATGACTGGCATCATTTCGCAAGTGCTAGTTATGGGTCTGCAGATGCAGAGCCAACCGAGGTCTTGGAAAACGAGACAACCCCCGAAGAGGAATGGTTCGATGGTGACGACTACTACCACTCAGGCGGGTCGATTGACTGGAATGCCCCTCCCTGTCCAGCACCTTTGGGCATAGCCCACGTGATCAAGATTGGAGTGTGTGACAACTGCCTCCACAGGATTGGTGGTAGAAGGGTAGACTCAACAGGCGCCGAAGGAGGCTCAATACTACGAGCAGAAGCCCATTCCAGGGACTCCGAGCTTGAGAAAGTTGAGATTCCAGAACTATGTCCGCTTTGCGAGAACCTCTTTGAGGATGTAATCAACATAGTGGACAGGATAGTCGAGTCAACTAGTCCCTACCAGTATTCGACGATGCAATTCGGAATCCACCTCCCAAAGGACATGATCCAAAGTGAGGACTCAATTAGGACCAAACATGGGGCCCAAGGATCAAAAACTCTCAAGCCGTCTTTTGTCAAGGCCATACAAGATGAAATATCCAGCAGGACGCAAGGGGTATCCTTCGTCAAAGAGAGCCCTGACATAATGATCACCATCGACGCATTGACACTCAGGGTGGATGTCGACGTCAGACCTATCTTCATCTACGGCAGATACAGAAAACTTGAGCGAGGCATACCTCAGACCAGATGGCCATGTCGCGCCTGCAGGGGAAGGGGAGGAGACTGCGAAAACTGCCAAGGAACCGGACTTCAGTACATTGAATCGGTTCAGGATCTGATAGGGGAACCAGTAAGGAACTCTATGGAGGCAAACGACACCTCATTTCACGGAATGGGAAGGGAGGATATTGATGTCAGATGCCTGGGTTCAGGAAGGCCGTTTGTCCTTGAGGTCAAAGGTCCCAGAATCAGGGACATGGACTTGGATAAACTCTCAGAGGAAATTAACTCGAAGTCCTCAGGAAAAGTGGAAGTGAACTCTCTTCGATGGAGCCTGAAGAAGGAGGTCAGCAGGATTAAGGAAACGAGATCAGAAAAGTCCTATACAATCCGCTTCAAAGTCGAAGAAGAACTTCCTGAAGATGAGGTGGTAGAGGCCATAATTTCACTCTCTGGAGTGACCCTCGAGCAAGAGACCCCGAAGAGAGTGTCCCATCGGAGAGCCGCTAAGACAAGAAAGAGAAAGGTGACCTCAATCAGTGACGTCACGGTCGAAGGCAACGAGGTACAGTTCTCTCTGAGATGCGAGGCAGGAACCTACGTCAAGGAATTGGTTCATTCCGACGAGGGGAGGACGGTTCCTTCAGTACGGGAAGTAATTGGAACGGAATGTGAGGTTCTTTGGCTTGATGTCAAGGATATCCACGCAGACTGAGAAAAGGCAGAATCCGACGCCCTTAATAGCACGCCTCAGGTCGAGCGCTTCCACGACCTACGGTCGATGGTGATATTATGGCAACAAGAACCCATGGCACTAGGCAGGGAACGAGGTCCATTCTCAAGAAGAAGAAGTCGGAGAAGGGCCGAATTTTCATCAACAGGGTCATGCACCCATACTCCGAGGGAGACAAGGTTTGCATTGTCCTCGACGGCGCCCAGCAGAAGGGAATGCCTCACCGAAGATTCCAGGGCCTAACGGGCACCATTGTCGAAGCACAGGGCAAGGCGTTTGTTGTGAGGGTCACTCAGGGGAACAAGGAGAAAATTGTGGTTGCAAGGCCAGAGCACTTGCGACCCGCTAAGTGAGGTGCTTTCTATGTCTGATAGAGAATTCATTGATTTTGCTACTGTACGGGATTTACTAGATGCTGCGAATGAGAGGAGAGGGGAACTCTCCTACGAGCAGATGATGGCTTTACAGCACGCCACATGGGCATCAAGCACCAACAGGGGCGGAACGAAGACCGACCCAAAGGTCTTCGCAGATCTCTTCTCGGTGCTGATGGAGAACGAGAAATTAGCAGAAAATCCAGACATATGCGCAAAAATAGCAGAACTAACTCCGATGGACGTAGCTGGTGTTAGAGTAATAATCGCCAGTAAAAGGGTTGCAATGGATACTTCCGAGATTGAGGAAGTGATCGAAATTGTCCGTCAACATGTCCTCTGAGCCGTCATTTCAGAGTTTTCCTATTGACTAAACCATTGATGAGGGGAACCCCTCTCCAATATACGAGAACGATGCTGTCCGACGACTCCAACGGGGCCGATGAGGAAGACGAGGGACCACTGTCCTCGACTACATTGGTACGCGTCCTAGACGTGCTCGACAGACGCCCTGACGGTCATGAAATCCAAGCTCTTGCCGAACCCTCATTTCACCTAGTCAGGTCTAGAGTAGTTAATGCCGACGAAATTGAGCAGGGTTCTGAGATAAATATGGACTCTGGAATTATAGGCCCAATTTCTGAAATCAGGTTCAAGGACCTCTCGCAGGCATCCCAGGGGGAGCTCACAGACTCAATATTGAAGGCAATCTCCAGTGACCCAGAAAAGCACCTCATGTTCTACAACAGTGCAGGCCCGATGTCCCTCAAGTTTCACGCCTTCCAACTTCTGGCGGGAGTCGGTAACTCCAAGGCGATGCAGATGGTAAAGAGCAGAGGCGGAAACGGCTGGTCAACCTTCGAACAGGTGGATGAGTCATGCGGTATTGAATCGGCAAGACTCCTAGCTGAGAGATACGTTAAGGAGATGGAGGACACGGCTCAGACACCGAGTTTGTTGGATATTCTGGTTCGCTCCTAGGGTGACGGGGTGATTTCTTGGAAGACCTCGATGCAAGATTGCTGGTTGATCTGCTAAGGGATAGGATGACCCCCGACAAAAGTCTAGGACAGCATTTCCTCCTAGACGAATCTGTGATTGCAAGATCCATACAACTCCCATCAGAGCATGGATCACCCGTCAATCGGGATTCGCACGTATTGGAAGTCGGGCCGGGACCGGGGTCCCTAACTCTCGGTATACTGAGGACTGGAGCGAGATTAACGGCATTGGAAATAGACGAGGAGGCAGTGGATCACCTGAATCGTGTTTTTACAACAAATGAAGAGCAGTTCTCGCTGGTTAAACAGGATGCACTCAAGGCCCAATGGCCTGACGACATAACTCATGTAATTGCGAACATTCCTTACAGCATTTCCAGTCCACTTCTAGAGAGAATTCAGAGGTACCACTCAGAGACCCCGCTTAGATCAGTTGTTCTCCTGGTGCAGGAAGAGTTCGCAGAGAGAATGTCAATGAGAGGGGGCCCGGCAAGCGCTGGTCCGCTAGGCCTTTCTCTCTGGTTGGACTTCGAAGTCCTCATTGATGCAAAGGTCCCCTCCAGCTCATTCAGCCCTTCTCCAAGAGTCAACTCCAGACTGATATTGCTCCGACCAACCGAAAGAACCGGAATAGCACCCGACTTCAACCGCAGACTATTCAGGACCATCACTCAACACTGCTTTGCAAATAGGAGGAGGAAATTAAGGACGCTCCTATCGTCCACACCTAGGAGAATTTCTAGGGTCAAGGGATGGCACAAGGACCGTTGGAAAGGGGCTTCAGGAGAAATCCTGAAATCAGAAATTCCCGAACTTCCAGAGGACTGGGCGAACCTAAGGCCAGAAAATCTGGAAACCAAGCATTGGGTCATTTTATCAGATACATTTTCAACATTTAATGTCGAATAACGATGGTTTAGTCATCGCCTTGATAGGGACCCCCTCGCTCGGCGAGGCACGGCACAGTGCGTGGGAGCTCTGTCCTAGGGATGTAAAATCATGGCAAAGAAGGACACCTACCTAGCTCTCCTAAGAAGGGGCATAGATGAGAATACGGCCCAGATTCTCTCCGACGGTGGAATCAAAGTTGGCGATCTGAAAAAGATGGATGTCGACACCCTGATCAACAATTACGGTCTAAAGAAGGGAATAGCAACATCCGTAATCGACGCTGTCAAATCTGGCCCTAGAACCTCCAGTAAGCAGAGATTCCTAGCTGACGTTCTATCGAAAGATGGTAAAAAGAAGGTAGACAAAATTGAGGAGCAGAGATTCAAGAGGGAGCAGAAGGACCTTCTGGCCGATCTTCTCGAGAAGAAGGAACAGCTCAGAATGGCCCGTGTCGATGCCTTCAGGAACAAGAAGCTCGTAATGAACAGACTTGGGAAAACAGTCGAACTAATAGTGAAACTAGAGAATACCTTCGACGATGAGTCAAAGGACGAACAGCGCTCAAAGATCAGAGACCAGCTGGAGACCAGGGGCCTCGAGGCAGCCAGGGACCATGAGTTGTTGGAATTGGTTGGAACTCCTCAGGACATCGTCGACTTCAGAAGAAAAATAGCTCCCGTTCTTTGCATGTACGCATGCCCGCATTGCGGTGAAGAGATGGATCCCAGGGGTGGAAACCTAATGGAAGACATGTCTGATTACGTGTTTGTCTGCTGGGAATGCGAGGAGGAGTTCAGATCGCCCATGGCCGAAACGGTAGAGTCCAGACTTGAGAACGGATCTAGAATCTCCATCAACCCCAAGATCAAACCCAGACTTCCTGTGGTGAAGCCTCCGAAGAAGGTCGAGTCGGCTTCGGTTGTCGACCTGATGATCAGGGATTTGGAGTCCACAGGTGCATCAGCCAAGGAATTAGAGGCCGCTGTCGAATCGAGCAAGCTCTCGGGCGGACTGATGGATATAGACGACTGGATAGACCAAACATTGGCTGTCAAGGGGTACATCCAAGCACAAGAGGACAGGGAGGACTTCATCATAGCCACAGGAGCCGGAGCTACAAAGTTCAACAAGTGGATGAAGAAGGCCGGTCTACGATTCAATAAGCAGACCGGAAGATGGTCCAGGACTGATCGCTGAGGCGACCATATGTCTTACGACAGACATCTAATTCGCTTTTTCAGGGGCTCTGAAAAATTAGGTCAGGCAGAATCCGAGCCGGATTTGAACATCATAGACATTGCCGAAATGGCCAATGTGGAAATACCGACAAATTGCACATCGGGAACATGTGGAACATGCCTAGTCAGGCTAGTCTCCGGTTCAGTTGACATTCCCGAGGAACTACCACCCGGGCTTGACAGCTTCCTAGTCGAAGAAGGCGGAATCCTCACTTGTTGCATGAAGCCCACTGGCTCCTGTGATATCGATTTGATCCCTCCAATATAGGTGAAAATATGGTAGACTGGTCAGATTCGGGATTCTTGCAGGCTCTGCTAATTTCGGTCATAGGGGTCTCTATATCGATCTGGTGGCTCTCGACTAGAATATTGTCAAAGATTGAAGAAATAGAGGAAAGGAAGAGTAGTAAGAAATCAGGCGATCCACCGAAGAGCGACTAAGGGGCACTATTCGTTCACAGCAGCCGTCCAGCGTTCAGAATGAGGAATGCCAACCACCTCTAGATGGCAAGCTAGAATGCCATTTTGGTCGTTTAGAGCGTTCCTAAGTCTGATCAGATCATCCAGACAGCATGGGCAGTGTGGATGGGTAGGTTGAATCCATAACTGCACTATTCCCGATTCATCGACATCAACACCCCTGAGAATGCCCTCATCCGTTATGGATTTTCCATGCGGCTCCTTTCTTCCCCTTAGGACCCTAGCTAGCTTCCTCTGTGCTAACTCCTTGGCCTTGCTCAATTTTACCACTCCATCAGATTAGGCAATGATGAACCAGCTGTCAGGCACTCCATGCCCCCACTGGTCCTTACCCACGTGTCTTCATTACCGATTGCCCCTTCTCGATGAATCACCTTGGGCTCTACCGCCATGGTCCCGCCAACCCTCAATTCCCGATCAAAACCAAGAGCGACTACTGGGGTCTCATCTAGCTCCAAGCCAACAGAGTGTCCAAGGAAACTGGACTGATTGGGGTGCATCCCCATCAAGTTCTCTGAATGCCCCATCTCCGATGCCATCTCGCTTCCCCTAAGCCAAGCAGACGAACAATCTTCGCCCTTCCCGAGTTGGTCCACCACAGCTTGCTTGATCTCCACCATGTCATCAAGCCTTGACACCCACTCCTCGCTCAGGCTTCCCACACTGAACATCCTCGTGCAATCAGAGACGTAACCCCTGTGCAGGTGAACGATATCTACCAGAACTGGTTCACTTCCCTTGACCCTTGCAAAACCTGCTCCCAACGAGGAAATAGGGCTAGCCCCCAGTCCGCCTATCGCAGAGTCGAAGTAAGATGGGACGGAACCAGAACGCCCGGCCGCGACAACAACCCTGTCACAGTCCATCGGCCAACGCCGCATCCTGATTCTGCCTCCGAAACCAGCTTCCCGACTTACAGAGTCAGCGGCGGCAGCTAGATCCAACTCGGTGCAACCTTCTCTCCCTACCTCGGAGATGGCTTCGAACATTCTCTTGTTGACCTCTCCACTTTCCTTGTGCATTTGTATTTCCCAATCTGATTTCACTTCTCTTAGCGAGTAGAGAATACCTGTTCCGTCTAGTGACTCGCCTGGAAGTCCTGACATCTTCGAATTTAGGAAGGACCACCGATCATGAGGGACCTTTCCTGAAAGCATCGAGGGCCTTTCTGTACAGCCAGAGGAAACCAATGAGTCCGACAGTGATGCCATCCTCGGCTGCTTCTCGGAACGATGAGGCGAATCATCACCTCCTGACTCGAAAACCGCTCTTTCCAAAGATCTTCTAACCCAATGTGTAGTTTCTATTCCGGCTTCCTCAGAACCGACCAGGAGCATGCTGTTCTGCCTCCCTCCAGTGAGCCAGTAGAGTTCGACGGGGTCGTCAATTAGAATCGACTCAACTCCCTTTGCTGAAAGCGCAGAAGAGAGTGCGTTCTGCCGTGACTCTAACTCCGAAACAGGGACACGCCAATCCTGCCCACCGGGCCCGGTTATGGACTCCGCATCCCAGGCCATGCATGCCCTTCCGGGCCTTACCATGAAAGGGATTTGGTAGGCTAGACATGCCCTAAACAACCCCAATGGCCTTAGGTGGGCTACCGGTGGGGTCCACTGTGACAGGCGTTCTGTCGCTGGACGACGTTTGCCTTGATGGACGTACAGTGTTACTCAGAGTGGATGTAAACTCCCCTCTAAATCCAGAGACAATGGAATTCATGGACGATCGCAGATTCACTGAGTTCCTTTCAACATTAGAGGCCCTTTCTTCATCAAAAGTGATAATTATTTCGCATCAATCAAGACCGGGGTATCTTGATTTCACCAGTACGGAGCCACATAGCGTCCTACTCTCGAGCCTGATAGGAAGACCGGTCGGGTTCGTTTCTGACGTCTGCGGTGAAGAAGCCATTTCAGCGATCAAGGGCATGGAAGACGGCGACATCCTTTTCCTGGACAACGTCCGTAAGCACCAAGAAGAAATCAGCATGAAGCGAGCCAGTCCCGAAGAGATGTCCAAATCCGAGATTGTTAGGAATCTCTCTACTGTGATTGATGCCTATGTCACGGATGCCTTCGCGACCGCGCATAGGAGCTCCCCCTCCCTCACAGGATTCGCTGCCGAGGTCCCATGTATCGCCGGTCGTTTGATGAAGAAGGAAATAAACGCACTTAGGACCGCAGTATTCGATCCACCTAGGCCCTATGTGGTCATTCTTGGAGGGATTAAGTGCGACGATTCGATTCGCGTCGCATTGAATCTCATCGGCAAGGGGACGGTGGATAGGTTAGCAATGGTTGGAGTGGTCGGAAACCTCATGCTCTGGGCAGACGGCACTGATATCGGTGCTACGAACAGGGACTTTGTCAGGGAATCTCTCGGTGACTCCTTCGAAGAGACATGGGAAATGGCCGAGGAACTAATCTCCAACCACCATAACCTGCTATTCCTCCCGACTGATTTGGCAGTCGAGTCAATGGGAAAGAGAGTGCCGATGTCGGTAAGTGACTTACCCACAGAGTTCCCAATTTACGATATCGGAATAGAGACGATGATGAATCTTAGGCCACTCATAATGGAGGCAGGATGCCTACTCTGGAACGGTCCCCCCTCCTACTTCGAGAAGTCAGAGTTTGCATACGGGACTATCGAGATCATGAACATGTTCGTGGAGGCCCCGGGAGTCACCATAGTCGGAGGGGGTCACACCAGTGCGCTCTTCAACCAGAGGGGGAAGGCCGGAGAAGTCCACCACAACAGCACTGGAGGGGGAGCTGTCCTTTGCATGCTTTCTGGAGACAGGATGCCCGTGTTCGAGGCGCTCGAGTCATCTAAGGAGAAGTTCACCCCGCTCCTTTCCGCTCTGGGATTGAGTCCAAGAGAATCGTGATATGGAGCCACTGGGGAGATTTGAACTCCCGATCTTCTGATTACGAATCAGACGCTATACCGAGCTAAGCTACAGTGGCAGCGACGCGTCCAATCAAGAGTCCCGGATAAGAGAATCGGTGCCGTAGGCAGTACTAAGTCAGGGCGCTCCTATGGGTGCGCATGGAAGAGACCACCGAGGGCGCAGCCCAGGAAGGAAGCACATTGTCAGGAACGCCAAGTGAGACACCCGCTGCTGATGCAGGCGTGTATGAGCAGACTCCCCCTGTCGTCTATGTGAAGAAGTCACCTGTTCCGATCATCATTGGGGCCATATATGCACTATTCCAGACACTTGCAGTTCTAGCGTCTCTTGCTGCTGTCCTAGGCGGCGCCCTGCTTGCAGGCTTCGCGGCCGAAGTGGGGGAAGGCGCGGCCGAAGGAGGATTTCTACTCACCATTCTCGGGCTCCTTTCACTCGTACTTTCCTCTATCGGCGTCTATGCAGGCGTGCTCATGATACAGTACAAGAAGAAGGGCATAAGCATAGCACTCGGACTGCTGGTGTTTGGCTATTTCTTGAACATACCCATAAACATGGCCGCGGGTCTCCCTGTCTTCGATGGCATGGGCTTCGGACTTCTCACGAACGGCTTTTGCGGGGCACTTGTCGCAATACCCCTGCTAGTCTCCAGCATTTCCGAACAGATGGATTAGTCAGCGTAGCGCGCTCAGGTCAGCTATGTGCCCGATACGCTCATTCACATCTGAAAGGATTCCCTCGAGAGCAGTCTGAGCTCTTCCCTCTGCACGCATGACCAGGATGGGCTCAGTGTTGCTTGGCCGACACAGGAACCAACCGTCTTCGTACCTTGCTCTGATCCCGTCCACAGTGGAGCACTCGATGTCGGAGAAGGCCTCCCTCACAGCGCTCATCACCTCTTCGCGCTCCCCTGTGAGGGGGATTTTCGCCTCTCCAGTCGAGGGGTAGTCAGGCAGGGACGAGAAACGATCGGAGAAGGACGGTCCGCCATTGGATGGGGGCGGATCCCTCCCAACTATCTCCAATAGCCTTGCTGTGTTGTAAAGCGAGCAGTCGAATCCTGGCCACTTGTCATGGATGAAGAAGTGCCCGGACATCTCTCCAGCGAGGGGGGATGATGGATTCCTATCCAATTCCCTCTTCATGAATGAGTGGCCCGTTCTAACCATAACCGGGACTCCTCCGTATTCCAATATCGCCTCCTCTAGAGCCAGACTGCACTTCACGTCGAAGAAAACAGTCCGCTCCTCCTCTGAAAGCGACTCCCTGCCTGAAAGAATATCCTTCGCGAAGAGCGTCATCAGCCTATCTGGATGAATGAAGCTGCCGAGTTCGTCAACCACGCCTATCCTGTCCCCATCACCATCCATACCTATGCCGAACTCACAGCCATTCTCAGTGACAGCACGGGCGAGGTCCGCCATATTCTCGACCCTTGTGGGATCGGGCGGGTGGTTCGGGAAGGAATTGTCCCACGAGCAGTGAATGGGAACCAAGTCTACTCCGGACCTTTTCATCAGCTCTACTGCAAGCGGCCCCGGGACTGCGTTGCCACAGTCAATCGCAATTCGAACAGGCCTGGATGGCTTACCAGAGTTTTCCAAAATCGCATCTACAACGTCTAACTGGAAGTCCGGGAGATCTGTGACATTACCCGATCCGATGTTGAAATCTCCTGACTCAAAGGTGGCTCGTAGCTCTTGTAGCTCTTCTCCAGCCATCGGAAGTCTACCTCTGCAAATCTTGAATCCGTTGTATTCTGGTGGATTATGGCTAGCTGTGATGACTATAGAGGCATCTACTTCCAAATCGACTGTAGCCCTGTAGAGGACTCCTGTGGTGGTTATTCCCAAATCTAGGACATCGGCACCAGCCGAAGTTATCCCAGTTAGAAGTGCAGTATGAAGCTCAGGCCCAGATTCCCTTATGTCCCGTGCTACGGCTATCGTTTTCGCACCCGTGTGAGTGACTATCGCAGAGCCGAGCCTCTCTGCGAACTCAGCATCGAGCTGGCTTCCAGCCAAGCCACGGATGTCATACGCCTTGAACACGCTCACACGTCGGGCTGCATGGGGCTGCTCCTAAGCGTTCCCAATACCGGCCTTTCATTCAATCGGCGTACTTGTCTGCTCCTTGAAAGTGCAATGAGACATATTTCTCGTCGCCTACGACCCAACTGTCGTGCGGCTCTGGGCCGATGTAGAATAGATCGCCAGGAGAGAGGGTGTAAACCTCACCGTCCTTGAAGGCGCAGGTGGCATGCCCCTCAAGCACCATCCCTAGGTGCTCTACCTCGCAGAAGTCCGTTCCAGAGAGGGGCGAGACATCGACGGACCACTTCCACCCGGGCTCATACGTTGCTCTCCCTATTGTCATTCCCTCTAAGTGGATTACCTCAAACGTCCCCTTCTCGAAAACCCGCAACTCGTCTGGCTCGTCGAACCTCTTCAGGATAATGTCATGGTTCATTGAGCGCCACATCCACGAAAGGCCTCACAGACAATCTCAATCAGTGCCCCTAGGGGGAGTCCTGCTGCTTGGTATGCAGCTCTGGCCGGGGGCATCGTGTCTCCTAGCCATTCGCCGTAGATTTCGTTGACAGCCCCGTAATCACTCATGTCAGATAGGAGTATCACCACCTTGACAAGATCGGATCTAGATGAGTTAGCTGCAATCAGCAAGTCGTCAATCTTCGAGAGGGCACTGAGTGTCTGCCCCCCTATCGAGTCGCCCCCGTCAACGCCGACTTGTCCTGAGAGCCAGATGTGATCTTTGACAGTTATTCCCGGCGAGTATGGAGCGAAAACTTCCGCTCCCGTATCTATCTTCAGCTTGCGAGCCATGTAATCCGTAGGGGCTGCCAGTCAAAGAACTAATCCCGGAGCATCTCGATAATCCTGATGTGATCCCCGGATATTTCTTCCTCAGTAATCTGGTCTAGAGGCCTCCACTCAGCATGCGAGGCGTCATCCCCTGCCACGGGGAGTGATTCTGGATCGACTTCAACTAGGTAGAACAGGGCGATGACATGCTTGCGTGGATCTCTGTCTGGATCCCCGTGAATAGATAGAGCGACCGGCTCGAATCCATCCACTCCCGTCTCCTCCTCTAGCTCCCTGATTACAGCATCTTCAGGGTCCTCCCCATAGTCCACAAAACCTCCTGGGAATGCCCACATACCCTTGTACGGCTCCTTCCCCCTCCTGATTAGGAGAACCTCAGTTCCAGAGTCACCCTCTCTCAGTGCCACTGCGTCGACTGCCACCGACGGGCTTCTGTAACTATCCCGTCCACAGTGATGGCATGCGTCATTTCCCATATTTCCTCCTCCTCTTCTGGAATGACTCTAGTGCCTCGTAGAGATCAGACTTAGTGAATGACGGCCAGTGTACATCAGTGAAGTGTAGTTCAGAATACGCAATTTGCCATAGAAGGAAGTTCGAAATCCGCTCTTCGCCGCTAGTTCGGATGACTAGGTCCGGGTCAGGAAGATTAGATGTATACAGTCTACTGGATATTTGCCCAGTATCTATCGACTCAAGAGAAATTTCACCTTCTGCGTGTGCTGCAGCGACCTCCCTCACTGCATCAACTATCTCTTCCCTGCCACCATACGCAAGACACACGGTGAAGAGGAAATCAGAATACTCCGATGTGGCATCTTCTGCAATCCTGATTGATTCACGGACCCTATCTGGAAGCATCTCTAAGCGTCCAACGGCCTGGACCTTCACCCTCCTGGAGTGTATCTTTGGATCTTCAGAAATTTCCGTCAGACCCGAGACGTATAGGTCATACAACGCCTCCAACTCCTCTTCCGACCTCTCGTTGATATTCTCGGTAGATAGTGCGTACACCGTGAAGTAGGGAATTTCCAAATCTAAGATCCAGTTCATGACCTCCTTGAGTTTCTCCTTTCCCTGGTTGTGTCCGATATTCCTGTCCAACTGGCTGTTCCAGGCAAACCTCCTATTTCCATCCATGATTATCGAAACGTGCTGAGGTAGACCCCCCTCCTTGAGACGGCTCCCCAGTCTGTTTGCTCGAATCCTGTCAGTCCTAGAGACGAAACTCCATGCATAGCTAGAATTAGCAATTATTCGAGCTGGAACTGAGACTATTCTGAATCTCAGCATCCACTTTGCAAGGGAGTCTAGGCGTATTCCTAGGGCACTCCGCCGCCTCCCCATGAGTTGACCAGATGACGGCCCCACTAAAGGGAGTCGCCTTGGAATGAGATTATTCGAATACGATGTCTGCCGAATCTCCGACCTCTTCCAGAAGGCCCTTGTCAGGATTGACCACAATAACTTGCCCCGATTTTTCCCATACTGCTAGATCGTGTCTGCTGTTGCCAGCGTATCCGAAACCATTCTCTCCAAAGCGTGCTACGAGGGCCTCGGCCTTTTTCTTGTCTCGCAGGTTGTAACTCCTGTCCGATGCCATGACATCTGAGAATAGGCCTACATGAGCAGCGACCTGTTCAGCCACAATCCTGTCGGAAGCGGTTGCCAGAATCAGAATCCTTCCCTTGGCATGCTCTCCGGTAAGCCAGTCGAGGAATGCATGGTGATAATCGAGCTCCGAGGGGTCAAAGACCAGCTTCCTCGCTAAGTCCCTCTTCCACTCAGCCCTCTTGCCCAGGAATTCCTTCAGTATCACTCCGGGAATCATCCAAGGGCGCCTTGAAAGAACTCTCTTGACACTGATATCGGACAAGTCAGACAGTATCAGAGTGCCATCCATGTCCACCGCCAGTGGCATGTCCGCCCCCTCTTCTCCCATGCTGGCCGCTCTACGCCTACCGGTTCAAGCCTTCGCAGAATCACACACCAGCCGTCCCTATGGGATGTTGAATGGCTTCTCAGGTCGGGGGGACTTTCTCCAGTATGTCCTGAGGCAGACAACCCCGAGCCCCATGAAGAAGAGGGGTATTGGAAGGTCGGCCAAGGAAGGGGGGATGCTATTGAGCAGAGTTGTGGTGGCGAAGAAGAATGACATCAGAGAGAGTGCAGCGAACGTTCTGTTGTTGAACATGGCCTTCTGATACGGCCTGACGTAGGCCAGCATTGTAATCGCTGGCTCGGGAGCACCCGACTGATGCGAGGTCGCCTCCATGACATCCAGTAGACACTGCTCGTACTCCCATATCGCGATGCCCCCCCTGTGAGAGTAGAATGCTGCATCTGAAGACCACTCCTCGGGTGCTGTGGACTTCCATCCATCTATGAGGGACGACCTCAGCTCCACTATTCCCAAGGTAGATCCAGATTCGTAGTACATCCTTGAGAGGTCATGCATCAGGGACGCCAGATCCCTCATAGCTGGCTTATCCGAATCATGTGGCCGAAGAGCGTCAGATAGCCTTGGAGGGCCGATTCGGACACTCTCATCAGAGATATCTGAGAACCTCACATCGAGGAGGCTCAGGGTTCCTGGCTGCTCTTTCGTAAATGGGGCTCTCCAAATGAACTGGGCCCTGAGGACTCTCTCTATTGCCTCATTTCTGGTATTCCACCTCTTTTGATCGGGAGGGGTGGACTTTGTCGACTGCATGGCACTGTGGTACTCTCCCAGAATAGCCCCAGAACGCCTGAGAATCTCGGTTGAGGAACCCATGTCGTTATCTCGTAGTCCGTCCATCAGGGAAACTTCTGAGCCAATGAACTGGTTGTCGAACTTCCTGACGATGGCTATGTCTTGTCCGTTCCAGTAGAATCCACCACATGGGGAGTCGCACATCTCTGGGGCGTGCCTAGACCTTGCCCTAATCTGCCCATCCGATCCCCATGGTAGGAACTCTGCCACCCATTCGTCATCTCCACTCAATCGCACTACTGGGCCCCTGGGTGACTCCTCATAGGTCAGAGATGTGATATTTACAGTGGGCACTTCGCCCCATGACTCTAGATCCGATATCACCTTCTCCCAGTCTCCGGGTCCATCGATCTCCTCTGGTTCAAGCATGGAGGCTGACATCCCTATTCCAGCTACCTTGACGGACCGGAACCCAGTCGGACACGGGTCATCAGATTCCACCATTCTCATTTTTCTAGGCCTCCATAGCGGCACATGTTCCCGAATGACTAGCTTCTTGGAATCCTGATCGAAGTCGTAGAACCTTGGAGTCCCTGTCGCGATCTCCACCGATACGATGTCCTGTGGGCTGATGGACTCAATATGCATAACAATCGACCGGAGAGAGTTCCCATGGGCGGACACCAGGACGTTCTTGCCTTCCTTCAGGTCTGGAAGAATCTCCTCCTCGAAGTAGGGGATGGTCCTCTCGGCATTCATTTTCAGGCTCTCACCACCAGGGGGAGGAACGTCGAACGAACGCCTCCAAATGTGCACCTGTTCCGCCCCATGAATCTCTGCCGTCTCCGCCTTGTTCAGACCCTGCAAGTCGCCATAGTGCCTCTCGTTGAGCCGCTCGTCTCTGAATACGGGAACGTCGTTTGAGAGAGAACTCCTGCTCATGATTATCTCCGCGGTTCGCTGTGCTCTCTTCAGACCGCTAGTATGTACAACGTCGAACTGGATATCTGAAAGCTCATCCCCAGCAGTCTCCGCCTCTATGACGCCCCTCTCTGACAGTTCCACATCAGTCCATCCAGTGAACCGGTTCTCAGCATTCCAAACTGACTGGCCGTGCCTGATTAGGACCAATATTGACATATCATCCCTCAGGAATTGTGGGTCTCTCTAAGTCTGGGTTCGTGGAACATCAGACCACACTCTGCGGCCCTAGCCCTGGCCATGAGGGCCAAGTCCTCCTTCATCTCTCGCTCGGTTTTACCGGATGAGTCACAGTAGAAGTTCGTGCTTACGATAATCTTCGAGGATCCCACGGAACTCACCCTGACCCATGAGTCCTCCTTCTTGACAGATCTCGGGTCCGATATGACCTGCTCCGACAACGACTCGCAGAATGACCTCAGTGCGTCTTGATCACTGCTGGCCTCGAACTCAAAGACTGGCCGTATCCTCCTGAACCTCCTCTGGCTGAAGTTCTCCACGGCTGAGTTGGTGATATTCGCATTGGGAACGGTCACCAGCGTGTCAGCACCGGTGCGGATGAGGGTCGTTCTGAGGGCTATGGTCACAACCTCTCCTTCCACGCCATCGACGATAATCCAGTCTCCGACGTTGAATGGCTGATCAATCAGGATGCTAATCGCTCCGAAGATGTTAGCCACTGAATCCTTGGCTGCAAGCGCCAGAGCCAGACCGGTAATTCCCAAACCCGCTATCAGTCCATTCAGATCTAGACCACCGAGACCCGCCATGACGAAGACCCCGCTAACGACAACTGCCAGACGTCCCACTGACTCTGCTACGCTAGCCAATGACCTCCTGGCTGCCATGTTGTCCCCTTCGACTACGATGAAAGCATCCAGGTAGTCCACCAAGCGATATGCGGCCACAAGCATCAGCAGAACGAATCCGGCGTACACGTACGAGTTGGCCGTATCCACGATCCCAGAATCCCAGATTGGACTCGTATTTTCATTCATCCAATCTATTGACATGTTGATCACTAGGAAGCCAATCATCCATCCCAATGAGGCGGGTGCCAAGACGCTCTTTCCGTCAATCCGTTCGGTCTTGGACAAGATGTCCATTAGTCGGGGAAAAACAAACCTGCGAGCTAGCACCCCACTTGCCACGCTCAGTGCAATCACAGCTACCATCACAGTCATCGTCCCCGTCGAAAAACCGAGGAATCCAGCCTCTCCTGCCATAAAGTCGTCTAGTTGCTCCATGAACCGGCCGACGTAGTGTCACACATAAACTCAGCCCCGGCCCATAGGGCCGGACAACGAGGGATTGAATACCGCCTGTATTGTCGCAGTGACGGACATGACGTCGAGAAACACTCCAACCGACTCCGATAAGCGCCCTAGGGCACCCGTTGCGGCGATGCTGATGCCGCTCCTGCTCTCGGTGCTGGCACCGGTAACGATGATTGCCCCAGTAACCGCTCAGGATGATGGAGAGGGGCTGTCCCCACAGGATATCTGGTCTGACGAGTATGCATTCCAAGTATTCCCATGGGGGGGTGACAGCAGGGTACAGTTCAGAGAGTATCACGACTATTTCTCAATGAAAGAGAGGATGCAGATACTGGCCGATCAGAACACCGAGATTATGACATTCCACGAGGGTATGCCAGGGGGCCTGAACGCCAGGGGGGATCAGACCAACCTGGGAACGTACCAGGGGTGGTTCTACAACCACGATACCCCATGGGTCAAGATTACTGCAGATGTCCATGGAGGAGAATGCAACACTTTCGTCGGCGACTGTGGAAACTACGAAGATCGTCCCGACGTCATGCTAGCCGGAAACTTCCATGCCAGGGAATGGATGTCATATGAAGTGCCAATGCTATTCCTTGAGACTCTAATCTACTATTACGGAAAAGCGGGAATAGACAACGATGGAGACGGGCTAATCGACGAAGACGGTTGGGATGGCATCGACAACGACGGAGACTGCTTGATGCTGAACGCGTCCAATCAAGACAGCAATGGTGACGGGAATCCATGTGGACCGGGCGATTTGGGGGTTGACGAGGACTTCTCCGAGCAATTCATCACTGATATGATCAACACTCGAGAGATGTACCTAATTCCGATGCTCAATGTCGATGGAAACAGGTACGACAGAGAGGTCTACTGCGGTCCGACAGCTTGGGAGAACTGCCCAACATCCGGATGGAGGAAGAATCTCAGGGATAACACGGTAACAGGCGTGACCCCCCTTCCCGACATAGACGAGGAGGTAGACCCGAGCTGTGACGGCGTTGACCTAAATCGTAACTTCCAGTACGAATGGGGAGCACCTCTAGGTGCCACAGGGCCTTTGTTCCCGGGCATGTGCTACTCTGATTCAGGTGCCAACAATGATGTTTACAATGGACCAGTCGACACCGTAGACCAAGACGAGGACCTCAGATTGAACGAGGATCACGTGGACGGTAAGGACGACGATGCCGACGGCCTCATCGATGAGGACTGGCTCGGGGGAAACAGCGAGCCGGAAACCAAGTTCATCCAAGACATGACCGAGATGAACGATGACAACAATGACGGGTTCTCGGAATTCAAAAGCACATTGAGCTGGCACTCGTTCTCAGAGCTAGTCCTCTGGCCATGGGGCCACTGCACTGGCTGCTATACGCCAGATGACGAGTTCCTGGTATACCACGGCGTCAAAATGGCGGAGATGACTGATTATGCTCCAATGCAGTCCTCGGATCTATATCCCACGACTGGGGACTTCTGCGACTGGCACTATGGGGTACACAACTCCTACTGCTACACCATGGAAATAGGGACGGCCTTCCACCAACACCCGGATGACATAGCCCATATCGCCGTTCGAAACCTCGGTGTACCTTTCTACATGGTCGAGATGGCGGACGACCCTAGGTACCGCGCAATCGTTGGGATAGAGAACACGACGACCAGGCAGTGGCTTCAGACGCCCGACACCGTAGAGTTGGTGAAGGGTGACCTCCCAATTTCGATATGCCTCGACCAGGCGTTCCCGTATTCGGTCGATATCAACATGACTCACTTGATGTGGAGGCTAGTAGAGCCAACAAGGACGCAGAACGACTTCGGACCCACCGAGTGGGTCGACGTCCCATGGAAAATGTCCGCGTTCGCAGCACCTGAAGAGTCGGAGTCCTGCATCCTCCTTGACGGGGCGAATGGAACCTCTCTGAGCTCCAGTATACCTCTGCCCGATACTTCAGTCGGCAAGATACAGTACAAGGCCATGCTTGGAACAGTGAACGGCGCCTTCCCATTCTCATACCCCACCACAGAGGAGGGGGGCAACTACTACGAACTAGCTATACCATACAGAGCGAGCTTTGGTTCCAGCATCTTGGCACTGATGATGTTCGCCGTTATTGCTAGCTTCGTCTGGGGGGGCCTAGGCCTTACGCTGAGGGCTATGTTTGATGATGAGGGAGGGGTGATAGGACTCCCCGAGCACATGATAGCAGATACCGAGGAGGAGCGAGGATGAACCCGCAGTCAGAGCCATCCTCGGACGAATTCAGCGGCAGGCTAGGCCTCATATTCGCAACCATAGGTGCTGCCATAGGAACGGGAAACATCTGGAGGTTCCCACGGATGGTTGGGGCCAATGGCGGAGGATCATTCCTCGTTCCTTGGCTGATATTCCTCTTCGTATGGTCGGTTCCACTGATCATCGCAGAGTTCGCCCTAGGCAAGAGGAGCAGGACAGGAACGGTCGGAACCTTCAGGATCTTCGCCGGCAACAACTTCGCTTGGATGGGCCTCTGGACGGCATGGATCTCGACAGCAATAGGATTCTACTACGCAGTGGTGACGGGGTGGTGCCTGAACTACTTCCAGTCTGCCGTAAGAGGGGGCCTCGGGAGCGAGGTCGACACAGTAGAGGTCTGGAACTCATTCCTCCAGTCGCCCAGTCAGGTGATTTTCTTCCAGCTCATAGCGGTCCTGATCACCATGGCCGCCATATGGAGGGGCGCCAAGGCGATTGAGAAGGTCAACGTCATCCTGATGGTTTCCCTGTTCATACTCCTATTCTCAGCCCTGTTCCTGGCCTTCGTGATGGACTTGGACGATGGAACCCTGGACGGCTTCGTCTACATGTTCAGCATCCAACCGGAGTACCTCATGCAGCCCGAGACATGGATCAACGGGCTATCCCAGTCAGCGTGGTCCTGCTCCGCAGGCATGGGGATGGCGATCACGTACTCGGTCTACATGAGGAAGGACGAGGATACGACCCTCAACGCTGCAACCATGTGCCTAGCAAACAACAGCATCAGCATCATCGCAGGCCTGACGGTGATGATGGCGGTCTTCGCAGTCGTGGACGACCCTCTCAGCGCCGTCGGTGCAGGTAGCTCGGCAATCACCTTCCTAGTCCTCCCAGAGGTATTCGCGCAGGCGCCAGGAGGGGCAGCAGTACAGCTGATCATGGTCACAGTCTTCTTCCTGGCACTATCCTTCGCAGCCCTGACTTCCATGATTTCGACAGTTGAGCTATGCGTCAGGAACTTCGTCGACCACGGGGTGGACCGATCCCAGGCAGTGGGATTCACCACTGTGTCGATATTCTTCTTCGGACTTCCAAGTGCAGCTCTCTGGATACGCATGGATTCGGCGACGGGGGTCGCCTTCCCGCAGTTCCTAGAGGTGCAGGACCATATCTGGGGCTACGGCCTGATGTTCAGCGGCCTCTTCATCGCCTACAGCATCTGGAAGTACGGCTGGAGCAGGTACAGGGTCTGGCAGGAGGAGAACGACATCACCGGGTTCAGCATGAGGGACTACCTGGACAACGGCGTCTCCTCGTTCCGTGACGACTTCATCAATACGGGTGACAACGACTGGTGGATAGGGCGCTGGTGGGACTACATCATGTACCTAGGATTCCCACTGATGTTCTCCGTACTGATGATATCCTACTTCGTCGATCTGCTCGTCAACGTGCACGACCCCTGGAACCCCTCCAATCCACACGGGATATCCATCATCTTCCTTTTCTGGGGAATAACCGCGACCCTCTTCATCGGATTGAACAGGTACGTACTAGTCAACAGGATGGTCCCAACCGACAAGGAAAACCCCTCACCATGGCCCCTCTACGTGCTCTCGGGCGACTACGAGCTGGAGCCAAGGCCGCTGTACAGGAACGTGCCGGAGGGCGCCGAGGCGCCCATCGACACTCTCCCGGGAGGGGATGACGACTTCATCGTCCAGCTCGGGGACCCGCTCCCTCCGACCTACACCGACGACAGGGGCAAGAAGCACGCACATTCGCTGGGAACAGTTGAAGCCGAGATTGTATAGTCGAGGACATGCTCGAGCAGGCCGCAGCGGCCGTCGCCATCCTCCTGATAATACCGGGATGGGCAATAGGTCTGCTGGCCATAGCCATCTACCTCTGGAGGAAGCTCAGCCCCTCCAGAAAGGAATGATGGGCGCTTCTCGAGCCGTAGGGCT
>Ga0114933_10000262_pt1 | contig 65086 bp, 84 predicted proteins | sample 4SBtaG_FD_89691 | JGI IMG/M metagenome (GOLD analysis project Ga0114933, IMG submission 89691) | Deep subsurface microbial communities from Kolumbo volcano to uncover new lineages of life (NeLLi) - 4SBTROV12_W25 metaG | ecosystem: Environmental > Aquatic > Marine > Volcanic | place: Kolumbo...
GTCCCAGACTTCAAAAACGCAATCAATGGATGTGGCAGTCATTTTATCTGTGGCATTGTTGATGATTGCGTATTCTATAAAAGAATTCCAATCACTTGGCAAGACGTAGAAAGCACATTTGAAGACGATGTGTTTTGCTTTTCTTTTAGGCTCGGCCTGAACACAACACTCCAGTATTACATGAAGCCAGACGGAAGGTATCATCTGGAGGACTACGGAGAAAATGCTTACTTTGTCAAATGGAACTGGAAGAATTGGGATAGCACTCTAAACTATGGCTACCCTATATCTCTTGATGGTCATGTATTCAGAACAAAACAACTGGCTGAATTAACAAACAAATACCCCTTTGACTACCTTCGTCAATGGGAAGGTGTAATAGCTGGTAAAAGCAGGAAAGATGTACCTGAAGAAAATATGGTAGCCTGCAAACAGAATTGCTTGTTTAGCATAGCTACAAACTGTGTTCAAGATCCTCCTTTAGTTGCCGGTCTTATGTATCCGTACACAGAAGAATACTTAAACAATAAGTATCTTAACGATGAAGTGATAGACTTAGATGGCCTAGAGTACGGCTTCCAAAATGTAAATTGGTGTCACACTGAAATGCCATTCAAATTTAGGAGTTTAAATGTTTAACTTTTTTAGGAAAAGAGAAGTAGAACCAGAGTTAGATCTGGAAGCTGAAATTGACGAGCTTCAAGAAGAGTTTGAAAAAGAAGAAACCTCGCTTGCAAAAGAAGAAAGAGTTTCCACGTTATCTTTTCACACAGACAAAGAAGGCTACATATGGGTAGACGTTTACTGGGCTGATTTAGAAGGCGCTCACATATCTTTTGCTGAACTTTTAGAAAAAGTTTCTAGCGGAGATTTAATTCAAGACGTTTTTGATTTTGTCAAAAATAAGTGCGAAACAGAGGAAGAAATGAAATTATTTTCCGAAATACTTGAAACAATCACAGATATGCAAAAACTACGGCTGTTTAATAACATTACTGGGCTAGATCATTCCAGTCTTACCCCAGATAATGGGCCTGTTGTAAGACCAACAAAGATGATAAAAAACAACAAATAAGTGTATAATTATTTAGACAGTATACTAACTCCCTATGTAAGGAGTATAACATGATATCTAATAAAATAGCGTGGGAAAAATGGGATGATGATTTAATAGAGGAAGAACTTTTTGAAGATTTATACGCACTGAGCAACCCAGAAGACGAGGAAGATCCTGAAATCATACAAGAAGCTTTGGAGTTTATGAGCAAAATACCAAAGCTTGTAAGCACTCCTACTGGAATGGCTCAGCTACACGACAAGATGAGTGTTCTAAATCAGTTTGACTGCTGGATGGGACACACTAACTTTGACATAACAAAAGCTGTTCAAAATATCATTGAAACAGCAGAGGGAGTTGAGCTGCTTCAAATAAGCAGTAGGTATAGATTTTTTGTAGGGGTAGGAAGACTTTTTAATTTTGCTGATGTTAGAAGAGATATAGAGTCAATACTCTGCAACTCTAGCATTAAAGATGATTTAAAAAGTTTAGATGTAGATGAGTACACACAAGACACTGTGGAACTCATAAAAGAAACTATACACTACGATAAGCACTGGGTAATATTCGTTAGACCTACCGGAGAAGTTAAGTACGCTAGCACCAACGAAGATAATGACGAAGGCTACTTAAACAAACTTCTCAGATACGAAAGAGACAAGGAAATTTTTGGCGGTTTGATTCTTCAAAACGAAAATTAGAATGAACGACGATTCTTTAATAAACGAAATACATTCTTATGGCCTAAACAGCAAGGCTGGAGAAATATATTTACACGGCTTTTTCTCTAACGCAGAAGAAGAGCCGGGAGTTGATTATAGAATGGCTACAACATTTATAAAAAACTTACATATCATTCAAAACATAGAACCAAATAAAGAAGTATTAATACATATGCACACCATAGGAGGTAACTGGCAAGATGGAATGGCAATATACGATTCTATATTGTTATGCCCAAGTCATGTAACAACTGTTGCTTATTCAACAGCCTCGTCTATGAGTAGTGTAATATTGCAGGCTTCTGACTTAAGACTAGCTATGCCTGATACTGACTTTTTGATTCACTTTGGCTCTGTATTTGCTGAAGGAAACAGCTTGGCTGTTATCTCTGCGGTAGATCATGAGAAGAAGTTAAATAGCAGAATGCTTGATATATACACTGACAGATGTATTAGGGGTAAATTTTTCAAACAACATTATAAGTCACTTACGAGAGATAAGGTTAAGTCTTACATAGCTAAGAAGTTAAAAAACAAAGTTGACTGGCTTCTCGGCGCTGAAGAAGCTGTTTTTTATGGATTTGCGGATGGAATCATTGGTGAAAAAGGATATGAGAATATTCAAAGCATTAGACCAAAATAGGTGTTCGCATGTTAAAAAAATTTTTTTGCGTAGCTCTAATAGCTAACATAGTATTAAGTTCCTTTTGTCTTTATCATCTTCTCAACCAAGAAAAAGTTGAGCTAAAGATAGAAATTGACAAAAGCTTTGTAGAGAAGATGGATATGCTGGATAAAAAAATGGACGCAATGTATTTTGACTCTAGAGAAAGAGATACAGTGCTTTTGAGATTATTAGTTGATATTCGCAATGAATTAAAAGGCCCAACTATAGACTCTAATTTAAAAGGAAAAGTAGCACTTAATGAAGGAAGTTACGGAAAGTGAATTTCTAGAGGCTTATAAAAATCTTGATAACACTCGAATAATGAATAAGGTTTGTTCAAGATACAGAAATACTATACCTCATGATGAAATAGAAAGATGTAAACTTGTCGCTCTTTGGGAAGCTATGAAAGCTTTTGACCCAAATGGTGGTAGAAAGTTTACGTCCTTTCTGTATAACAGGATTGATTGGGAGTGCAAAAAAGAAATACAAAGAATAAATAGGCACAAAAGAAGGACTACCTTTTTTATTGATGGACATCCGGAAGGAAGTCACACTCCTGATTATAGAAACTTAAGAAATTATGAAACTGTGAATATGGAGGAAGCAATAGAAACATTGGTTCCAAAATATAAAAATATATTACATCAAAGATTCTTTGAAAGAATGACGATGCAGGAAATAGCCGACAGGAACAATTATAGTAGGGAAACCGCAAGAAGGTATATAAACATAGCACTGGAAAAGCTGAGAGAATGTTTACCGAAATAGCCTGTTACAGCCAAGATTCAACTCTTAATGACATCTTACTGACAATATTTACATCTTCAGAACAAGGAGTTGACTGCGTTGCCCTGCCTTCTGGATTTATGAGTAGGGTGCAGGATTTTATTAAAGACCAAACATTTGCTGCCGTCATAGACTTTCCTTACGGGATAAGCACAACCCAAGTGCGATTGCATGAAATACTGCTCGCAATACGTCATGGAGCTTCTTTCATAGACTTGGTTCTTAACCCAAGCTACATAAAAGAGGGAAGCTGGAAAAAAGTAGAAGAAGATCTTAAAACATGCTTGACTGTCTGCAAGCAAAATAAAGTCGTGCTACGACCAATCCTTGAATACAAACTGTTTGAACCAAAAGAAGTTCTCAGCGTCTGTGAAATTTTAGAAAAAAACACAGTCACCACTGTTATAAACTCTACAGGCTCAATAATAGATGAGCCAAGCGACAACGCTATTATCTGCCATTCAATACAAAAAAACACCGACATATCAGTCATTTCTTGTAGCAATAGAATAACACCAAAATATTTTGACATATTTTCTAATATGGGAATAGAGGGTTTTAGATTTACTTCCTCTTCAATAGCCAAAAATATACTGTCAAATGGTGTATAATATATTGGACAGGATCCTTACCGCAGGAAAAAAAGGACAAGTGCTAGCCATAAAAATATAGTGAGAAATAAAGATGGCAACAAGCACACATAAGTATTATATCAGCGAAAGTTCAACTTCCGATGGTATAGCAGACAACGACGGTGGCGTAATTATGCACGGTGGTAACATCGGTAGTTCTCGTCACACAAACAAAAGCATCCTTGATATTGTCAAAGGTGCTGATGATTACGGTTCAATGGTTAAAGCCAATACTGGTACTGCCAACGAGATCGGAATCACCACAGCAAGATCTGACGGTACACTTGCTTATAATCCTAACGGAAGAGCAGTTACTAGATCTTCAACTGACACGGGCTTTTTGATTAGAGGTGGTTCTCCAACTTTAATTAGTGGTATTTCTGCTACTGGTGGAATTCTTTCCATTCCCGGTAGTGATACTACTGCAAGACGTGCTGGTAATCTTCACTTCACAGAACGTGTATACCAAAGGGGTACATGGGCGACAACTATCTTCGACCTATTTGGCGGAGGCTTGTTGCAGAGCGATGGTACAGCTAAAGCTGGCATCACAAATAGAGGAACACGATACAACCATAACAGTATCGACAACTCTAAAGCTGATAGCCCAGATGACGCTGCAAGACCATCAAGATCTGTTCCCGGTGAAGCAGTTATCCTATTCAACTTCGTTAGTTACTCAACTAACATGGTTGACTATAGCGATATAACCGGCTAGTCAAGTTTAGTAATAATTGGGGGTGTGGGGTAAATACTCCGCACCCCCTATATTATGGAGTATTGCAGATGAAAACCCTGTTAGCTTTTTTGCCGCCCCTTTTAGTTGCAGCTGGCGATACGATGCCTTTTGCATTTGATTGGGGAACTATATCGGCTACAGGACTATTGGGATGGTATTTATGGTATACAACCAAAGTCATACTTCCTTCACATCAAAAACAAATTTCTGTCATGCAAGAAACTTTTAGTGGTGATTTTAAAAATCAAAGAGATCATTACGAAAAGATATTAGATGACTTACAAGATCGTTATGATGCGAAGAATGAGGTTGAAGCAGAAAGAATGCAAAGAGTAAGTGATACTCTGGACAAAATAAACATGACATTAAATAAGATTGGAGAAAAGTAATGAAGGCTGTTAAAAATAAAAAAGGAATTTTAGCAATAGTATCAATATTGATTGCTTTACTTGCAGCCATCTGGCAAAACGGAGGACTTGATGGAATTATTATAGACGTTCCGGGATCTAACCCCATTGAAGTTAATATTCCAGAAGGTTGCGATTGCGATGAAGGTTGCGAATGTGATGTTGATGGCGGTGATTGTGTTTGTGTTGACACATGCGATTGCCCTGTCTGCACCGGATAATTATGAAGTAGAGGTTGTTGAATACTGCGATTACGTAGAAATCAACCACGTTTACAGATATGACGAAATAGACGAGAGAGTGGTCTGCTACATGAAGCAGGCCATTTTCTGGTCTTTTAGAGAAGAAGTTTTACTGCCAGTAATGGACTCGCAAGGCAAGCCGACTGACGAATATAGAATGACTTCTGACTTTGTAGTGCGAGACTATGTTGTATTAAAGATGGGCTGGAGTAACAAACAAAATACAACATGGAATTTTATTAATGGAAAGTGGCATTTCACTTTTTATGATATGAATAGCGATACTTACTTACGAATCATATGTAATAGCATAAAGACGAGCCACACAGACTATGATGTTGAACGTAGAAATCTTAAGCTAATAAAAAAAGAACATAGACACGAATTTATGGAGCGAAGAGAATGAAATATCCAAAAATTAAAGCTGAGTGGGAACCGATTTCAAACCCAAACGTAAATGTGACCAGTCAAGAATTAAAAATTTATGTCAACGGTTCATTAAAAGAACAAAGAGCTTTTGACCGTTGGGCGAGAGAGCATGAATTTTTTATACCCGCTTGGGATAGTAAAGGAAATCTTTTAGAAAATCAAACAAGGGTTTATTTTACTGTTGAAGCTAAGACCGACAATTTTTCTTCAGAGATCATAACATCTAATGTTATACAACTAGAAAGTATTTCTATGAAAGAAAAGCCAGCGGACTTGAAGGTGTCCGTTATGCCCTTTCCTCAATTCTATCAAGAATTTGATTCGCCAATTTTTGTCGTGGGTAGCGGGGTTAATTAAATGAACTGGCAAGACCTACACAATCAATCTTTAATATTCGATTGGCATAATCACGGAACTCTCAAGAACTTTTTATTTGACCGTTCTCTTGACGGTAAAGAGTCTAGGTTCTTAACTAGATTATTCAAAAGAGCTTTTTGGCCTCTGAGCGAAAGGAACACGCTCCCAAAGATGGAAGAAGGAGGTTTAGATGTGGTTCTGTCCACATCTTATATACCTGAGATAGAGTGGGTAGACGACCAAAAGCTCATCAAATTTCTAAAGTGGATCTACCCTTCCGTAAACAAAAGAGTTTTTCAACCCACTTACTTTGACGCGACCAACGCCATGATGGATCGCATGGAAAAAGAAGTGAATGATTACAACAAAATTTCTCTATCAGATAGAAAATTCAAATTCGCAAAAAACATAAAAGAGCTTGAACAAGTTGTGGCTGATGGAAATATAGCAATGATTCACTCTGTAGAGGGAGGTCACTCTTTAAATGGAGAGTTGGCTAAAAAAAGAGTTGATGAATCTACAGCACTAAAACCTTTGGTAAGAGATGAGATCCTAAAAAACTTAGAACATTTTTATGACAGAGGCGTGGCATATCTCACACTAGCACACTTTTATCCAAATCACTTGGTTAGTCCTGTATTTCCATATCCAGAATACGGCATTAAAAGCAGCAATTGGAAAAACCTAATGGCTGGCTGGGATATGAATAAGGGACTAACATCAACAGGCAAAAAGGTGGTGCAAGCTATGAAAGAAATGGGTATGATTATAGACATAACCCATTGCACGCCTAAAGCTAGACAAGAAGTCTATGAGATAGTTGGTAACGATCTATCTAAGGTTATTGCCAGTCATATCGGTGCTTATGCCGTCAATCCAGACCCACTAAACTTAGAAGACTGGGAAATAAAATGGATGGCAGATCATAATTGCCTGATAGGTATTATCTTTATGAATTATTGGCTAAGTCCAATAGATTCAGGTTTAGGATTAAAACATATAGAACGTACAATGGATCACATAATAAATATAGCTGGAGATAAAGTTCTTTCGATAGGAACTGACTTCGACGGCTTTACAGATCCTCCAGATGAAATCACAGACATATCAGAGCTACCTAGACTAACTAGGTATTTAAAATGTCTAAAGTCATCTATAAACGAAGACAAGTATAGTGATAATACAATCACAAATATTTTAGGCAGAAATTCGCTAAGATTCTTACTAGAAGGTTGGAAATAATGTTTAAAGAAAACGAATACACAGAAGCAATGAAGCAGTATGCTGATGATGCTACTATTAGTGACCCAAAGACGGGTGCTTGCTGGGAAGGTTATGAAAGAGTACCAAATACAAAAAAGGGATCTCCCGGAAGCTGTAGAAAAAAAGGTACTAAAGGATCTGCCGAAGACTGGGACGAAGAGTGGACAGAGTACTCTGAAGCCGCTGAATATCAAGGAAGAAAAGTTACACTAAATAAGCCGTTTCTTACTCCTGACGGACCAAAGAAGCGTTCTGTTTATGTAAAAAATGATAAGGGCAACGTAGTTAAAGTAAACTTCGGAGATCCCAATATGAAAATTAAAAAAAATGATCCAGCAAGACGCAAGAGTTTTAGGTCAAGACACAACTGCGACAATCCGGGTCCTAAATGGAAAGCAAGATACTGGTCTTGTAAAGCTTGGTAGGGTTAAAAATGTTTAAAAAAAATAAATACATAGAAGCTCTAAGACTTAATACCGAAGGTCGTATAAAATATGAATACGAACACCCAAGGACTGGGGAAGTATTCTTGTATTCAAGGAAGGGTCCTCATAAAAAGGGTGGAGTTACATTAATTTATAAGGGTAAAGCAAAAAATGGCTAGCGAAGAAAATAAGAATCTATCTAAACACGACAAGAGAGAACTCAAGAATAAGCTTAGACTGGATAAAAAAGACGATAAACGAAGCTATAAACTTGAGAAGATTAAAGAAGTTAGTAACAAGGCTCTTGCGGTTGCAGCGAAGAGAAAATGGCTAGTATTTTTAATTGGCATAGGTCTTGTCGCTTATTTTGTCATTTCAAGTGGCGGTTTAGGTGGCGGCGGTGGTATAATGGATAAGATTAAATCTTTTTTTTAGACTAGGAGAATAGTAATGGAAAAGGTTAAAGCTCTTTTAAAGAGTCGTAGATTCTGGACTGCTATCGGCGGTGTTGTTGTTGTGGTTGGTCAAGAAACTCTTGGGTTAGACCCAGACACAACTAACAGAATTATAGCTCTGGCTGTAGCTTGGATTGTCGGAGACTCTTTAAGAGTTACCGATACCAACAACGAATAACTTTAGCGGGTAATTCGCAAGCCTAGCCTCCTTTGGAGGCTGGGCTTTTACATACGGAAATGACATGACGGAAAAAACAAAAGAAAAACACGTACTAATATTCTCTGCACAGTGGTGTAGTCCTTGTAGACAAATGAAATTCAATGTTCTTTCGGATTCAAAAGTAAAACAAAGACTTTCTGAATATGACTCTGTACAATATTTAGATATAGATGAATCTAATGGAAGGCAGCTCTCTGCCGCTTACAGAGTCTCTGCTGTTCCCACAGTTATCATTGTAAATGAAGAAGGAAGACCTAAAAAAATGGGTCACTTCATGAACACCTATAATTTCTTGGAGTTTTTAAAGTGAGCAAGAAGAAAAAACATCAAGTGGTGGTATTTGTTACGGAGTGGTGTCCTCATTGCCAACACATGAAAGAACACACTTGGACTGATCCAAGCGTAATTAAAGCTGTAAAAGCTTATCATACCGGTAAGCCAGCTTTTATAGTCTGTAACAAGCCACAAAATAGAAAATTTGTTTCAGAGTTTGAGGTAGAGAGATACCCCACAGTTGTGATTATGGATGAAGACCACAACGTGGCAAAAAAAGCAAATAATATGAGTCCCGAAGACCTAGTTCAATTCTTAGAAGATTTTTAATGTCGCTTAGCAAAAAAAGCAGAATATTAATAACCGGAGGAAAAGGTTTTCTTGGAACTCACTTAGATGAAGAACTGAGAAATCAAGGTTACGAAAATGTATTCACCGCTTCTGGTGTAAGACAAGGTCTTGATCTTGGTGAGGAAGCAAATGTCGGGTGGCTATTTGACTTTACTCATCCTGAATACGTCATTCACTTAGCCTCTAGAAATGGAGGCGTAGGAGCAAACTTCAAATATGCTGGAGGACTCATGTATGAGAACCTCAATATGAGCATAAAGATAATTGAGGAAGCTAGACAATATAACGTAAAGAGGATAATAAATGTTGCAGACATAGCTTGCTACCCCTCTAACTCCCCCATACCATATGTTGAAAATGATTTTTGGAATGGGTATCCTCATCTAGTCAAGGCTCACTACGCAATAGCAAAAAGAACAATAACCGACATGCTTTCTGCCTATAGAAAGCAGTTTGGTATGAAGAATACAACTCTTATATTCTCTGATATATACGGGCCGAAAGACGAATTTGACCCTCATGCCGGTAAAATCATACCATCCGTTTTGACAGAGGCTAGGTTTTCAGTAGAAAACAATGTGCCACAATTTGTCTCTTCCGGAAGTTCAAAATCAACCAGAGACTTTATCTACGTTGACGATTGTGTCAAAGCTATATCGCTAGCTCTTGAGAATGAAAACACTCCAGAGTTGATGAATATTGGAAGTGGGGTAGAAACTAAAATAACAGAGCTGATTAAAAACATTTGTGAGCTGTATGGCTATGAAGGAGATATGATCTGGCAAGAAAAGCCATCACACGGAATAGAAAGAAGATTCTTAGACACTTCGCGAGCTAAAAAATATCTTGGCTTTGAAGCACAGACAAGTTTAGAGACTGGCATAGCCAAGACTATTAACTGGTACAATACAAACATGAGTTCACCTCAACTGTACAGAGCCAAAGATTTGCCGCCAAGCTTACAGGCACTAAGATGATAACAACCATAATTATCTCTAGAGATAGACCAGCACAGCTACACCTACTCTTAGAAAGCTTGAAGATAAATGGCGGCAATCTATTTGACATAACCGTTCTGTACGAATCATCGAGCGATTATTTTGAAGAAGGTTACAAACAAACACAGTACCACTTCTCTAAAAAATACAGAAGAGATGTTAGTTTTCCAATTAGGTGGAAGCCTAAAAAACACGAAAACGTAAACGAAGACATTCTTGAACTGTTATCGAACTCTAGAGAGCTTGTATGTTTTCTTAATGACCAAAACATTTTATTTGACAAGGTTTCTTCATACAGAAAAATAAAAAGTTTATTTACACATCATAGCTTATCCTCCTTGTCTTTGAGGCTCGGTAACAATACGGTTATACAAAACCCTTACGATGCTTCTTCGTTTCATATAGATAAACCAAAAGAAGGTGACTTTGTTTTAGATAGATTTCTTGTGTGGGATGCAGCAAAGTTAAAAAGCTACACAAACTTTGCCACACCATTCTCTACCAATGGTCATATATACTATCACAATTTAATAAAAAATGTTTTAGAAAGAACTAAGGTTGATGATTTTGAGCAGTTTGAGTTGGTAGTCCAGCAGGCTTTATATAATGGTGCGTTTGTTGGAAGAATACCACCGAACATGGCGTGCTTGGAGTATAGTGCTGTTTTGCATAATTCATGTGACAAAGTTTCTGACTACAAAGTAACACGCTATGACAATACCGAATTAGGAATCAATCACAGGTATATGGATGGAATGAGAATACAATACAATGATTTTGATTTCAAACACGTATCAAAACCATATCAAGATTTTACGGTGTATTTTAAATGAAAATTATATGCACAACAGTCGTTAGGGCTGCAAAACAAGGCGACATTCATGGCGGCTTATACGTTGTTGATGTTGATACAGAGGAGGTTGTTCACCATGAGCCTTATCAAAAAGATTTTATCAATGATAATGAACGTGGAGGAGAAAGAGGTCTGCGTGGCATTTGCGTTCTTCCTGATCGCATTATCGTTTCTGATTCTGCCGGTTTTATTGAGTTAAATAAGAACGACTACTCCATAGTAAAGTCACACCAAGACCCGACAGCGTTTAAATCTATTCATGAAATATGCTATCACGATGGTTTCATATGGGCTACATCAACAGCTTATGACGCTATAGTAAAAGTTGATTTAGATTTTAACCTGCATGGGTTCTGGGAAATAAAAGGGAAGAGTTTACCAGACCACAAAGCTTTTACAGGTAAAGAAAAGATAGATCCCAAAGATCGTTCTCATGATGACAACTATCATATAAATTCAATATGCACACACGATGGAGAACTTCTTTTTTCGGGGCTGATAACAGGTTTGTACAATTTTGAAGATGTTAAAGCTGTAACGCCTATGCCCTACATATCAGGCAATATACTACAAGAGATGGGCATAGCTTCTCCAAGTATGAGAGTTACAAAAGCTGCAAGCTTTATACATAACTTTTATGAATATGAAGATATGTTTGTTGCTAACTTTACAAGCTTTAGTTGTTTAGGTATAGCTAACAAGCAAATGGGAGGAGTTGTATTCGATGTAGCTCCTATACCAAGAGCTAAGAAAGCAAAATTTTGTGTTGACGAAATAGCAGTAAACAACTGGAACAGAGGTCTTGCAAGGCATGACAACCTATTGTTTGTAGGTTCTTCTCCTGCTAGAATACTTGTTTATGATTTGAACAAGGCTGAGTTCATTAAGGAAATACAACTAGAGGAAGACATAAGACATGCGATACATGGACTGGAGGTTTTAGGATGACGTTCAACGAGGATCTCGCCGTAAAAAACGGTGCTGAAAAAATGAAAATTTCTGACGACAGGTCGGCGTGGGTGTTGCCAGAAAACGAATCGTTTCGTAAAATGATAGCCTACGCCCAAAACGAAAGGTGGATTTGGATTCATCCGCAATATAAACATGGGCAAGACGATAAGAAGAAAAAGCAAAAAAGACAAGAAACGTCTGAAGCGTGAACGAAGAACAAGAACAAAAAAACGCGATGACTCGTCCAACTTGGGATGAGTATTTTATAAATTTTGCACAATTAACAGCAACCAGAAGCCCCGACTCTCAAACGAAAGTTGGATGCGTCTTGGTTCATAAGAATAGGGTAATCAGTGCTGGTTACAACGGATTTTGTACCGGCGTGATTGACGACGACCTTCCTACGGTTAGGCCGGACAAATACCCCTTCATGGTTCATGCTGAACAAAATGCAATAAGCAATATGATAATAAGGCCGAAAAAGAAGGTGATAGCTTATGTTACGCACATGCCTTGTTACAGGTGTGCTAAACTGCTTTGGCAAAATAATATAAAAACTTGGAAAATTTTAGCTGGACAAAAAGCACATAGTTATTCCGAGGAAGATAAGCTAATACACAACCATCTGTTTGAAAATGGACTTAAGATAGACTGGATTACCCCAAGATGGTCTTACTTGAACGATCTTGTGGTAGACAAAAAAAATGATAAGCAGCTATCGCTTTTCTAGTGTATAATAAAATGTCGGGGCTTAAAGAGTTAGCATAAAGACTGAACTAAAGTAACACCTCCTCGATGTGCAATAAGCCCTAAGCGCTTAGTTTAACCTTGTGATTTTTTAACCTAGACAAACCGCTTAGGTTTTAGGTGTTACTTTTTTACGGAGCCACATATGTCTGTTCGAGAACTTTCTGATTATACTTTTGTAGCAAAATATGCAAGATGGATACCGGAAAAGAAAAGAAGAGAAACTTGGGAAGAAGCTGTTAGCCGAGTAAAAGAAATGATGCTTGACAAGTATTTCGACAAGCCAGAAATACATGAAGACATTGAGTGGGCTTATGAGATGATGCGAAAGAAGCGCGTTCTTGGATCTCAAAGAGCCTTACAGTTTGGTGGAAAACCAATCTTTAAACACAACGCAAGAATCTATAACTGCATCACCTCTTTTTGTGATCGACTGCGTTTCTTTCAAGAATGTATGTATCTTTTATTGTGCGGTTGTGGTACTGGGTTTTCTGTGCAGAGACATCACGTAGAAAAACTACCACCCCTAGTCAGAAATAAAAGTGGCACTAAAAAGTTTGTCATACCAGATACCATTGAAGGATGGTCAGACGCTGTTGGCGTTTTGGTGGCTAGCTATTTTGATCAAGATGAACTGTTTCCAGAATACGTAGGCAAAAGCGTAAACTTTGATTACTCTGAAATTAGACCAGCTGGATCTTTCTTAAACTCTAGCGGCGGTAAAGCTCCCGGCCCAGAACCCCTAAAAAACGCCCTGTCTAGCATTAGAAAAATTTTAGACAAGGCACTTAAAGAGTTAGAGTTCTGTGACAAGTCAATAAGAGATCTCACTCCAATTCAAGCTTACGACATAGTTATGCATAGTGCTGACGCTGTTATTTCTGGCGGCGTTCGTAGAAGTGCTACTATATGTTTATTTAGCGCAGATGATGAGGAGATGGCAAAAGCTAAGACCGGATCTTGGTTTGTGGAGAACCCACAAAGAGGACGTTCTAATAATTCAGCATTATTACTAAGAGATAAAACAACAGCCGAGCAGTTTTCAAAACTGATGAAGTCAGTACAAGAGTTTGGAGAACCCGGTTTTGTATGGTCTGACTCTACCGAGTTAATAGTTAATCCATGTGTTGAGATTGGAATGTGGCCTGTGGACGAAACAACCGGCAAAAGCGGTTGGCAGGCTTGCAACCTAAGCACAATTAACTGCGCTAAGATAAAAACAGAGGAAGACTTCCTTGAAGCCTGTAAAGCCGCTTCTATAATCGGTTCTCTTCAGGCTGGGTTTGCAAGATTCCCCTATCTCGGCAAGACAAGCGAGAATATTGTTAGTAGAGAAGCACTACTCGGCGTTTCCATGACAGGTATAATGGAGAAGCATGAGATATGCTTAGATCCTGACACGCAGAAACAAGGGGCTAAAGTAGTTAAAGATGAAAACAAAAGAGTCGCTAAGATCATTGGAACCAATCAAGCCGCTAGAACTACTTGTATTAAGCCTGAAGGTACTAGCAGTTGTGTTCTTGGTACTTCCTCTGGTATCCATCCGCATCATGCTAAGCGTTATATACGAAGGGTTCAAGCGAATAAGATGGAACCCATTTACAACTACTTTAGAGAAGTAAACCCAAGAGCCTGTGAAGAGTCCGTATGGTCTAACAATGATAGCGATGATGTAGTTGCATTTTGCGTAGAAGTTCCTGCGGGGTCTAAGACTAAGAATCAAGTTGGCGCTATAGATCTCCTAACACATGTAAAAAGCACACAGCAAAGCTGGGTAATTCCCGGCACTAATAAATCCCTGTGTACCAAGCCTTGGCTTGTACACAATGTTTCTAATACGATTAATGTAAAACCAGATGAATGGGAAGAAGTAGAAAAGTTTATTTATAAAAACAGGAAATACTTCTGTGGTATATCTTTGTTGCCAATTACTGGAGACAAGGACTATCCCCAAGCGCCATTCACCGCAATCTACCTACCAACAGAACAGGTTCGTCACTACGGAGACGCATCTTTGTTTGTCAGCGGACTTATAGAGGTCGCTCTCAACTTATGGGAAGACAATCTATGGTCGGCCTGCGATTCACTTCTAGGTGTCGGAGCTAAGATAAAAGGCAATGGCAAAAAAGAGTGGTCTGACAGATGTAAGAAGTTTGCGGATAGATATTTTGAAGGAGACCTAAGAAAGCTTACCTATTGCATGAAAGATGTCTACAACTGGAAAGAGTGGGTAGACTTAAATAGGGAGTTTACTAAGGTTGACTATACGGAAGTTATAGAGGAAGAAAACAACGTCAAACCTGAACAGGAATGGGCTTGCGCTGGCGGAAAGTGTGATATTATTTAGGACTAAAAATGACTAATTATAATTTTTTTGAGACCAAAAAACTCTACGAATCAGCAAAGAGTCCCACCAAAGGTCATCTAGATGATGCTGGTTGGGACTTGTACGCTTTTGAAACTGTCAGCATACCGGCGGGAGCCACTGTTTTAGCTTCCACAGGCATTGCAATAGCCATACCTAAAGGTCACTCAGGGTTAATCTGGGATAGATCTTCTATGGGTGTTAAAGGTGTTCATAGACATGCTGGCGTTATAGACTGTGGATATAGAGGCGAAGTAAAAGTTTGTCTGCACAATACCACAAAAGAACCATTCCATGTAGAAAAAGGTGATAGAATAGCTCAGCTTATCATACAGGAAGTTCCACATTTTGTACAGCACGTAGTAGAAGAATTAGACTCTACAGACAGGGGTTCCGGAGGCTTTGGCTCTACAGGTAAATAAAAATGCCCAGAAGAAAAAAACCAGAAGCAGGACAACCAACTAAAAGAAGGAAAGCTTTAAAACCTAAAACCAAAAATCAGGAAGGTTACATCAGAACTATATCAGAAAACGATGTGACTTTCTGCACCGGCCCAGCAGGTACAGGAAAAACAGCAGTAGCTGTTGGCTTGGCTTGCGATTATTTGTTAGATAAAAGGGTTGAGAAGATAATTGTAACTAGACCTGTAATTGAAAGTGGTAGGGGTTTAGGTTTCCTGCCCGGAACTTTTGAAGAAAAAATACATCCTTATCTTGTGCCTGTACTGGAAGAGATGCAGTACAGGTTAAATAGCAATAGAGTTCAAGCATACAGAGAAGAAGGCAAGATAGAAGTAGTGCCTTTAGAATATATGAGAGGGCGAAATTTCCATAATTGCTTTATGATATTAGATGAAGCCCAGAACGCCACCTTTGAACAATTAAAAATGTTTATAACGAGAATCGGCTGGGATTCAAAAGCTGTCATCAACGGAGACATTGAGCAAACAGACCTTCTAAAAAAAGACCGAGGCGGTCTTGAGGAGTTCCTTGAGCGTCTTGATGGCGTTGACGGTGTTGGTATTTCCGAACTTACGGAAGAAGATATTGTCAGAAATAGTATTATCTCAAAAATTCTTAAAGCACTGTACGATTAACATGCCAACATATGATTATCAATGTAACACCTGTGGAATTGAGTTTGAACAATTTCACGGCTTCAAAGAGGAACCTTCTCCCTGTAAATGCGGAAGTTCAGATATAAAAATTGTTATCAACCAACCTCCCATTGGCTTCGTAAAAGGAGAAGCCAAAACTCTTGGGCAACTTGCCGAGAAAAATACCAAAAAGATGGGGCGTTACGAACTTGACGACAGAAGAGCTTATCAAAATGCCGAGAAGAAAGAAAAGAAAAAGGACTGGTGGGAAAAGTCTGGGGATGCCAGCAAATCCGATATAAACAAAATGAGCAAGTCCCAAAAAGCAAAATATATTAGAGACGGGAAAAAGTAATGGAATTTAAGAAGTATGTAGAAAAAGCTAAAGGCGAATTTGTAGTTGTAAAATGCGCTGACTGTGATAGACCATTACTAAATATCATCAAGACAGAAGATACAGATGACAAGCATTTCATAAAAGTTCATTGCGTAAATAAGAGATGTACCCCGAAAGAAACCAGAGGTGAGAGCTGGGTTCATGAAATTAATGGATCTTTTATATATGCAACAATAAAAGAAAGAGATATAATAGAGTCGATGGAAGAAGACGAGGACGGTGTAATGAATATACATATGGGGAAAAAGAAAAATGGATAGTGAATTTTTTCAAGAAGAAAAGTTTGATTACACCTACTACGGATCTGACGGATCGGAATCTCAGGAAGACGGACGTAATTCATGCGCATATCTAGTAAAAAGCGATAAGGTGCAAAATTATTATGTTAAGTTTTTCAGGGGTAGGGTCATAGACCCTTACGGTATGGATTCTGGAAAAATCAAGTCAGACATGGCAGAGTATAAAAAAGTTCAAAAGGATACATTTAATTTTTACGTTAAGTATCTAGAAACTAGAAAATCGAGCTATTTATCTTGGGCAGAACGGAGCCATATTGATGTCTAAAAGAAAAACAGGAAAGCTAACTAAGGTAGAAAAATTCTACATTGAGAACAATACAGAAAAGTCTGTAGAAGAAATAGCTAAAGACCTAAACAGAACCGAGAATGCTGTAAAGAAACATATTGGCGAGTCTACAGACACAGGGCATGTCGATACAGCTCAGGACGAAAAATCTACGGTTGGAGAGCTTATGGGTCACAAGGAAGATCGTGGAGTTACAATCATGACACCAGCCGCATCTGAATTAGCCGATGAAACCAGATCAACGAGAGTTCAGAACACATCAAGATATAGTGATGCAATTCATATAATCAAAGACAAGTAATATGAACCTATCGGACATACCAGATCGTGAATACAATGTAGCCAAACAATTAGATTCTTACGTCAATCAGTACGGTGACAAGAATCCAATGTGGATAGCCGAACTTTCAAACGGCGAAACTATCTACCAAGATGACGGCAGACCTAACGCAGTTCCAGAGAGCGCTTGGGCTAGGCTAAAGATCTATTGTGAAAACAAGGGTCTGTATGTCACAAACCTAAAAATTAAAAATAGATCCAACGCAAAAGATGTTCCCGCCAACAAAGATGGGTACTTCTTTTGTAAATGTGCGTCAGCTTTTATGTTTGGTGGCGATACACTACACTCATTTATAGTTGGATATTTGGATGACGGCAGGCTGTTTGTTAGAAAATGGTCTATGCCGGAAATGACTTTAGAAAGAGTTGAAGAACGAGATCCCTTCGCAAACCCTGACTGTTTGATAGCGAAGGACGGAGCATTGAATGGACAATTACAAACACAAAACGACGGGTCAACCGTGTAATGCCGCTGAATACATAGCGGAAATGGTTTGCTTGAGAAAAGCTGAATCGCAAAATGTCGGACGGCCAGCTTACGCATTATGGAATACGGCCAAGTGGAAAAAAGAATTCCAAAGCCAGATAACTAAAGCCTATCAACTTCTAAAAAAATATACCGACAAGGCCATAATCTCAGCGCTAAACTCCCCAAAAGGAAAAGGCATATATTCCTTGAGGGTGAAAAATCTAGAACCTCTTGTAAAACAATCCCAAAAACGGTTGGATAAAATTAATCCCGACGTGATAGAATATACAGACAATACAAAAGCAAGACCTTCCAAACCTTACGGTCGAGAAAGTAAAATCAGCAAACTTAGGAAGTTAGATGGCTAAGAAAAAAGAACTTTCAATCTTTGATACGCTCGTAAAAAAGTACGGCGAAGACGTTGTTAAAAGCGGCAAAGAAGTATTTGAAGAAATCAAAAATAAGCAAATTATTCCTGTCAGCCCTTGTTTAGATTACGCTCTTGGCGGCGGAATCCAAGAAGGTAGTTGGGTTCAAATGATAGGAGATCCAAAGAGTGGCAAAACAACGACCGCTTTGCAAATAGCTGCTAATGCACAGAAAGAAGTCTATGGCTCAAGAGATGTGTGGTACATAAATGTAGAGGGAAGACTAAATAGAAAAAACTTGGAAGGAATAAAAGATCTAGACGTTGATAAGATCCACGTATTTGAATCACCTTCTGAAACTCTGAGTGCAGAGAAGTACTTAGGAGCTATAGAAAGAATAGTCAAAGAATGTCCGGGTTCTGTTATTATCATTGATTCTGTTTCTTCTATGATAGCGCAAAAAGATTTAGACGAAGAGGTTAGAGGAGATTACAGACCGGGACTTCAAAAAATACTATCTAACTTCACAAAGAAACTTGGCGGCGTAGTTCCTAAGCAAGGTGTAATTATAATCATGATTACGCACTATATTTCTAACATCTCCGGCTATGGAAAAAAGAAGGTAGCTGATGGTGGTGTAAAAATACAATATCAAGCTGATACTATTTTAGAGATAAGCAGGGTTCAGCCTTGGAAGATTGACGATAAGGCAGACTCACAGCAGGTTGGTCAGTGCATCTTATGGAAAGTGGTCACTTCCTCTGCCGGAGGCTTTACCGGAGGTGGAGCTGTTAGCTGGCTTCGTTACGGTGTTGGTCTTGATAAAAAACAAGAGTTATTTTCGCAGGCGGTTGATTTTGACATTATCGAACAGGCTGGTGCGTGGTACACTTGCCACTTCGCTATTGACAGTCCAGAGTCTATCGCTGACATTCTGTCTGAAAAAGAAGTCGATCCATTAGACGAAGATGCCGTATTAAGATTCTTCAAATTTCAAGGACAGGCTAAGCTGTTAGATTTTATGAATGAGTATCCACAGCTTTGGGACTTGCTTGACAACACAATGAGGGAGATATTGTATTGAGAGTAAAAGGGTTTGACGGTCGCGAACATCATTGGAGGCTGAATAAATATGCAGTTTCTGGCGAAGATATTAGACCAAGATCAAACTTACATGTTTCCGCAAGAAAATTGTTGAAATCGCTTTTTCCTTATGATACAATTTTGGAAGAGGTCGTCCTTCCCGGCTCAAACAAGCCGTCGAGACCATCCAAACTTTACGCTGACTTTTTCATTCCAGCCTACAATCTTGTCGTGGAAGTTCATGGAAGGCAGCATTTTGAGTTCGTGAGTTTTTTTCATAAGAACAAAGCCGAATTTCTAAAATCTAAAATCAGAGATAAAGACAAACAGAGATGGTGCGAACTTAATTCTATAGAATTCGTATCATTAAAATTTTCGGAAGGTGAAGATGAGTGGAGAGAAACAATACTCGAAAAACTTTGAGCTTGACGGCCTTATACAATCTCTAAACGAATACAGCGACCTAAAAGGTATAATAACTGCAAAAATACATCCAGAGGTTGAAGAAATTGTAAACCTTACGGAAGACGATCTGAAGAAACTAAAACCTGAAGAATGTCTACGCAAGGCTTTTTTATTATCTGGATACTGCGGCTATGTGCAGAAAATAGAAAACAAACACAAAGTAAAACTAAACTGGTGCAATGACATCCTTTACAGAATGACAGTAGAACATGACCACCTGTTTGGCAAATATATGAAATGGGAACAGAAGTTACACACCCTATCAATTAATGATGACTTTGCTGAGTCCGTTATGAAAGCAAAAAGTACAGCAGAAAACAACATTACTTGGATAGACAATAAAGTTAGAGACATGCGTAGACAAGTAGACGCATTAATGGAGCTTGGAAGGAGAAGGTACTAATGACCCCTCTAGAACTTATCAAAGAAGGAATTTTGAACGATGATATGGAGCAAGTTATTCTCGGCTACAAAAGCCTCACGGGAGAATCAATCTCAAGAGGAGCAGCAGAAGAGCGAGAGCCAGAAGACGGACAAGTGCAAGAAACACCAGTGCAAGAAGGGGTGCGGGAAGAAAAATCAAAAGACTTAGACTTCTCAATAAAAAGATCTAAAAATGATAGTAAATCTAAATATGCAAAAGCAGAGGCAATTCAATCTGGCGAGAATAAGTTCGTTGACGATGGCGTTGAGTCTTCAGAAGTAACAACTCCAGAAGTCAGAAGAACAACAAGACGGCCTCCGGTTGATTTGTTAGATGTCACTTGTCATGTTTGCGGAAAGACAGAACAGATAAACCCTCAACTTAAAAGTGGAGAATTCTACAGATGTTCAAGATGTATTGGAGGGTAACAAGTGGAAGAACAAATTTCAAATCCAGCGTCCGAAAGGGTTGTTTTATCGGGCATAATTAAACATGGCTCAGAAGCTTTTATAGACGTTGACGACATGATAGATGTAAGCACGTTTACTTTAGAGCAAAATCAGATTATTTATGCCTGCCTAAAAAAGACATTAGAAAATAGCTCTAGCATAGATCTTCCGTCCGTCCTGAGTGCGGCTGAAGATTTAGGAATGACAGACTCTTTCAAGGACAGGGTTCCTCCTAATCATATTCAAGGATTAATGAACTTCGATGTTCAACTTGAAAATGTTAGGACTCACGCAAAGAAACTAAAGAAGCTGGAAATAGCCAGAGATGTCAGACTCAGAGCAAAAAGAGTTATAAAAGACATAAGCGATGTTACAGGAGATGAATCTGTTGACACCATCATATCAATAGGCGAATCTCCTTTCTTTGAACTATCTTCAACTCTTAACAACTCCGTAGAGGACAGGCCAATAACTCTTGGAGACGAAGTTTCTAACTATATACAGCACTTGGAAGAGAATCCTTGCGACATGCTGGGTTTGAGTAGTGGCTTCGCAAGGTTTGACGCAGCTATTGGTGGTGGTTTTCGACGTAAGTGTGTAGATCTCATAGCTGCTCGCCCTAAAACAGGAAAGAGTATGCTGGCAGATAATGTAGCTGCTCACATAGCAACCCAATTAGAAGTTCCTGTTTTGATATTAGACACGGAAATGTCAAGAGAGGATCACTTCAACAGACTGTTGGCAAGGTTCAGTGGAATAAACATCAACGATATTTCTACTGGAAAGTTCACAAAAATGGTGAACGGCAAAGAAAGAATTGCTCAAGCCGCAGAAAAAATTAAAGACGTTCCGTTTGATTATATCACTATAGCTGGGAAGCCTTTTGAAGAAACACTTTCGATTATCAGGAGATGGATTGTCAAACGTGTCGGCTTCGACGAAAACGGAAGAACAAATGATTGTATGGTCATATATGATTATCTAAAACTTATGGCATCTAATGAAATTAATGACAGCATGAAAGAGTTTCAGGTGCTAGGATTTCAAATAACAAAACTACACAACTTGACTGTTGAGTATGACTTTCCTTGCCTGAGCTTTGTTCAGCTAAACAGAGACGGAATTACAAAAGAGTCTACTGATGTTGTCAGTGGTTCTGACAGATTGATTTGGCTCTGTAGTAGCTTTACTATTTTCAAAACAAAATCTGATGAAGAAATGGCTGAAGATAACGGAGCTACAGGTAATAGAAAGTTGATTCCAATCGTCACTAGGCACGGTGGTGGCCTAGATGATTACGACTATATCAACATTGATATGAAGGGTGAGATTGGAACTGTTGAAGAAATGATGACTAAATCAGAGGCTTTAAAAGGAACTCAATTACAACGAGAGGGATTTGTTATTGAGGACGGTGGAGAAGCGGAGAGGCCATTCTAATGTTTCAAACAAAAGAAGACAGGATTGCACTGGCAGATTTGATGTCTGACAATATAGGTGATCTTTTAGATTTTTTAGAAATAGACTACACAGATAATGGCGATTACTACGCCTTTGTCTGTCCCATACACGAAGGTGCTGACAATCCACATGGATGCACGATGACGGTATTCGGTGAGTGGAAAGGTGCTTGGAAGTGTTGGACTAGAGGTTGCGAAAAAGAGCATACTCATTCGATATTGGGGTTTGTCAGAGCTGTACTTAGCGTGAGAAAAGACAAGGAAGTTTCATTCAATGAAGCTATTAATTTTTGCAAGGACTTTCTTAACGTAAGTGGAAACGATATTAAAGATAGAGCAAAAGATATACCGTCTATACTTCAAAAGTATCAGCAAAAAACAAAGCAGAATAAACAGAAAATACTAAACATACCTAGAGAAGAAATTAGGAAAAGTCTCAAGATACCTTCTAAGTATTACATCAATAGGGGTTATACTAAAGAGGTGTTGGATAAGTTTGATGTTGGAAACTGCGATTCAAAAGGTAAACAGATGAACGGTAGAATTGTAGCTCCCGTTTATGATGAAAACTTTGAATACGTTGGTTGCGTAGGAAGAACTACGAAAGAAGAACATAACGGTTACAAGTGGATAAATTCCAAATACTTCAATTCAGGCTCTCACTTATACGGTTACTGGCTAGCCAAAGAAAAGATAAGAGAAAAGAAAACGGTTGTTTTGGTAGAAGGTCAAGGCGATGTATGGAGACTTCACGAAGCCGGAATAGAAAATTGTGTGGGTATATTTGGATCTTCTCTTAGTGACACACAATCTAGAATTATACAAACTTCTGGAGCCTTTAATGTTGTTATACTGACAGATAATGACGAAGGTGGCGAAAAAGCTAGAAGGTCAATCAAGGAAAAATGCGGAACTCTTTTTAACATTGTCGAACCAGAGTTTTTCGCTAAGGATATTGGCGAAATGACCGTACAACAAATACAAAACGAAATTAAGCCTCAACTGGAGGGCAAGTATGTCTAGAATAATTGGATTCTCTGGAGCAAAGCAAAGCGGTAAAACCACATCAACAAACTTCCTTTACGGATATCAACTTAGAGTTAATGATGTAATTGAGAAGTTTATGATGAACCAAGACACTGGCGAACTTCTTGTTAATACAGTGACGATTAACGAGAAAGGCGAAGAAGAAGAAGGTTTGGGTATTCTCGACATCGAGAGAAGAGATCCTGAATTTGTAGAATACGCAGCACAAGAAATTTGGCCTCATGTGAGATCGTTTAGTTTTGCCGACCCTCTCAAGATAATAGCGGTACAACTATTCGGTTTGTCAGAAGAGCAGTGTTTCGGCACGGACGAAGATAAAAACTCACTTACTAATATTAGAATTCAAGATATGTCTAGGTTAATTTCTGGCCCAGACCAAACCGAACTTGTGAAGATACCAGCAGCAGAAGCTCATCTTACAGCAAGAGAATTTTTACAATATTTTGGAACAGACATATGCAGAAGACTTAAATCGGACATATGGGTTCGCAGTTGTGTGAACAGAATAAAACAAAGTGGAACTGATCTAGCCATTGTTCCAGATATACGTTTCCCAAACGAAGTTAAGGCTATACGCAAAGCTGGAGGCAAAGTCATAAGACTGACAAGAAAGCCTCACGAAGATAGTCACGACAGTGAAACAGCTTTAGATGGCTTTAAGAAATTTGATCATGTTATCGACAATCAAAACATGACGATTGATGAAACTAATAGAGCATTGTTAGAGGTTATAAAGGAATGGGGATGGATAACTCCAAAGGCTTAATCGTAGAAATTCCGTTTACACAGGATATGGTCAACTCTGCTAAAGCTAAGGCTAAGCAGATGGGATCAATTAAGAATTCAATACTCAAGGGTAAAGGTAACTTTGCTGGATTTCTTGGGGAAGAAGCCGTCGCTGCGTACATCAGTGCGGACATTATTAGTTTTGAAGAGGGAGATGCCAAATACGGGCATGATATCCTCAAAAATGACAGAAGGATTGAAGTAAAGACTAAAAGGCGCACAGTCGCTCCAAAGCCTTTCTATGACGTTTCAGTCGCTGCTACAAGCAAGCACCAAGCGGACAAGAGAGGATTAGATCTTTACATTTTTGCAAGCATACAGTTTGATGGTCATACGCCAAAGAGGATATGGATCATCGGACAAAAAGACAGGGATCAATATTTCAAACAGGCTAGGTTTATCAAAAAAGGAGAGAGTGAAGGCAACAATGGTTTTCGCGCTCATACTGATATGTACAATTTGATAACTACAGAATTAGATGGTTTAGATGATAGTTTGCTACCACAGAAGCAGTAGTTTAGGAACTCTGGAGTTCTGCGAACAAAAGTATTTTCTCCAGTACAATCTATCCTACAAGGACAAGACGAACAAAAAAGCTCTCATGGGTACTATTACCCATAAGGTGATGCAGATACTTGGAGACAAGTCACTGGCTATCATCAAAGGTGAAGACAAGGTCGTTGATGACGAACTTGGTACTTTTACGCTGGAGCAGTGTGACGACCTATCGCATGTGAATGACTTAGCTTTTGATTACTACGCTAGTAGTTTTCCAGAAGTCGTTATCACGGATACTGAAAAACGAACCTGTCTAAAATGGGCTGAGAAAGCTGTGGCCTATCAGGACGGAATGTTTGATCCTAGAAATCAAGATGTATTTGCGACAGAGCTTTTCTTCGACATTGAAATACAGGAAAACTGGGCAAAGTACAACTACAGGGTAGGTAAAGAAAATGTCAAAGGTAACTTAGCTATAAAGGGAACCGTTGACTTAATCGTAAAACAGGGCGAAAACTATTACGAGATACTAGATTATAAAACCGGCAAAAGAATTAACTGGGCTACTGGAGAAGAGAAAACTTTAGAGAAGCTGCAAAAAGACACTCAGCTCCTCCTGTATTACTACGCCCTAAAAAACATGTACCCAGAAGCAGAGTTTTCTGTAAGCATTTTTTATATTAACGCTGGTGGTGTTTTCTCAATGGTCTTTGACGAAGACGACTACAAAAAAGCAGAAAACATATTGAGACAAAAATTTGAGAAAATTAAGAGAAGTCAAAATCCAAAGCTCTTATCTAATGAAAACTCACATTGGAAGTGCCAGAAACTTTGTAAGTTTAGTCAGCCTTACAAAGAAGGTTCAAAGAAAAGTGTGTGTCAACATATTAGAGACGAGGTAAGAAAAGACGGAATCTTAAAAGTTGTTGAAAAATACGGAGATGTCAACAAGCTGTCAGCATACGGAGATGGCGGCGGTAGACTCGCAGAAGATACTAAGAAAAAATGAATTGGACTCCATTACATTTACACAGTCACTACAGCCTACTTGATGGCCTGTCTAGGCCGCAACAGATCGCAAGCAGGTGTGCAGACTTGGGATTTAGCTCTTGCGCACTGACAGATCACGGAACCGTGTCTGGAGCTGTCTCTTTCACTAAGGCTTGTAAAGCAAAAAATATCAAACCTGTGTTAGGCTGTGAGTTCTATCTCAGTCAAGACGACGCAACGGTAAAAGAAACATCAAACAGAACCCTGAGTCATCTTGTAGTGCTGGCAAAGAACAAGACTGGCTGGGGAAAATTGATCGAGGCTGTATCTCGCAGTAACGATGAAGATGTTTATTATTACAAGCCGCGATTAGACTTAGATTTGCTCGGTCAATATGCTAACGGAGACCTTTTGGCTTTTAGTGGGCATTTAGGCAGCGACATGGCTAACGCGATTTTTACAGACTATAAAGCTGCGTATGGTCAAGAAACAGAGGCTGGAGTTAAGAAGTATATAGACCCAAGCTGGGTTGAGAAAGTCACAAAAGTCGCATACAAATATATGGATATATTTGGTAAAGAAAACTTTCTAATCGAAGTGCAGTGTATAGACCAAGATAACTCTCCAGCAGCAAAGCTTGTAGCGCAAGGGATGCGCTATATCGCTAAAACATTAAAGATACCCTCGATAGCGACCTCAGACTCACACTATCCAGAAAAGAAGGATTCACCAGACCACCTACTACTTTTGTGTTCTGCGATGAAAACAACTCTTAGAAAGATAAAAAGCAAGTTAGATAACAATGAGGACGTTGGCTTCTCTGGGTTTATGAAGTCTAACAACTTCCACATCCCAACTTTACAAGAGATGAAGGCAATACATACAGAAGCTGAATTGCAGAATACCATGCATGTGGCCGACATGTGTGAAAGCTATGACATTCTTGGTCAGCCAATGTTGCCTAAGTTTAAATGCCCAGAAGACATGGCGGAAGAGGCTTACCTAAAACATTTATGCAGAGAGGGATGGAAAAATTTCCTCATGCCAAGTGGTAAGATAAACACAAAAACATCTGAAGATATATATGCCGACAGAATAAAAAAAGAACTTAAAGTCATAAGTGATGCAAACCTGTCTGGATACTTTCTGATAGTAAGAGATATAGTTAACAACATTAGATCAAACTCTTGGATTCCCGGACCCGGAAGAGGTTCTGCTGCTGGATGTTTGGTTTCTTATTTGGTGGGCATAACACAAGTTGATCCCATTGAGTATGGATTAATCTTTGAAAGATTTTATAACGCCGGAAGAAATACAGAAGATCACATATCACTTCCAGATATTGATATAGACGTACCGGCATCTAGAAGAGACGATACCATAAACTACATAAGAGATAAGTATGGACATTCAAAAGTAAGTCAAATGGTTACATTTGGGAGACTTCAAGGGCGAAGCGCACTCAAAGAAGTTCTACGCATGAATGAGGCTTGCGGCTATGACGAAATGAACGTCATAACAAAAAGCCTACCACCCGAACATGAAATATCTGATCAATTAGCGGATATGGACGACCCGTCAGTAATACGATGGACTTTGATAAATCAGCCGGAAGTCCTAAGAGAGTATTGCAGAATGAATGACGAGGGCGAATTAGAAGGCGATTATGCAAAACTGTTTGAACAAGCCATGCGCATCGAAGGTACATTTAAGTCTCAGGGTAAACACGCAGCTGGAGTTGTAATTTCCTCCAATAATTTGAACGAGGTATGCCCTATGGTTAGAGACAAATCTAGCTCAGAAAAAATGGCTGGTATGGAAATGAACGATCTTGAGGCTATGGGTCATGTCAAATTTGACGTTTTAGGTATTTCACTTTTAGATAAAGTGATGGGTATTAGAGACCAACTGGAAGAATCTTAATATGAATAGAGAATTTATAAAAAACAGAATTGAGAACAAAAGATACGTTGAGTTCAAATCTCTGTCTATATGCAAAATAAATGATTTTTATGACAGAATGGTAGAAAAGGACATGTATCAGGTTCACTGTTCCAACCCTAGATGTTTGCATGAAAAAGAATCTAACTCAAAGAAAATTCCGTTCAGTATGCTTTACGCAGACATTGAACAAGCAATAAATAAATTTGTTGAATTAAGGAAAAAGATAAGATGAATTATAGAGATATCATTGTGTTCGACTTTGAAACGGGCGGTAGAAACCCGTATAAGTGTCAGCCAACACAAATTGCCGCAGTTGCTATTCATGGGCGCAAGCTCACTGTGCAGCCCGGAGGTTATTTTAATAGTGAAATACGGCCTATTTTAGATGACGATAAGGCTATTGAGCTAGGTTTAGATCCAGTAGAGGACGAAGCTCTCGCCGTCACTAGAAAGAATAGAGAAGATTTAGCAAAAGCACCGCAGCCAAAAGCGGTTTGGCAAAAGTTCACAAACTTTGTCAATAAGTACAACTTCAAAAAAACAAACTACTACGCTCCTATCGCCGCTGGTTACAACATAATTGGTTTTGACATGCCTATCGTTGAACGTATGTGCCAACAATATGGCCCTACGCACAACAAGTCAGGTAGACAGGGCTTGTTTAATCCTATTCACAAAGTTGACTTGATGCATACGGTGTGGATGTGGATGGAGAATAACTCAGATGTTAAATCCTTGAGCATGGATTCAATGAGAGACCTGCTTGGTATGGACAAAGAAAATGCTCATGACGCACTACAGGACGTAAAAGATACTGCCAATTTGTTGATTGCTTTCATGAAGCTTATCAGAAGAGTTTCTCCTAGCGTAAAATTTGAAAAGGCATTTGCAGATGGAAACATCCACCTTTGATCCTATAAATTTATCTTTTGACGACGACTCTACATGGGACACAATCTGTAGCGGAAGAACGAAGGGTGTTTTTCAGTTAGAGAGTAGTTTAGGAAGAAGTTGGGCTAAAAAAGTTAAGCCCAAAAATATGGAAGAACTTTCCGACTTAATAGCCATCATCCGTCCGGGATGTCTAAAAGCTATAGTTGATGGAAAGTCTATGACTCAACATTACGTCGATAGGAAGAGTGGCGAAGAGTCAATAACATATTTGCACCAATCATTAGAGCCAATCCTAAAGAAGACTCAGGGTGTACTCGTTTATCAAGAGCAGTCAATGCAGATAGCTCAACAGTTAGCTGGATTTAGCCTTGAGGACGCTGACGACCTCCGTAAAGCCATCGGCAAAAAGAAGGCGGATCTGATGGCTAAAGTTAAAAAGTCTTTTATGTCAGGGGCTATTAAGCAAGGGACTGTGGACGAAGAAACAGCAGAGGAAATTTTTAGCTGGATTGAAAAGTCTAGTCGTTACGCTTTTAATAAATCTCACGCTGTTAGCTATGCTATTTGTGGATATTGGAGCGCATACGCTAAAACGCATTATCCGCTACAGTTCTACTGTAACTATCTTAGATATTCTGGCGGAAAGCCAGACCCGCAGAAAGAAGTCAAGGAGCTTGTCACGGACGCTAAGTCCAACGATATATTCATACATCCTCCGTCCTTAGATTATTTGAACGAAGAGACTGACGTAATAAACGATACAATCTACTTTGGACTCAAAAACGTCAAGTCTCTAGGGTCTAACACAATAACAACAATAAGAGATAGTATTTCTGATCTAAAGGAATCTTTAAAATCACAGGAGTGGACTTGGTATGAATTTTTAGTCCTCATTTCTAGGAAGATAAATAAAACGGCAACCAGAGCTTTAATATCCTCTGGAGTTTTGTCCAACCTTAAAGTTTCAAGACAAAAGATGCTTTATGAATTCGACACGTTTGAAAAGTTATCCAACAAAGAAATAGAATGGGCTTTAGAAAATTATCAAGCCTTTGACTCATTACTAGAACTTCTTAGAAGTCTAGGCAAGCCGAGAAAAGAGGGTGGTGGGGTTACAAACAAGAATAGGCTGGAGATAGTAAAAGATTTGATACAGCAGCTAGAAGATCCTCCAGTCTCTCTACACGACGATCCAGAATGGATAGTTAGAACGGAAGAAAATTATTACGGCGTGTCACTGACTTTCTCCAAAGTAGAGTCATCAGATACTAGCAGGGCTGATACCACTTGTAAAGATCTCATTAATGGTAAAGAGGGCAAGGTTATGATTGCCGCAACAGTTTCTGAAACGAGAAGGTACACACCAAAAAAGGGTAAGGCCGCTGGCAATGAAATGGGGTTTTTAGAAATAGAAGATGCTACTGGTAGCGTTGATAATATAACTCTTTTTAATGAAGCTTGGATTAAATACAAAAATGTTCTATATAATGGAAACAATGTACTTATAATAGGAAAATCATCCAAGGGTAAAAGAGACGGAGTTATAGTAGACGAAATATTTGAACTGTAGTTGCAAAAGCTCTTTAATCAGCGTATATTGTATGTAGTAAGAACAACTTATTGCAAGGATGGTACTATGAACACTATTTCAAATTATTGCCGATTTATTGGTCGTTTGACTGAAGACCCACATCTTATCAAAGTAGACAAAACAGAGTTATGTCGATTTACTTTGGCCGTAACTGAATACAGGCGAGAAAAAAGCCATGACGGAGAAAGTAAGAAAAAGAAGAGCGTAAATTACTTTGACTTTGAAGCTTGGGACACTGGAGCGACAACTCTTGGTAAATATTGCAAAAAGGGTGACATAGTAGATGTAGTGACCTCAGCTAGAAATAATAACTGGACAGACAAAGAAGGAAACAAAAAGTTTCAGACAAGATTTAGAGTCAAAGAGTTTAAACTTTTTAACACAAATCAAAATACGTCTAGCGTTTCGGATGGGGCGAGCAATGAAAGTAAGCTCGAAAAATCCGAACTAGTAAATGAATAAAGAAGAAAGAAGCACAACGGACAAAGAGCTTGAAGACCAACTGATTCGTAATAATTACGGACTGGTTGTTAGTCAAGCTCTTTCTTTTTTATCTAGAAACTCTAGCTTAGACGAATTTATACAGGCTGGACTGATAGGTCTGCTTAGAGCTATAAGACAACATGATGAAAACATAGCTAAGTTTTCTACTTATGCTACTGTATGTATTAGAAATGAGATACAAAAATTAAAAAGCAAAAATAAAGATAAAGATGTTAAAGTATTCTTTGATAACAATCTTTTAGCAAAAAGTCTAAAAGATAAGTACTATATAAAAGAAAGCTTCTTTGATTATGTGCCGGATTATCTATCAGAAGAAGAGAACTTTATACTCAAGTTAAAACTTGAAAATTATACCAACGCAGAGATTTGCGATTTTCTAAATTGCACCAGAGTTGTTTTGAATAAAAAATTAGAAACACTCTTTGAAAAAATTAGGGAAGCTAATTGATGAGAAAGAAAAGAATATTATTTTGCGGAGAGGCTACCTATCTAAATACAGGCTATGCAACCTATGGCAGAGAAGTTTTAAACAGACTTTATCAGACAGATAAGTACGAATTGGCAGAATTTGCTAGTTATGGAACTCCAGAAGAGGCCGCAAAGAACAATATTCCGTGGACTTTTTATCCAAACATGCCTGACACTTCTAACAAAGCTGAAGTAGATCAGTACAACTCCATCCCTACAAACCAATTTGGAGAGTGGAGATTTGAAGAAGTATTACTTAGCTTTAAGCCTGATATTGTTTTTGATATTCGAGACTTTTGGATGCTTGACTATCAAAGCAGGTCGCCATTCAGAAGGATGTTCCATTGGGTTATAATGCCTACCGTAGATGCTTCCCCACAAAACGAACAATGGCTGGCTACATTTTCTGAAGCTGACGGCGTTTTTAATTATTCTGATTGGGGATATGAGGTTCTAAAAGAAGAGTCTAACGGCGCTATTAATTGTTTGGGTAGCGCTCCTCCTTCTGCCGATCAAGCCTACCAGCCAGTAGCAAGCAAAAGAAAGCACAAATCCGAATTAGGGTTTGACCCAGACAGTAAAATAATTGGCACTGTAATGCGCAATCAAAGAAGGAAGTTATTTCCTGACTTGTTTGAAGCTTTTAGAAAGTTTTTAGACAAGAGTGGTAGTAGTGATGTTTTTCTATACTGTCACACTAGCTATCCAGACATTGGATGGGACATACCTAAACTACTAAATAAACACGCACTGTCAAGCAAGGTTATCTTCACATATGTATGCCCAAGTTGTGGTCATGCTTTCCCATCGTTTTTTGCTGACGCAAAAACAAAATGCCCAAGATGCGGTGGTTCTGGAGCTGGCTTATCAAGCGTAAAGAATGGAACGAGCTATGAATTCCTTGCTTCTATCATGAATACGTTTGACCTATACGTTCAGTATGCAAACAGTGAAGGTTTCGGTTTGCCACAGGTTGAAGCAGCCGCTTGTGGAGTGCCTGTCATGAGCATTGATTACTCTGCCATGAGTAGTGTTGTTAGAAAATTGGGAGGAATACCATTAAAGCCAAAAGCTCTTTACAACGAAATGGAAACTGGCTGTGACAGGGCAGTACCTGACAACGACAAGACTGCGGAGGAGATGAAAAAGTTCTTCGACATGTCAGATAAAGATCGTCAATTTTTAGGAAAGCTTTGCAAGGCGAACTTTGATAAATACTACCAATGGGATTCAACCGCTAAGAAATGGGAGCAGTATTTTGATTCTTTAGAAATTAGACCCGATCAAGAAACTTGGCTGTCACCACCCAGAATACACCACCCAGATATAGATGTTCCTGCTTACCTTCCTACACAAGAGTATGCTCAATGGCTGATAGTCAATGTTTTAGGAGAGCCTGAAAGACTTAACACTTACTTTGAAGCAAGAATGATTAGAGATCTAAATTATGGGATGTACATAGAAGGCACTGGAGAGATGTACTTTAATGAGGACTCTTATAAGTTTGTTCGTCCAGAGTATCAACCGTTTGACAAAGAAATTGCATACAAGGTTGTCGCTGATCTTGCAGAGAGAAGAAATTTCTGGGAATCAAAAAGGAAAGAGGTGGTTAGATGAAAGTCCTCTATATAGGTTGCTACAGAGATGGTACTGGATGGGCGCAAGCCGCAATAGATTACATACTTTCTATGGACGCTGCTGGAATAGACGTTGTTCCAAGGCCAATAAAATTAAATAACAACAAACCAGACATACCTAAAAGAATAATTGAGCTTGAGAAAAAAGATAGTATCGGCAGTGATGTTTGCATACAGCACGTACTTCCACACATGATGGATTACAATGCTAGATTTAAGAAAAATATAGCCCTATACGCAAGCGAGACAAGCAATTTTAAGGCATCTAACTGGGCTAGAAAAATAAACTGTTTAGATGAGGCTTGGGTTATAAACAACCAAATGGTGAACGCCGCAAAAGAAAGCGGGGTAAACATACCAATAAAGGTTGTTCCTCATGCCACAGATTTTTCTAAGTTTGAAAGCAATCATAGAAAAGTTGATATACCAAACATAAGAGACACCTTTACTTTCTACTTTGTTGGCGAGATGAACAACAGAAAGAACATGGCGGCTTTTATAAGAGCGTTTCATCTAGAGTTTGACCCAGACGAACCCGTCTCGATTTTAATAAAATCAAACAGGTATGGTATGTCTTCCGACGAGTGCGCGGCAGAGATAAAAAATGTATGCGATAAAATTAAGACATCTCTTAAAAAGTACGCAAATCTAGAAGACTATAGAGAAGACTTAATAGTTACAGATTATTTAGGCGAACAAGAGCTTTATGGTCTTCACAGGGCTTGTGACTGCTTCGTTATGCCTAGCTACGGAGAGGCTTGGTCTATACCAGCTTTTGACGCTATGGGCTTTGGTAAAACGCCGATATGTTCAAATACTGGAGGAATGGCAGATTATATTAGATATTCTGGGGGAAAACCAGACCCGCAGGGCGACTCTGGAATTTTGATTGACGGCAGATGGGAACCAGTTTCTGGAATGACAGACACCTTTGCCGATCTTTTTACAGGCGAAGAGGATTGGTATTCTGTAGATGTAAATCAGCTTAGAAGAGCAATGAGAAAAATATACACTATGAAAAGCTCAGAACAAGAAGAATACAGCAAGATGAAAAGAAACGGACTTGTTCAAGCGCAGAAATATTCTCACGAAAATATAGGCAAATTAATAAAAGAGCTTTTGAATGAGTAATCCAGTAGCATCTATAACAAGAGCAGCGACCAGAAAATTTAATGAGCCGCTAAATATACTGACCTTCCCCACACACGAAAGATATGAAAGTCTTTTGTGCAGGACAGGCCATAATTTTTATGCCTACAGAGCCGAAGGCGTAAAAGACTGGAACTCTAACTACGCTCCTCTACCAGAGAACTACCAACTGCTAGACCCAGATCTTGGCGAGTCACAAATACCACTGAATGTAGATTTTGATCTTATTCTCTCTCAAAACAAGTTCGGTCAATTTCAAATCGCAGAACCTTTATCAAAAAGACTGCACTTACCGATGGTTAGTTTAGAGCATACATTGCCAGTTCCTTACTGGCCTCCAAATGTAAAAGAGTCTACAAAATACATGAGAGGCGATACAAATATATTTATATCAGAATACAGCATACACGACTGGGACTGGAGTCCGCAGGGGAATGACACAGCAGTAATAACGCACGGAGTAGACTCGCAGACTTTTAAGCCGCAGGAAGTAGAGAGAGAAAACCAAATACTATCCGTTGTTAATGACTGGATTAATAGAGATTGGTGTTGCGGGTTCACTTTATGGCAAAGAGTTATTCAGGGCTTACCATTTAAGGTTGTTGGAGATACTCCCGGCCTGTCAGTCCCAGCATCCAGCACAGAAGAATTAGTAAACGCATACTCTTCCAATAGAATTTTTCTAAACACTTCTACAATATCTCCCGTACCAACAGCCTTGCTGGAAGCCATGTCTTGTGGTTGCGCTGTTGTTACGACAGCGACATGTATGATACCGGAGATTGTAGAAAATGGCGTTAACGGTTTTATAAGTAATGACGAAGAAGAGCTAAAGCAATACTTAGTTGACCTCTTGAATGACGAAGAGCTTGCTAAAAAGCTAGGCGAAAACGCAAGAAAAACCATAGTCGAAAACTTTTCACAAGAAGAGTTTATTAGGAAGTGGGACTTTTTACTTAAACAAACTGCTAAAAAGTTTTTTAGGGGATAAGATGAAGATTAACATAACACTAGGCGGGTCTGGCTACAAATCTGGCTACGTGAACGTAGACCCAACGCTCAAAAGAATGGGTGAAGAAGTAGTTCTGGAAAATGCCAATGAAGGACAAACAAATGTCATAAAGGCAGACATTCGTAATTTAGATGAAATAACCCTAGAAAACGAATGCGTAGAAATTGTAGCAGAAGACATACTAGACTATCTACAGCTTGGAGAGTCTAGAAAAGTTTTAGCTCACTGGATTAGTAAGCTTAGACATGGCGGCAAGATAGTCGTCGGCGGAACAGACATTCTAGAAGTATGTAGAATGTTTTATAAAAAAGCTATAGACACAGATTCTCTCAATGTCCTTATGCATGGAAATTTTGAGGAGGTTTGGAGCGTTAAACTAAGTCACACGACTATGGAAGATCTTGTTTCTTTCTTAGAGTCGCAAGGTATCAAAGTTACAAAAAAAAGATTACAAGGCGTTAACATGTTAGTAGAAGGAGAAAGACCATGATGGACAATCAGTTAACTAGCTCCTGCAAAGATTGTGTTTTTGCTGTTTATATTGGCAAAACACAAACAGAGTGTAAGTTAGGTAGAGTAGAAAAGTTCAGAGAAAAGGGAGTTGACATCATTGAAGCAGAGGACTTAGAAGAAAATGAGTTCTTTGTGGTTGAAGCTTGGTGTAATTATTACAGAAATCAGGAATGGAAAGAGGCGTTTGACACAAGCGTTAGTCTAACAGACAAAGTAAAAGAAGAAGCCGTCTTTCCCGTAGGTTTCATAGTTTTGTTCGACAATGACTCCTCTACTGAAGATTTAGAAAAAACTATTTCTGGCATTAAGGAAATAGAAGGCGAGGCTTCCTATGTCACTATAGCCAATAGCTCAGAATCAGATCCTATAGAATTCATTTCTACAGTTCAAGATTTGTTTGGAGATTCTGAAATAGATTACAAAGTAACTAGGATTATGGAAAAAGAGACATATCAGTATCAATCCATAGATCTGTGTTTTTCTAACATTAACAATAGCTACTACTATATTTTGAAAGCTGGAAACAAGCCTGCAAAAGATGTAATTTCTTTAATTGATAAGCAAACGAATACAGAGCTTGAACCTGTTGTCTATATCAAAGGCGATGAAAATCTAAATGGAACTGTTGTTCAGGCTACCATGCATAAGTTTTTGAATGGATACTACGGAATGACACTTCTTGAAAAAATAGAAGGCATACAGAGTGAGGACGGAAGCACTAAAAGTGTAGTTTGGACTTGGGAAGAAATTAGAAATGGAAAAGAATCCTAGAGTTACAATTCTTATAGCTTGTTATAACGACGAAGAGTATATAGCTAAAGCCATAAATAGCGCTATGCATCAAGACTATGAAGGGCCTATTACAATTTGCGTCGTTAATGATGGCTCTACAGATAAATCTTGGGACATAATAACTTCTTCTGAAAAGAATGTTGCTAGCGATACATTTGAAGGTTCGGAAGTTTTTATAACTTGGCCTAGTGATGATTTTTCCGATAGAAAATTTGTCGCTATAAATAGGACAAACGGAGGCCCTAGCGCTGCTAGAAATACCGGCATCAACTATACACTACCGGACACAGACATCTATGCAGTTTTAGATGCTGATGATGAAATGTATCCTGAAAAGATAACAAAATGTGTCAATGTAATGAAACAGGACATGAAGTCTATTGGAGTTGTTTATGCTGACTATGACACTAAGCATACTTCTACAGGAAAAATAATCAGAGAATTTAAAGAGCCTTATACTAGAAGAAGGTTAATAGAAGAATGCATGGTTCATAGCGGCAGCATTATAAATAAACAAGCATTGTTAGACGTTGAAGAAACTACTGGTTACTACGATTCTACTATGAGAACATGCGAAGATTATGACCTCTGGATGAGGATAAGCGAAAAATACATCATAGCCCATGTAGCAGAATCTTTAACTCTCGTTAGGGTGACAGGTGACAACTCTAGCTTTGTAGTAAATCAAAATGTCTGGCAACAAAACTGGTCTAGAGTAATGGAAAAATTACAAAACAGGGCAAATGCGTAAATATAACCGTTTTACAAGCTCAACGAAGCACAATGGGTCTGGTAAAGACGCTGACAAACCTCTAAGCGTTATTGTACCAGTAGCCGGTATGGGTCATAGAATGAAATCCTATGGCCCTAAATGCTTGCTGCCAGTAAATCAAAGACATACCATACTAGATAAAATAATATTAACTGTAAAAAAGACTTACCCATTTTCTGAGATAATAGTCGTAGTAGGATTTGAATCCGACAGGGTTATAAAAACGCTAGATAGAGACATAAGAATTGTAGAAAATCAATCTTATAGAACGTCCAATATAGTAGAAAGTCTTAGGCTCGGAATAAATAACTCAGTTCATAATAACGCACTGATAATATATGGAGATCTTATATTTAACGTAAGTTCGCTAAATGACATAACAAAAAAAGGATCTTCTATTGTTGTCGATAGTCAATCTAGATTTGACGAAGAAGAGATAGGTGTAACCATAGTGGATGGAGAAGTTACAAATTTTGCCTATGGATTAGAATCTAAATGGGCGCATATGGCATACTTGGAAGGTTTTGAGTTTGAAATGTTTAACGACTTATGTCAAGACAAAACAAAAAACAAAATGTATCCATTTGAGCTTTTTAATATAATAATAAACTCTGGAGGCTTCTTTAGATCTGTTGAACCTCCTCGAATGCAAATAAAAGAAATTGACTCTCTTAAGGACTTGCAAAAATGAAAGTTATGATTTCTAGTGACGGTCCTCATGCGCACTACTATATAAGAATGGGATGGGCTAAAGTTTTTCAAGCTATAGGTCACGAAGTAATTTTATGGGACACAAATACAAAGTCTGCATATGACGCATTTGACGAGTTTAAACCCGACATATTTATGGGGCAAACTTACAACATGAATAGATCTCTCTTTAACTGCATAAAAGAGCGTCCAGAAATGAAGGTTGTAATGCGAGCTTCTGACTGGGGCGATATGCAAAAAGAGGTGGATAAAGAAAAATATCCTATCCTGACGGCTACGAAAGATGAGTCTATATGGATAGAAAGACTTAAGAGAGAATGCGACAAGCCTGACTTCGTTCACAATCATTACCACGATAATTGGATGAAGGTCACACACAATAGGTGGGAGGTAATAGGTGTAAAAGTTGTCTCAATGATGCATGGCGCAGACGTGTTCGACTATGCAAACGCTGGTGAAGTGGATCTTCTAAAATCTGACATAGTGTTTGTAGGTGGCTATTGGCCTTACAAAGCAGAAAGATTAGATCCATATCTTCTTAGGCTATGCCATCCTGTCGGCAAGTTCAATATAAAAATCTTTGGAGGATCTGACTGGCCTGTAGTTCAGTATGCTGGAAAAATTTCTAACGAAAATGTAAAACACGCTTTTAGATCTGCCATCGTCTGCCCAAATGTCAGCGAGCCTCATTCGCAAGACTTTGGATATGATATAATCGAGAGACCGTTCAAGGTATTGATGAGTGGCGGTTTTTGTATTTCAGACTACGTCGAATCAATGGCGAACGACGTATTTACAAACGACGAAGTTTTGTTTGCAAAAACGCCAGAAGAGTTTGAACAATTAATTCAATACTACGTCAATCATCCCAAAGAAGCAGCATTGTACGCAGAAAAAGGTTTTAATTGCGTTCTACAAAACCACACTTATTTTCACAGAATCGCTAGGCTGTTTACCGAACTAGACATGCCTAAAGAAGCGGAAAAATGTTTAATGTTCGTAGATAGCATGGTGGAAAAATGAAAATACTTGTAACTGGATCGACCGGATTTATAGGAAAGCATCTTTGTTTACAATTAAAACTTCTTGGACATAAACTGATTACAGTATCCCGCCGTCCAATAATGATAACCAACAGAGACGTTAAACTTAGCGATCACTATGCGTTAGACCTTGGCGAAGTAGACAGGTCAAAAGACAGCTACTACATTTTTGAGAACATATGCAAACAGCACAAACCTGATTTAATATATCACTTAGCAAGCAATGCTGTAGTAAAACCAGACGACGAAAATCCTCACGGTATCATCTTAGATAATACTATAAGCACGCAGAAAGTAGCTCATTACGCACCTGAAGGATGTAGAGTTGTTTTAGCTTCTTCTGTTATAGTTTATGGTGATTGGATTTTTAATTCACCAAGCCCTGACAGAGAATACAAAGAATCCTCTACCTGCAAGCCAACTTCAATTTATGGAATGACCAAAAGGGCTTCTGAGAGCATAATTGAGTCATATACATCTTCAGGCAAAATAGATGGGGTTTCTGCTAGATTATGCGCGACCGTAGGTTCCGGATTGACTCATGGAATCATAAAAGACTTTATAAGAAAAATAAAAAGCGACAACCCAAATCTAGAAGCTTTAGGTTCTTATCCCGGATCTACCAAACCTTTCTGTCATATAGACGATGTGGTAGAAGCGCTGATACTTCTTGGTACACAAGATACAAAAGGCAAGGTATTTAACGTAGTTCCTGATGATTCAATTACAGTTGAGGAAGTTGCGGAAGCAGCAATGTCCGCTCTAGAAATACAAAAGCCTATCAAGTGGCTTGGAGAAGAAGCAAACTGGAAAGGCGATAATAGAATTATTAGAGCTAGTAACACATTGTTAAAATCTGCGGGTTGGAATCCTAAGTTTCCTAAATCAAAAGATGTCATCTTTGATGTAGTAAAGAGAAGCAAATGAAAGTACTCTACTACCCACTAATACAACAGCAAGCCATTTCGTCAAGACAGGCTGGAGACTATCTGACAGACACTCTCTTTCATGGTCTCAGGTCTTTGTTAGGTGAAGATCTCATAGACGGCTACAGGATGTGGCATGTCTACAATGACGCTCATCCAGAATCTTTGTCTCACTTGTGGGGCAAAGGTTTTACTACTTATGGTTTATTGCCAAACATAAAGATTGACAGGGATGACATTGGCGGCAAGATACAAAGCAGATATTTCGACTATATCATCTGCCCTATGCACCACACTATGGTTCAAGACTGGAAGACGGCAAAGGATATTATAAAAAAGGTTCTTGAATTTTATCCGGCTAACAAAGTTTGCCTGATAGATGGATGGGACAGACCTTACACTGACACTTCTTTAATGTCTTTAGTTCCGTTCTTCAAAAGAGAGATAAACAAAGAAACAAGTCAAGCAAAGTCCATATCGTTTTCTATACCTAAAGAAAAACTGCGACCTTTAGGCGGTAAGAGAAAAGAGATTGATTTTGCTTCGCTAGTTCCAGCGTATGGTCACTTTGACGATCCGCATATGAAGTCTTACATTTATGATAATGAAAAAGACTACTATGATATGTACGAAGAAAGCTACTTTGCTTATACGTGCAAGAAAGGCAGGGAGCATGTTCTTGAGGAGTCTTGGGATTGTATGCGACATTATGAAATATTAGCAGCCGGTTCTGTTCCTTACTTTACAGACATAGAAAAATGCCCTCCAAAAAGCATGTTTAGATTTCCTAAAGACCTTTGCATAAAAGCAAAAAAGATGTCTGGAGTCATGCCCGGAACAAAAAAACCTTTTGATCCAGAAGAAGACACGTTTATAGGAACATCTAAAGCTATACAAGATGGTTCAGCCAGAGGTTATATAGACTATGCAAATTTCAACAATATAGAATATGAAAATCTACTAAGAGAGTTTAGAGAGTATACAGAAAAATACTTAACTACAGAATCTATGGCAAAATATCTTTTAGAAGAAATGAAGAAATGCTCGGAATAGAAAAAGCTATATGTCTATGTCTAGACAAACGAAAAGACGAATGGGAAGACCTGCAAAGACAGTGCGAGTCAAAGGGTATTGAGTTTGAAAAATTCATTGTTGGTGATGGTAAAACACTAGACCCAGATATGTACGACAGAATAGACGTTGAAGACGCAGATCTTTCTGATTGGAGTTATGGAAATGACACCACTAAAATCAGACACTACAACGCTTTCATGTCACATATTGAAATATTCAAAAGAGCAAAAGAGCAGGGGCTAAATCGTTTTTTACTTCTTGAAGACGATGCTTATTTTACAGAAAGATTTGATGATGTAATGTCTAAGGTGGAACAAATAGCACATCAGTACGAAGAGAACAACAAAAGACCTTTTATTTTTGATATGTTTTTTCTTGGTTGGTGGATAGGAGAGGCTGACGATCCTTGGAATAAGACAGTTGAAAGAATGTACAATGAGAATGGAGGGGTGGCATTGGGAACTGTGTCAGAAGCACACTTCACTTGCGGCGGAATGCACGGCGTTATTATTAATAAAACTATCTTAGACAAACTCATAGAGCTTGACCCTGAAAATCCAATAGACTCACAACTAAACTCAGGGATACATCAAGAAATGAATACCTGCTATGTTATGCCCAAAATCATACACGATAAAGGTTTGTTCAGTAATTGTGAACAAAACAGGATTGAAAGAAATAAGTTATGAAAGTTGCGGTCTGTCTTTCTGGACAACTAAGAAGCTTTGTTAGAAGCCGAGACTCCCTTTTTAAAAACATAATAGACCCTACAAACGCAGATCTTTTTGTCTATGGTTGGGATTTTGAAAAGCGGAACGAAAATGATGTAACCAAGAGGTTCTCTGAGAACGGCACTGTAGAAGAATTCTTAGAATTGTACAGACCAAAGTCTTTCATCCTTGAAAGCTGTGATGAGTTTCTAAAAGACAAAAACTTTTCCTTCCGTACAAAAGCTCCAGAGACCAGCGCCGAAAGAATGATGTGCATGTTTTATACAAATATGCAATGTTATCAGCAGATAAACAATGAAAACTATGATGTTGTGTTTAGATGTAGAACAGAAATAGAATACGAAAGACCAGTAACAAACGAAGAGCTAGAAATGTCATACACAAGTTTGGTTATTCCAAAGGGTCTTGATGGAAGGGATGGGTATCAAGACTCATTTGCGTTTGGTTCTGTAGAAGACATGAAAGTATACAACTCTGTATATAACAATATAGAACATTACGCTAAAAACGGCATAATGATACATCCAGAATACATACTAAGATATCACTTAGATTGTAATAATGTGCCAGTTAATAGAATTGATTTTCCTATGCTTCTTAGGGGTAAGAAATACGGATGATAAAACTTATAATATTTGATCTTGACGGTGTGTTAGTAGAAGCCAGAAATATACATTACGAAGCTTTAAACAGAGCCTTGGCTAAATTTGGAGAAAAGTATGTAATATCAATAGAAGAACATCTTTCTTCTTATGACGGACTTCCAACAAGCAAGAAGCTGGCCAAACTGTCTAAAGAAAAGGGGTTGCCAACTAATATACATGAAGAAGTTTGGCAAGAAAAACAAAAATGCACACAAAAAGTAATATCAGATGTAGTTAGCCCTTCTTCGCATTCTAGTATATGTATGGTTTTAAGAAGGCTTAGCAGTGAAGGGTACAAGATATACTGCGCTTCAAACTCAATAAGATCTAGCGTAAAGCTAATGCTTTTAAAAGCAGGCTATCTAGAACATATAGATGAATACTTTTCTAATGAAGATGTAAAAAACCCAAAACCACACTCCGAAATATATTTAAAATGCATGATACATGCTGGAGTTAACCCAGAAGAGTGCTTAATTGTAGAAGACTCTCACATAGGTAGAGAGGCGGCTGCAAAATCTGGAGGAAATGTTTTAGGCGTAAAAGGTCTAGAAGACGTAAGATTAGATAACATACATAAAGCTATAGAAAAAGCTGAGTGTAAGCATCAACCGATAAGACCTAAATGGCAAGGTGGAAACATGAAAGTTTTGATACCGATGGCTGGAGCTGGTTCTCGTTTTGAAAAAGCGGGATATACCTTTCCTAAGCCACTTATTGAGGTAAACGGCAAACCTATGATACAGGTTGTCGTTGAAAATTTGAACATTGATGCCCAGCATGTATTTATAGTTCAAAAAAATCATTATGAAAAATACAATCTTCAGTACCTACTTAACTTGATAGCTCCTAATTGTGAAATAGTTCAAGTTGACGGAGTAACTGAAGGCGCGGCTTGCACGACATTGTTGGCAAAAGAATTTATCGACAACGACGAGCCGCTTTTAACAGCAAATTCCGACCAGTTTATTGACTGGAATAGTAATGAATTCTTGTATTCAATGCAAGCTTCAGGAGTAGATGGTGGAATTTTAACTTTTGAATCTGTTCATCCAAAGTGGAGCTTTGCAAAGCTTGATGACGACGGTTTTGTTTCCGAGGTTGCTGAAAAGAAACCTATTAGCAACAAGGCAACGGTAGGTGTGTATTACTGGTCTAAAGGCAGTGACTATGTAAAATACGCCGAGCAAATGATTAAAAAAGACAAACGGGTAAACAATGAGTTTTATGTTTGTCCTGTATTTAACGAAGCTATAGAAGATAAGAAAAAAATTAAGGTGTTCGACATCGACAAAATGTGGGGTCTTGGAACGCCAGAGGACTTAGAGGTATTCTTAAATGACACTTAAAGTTTTTATCGGGTGGGATAGTAGAGAAACAGACGCTTACAACGTCTGTGTTAAATCCCTAAAAGAACACGCATCGCAAGAACTCGAAATCGTACCGATTGTCAGAGAAGCATTGATTGAAATTGGCGAGTATTACAGACCACAACCAGAAGCTGGTTCTGTAGAATTCACCTACACAAGATTTTTAACGCCATACCTAGCGGATTACAACGGCTGGGCATTGTTTATAGACTGTGACTTTCTATTTACGAAAGATGTGGCTGAGTTGTTCGCTATGGCAGATGACGAATATGCACTAATGTGCGTCAAACATGATTATGTACCCAGAAACGCTGTAAAAATGGACGGACAAAAACAGGTTTCTTACCCAAGAAAAAACTGGTCTAGCTGTATTTTATGGAATTGCGGACACTCATCTAACAAAGCACTGACAAAAGATATAGTTAGCGAAGAGTCTGGCGCGTTCTTGCACAGATTTCAATTTCTCAAAGATGAAGAGATTGGAGAGCTTCCTCTTGAGTGGAATTGGTTAGAGGGTGAGTATGACAAACCGGAAACTCCGCCCGCAGTCATACACTTTACGAATGGTGGTCCGTGGTTTGAGAACTGGCAAGATGTAGACTATGCTGAACTTTGGAGGAGTTATCTCTAATGAAAGTAGCTATATGTTACACAAAGAGAAGAACAGATCAGATAATGGAATCTTTTACTCAAGGAGTTCTCGATTCTGGAGATCATGTTGAGGTAATAAAGTCAAAACGTGACTTGCATAAGCTTGAAAGATGCGACGTTTCTTTTCAAATAGCTGAAGTGACAAGATATGAGTCGTTATGCTTTCATTCAGATCCGAATGGAATGGCTGAAGAAGGCTATATGAGAGTTGCTATAAAAAATAAAATGATAGAACTTGGTCGTCAAAGAATGATGCTTGATTGCGGAATTCTAAGTGATGACAGAAATAGAAATGTGCATGAGAGATATTTTTCTATAGGTGTTGATGGAATTAAAAGAGGTGCAAACTTCTACAATGAAAACAGCCCAAGAGATAGATACAAGAGAAGAAGATTAAGAATAAAAGAATGGAGACCGTCTGGAGATCATGTTCTGATCATTGGCCAGACACATTATGGTGCTGGTTTGGCGCATGTAGGGACTGAGAGTGACCCCATGTCGAACATGTGGATTGATCCAACAGATTATTATCATAATTTAGTAAAAAGAGTAAGAGAATACACTGACAGACCAATCGTCTTTAGAACGCATCCAGTAGGTGATAAAGAAATAAGAAATAGAATTAGACCTCCAGAAGGGGTTCATGATATCACTCTTACTGATGCTAGAGAAATCCCTATCAAAAACGACTTAAGAAACGCTTGGTGTGCCATAACAAGAACATCTAACGGCGCTGTTGACGCGGTGTTCAATGGTATACCAGTAATAACAGAAGATCCAATTTGTTTAGCTTATGACGTTGCCGGACATACAATTAAAAAAATAGAAGACCCAGAAAAACCTAGCAGAACTCAGTGGCTTTATGACATGTCATACGCCGAATGGTCTTTGGAAGAAATGAGACAGGGACTGCCTTGGAAACACTTAAGGAGTAATTTAAAACATGCACAGGATAAATGATGTATGGTGCGTTCCTGACGGGGACCAACTTATAACAAGAAAAATAAACGAAAGAAAGAAGAAAGACTCCGACCCTACACATACGGATCTTTACTATGAAAGACGAGTTAGAAAAGCAGCCTTAGAGCATGTCACTAATTTTGGAACTTTTGTCGATGCTGGAGCTAATGTTGGTATATGGAGTAGACCAATGTCTGATCTATTTACAGCCGTAGAAGCTTTTGAACCAGCTGAAAAAAACAGAGAGTGCTTTACAGAAAACCTTAAGGAAGTAGATAATATCAATTTGTACAGTCATGGGTTAGGGGAAACACGAACTCATGGAAACTTGCTTTTAGGTGTTAAGAATTGTGGCGACTGCAAAATACTTTACCAAGATGAGATCAAAGGTGTAAAGTTTAAGCCTGAAGATTCCGTTGAGGTAAGAACATTGGATTCTCACAACTTTCGTGAAGTTGGTTTAATCAAAATCGACACACAGGGTCACGAACTACGAATACTCAAAGGCGCTGTAGAAACCATGAAAAAGTGGAAGCCGGTTGTCGTTTTTGAGATAGACCAAGACAAAGACCGATGCTGCGACCTTCTAGAGTCCATTGGGGCAAGTAGAATACCAGTAGATAATAAATGCTTAATGATATACGGATTTAAACATAACAATTAACCTCAGAAAACTTGCCGGATGTATTATGAAAATCCTATACGTAACTACCTTTAACAACAAACTGTACAACGCAACCGGAAGAGACATGATTGAATCTTTCGTCAAGTATAAGACGGAAGGCGATTTGCTTATTGCTCATGAAGACAGTCTGGATGAAGTCATACCACATCACAGAAAGTTTATCTTCCACGACTTAGAGGAAGATCCGTTTCTTCATTCGTGGTTAAGAGAGAATGAAGACATTATTCCGGTTGATCTTGGAGGCAAGTTTGATGGTGCTTACAAAGGAATGGCAAAGTTTAATCACAGAGCTTCTCAATGGTTTAGAAAAATAGTGGCTCTGAATAGGGCTATGGAAATAAAGAGTGATTACGAAGCCATAGTTTTTTTAGACAGCGACACGGTTGTCAATAAGCACCTGCCGTCATCTAAAGTAGATGAGATATTTGACGGACACTCCATGTTTTACCACTTGGGAGAACACAGAAAAAAGGTTGGTACTGGTATAGAATCTGGAATAATAGGATTCAATCTAAAAGAACAAGGCGCTTTACTGCTCAGTATTGTCATTAACAAGTTTAGAAGCGGTGAGTTTAGAGACTACTTTAGATGGGATGACGGATATGTGTTTAGAAAAGTCGTGGAGGAATATTGGGATATACCAACAAGAGATGTTGTGGACGTTAAAGAGAGTAACGTTGTAGAACATGGACCTTTTGCTGAATATCTAGTACACAAAAAAGGAATACACTGGAAAGAACACGGTTTACCATCTATGAAAGGCTCTAAAGATCCACGATAGAATGGCAGTATCTCCGCCAAAAACCATCTTGACAACACACGAAAGAAGCAAAGTTGTCGGCAGAGCGTTCGCTGAAGGCTGCGGTGGCGGAGTCATAAATATATTTAAGCTTCAAGAACTAGCAAAGAGGAAGATAATTGTTCCTCGCGTAGCCAGCTATGGCATACTTAGAGGGTGTGGAGAAGCAATAAAAGCCGCAAAGGATTACTGGCATATTGATCACGGTTACTTTTTTAGATCAAGCACGCCAGAAGCGTATGACGGTTATTACAGGATCACTAAAAACAACTTCTGGCACGACGGGCTTAGTAAGTGTAATTCAGACAGGTTTGCTAGATTAAAAATGCAAGGCTTGCAACTGAAAGACTGGAGAAAGACTGGCAATCACATAATAGTAGTACCTCCATCAAAATACATGGCAGATCATTGGGGTATGCATGACTGGCTAAGAGATACTGTCGCAGAAATTAAAAAATATACGGATAGAGAAATAGTCGTCTCTATCAAAAATGAGACACCACTAGAAAGAGTTTTGCCAAATGCATGGGCTTTGGTAACAGATCATTCGAATGCAGGGATAACAGCTTTACTAGAAGGCGTCCCTACTATCTTCACTAACCCAGCAAGAAAGCTTGGGGAAATATCAGAGATAGAAAATCCACCTATGGATCGTGACTTTTTTTATGGGTTGGCTTACCAGCAATGGACTTTAGAAGAAATAAGATCAGGTGAAGCATGGAATTACTTGGGCGATACAAAACATTAATAGAAGAAGTAGAAAATAGGCAACCAAAAACGATACTAGAAGTTGGTACTCATCGTGGCAATAGCGCGATCACTATGGTAAATAAAGCCAAGCAGTACAACGACGATGTATTTTATTATGGATTTGATATATTTGATTGGGCTAACAGCAACTTTATGGCTAAGGAATTTAATGGTAAGGTTCCTCCAGTTTTAGCCCAAACCAGAAAACGTCTTAAAAGAGAAGGTATCCAGCACAAACTGATGGTGGGAAATACCAACAGTACTCTTTCAAAATTTTCGCCAGATAGACAAATAGATTTTGTATTTATTGACGGTGGACATTCGGTCGAAACAATAGAAAGCGACTGGAACAACATAAAGAAGTTTATGGATGATGAAACTGTTGTGATATTTGATGATTACTATGAAAACAGAGACGATTTTGGATGCAAAAAATTAATAGACGAATTACTACAAGACAAAGCATTTTCTGTTGAAAAACTAGAACCAATAGAGATAGTAGAAAAAAACGATATACATCTAAGATTAGCAAAGGTTACAAAGAATGTCGGTACAAATTAATGATTTAACCATAGTTAGCGCAGCTTGGAACTGTTCAAGTTTTTTAGAAGCAAACTGGAAGTTAATGTCTGAGTATTCAACAGATGGTCTTCAGTGGGTTGTTGCAAATAATCACCCAGAAAAAAGCTTGGGTATGGTTGAGACTATCCCTAACTTTAAAATTATTGACGGAGTTCCTCAATCGGAAGTAGAGCTACCGCCAAAAAGAAAGGCTATACATGTAGGAAGCTATCACCACGCCGCTGGTATTAACAAAACAATACCACACATTAAAACTAGATATGCTTTGTTTTTAGACCCTGACTTTTTTATAGGGCCGTCTTTAATAGAAATAATTGACTACATGGACAAAAAAGACCTTGCGTTCTTTGGGACACCTTATGCAATAGATGGGTCTGATAGAGCAAGTCATACGTTCCCGTGTGTTTACTGCATGTTTGTGGATACAACAAAAGTTGACATCTCTACCTTTGACTTTACTCCACAGCCAACCGATCTGTACAAAGGCGATACTGGAACAAAAGTTTATTTAGATCATTTAGATTATCCTCATGAGTCGGTTAGACAATCTGTCGGTGACAACAAGGTAAAGGATCAGCTGGCGCAAAAACCTCACATCAAATGGCCATACACAAAAAGTACGCTACAAACTGTCTACGGCATGAAGACTCCAGAACATGCAAAAAATAACTACTTCTGGAAAAACGGAGGCGAATACTTTGGCTCTCATGTAAGAATGAAAATAAAAGCTAGAAACGAAGAGGGAACTGTATTTTCCGCTAAAGCAACTGAACCACATAGTGAAGCAGCTCACATAATGAATATTGTAGAAGCTGTTCAACATATAAGACAGATGGAGCCACAAAAAATGGTGACTCCTCTATTTAAAGTTCTTATGCACGAAGATGCTATAAATGAAAGTCATAAAGTTCTTAGATCAGGCTATGTATCTCAAGGCAAAGTCAACAATATTTTTGAAAAAAAGCTTATGAATCATTTGAGTAACAAAAACGCAGTTACTGTTAATTCTGGAACGTCAGCTCTGCATCTTGCGTTTGACCTAATAAAAGAAGCAGAGTCTTTAGATGAATCTTGTCAAGTTGTTTGCAGCCCATTGACGTGCGCGGCTGGATTGCTACCAATAGTTTCAAACGGACTTTCCATAAAATGGTGCGATATATCACCATCAAATCTAAATATAGATTTAGACAAGGCGGCAAAGCTACTTAATGAAAATACAAGAATTCTTAGTTTTGTTCATTGGGGCGGATATCCAATAGACTACAAAAAGCTACAGGAAATAAAAAAGCAATACGCGCTAAAATACAAAAAACAATTATATATTGTTGAGGACTGCGCTCACGCTTGGGGTTCTACTTGGAACGACCGTCCTGTTGGTGCAGTTCTTAACGATGATTCAACATTTAGCTGTTTTAGTTTTCAGGCCATAAAATCTTTGACAACTGGAGATGGAGGTCTTTTAATCACGCCACCCAGTTTCAGAAGAATGGCAAGAAAAAAGAGATGGTTTGGGATAGACAGAGATAATGATGAGGATTTCAGAGGCGGATATCCTATTCAAGATTTAGGTTTTAAGTTTCATATGAATGACATTTCTTCTGCCCTTGGAATTGGCAACATGCCACATGTTCAAAGTGCAATAGAAGAGACTAGAGAAAACGCCGATGTCTACTATAAGAAACTTTCCGACCTTCGTTATGTCAAACTTCTGGATAACGACTATCAATCTCGGTCAAGTTACTGGCTTTTTACTATAAGGGCTATGTATAGAGATCAGCTTTCAGAACACTTAAAGGAAGCAGGTATACAAACCAGTCTCGTGCATCACAGGAATGACACACACCCCGTATTTAAAAACTTTAAACCGAAGGCAAATACGCTACCAGTACTAGATGAAGTTTCTAAGGATATGCTTTGCGTTCCTGTTGGTTGGTGGATGACACCACACAGAATTAGAAGAATTGTGGACAGAATAAAAGACTTTTACGTACACAGAAAGAGTTAAAATGAAGTCACATGAAAAGTCTTGGCACAGAACTATAAAGGACAGAATAGATTTTTTAGATGAAATCTCTTCGCTGCATAAAAACGGAGATTATGCCAATTTTAGACAGATAGAAAGCTTGCGTAGAAATATAAGCGGAGATAACGCTAAGAGAGCAAACGGTGAATTAAGCTATCTATTAAAAAACAACCCAGAGATATTAACTGAAAACCTAGACAAGATAAAAGAATGGGACTCATTTGGCAATCCTGTACTTCAAAGTTTTGAGCGTGAAAATTTTAAGATTAACTGCTCGGACTCAGTTTTTCCACCGTTGTACGATATAACAAAAATAAAGGAGAATCTTAACCTCTCCTCAGACTTTGACATAGTAGAAGTTGGATGTGGCTTTGGAATAGAAGCTAAAATTTTTCACGACATCGTTGGTTACAAGAGCTACACCCACGTAGATCTCCCAGACATGTTAAAACTTCAGTCAGCTTATCTTTCTAACTTCAAAACACCTAACATTACCTATATAAACCCATACAAAGATATTGACAAACTAAAAACTCATTACGATTTGTTCATATCTAACTTTGCTTTTACAGAGATAACTCATGATGTACAAAAATTCTATTTTGACAACATCATAAAAAAATGTAGCATGGGAATAATTGTAGGAAAAATGGCGCCACACATAGAAGGCGTAATGAATAACAAAATAACCAAAGTGCAAATTGGTTGGATTGAGTCAGAATTTAACATCAAGTATGAAAAGAATTCTGCTTATGTAAGAGGGGGTTTAATATATTTTTGGAAATGAATAAATTTAAATACAAAACATTTAAGTACAGATTTGAGTCAATATTGCAGAGGGTTTTTGGTTGTGTAGATATGTCATGCCTACATGAAGAAGTAAAACTATTCGATGTAGACACAGATCAATCTTCAAAGTATCACAAAAAGTTTTACGAGCTTCCCGAAGACCATCCGTTCTTTTTAAATTTTAGAGAATTTGTGGTGAATGAAATAAAGCCCCTATTTGACGAACCTATAATCTTTCAAAAAAAACCTACCTTTAGAGTTCATTTAAGAAACAATATTGCGGTAGGCGCTTTTCATAGAGATAGAGACTACAACCATTTTACAGACGAAGTGAATTTTTTCGTTCCATTAACAAAAGCTTTTGACTCAAATACAGTATGGGTAGAGAGCGAGGAAGGAAAGGAAGATTTTGCACCTATGAACGCAAGGTATGGTGAGTTTTATATGTGGGACGGAGCTAACCTAAAGCACGGGAACAAAAAGAACGAAACCGGATCGACTAGGGTTAGTTTTGATTTTAGAGTCCTTCCAAGATCAAAATACGTGGAGTCGGGTAAAAAAAGCGTCACTCAAGGAATGCCTTTTGAGATAGGGCAATACTATGAAGAGCTATGATATACTTATACTAGGATCCTCATACCTAACAGAGCTTTCGGTTAAATATCTTTTAGACGTAAGTGACTACAATCTTGTTGGTTATGTGCCTTGTAAAAACACGCCAGTTGAAGGAAATATACCGCTAGAGAAAGTGGATATTAATCAACCGTGCGATATAAAACTTTCACTTCAATACGACATCATAGTTGACGATACGTCAAACACTTATAATCTTCATACGGGCCTTCTCCCTGAATATGGTGGTAGAGACATACTAGACCATACTATTAAAAATGAAGAACGAGAACAGGGACTGACTTTTCACAAAATGACTGAGGATCTTGATTACGGCCCAATCATAAGCAAGATAACATATCCAGTGCTAGATACTGACTGTTCTTTTGATTTGTATAAAAGAATGCTAGAAATAGCACCGTCTTTTGTGCATAGTAGTTTGAAGCTATTAAATAGCATGAAACAAAAAGAAATAGAAAAATGTTACAAATGTCCTCCTACTATGTATAGTAGAGGAGAGTTTGAGCTTAGTGAAAAATTTAAAGAGTTTATAAAATGCAAAAAGTATTAGTAACAGGTGGAGCTGGTTTTATAGGTCATCACCTAATAGAACACATATTAAAAAACACAGACTGGTTTGTTGTATGCTTGGATAGGCTAGACACTTCTGGAAACCTCAATAGAATATCCGAATTTCTTGAAACTAATCCTTCTTGGAAAAAAAGATTCAAGTTTTTATACCACGACTTAAAGGCTGAAATAAATTCACAATTAGCAAAGCAGATTGGCAATGTAAGCCTAGTCTTTCATCTAGCCGCCTCTTCTCATGTAGATAGAAGTATTGAAGATCCTTTAAGTTTTGTTTATGACAACGTGGTAGGTTCTTGTAATCTGTTTAATTTTGCTAGAAATTGTGACACCATTGATTACATACAAAATTTTAGCACGGACGAAGTTTTTGGTGACGCGCCAGTAGGAACTGCCTACAAAGAATGGGATCGTCATATGGCAAAGAATCCATACTCTGCTAGTAAGTCCGGAGCAGAGCAGTTAGGAATTGCATTTCACAATACCTACGGACTTCCTATTATCACAACTAACTGCATGAATGTGATTGGTGAAAGACAGCATCCTGAAAAGTATCTGCCTTTATGTATAAAGAAAATATTGGCAGGAGAAAAAATACACATACACTCAGACCCAAACAAGAATCCCGGAACTAGATTTTACGTACACGCAAGAAACGTTGCTGACGTGTCTTTATTTCTGACAAAAGAAGCAGAAGCTGGAGACAAGTACAATCTTGTTGGACAAAAAGAAGTTTCAAATCTAGAGCTGGCGCAAATGGTAGCTGAAATTTTAGGTAAAGAGCTTAATTACGAACTAGTTGATTTTCACTCTTCTAGACCCGGACACGACTTAAGGTATGCATTAGAGGATACTAAGATATGTAATATGGGATACAGCTATCCTGTGTCATTTGAAGATTCTTTAAAGAAGACAATACAGTGGACGATAGACAATCCTAAGTGGTTGGCAGGATAATGAAATTTTTAATCCCAATAAAAAATAACAAATACTTCAGAATTGTTTCAAAAGCTCTTAAGACAGGACTAGAGAAACAAGGACAGATAGCCGAGATCATATTCAGAGACGATCTGTCTAAAAGAGAAGAGTGTATCAAAGAGTATGATTTTGTTTTTGTGTTTACGATAACGGGAGATTGGATAAGAGATTTAGCTATTAAATATGGAAAGCCTTACATCTACATGGATAAGGGGTATTGTAGAAATGCCAGACTTAGAAATCCTGAAGCATTTATAAGATTTAGCCCAAACAGCTGGCAACCTTTAAAGCATCTAGATAAGTTTTCGGATAGAGATGATAGGTGGGAGGAACTGCTAAAAATACCAATAAGAAAGTGGTATGGAAAAGACGGAAAAGTATCCAAAGTAGAAACTCTAGAGCCAAAGTCTCACTTTAAAGAAGAAGGTGAGTACATACTGTTTGCTGGAAGTTCTGCAAAATACCATCTATACATGGGTATTGAAGAACCAACCACGTATACAAAAAACATAGTTAAAGAGATTAGAAAATTTACAGATCGTCCTATAATATACAGACCTAAGCCAAGCTGGAACGCAAAGCAAGAAGTAGAAGGTACAATATTTTTAGGTGACAGTAAAATAAAATACCACGAACTGCTAAAGAAAGATCTGCATTGCGTTATAACTCACACCAGCAACGCTGCTTTGGAAGCTAATTTCTATGGACTACCTACAATCGTTCTCGGAGAGGCGATAGCTAAACCAGTATCTAGCACAAAGCTAGATGAGATAAATAATATATATAGACCAACACTTGAAGAAAAGCATTCATTAGGCAGATCCCTATCCTACTTTCAATATAGAATTGAAGAGGTGGAGAGTGGGGTCATGTTTGACAATCTAAAAGGCATTTTTGAGGAGGAATTAAATGGGTCATAAAACACTAACAGGAGCTGTTCAGGGCAAGTTTTGGGGAACAACAAGATGCTTCTTTGAGAATGCGACAAGTGAAGTTCATTATATAGAAGCTAATAAAGATGGTTATTGTTCTCGCCATCATCATGAAAATAAATGGAACAGATTTATCGTGCTTGAAGGAGCTTTAAAGGTTATTATATATAAGCAGGATAGTGAAGATGAGACAATACTGAGACAAGGTATGTTTTCTGACGTTCCTCCCGGAATAGACCACAGGTTTGTGGCAATGGAAGACACAAAAGCCTTAGAGGTTTATTGGATAGACGGGTTAGACCCTAAAGACATAGTTAGGAAAGATACTGGTGGTTCTGGAACAAGTACAGATAAATAAACCTGTTTTACTTATAGGCTCTGGCCCAGCTATAGATGAGTACCTTACACCAGAGATAACAAGTAAATATTTTACATTGTGTACCGGAAGGGCTATATATGCGTTAGATCACGTAGATATAGTTACCTGTCTAGATCTGGTCAGGTTCGTCCATAATATATCCAACTTTTCAGATAGATTTGATCACTTTTTAGTTCCTCACTGTCTAACCACTAGATTCTGGACTGGAAGCAAATCTGGAATACTAGAGGTTACGAACACGACCCCTATCTACACTTTTAACACTGGAGCTAGCAGTCCAAGCTCAACAAAAGATTGGTCGGACGTTCAGTACACATACAAAAAAAGCCCAAAGCACGCAAAGATGGTAGCTCATATGAGCCAGTTTGAAAGCTATAAAAAACAGATGGGCGTTAACGAGGGGTGTACAATACTGCACCCGCATGTAGCTTACGAAAATGCACTTAGGGTACTGTCGATCTCTTCCACATTATCCCAGAAGATAGAGATGTTTTTGAGAGAAGATGTCGATCTAACACACTGCCCTATAGATCAGTTTTTATTAAAAGATAACACTCTGAGAAATCATTGTAGTTGTTTGCACTTCTTAATAAATTGGCTTTGGCTAAAAGGAGTTAATAAAATACATACAATTGGTATAACAAGAGAATATGAAGGTTGGGGACATACAAGACAGTTATTTGATTTTTACGGTATCAATTTTACTATGATGGAAGATTTTGGTGGAGAAATAAAATTATGATTTTAATATCTCATAGAGGTAACGTTTACGGTTCAGAACCTAAACTAGAAAACAGTCCTATGTATATAAACTCTGCCTTACAAGAAAATTACTTCGTAGAGATAGATGTGTGGAAAATAAAAGATACTTGGTTTTTGGGTCACGACGGACCAGCATACGAAACAAACGAAAGGTTCTTAACACAAAAGAATCTACTAATACACGCTAAAAATCTAGACGCATTAAAATCTTTGTTAGAGCTAGATGTTCACTGTTTTTGGCATCAAGAAGATTTCTATACTATTACCAGTAGAGGTTTAATAATTAGTTATCCGGGTTATGCTACTGGCGAAAATGTTATTTGCATGAAGCCTGAACTTATATCAATGGATACAATACGCGACTGTTATGCAATATGTTCAGACTATGTGGGCATCTATAAAGATCGAAAGCCAGAAGTTAGGGTGGGTTTTAGTGAAACACGCTGACGTAACGATTGTCATACAGGGTCCTTCTGTTAGCGTATCTGGAAAACTGGGTGCTGCATTTAGAAATTTAGAAAACTACAGCAAGCACGTTGGCAATATTGTAATATCAACTTGGGATGACAGCAAAGTAAAGCCATCAAAAAGGATGTTAAACAGGCTTGGCATCAAGTATGTTGAAGATTCTAAAGATCATTATAAAAATCATTACAACAGCTCTAACATAGCATATCAATCTGCAACTTCACTAAATGGATTAAAACTCGTTAAAACTGAATATGCTATAAAAGTAAGGTGCGACGAGAAGTATACCGACATTTCTAAATTTATAAAGGTAATGAAAAGTGCGCCAGAAAAAATAACGACTAGCAATTTTCTGTTTACTTCTGATGACTTTAGTCAATTCCACATATCCGATCACGTAATTGGAGGAAAGACGGAAAACTTGATAGGAATGTTTGATAATACGTCTATGCTATGCAAACACTACACTAATAAGACAGATCCTATAACAGGAAGTGACTTAGCTATAGATAACTACAGAAATGGAAAAACAAAAAACGACGAAATATCACCAGAGTCACTTTTGTTTTTGTGCTTCTTAGCTTACAAAGAAATTGAAATAGACTGTTCAAAGTCTATAGAAATAATGAATGATAATTGTCAACTTGTTGAATTAACAGATATGGGAGACTTTCTTTGCCATATGTCTTGTATACCCTATACAAACTACGATAGGGTATTAGAGGACACGGCTACTATAACATCAATGAACGACCTATGACCAGAAGTAAAGATATAGGCTTTATATTTTTAATGTCACTCTTAATTACAGTGCAATTTCCAGTCGAACAATCCACTTGTATATTTTTAGCTTTCGTAGCTTACAGGAGAAAAAATGTCTAAAATATTAGTTACAGGAGGTGGCGGGTACGTAGGAAACGTATTATGCCGACATCTATTAGACAAAGGTTATGAAGTAAAATGCGTTGACAACTTTCATAAGGGTCAATGTGACGCAATTATTCCATTAGCAACAAATCCAAGATTTGAATTTGAATACGGCGATGTAACCGTCTTGGAACAAATGAAGGAGGCTGTACGTGGGTGTGACGCTATTATTCATCTCGCTGCTATTGTTGGCTTTCCGGCTTGCAAATCCCAACCTGCGTTGGCAACGGCGGTGAACGTAGAGGGCGCTAGAAATATTATTTTTGCAAGAGAGGCTTATAATCCCGAAATGCCTCTTGTTTATGCGTCCACAGGCAGCGTGTACGGCAAGGTAGAGGACGTTTGTACAGAAGAGTCCCCTCTCAACGCTGTATCGCTTTACGGGGCAAATAAGAGGGTTGCAGAAGAGATGGTGGGAACACAAGACAACACTGTCTCTTTTAGGTTTGCTACTGGGTTTGGTGTCAGCCCATGTATGCGGGTGAATTTGCTCGTAAACGATTTTGTGTATCAGGCTATGACGAATAAGATACTGACTATTTTTCAAGCAGATTTTCGCAGAACTTTCATTCATGTAAGAGACATGGCAAAAGCTTTTACTATGGGTGTCGAGAACATGGGTAATTGGAAACACAAAGTTTACAACTGCGGAGCTAATCATCTTAACTGGACTAAAAGAGAACTGGCAGAATATGTCAAAGAGAAGACCGGATGTTTTGTTCATTATGAAGAAATTGGAAAAGATGCTGACCAAAGAGACTACGAAGTGAGTTATGATAAGCTAGAAGCCGAAGGGTTTAAGTGCGACGTAGACATGAAGACTGGCATCAACGAATTAATTAAAGTAGCACCTATCTTACAAATTAGGCATCAATACTCATGATAGATTTAAAAGGCTCAAAAGTATTAGTAACTGGTGGAACTGGTTTTTTTGGGAAGGGCATATGTAAAGCCTTAGAAACTAGAGATGTAGAAGAAATTATAGAAGTCAATTCTGATGTTGTAAATCTGATGGATATTGAAGCTACTATAATGTTTTTGGATTCAACCAGACCAGACTATTGCATACACGCCGCTGGATATAACGGCGGCATTGAATTTAATAGGATGTATCCTGCTGACATTTTGTACGCAAATACAGTAATGGGATTAAATTTACATCATGCGTGTGAGTATATGAAAGTTAAAAAGGTTCTTTCTATTATGACTTCTTGCGCCTACCCAGACACAGGCATGGAGTTGTTAAAAGAAGAAACTTTTTGGAATGGACTTCCTAACAAAACAATTAGAGCGCATGGAATTGCAAAAAGAACATTACAAGCAGCAGCCGAAGCGTATGAAGATCAATACGATTTAAAATCAGTGACTGCTTGTGTAACAAATTTATACGGCCCGCACGACACATTTAACTTAGTTAGAACTAAAGTGGTTGGTGCTTTGATAAGAAAATTTGTTGAGGCCGTAATAGAAGAAGACGACGAGGTTGAATGTTGGGGTACAGGCGCTCCTATGAGAGAGTTTATGTATGTAGACGATGCCGGTGAAGCAATCGTGCAAGCTTTAGAAAAGTACAACGATAGCTCAACACCTCTAAATATTGGAACAGGGAATGATATCAGCATAAAAGAACTTGTTGACTATATAGTATCTGCCGTGGAGTACGAGGGTAACGTTTTTTGGAACACAGAAAAACCTGACGGACAAATGAAAAAACTCCTAGATACCTCAAGGATGAAAGAAATAATCGACTTAGAACCAATCGCTGTTAAAGACGGTATAGAAAAAACCATAGAGTGGTATATATCAAACAAAGAAAAAGCAGATGCAAAAAATTAATAAAGTTGGTGTAGTTATAGATGACTTAAGCGCCGGTCAGCTATCATACCACATCATAAAAAATATAAATAATTATGTAGAAGAAAACTCTACGGACTTTGTTGCGTTCTTTCAAAACTCAACTTCAAACATGATGCCAATGACCTTTTCGTCTATGTGCATAAATGAGATTTGGAATTTTGATGGCGCGGCAATAGCGACTTCAGTTTCAACAGCTCTCGCAATATCAAAAACGTTTTCTCCTAGAAGAAAGTATTTTTACGTTTGGGATCTAGAGTGGTGCAGAAAAAACGGTAGGGAGTTTGAATACAACGTCCAAGCTTTTAACAAACAAGATATAAATTTAATAGCAAGAAGCGAAGATCACGCCAAGGCTATTAAAAACTATTGCAATAGAGACGTTGTCGGTGTTGTAGAAAATTTTAATATCAACAAACTAATGGAAATAATTAATCATGAGTAATCAATTTTTAGAAAAATACAAAGAGTACATCATAGAACAATATGTAGACCAAAAGAAGAGTACATACGAGATAGCTCAGGATATTGGCACTTACCCAAATAAGATCAGAAGAACACTAAACACTTTGGGTGTTGATCTTAGGGATAGGAGTTCTGCGCAAACAGTAGCTATTGAAACCGGAAGGCACGAACATCCCACCAGAGGGAAAAAACGAACTGAAGCTGAGAAGATAGCTATCAGTAATGGAATGTCTCACTTCTGGGATAACATGGAAGAAACCGAAAGAGAGCGTCGATCAAAAATTTCTAAAGAGCAATGGGCTTCAATGTCTGAAGAAGACAAGGCAAACCTCAGAAGGCTTGCTGCTGAAGCTGTGCGTAAGGCCAGTAAAGAAGGATCAAAAATAGAAAAATTTATCTGCGAAGGCTTGACGGGTGCTGGTTATGATGTTATATTTCACAAAAAGGGGCTAATTCCTAACGAAAATATGGAAGTTGACTTATTTGTGCCGGGTATTAAAACCGCTATAGAAATAGACGGCCCTGCTCACTTTCTTCCCATTTGGGGAGAAGAAAGCCTACAGAAGCACATCCGTGCAGACGCTCAAAAAGCTGGTATGCTTATTAATAGGGGTTACGTTATTCTCCGTGTTAAAAACTTGATTAAAAACATCTCCCAGAAGCGAATGAGAGATATTCTCAATCAAGTTATTGGGGAGCTTTCAAAAATTGAAAACAAATTTCCCCCTCAGTCAAAAAGACTTATTGAAATAGAAGCATGATAGATTATAATAAAAAAAACATTGCAGAACTAAGGCAAATACTGGAAGATCACAACTGTGCGATTCCTAGCGGTGCAAAAAAAGCCGATTTAGTAAAATTAATTGAGGAAATCATGTCAGAGAATACATTGTTCGACGAAGTCTTTGAAGAGGAATCTTCAGAGCAAGAAATTCAGGAGCAAGATCTAGCTCCGGTAATCGGGTCTCCAGAGTGGAACGATTACGTCATGAGTCACTTTCAGTCTAACGAGCTTATAGATGGAAATCCTATTTGCGCTGGTCTTAGGCGTGTTGCTGAGGATTTGTTAGGTGACATTGTAGAGTCTGGGCCGGTTAAAGTTTTTCCTGCTACAGATAGCAATGGGCCGGGAAGAGCTACTGTTGTTTATCAAGTTATATTCAACTGGGGAAATGCGGGCGTGTACAAGACCTTTAAGGAGGTCGCTGATGTATGGCATGGAAACACAGATGATCTATTCTGTGCGCATCCTGTAGCTACTGCAAGCACAAGAGCCGAAGGGAGAGCTTTAAGAAAGGCATTAAAGATTAGATGTCTAGCGGCAGAAGAGCTTGCTAAAAAAGATATTGTGGAGATAGTTCAGCAGGCTGTTTCCACTCCAAATCAAGATGGTAGAGTTAGTCAACAACAAATTCAGTTTATAGACACTAAGTGTAGCCAGCTTGATATAAATATGTTAGAATTTATAAACATCGGAGAGAACAAATACAAAAGTATCAATGATGTCGATAAAGATTGTGCTAAGTTGATGATTAAACACCTAAACAATTATCAAAACGGCAATACGGAAATTCCAGAATCCATTAAAGGCTATAAGAATTGGAGAAGCTAAATGAAAATTAATTACACAAACAGCACTGGAAGAATCAGTGCAGAAATTATTGCAGATACTCAGGTTGAGGTTTTTGAGCAACTAGCTCATTTTCAAGAAATCTTTGATGAATCTGCTTGTGGCAAATGTGGAAGTGAGAATGTTCGTTTTCAAGTTCGCACAGTAGAAGATAATCTTTACTACGAACTTCGTTGTTTAGACTGTGGCGCAAAGCTAGCATTTGGAACAATGAAGAAGGGTGGAAGACTGTTTCCACGACGTAAAGATAAGGAAGGAAACTGGCTAAACGACCGTGGATGGGTTAAATGGAATCCTGATACACAACAGGAAGAGTAGTCAGTGGACAAAAGAAAAGCCCGTCTCTTATGAGTCGGGCTTTTTTTGTGAAGTTAGTGGGTGCAATATGGGTTTATAGATATTCTAACTCCACGTATAGTCCATATAGGGTTTTACTTCCAACACTGTCTGGAGATGCAGTAATACCTACATACCAGTCATGCTGTGTGTATTGCCCTGTGTTAGATGAACCATCTCCAGCGAAAATACCACTAGGGCCGGGAGATTGTGCTAATGGGACGAAAACGCCACTACCACCTACGGTATTAGTACCAGCAGGAAGTCTGTTGCTTGGATTGGGAGAACCCTGAAACGAGCCTTGAGAGTCTGTTCCAGTGTGAGTTGAACCTCCCCACCAAAGTGCATCTCCAGAACCTTCTATACTATAGGAAGAAGATGGATGTAGAAGTTCGCACGCCCTAGTAATTACACCACTAGCTGGGTGATCTTTATTTGTTCTATCGAATATTCTTAATTTACAGTTTTGCGTTCTAACAGCCGTGCTATTTGTAAATCTAATATTAGCTGTTGCTTTTTCGTTTGGTATGTATCTTAAACCTGTGGCTGGAACTACGCCAGCAGCAAAACCTAGACTGTCTGTTGAATATTTTACATTGTTTGCAGCACCACCCTGTACAGTACCATTCCCGTCTGTAATAAAGGTTGTGTCTTGAAATTTGTTGATTTCTACCGATGCACCAAAAGAACCACCAAAAAACCCTAACCCAGATCCTGACAGGTGATTTACAACTGTGTTACCAGCATAAAAACTTATTGAAGCCATATTTCTCTCTCCTATGGAGGTTATCTACTATAATATTATACACCATTATTCAAAAAAGCCTTTTGTTTTCTTTTTCTTCCCATATGGGAACAATTTGTTTAATTTGCTTTGCCTTTCCTTGCATCCACAGTCTTTATCCATAGCGTTAAATACTGTGTCTACTGCGGCTTTTATTCCAGTAGCTTTAGTTATCTTCGCAACCGTGTCACCCAAACCTCTAGATTCTTTAGGTATATTAGGATCTGACATAAAATAGTCTCTTTCGAGTATTTCTTTATCTTTTTCTTCTTTCTCTTTTTCTATTTTTGTGCCTTCCTTCATGACATTTTCATACATACTTTGCATTGGGCCTCTGCCCTGTTCCCAAAGATCAAAATAATCTTTTCTCTTTTTGCATAGCTGTACAAGGTCTGGAGTTTTCCAGCATTTATGTCTATCGCAGAATACACCACTAGAACTTTCTTCTGAACTGCACGCACATGGAGTTAGACTACCATTTATAACAACTTCTTCTATATGCGGTAGTTCTCCGTCATCCCCAAAGAAACCCTTACTCCTATGAGTAGGAGGCTTGCTTCCATGAGAATTTAACCATTTTTTATTACATCCATTACAGGCCATTTTGTATTTCCTTATTAAGCTCTGTCATCATTACCAGCGCCTTCTGGGTATTTTGTTCCAAGTTCAGGGTCTACCGGCTCGTGAAAGCCGCCTTCATGCACATCTACTCTTAACAAAGCTTGTGCTGGGAAACCAAACGGTCTGTTAACATCCATTATGGCTTCTGTGTAAGGTCCATAACCCCTGTTACACGTTTCTTGATTTATATTTCCACAGTCTTCGTCAATAATAGGTAAGTAATGATTACAAACCTCATCATTAAAAGTAAATAACCAATTAAGCATTGTAGGCGTGCTAGATTCACCCTGTTTGCAATCGTCAAGCGGAACTTCTTGTCCTACCTTTATTCTAAACGAACCACCACTTCTACTCCACTGACATCCAAAATATGGGCCAAAGTTACCATCAAAATCTGGTATTGGAGCTATGTATTCCATTCCTCTGTATAAGTCTTTTGGCGACCCTAAAGTAACGTGATGTCCAAGATGTGTTAGTGGAACAGGTTCGTTGGTTGCAGCCATTGATTGTTTGACTAAATCTTCTGTTGTTAACATTTCATCTGGCATTACAACCACAAGATCTCTATCAAAATCGGCATCTGATGAACACTTTGTTACTCCATTAGCATCAGCACCAAAAACTCTTATTTGTTCTTCACGTACTGATGTTGGTATAGATCTCCAAGGATTATTTGGGTAGTCAGCATGGCTCTTACTTTTCTCATTACAAACTTCATATTTTAGTGTTTTGTCCCATTCTCTTTCATTGACAGCTGGAGACTTGTGTATTGGAGTTGCTTCGTAATGAATCTTAATCTCTGTTGGGCTAATAACGCTCACTACATGACCACCCTCATAAGATGCTGATGGACATATGCACTGTTCTTCTACAAACTTTCTTTCAAAGGCTGGCGTGCCGAATGCTGGGACGGCCTTTGAGCTAACACAGAAGTCCTTTCCAAGATTCACTTTAACCCAATCATTTTTTGGATAATCAGCATGGCTTTTGTTTTTCTCGTAACATGTTTCTGGTTCTTCAATACAGTGTACGCAATTTTGACAATCGCAAGTTTCCATAGTGCTTATGAGTTCATCCAACTTACATAAAGGAGGACAGCCGCCCGATTTTAGTTTCGTTGGATCTATAGCGTCAAAGTACCATTCACCCCCAAGAACTTCCTCACACATAACTTGATCAACCATTTCCATATCCATTCCAGTAGGAAGTGGAGATTCAAACATGCCCAGAGTTGAAGACTCCGGCATTCCTGACGAAGGGTGAAGATAAGGAACATTTAAACAAGCAGCCTCTGCATTTTTACCGCCGCTTATTATTATTCTTTCTCCGTCTCGTAAATCATGCTCGGAGTATGTAGTCAGCTTAGTATATAAAAACTTACGATACCACCAAGCAGTTCTAACCCAATAATGATCTTTGTCTCCTTCGCAACTGCTAAGGTCGTTGAGAGGACTAGATGCGTCTACTTTTACGTCTGGATCGGTTGGATCTTTCTTGTTCTTATAACACTGCCCTTGCTCATCGCAGTCTTTCTTATTGTCAAATTCTGGATTAGTGCAAAAAGACTGATTGTAATCATATACGTTTTCTACACTTTTAAAGCTAAGCGACAAGTTTAAATCATTATGATATATAGGAGCAGGTTTAGTTGTGTCAGGATCTCCATTGGCATCTAGTTCGTAATTTGTTTCTATCAACGGAATGTCACTAAGGAATACGGCCCTTTTAGGATCTAGTATGTTAGAAAAGGTTGGTGTAAAGCCTCTTCGACTTTCCCTAACAAAGTTTGGTCCAAGATGCTCTAGATGAAGATCATTAGCTGGACCTCCTTTAGGAACTCTTTGGTCGCTTTGTACTCCGACCGGCCATAGCTTATCGCCATAAGGCCACGGCTCGCTATTTGCAGTACCATCTGAGTTTATTGGTCGTTCATAACCACCTGCCATTCTGTACAAGTGATCGTTAAGTACATGCGCTCTACTTTTTAGAACATGAGGATCTCTGACAAATATTTCCATATAATCTGATTGATCTTCAGGAGATGTTCCATTTTGTAGGTATGTGTCACTAAACTTATCTGTATCAACGCCCCATCTACCAAAACCATTCGGGATTGATTTTGCTAATTTTGAACTACCCCTTCTAAACATTTGGTAGTCCATTGCAGGATTTTTACTAAGCTTGTCTCTAGTAGACCCACCGTAAGTTCCTGTTTCTGCTTCATTTCTATCAGCCATTCCTGTATTTACTACAGTACCTCCTGTCCACCCACAATTATACCTGCTATTTTTTCTAACTACTAGTTTTGCTATATTTTCGCCTTGACCAGTACCTATAGCGTTATAGGAATCCACCCAATCCATATGGAAAACTTCAAAGTTCTCAGGTTGTTTTCCTCCATGATAATTTATCCACTTTCCTTCTGGTATTTGAGAGCCTTGAATTCCATAAGGTCCTCCGTGAAGAGTTGAAATATCACTAGCTGTAGCGCATGTTACATAGTTGGCCGGGTCGTCATAGTGAGACCCATCAGCAATATTTTTATTAAACTCACAACATTCTGTACATGGTAGTTGTGCATCACAATGCATTGGAGAACCAACAACAAAAGGAGTACTCATACAGTCATGAAAATAAGGCACAGGATTCACAGGTTCGTACCAAGTTCTATTTGTTGGCCCTTTAAAGAATGTGCCTAGATTACCCGTTTCACTCTCGAAATCTTTTCCAACCCATTTGCTATTTTGACTGCCTATGTCTTCCTTCTCCGGATTAACACCCGCAGATCCACGTCCACTAAACACGCCACATTCACTCGCCTCATCAGCTACGACCCATAGGCCAGTACAATCAGGCGTTGCTCCTCCAACAGACGGTTCAGCACAGAACGGATCTAAAATTGCTTCCTGACATGAATCGAAGGTGTGACCCAACTCGTAACAATATTCAACAAAGGTTGATTGAGGATGTTCTATTAAGGTCGGAACTTCTTTACATCCGCCATTAGCCTCATGACCTTGTGCGTTTGCTCGCTCTCCAGAATGGCACACTTCGCCACATGGAAAGACCGAAAAGTTTCCGGGATCATTTTCAGGGTCTGACTCTGCGGGAGGACGAATTGGAAGTTTACAGTAACCATTTACTATCTCTTTACTTCCTTTGTTTGCAGGACCGCCGGGCATCCATTCAATATCACATCTTCCTTTCCAGAAAAATGGATCATACCCATTGACCCCAAGCTTGAATCCTCCTTGACCTTCTTCAGATATTACTCCAGCTCTATCAACTTGCAGAATGCCATCTCCAATTATAAAACTGTTTGGGCATGGAGGGTTAAA